>Ga0307512_10000147_pt1 | contig 93112 bp, 64 predicted proteins | sample 14_EM_MG_FD_200267 | JGI IMG/M metagenome (GOLD analysis project Ga0307512, IMG submission 200267) | Populus trichocarpa ectomycorrhiza microbial communities from riparian zone in the Pacific Northwest, United States - 14_EM | ecosystem: Host-associated > Plants > Roots > Unclassified | place...
GACCCTCATAGGTAAGGCCGCCATTAATCGGGGTTTCCTTCAAATCCTAGTTTATATTAGTCAACTAAGAATATCCGTTAACCAGCCGACATCGGGCAGAGATCACACTCAATACTTTGATTTTTATCTTATGCAAAGTGCTTTGTTTTAATTAAACAGTCGTACAACACGATTCTATGCTTCCTTTTCTTTACCTGATATTAATCAGGAGGAACGGCACTCCTTCTCCCTAAGTTACGGTAGTTAGTTTGCCGAGTTCCTTAACGATTGTTCACTCAAACGCCTTCGTATTCTCTACTTGCTTACCTGCGATGGTGTCTAGGTACGGTTATTTTTATTTATCGTTTTTCCAGAACTTTTATCACTTAAAAAAAGTTGTTACTATATAAAAAAGGTTTTCTCATCGTTCAGCCCTCCTTTGGGTGCATAAACTTAGAGGCCGTTACTTTTATTAATACCATAAGCTTAAGGCGAGGTCAACCTGTTGGTTCACCTTTATCGTTACTCATATCAGCATTATCACTAGGGTTGTATTATTTTTCTTTAAAAGAAAAAAATCTTATATATACCCCAAGTTCCGCTACCCTATAAATATAACAGAAAAATCTTTATACATATAGACAAGGTTTCGGTATATTATTTTAGATCCGTTAAATTTTAAATGCCTTTTTCAAAGTAACCGGGTAAAAAAAAAGTATTTTTTTTCTTCTCCCGGTTATAAAACCAGTGCTCTGTTACGAGGTCTTCAAAAAATGGCCGCTTCTAAGCCTATTTCCTGGTCGAATTAGAGAAAAGACTACCTTTATTTCACTTAATAATAATTTTGGAACCTTATTATAACACTTGTTCTGGGCTGTTTCCCTTTTGACATACAACCTTAGCATTCTATGTCTGATTATTTAACATTCATCATTACCATTCCGAGTCCAATTGCTCACCAGTAAAATCTTCACGATCCCCCGATATATACAAATTTAGTTTATAGGCCAAAGTTGTCTGAGATCACAGTTCTGTACCTGCTATGATGTAATTAAATGACCTACTTAGATAGGTTTCGCGGAAACAGATACGACCATCTTTAACCATTTTAAAGGTCGAGTTGAGGTCCTTCTCCCTAAATAGTCTCCGGAAAGGGAGTTCGACTACCGCCGAGTTTTAACTATCCATTTTACAGAAAATAAATACACTTTTTTTAATCTTTTAATTTAATAGAATAACTATTTCTTAAAATTTTTCCTGATTCAATTGTCTTTTTTATAGTTGTTCTACTTACACCTAAAGCTGTCCCCGCGTCGGTCATAGTTGAGAATTCTTCAATTTCACCTGTTTTAATATTTGTAACTTCAACAGCCTACAATAACTGCATAAATATGAAGAAGAAAATTGTAATTCGCTTGAATAGACACAATTATACCCGTTTAAAGATATACTGGCCTTTATAAGGTTTTTGTTGATCTCGCTTTAAATAACTAGCGATTTTGATATATTTAAGGCTCTTCCAGCTTCACCGATAGAATCGTAAATATTTGTTTGATTATTTTTATTATCAAATACTTCTATTCTTTGGCAAGGTCTACCGGATCCTTCAGGTCTTGTGTGGACCAATTTAGCTTCTGAAATCTTCTTACGAGATTCAGCGGAATGCTTTTTACCGAAAAAAGGATTATTCTCTCCTACTTGCAGACCTATCTTTGCATCTGAAATCTTCTTACGAGATTCATCAGAATGCTTTAGCCCATAAAATGAAGCAGCAGGGTTCTTTGAGTAATTGTACTCAGGATTAAAGAGGTTTATATAATAACCCTCTCTTTCTAAACACTTCCCAGGTTCACAGTACTCAAGAATAGTAAGAGAAAAATTTGAATAACCATATTTAAGCATAGCACGACAAATCAACATACTAGTATTTTTAAGCAAATAGTTAGTATTAAAATATTGTAGAAATCTTATGGAAAGACGTACAGAAGAACCTACGTAGCTTTTACCATTTATTAAATTTGTTCAAAGATATATCCCAGCTTTATTTTTATTCTCTATAAGAATTTTAACTTTATCAATGTCAGCATTATCATATTTTACTATTGGCTTATTATCAATAAAATAACAGCGGTTCGTATTTTTTTTTTGTGATATAACCTCGAAACCCTGGTCGTTATGTGTATTTTATTTTCCTGCACCCTTTCGAGTGGGGCTTGACTATATCTTAAGCACTATCCGCGCCAACCAACTTATAGTCGATGAACTGCACTCCTCTTGGGAGCTTGGCTGCGGATTGCCCATTTCCTTTCGTGCATCAATTTCGATTTTACCTTACCACGAGTCATTACCTGTGCCACGAGCTCCGTTACCGTTCTCGTTTGGTTGAAATTGCTTTAGGGTGTCTCCGCAATTTGATGATTTATAGCAGGAGGTTTACTCCCACTTACTGGCCAAAGGAGTTTCTCACACTCCTTTTACTTTGACCAGCTATTTCCTAGTCAGTTTTGTCTTTCCAAATATTTGTTAGCTTTCGCTACAATTTAGACTATATCTTCAACTTTACTCTTCTCTTAGGTTATTGTTTTGTTATGTGTTTGTATATATATGCTTTATTCATTTATTAAATCAATAAATTCTTGTTTTGTAAGACGTCTTCTTTTACCTAATAAATTTGAATCGTATGCTAATTCTATTATCTCTTTAAAAGAAGTGTCTGATTTGTAACCATTAGTTTTTATAATGCTACAAACTTTTATTAATACCTCATAATGTAGGTATTTTTGCGTGTTAAATGTTACTCCATTAAGTTTAGGTGCTATGTTATTGAGTATTAAATCAACATTTTCAACTTGATAACGACTAGCAGCTAAAGGTAAATCATACACATTACCACAGCCAAAAAAAGTTTTAAGCTCACTTAATAATTCTTTACATGCTGTTTCTTGAACAACAGTAAAATTAGCTCTAACTCTACGATAGGGCTTATGTTGAAAAGACACATTAAAGCTACCATCTCCGTCTATCAATCCTGTTACAAAATCCAAACTCAATGGTTTAGGGCTAAATGAGACCATTTCTTCATCTATTTCAGATTTAGAAGAAACACTAGGCAATAAACCATGTTGAGCACTTAAAAAGTTAATAAGCTTATCTTTAGATTCAGGCGTTCTTAAACTTGTTGCTTTATTCATATAATAACTAGCATCAATAATTTTAAGTAAACCTTCTAAATTTAAATGCTCCTTGTTTAACATCTTTTTTACTATTTGTTTAAACGCTAAATAAGATTTTAACTTACCATGGCTTAACGGATGTTTATCAAAGATAGGTAATAAAACGTTATTGATGTCCTTTAAGGATGTCACTACAAATGATACTGATTGATTACTTTTGTTTTGTGTTATAAAACCAATACCAAAATGTTGTTGCATTTTTTTAAGTAATTCTAATTCACTAATATGTTGACTTATACAAAATATAGGCTTAGGTCTTAAGAACAGCCCAGATTTTCTTTTATCAAACACTACAGTGAAACTTCCATCGGATTGACTGAACCCACTTAACCATCCCTCTGTAAAATTATATTCTCTATTTTTTTTCATATTTATATTTTTTATTTTTATGCTAATATATTAGCTCTACTTAGTCTTAGTAGTGTCAAACACTACTAGGGCACACAACGTCCCTTAATCTCATTGCTTTCAGGTTTTATACCAATCAGGGCGCATCACTATCAACGGTTGCACTATCTTTCAGTAATGCTGCTCCTCCTTGTGACTCTGGTATCATGTGACACTTCCAGCACGTATTACTACGTACTCTACATCCCACTTTCCCCCTCATCCCACACACTTGCGGGGAAACTAATATAAAAACTTATACGGAAGATTGCGAGACTGATAGACAAAGCCTATCAACATACATATATTTTTAATAACAATAATTTAACTATAACCATAATAAGATCGAAAATGTAAAGTGCTGGCGTATTACGAATGCATTAGACTCATTCTTCTTATTGAAGAACCTCCCGTAAATTAATACGGTTAAAGTAAGTAATGCAATCGTCTCTTCTTTCGAATTCAGTCGTTACGGGGTTATATTAAGCTAGTATAATTTTTAAAGTTAAGTCTTAATAAACTTCCCCCGGTATCGCCATAGGCTAAAGCCCTTAGGTTTCACCGGTATAAGCCAGATTCTAACTAAAAATTACTCTTTAGTAGGGCGAAAGTTCACCAACATACCACAATTCATCGGATATCTTTACAACGATACAGATTATCCCTTTAACCACTCATTATAGTCAATGGATGGCAGAGCTAGGACTTTTCTCCCTAAATAGAGATTATAGCACTCCCTCGCTATAGAGGCTAAATCTAACTATCCATTTAGCAGATAATATAGTTTTTATGTTTTTCTTTTTATAGTATATCTTTTTTTTACTAATCTATTATTTAAAAGCGCCCGGTCCACAGGTCTATTACTTTTTGCTAATGAGCGAAGGCTATAATAGGTGTAGAATCTAAAAGGGGTCAGATAGAGGGTTATAGCGAAATTTTGGTAATAATATACCTTCCTTTATATGGGAGTTTTTTTTACTTTTAAGTAAATATTGGCCAACACTGGAAAGGTTAACGTTTAAGGCTCCGGATGCTTCACGCATAGAATCATATCTAGTTGTGATATTAGTTTCTAGATCTAGAACTTCTATTTTTTGACTAGATGGTTGACTGCTACCACTAGGGTTAGCCTTTCTAGAAACGGATATCTTATTACGAGTTTCCTCACTTTGAGCTTTTATCGGATTATTGTTACCTTTTTTAGATTCACTCATTTTACGCCGAGTTTCCTCTGAATGTTTTCTTAAAAAAATTTAGCCTTGGTTTCTTCTGAGTGTTTGAAGCCTAAATTAGACCCGGCTACAGATAAAATGTTATATTCAGGTTTGAGTAGATCTAAGTAATAATTTTCCCTTTCAATACAATTTTCACGCTCACAATATTCTAAGATTTCTAATGAGAAATTAGAATAACCATATTTTAATAAGGCTCTGTACATGTAACTATTATTACTCTTTGATTCTCGCAAAAGATAACCAATAGAATAGTAATTAGTAAATCTACGGGTTAAACTAACTGAACTCCCAACATAGGTATTTCCGTTTTTATTATTAACCCAACGATATACGCCTGCTTTATTTCGGTTATCTGCGAAGATTTTAATTTTATCTTCGTCAGCATTAGCATATTTAATTATAGGTTTTATCTCAATAAAGTTAATATTACAGTTATCCTTGGAGTTAAGTTTACAACAAGATGCAAAAGATGCCTCGCAAGATCTACCATTAATTTTGTTTTGTTGGCAATGTTGCAATTTGGGCGATAAAGAAAAGGAAATTGTATAAATATTATATTTTTTATTGTTTGTCATGTTTTTAAAATGCAACAATTATATACCTTTTACTTTTATTAATAAGATTACACTGTGGCCACATTTTTACTTTAACTTCTATATTATATATTCCAATCTAAACACATTTTACCTTAATTTTTTAAAATTATTCTTATATATATATCGTCTATCTAAAAATTGTGACTTGAAATCTTTTTTGCGCATCTTAATTTATATAAATAATAACAAAGTTCAATAAAAAGTAATTTTCAATTCTTAAAATTTAAAGTTTGTATTTTTCGAGTATGAAATTCATACCTATAAACATAGGGATTTTAACTATATTATCCTGCACCCTTTCGGGTGAGGCTTGACTATAATATAAGCGCTATTCACGCCAACCACCATCTAGTCGATGAACTGCACACCACTTAGTTTTTGAATAAGTGGCGCTTGGCTGCGGATTGCCCATTTACTTACGTATATCAATCTTTATTTTACCATACCGCGAGTCATTACCTGCGCCCCAAATTATATTGCTATATTTGGTTGGTTAAGATTGCTTTAGGGGGTTCCCGTCAATTTAATGGTTTATAGCAAAAGGTTCACTTTCACTCGAGCTATTACAAGGGCTCAATCTTGTAGTTAACCCGTTCGGGCTTTTATAACCCTGACCATGGTAAGATCACTAGGTTTCGGGTCTAATATTAGATATTCACTCATTATATGATAATCGCTTTATCTAGGCATTACTGCTTACATCTAATATTAACTTGCTGCATTTATACCAATATTTTCATACTGGATTAGACTATACCTTCAACTCAAAAAAAGGTTAGGTAAGTATTCTTATTTATTGAAAAAAAACATAATTTATTGATTGTACTTGATAAAGGTTTTTTGATTAAACCCCTATCGGTTCTGATGCCCGGCAAATTAACTATCTTTATCCAAATCTAATTTATAATAAAAATGTTCTAAGAAATAAGGTTGAACTAAATTGATTAATTTATCTTTAGATGTACTGAAGATATAGATTCTGTGGCCATTAGTTACTTTATGAGAGCTACATTCTAGATCAAATTTATTCTTTAAGATATTAATTAAAAATTGCATTTCACTTAATGAGAAAGATTCTGTACAAATGTATAGTCCTCTACCAGATTTGTAGCTATCGTCCATCAGTCAATACGCTAAACCTTTCGCTGTTAATAAATCTTCTAGATTTGGAGGTAAAATTTTTTGACCTTCTGAATTATAGAATAATTCCCTATAGATATTAAAACAAGGTAAACTTAATGTCTGAAATTTTATAGCACTATATTCCTTATTTTTATTTGGTCTATTATCAAATTTTGACATAACTAAAGGTTTTGAACCACAAAATTCTTGGAATAATTCATACAAATGTTCAATATACTCTTTATTTATTATAGATTGTTTAAATTGCATTCTTGCATTACAATTTAGATTTGGTTTTTCCACAGTCAAATCCCCTAACATTGAACCTATGATTATTTCGTGTAAGCTATTAGATACTTTTAAGTGAGCTTTAGGTGAAACTCTATAGAATCTTTTAAAGATAGAGCCCCCTTTATTTTCCCCAAGTGACAAAAAATTCAATTTTTTTTTCATGTGTTATTTTAATCATAAGGCTTGTATTATATGGCGTATTGTCAAACCATATGTGCCCAAGCTAGGCTACTTTCGTCAACAGGCGGTTTAGTGGGCATATTCTATCCCTACTCATAAAGGAGGCTTCTCATAAGTAGTTATTTCTAGCTACCGGGACCTTCCACCGACTTCTGTGCACAGCCGACTTAATTCGGCTACTAATCGTGTCTTTTCAATTTACTCACCGGCCTTCGGGCCGGTAGGATAAGAAATTACTTTCCATGCTTATTTGGAATTCTTGAGTGCTGACGTGTTACCGATTTAAAAATCAGTCCTATTCTTTCGAATAAAGTCGTTACGGGGCAAAATAAAAATGAGCACGATATATACTCTAAGTTTATATAAACTTTAATTCCTAAGATTTATTTGCTTCCCACGGTATTTTCAATAGACAATAAGTCCTTAGAATTCACCGTTAGCATAATAATTATTAAATCATCATACCGGCGTTTTACCGCCATGAGTCAGTATTACAAAGAATTTCACAATTCTTCTGGGCAAGCAATTCACCCATTATGCAAAAGGTACGCTCTTATTATTTATTTAAATTTTGATCGAGCTGCTTATAAAACTACTATTTCATTACATTTCCCTCACGGTACTATTTTCACTATCGCTTAATATACCATATTTAGCCTTAGAGGAAGGTTCCCCTTTAATTATTCAAACAGACTTATATCCATTTTACTTAATAACTTATAGGCTTTTCTACTTTCATTCACACTAATCATAGAATCTCCTTTGATTTTTTTTCCTGAAGTTACTTAGATATTTCATTTCACTTCGTTTTATTATTTAATTTCTCTTAGAGCTCATGTGTAATATAACACAACTTCATTCTCTTTGGTATATTGCTAGTAATCCGTAATAGTTTCTTTATATACTATCCATAATATTATGGTGGATATTACATTCCATATCGTTTATTAATTTACTTATAGAAAAAAAAAATTGGGTTTTTTTTAGTATAGAATATTTTTTTTGTATTTTTTTTTATATTATGATTATGATTATGTATCTGAATCTGAATATTTTTAGATTACTATATCGGATTATTATGGTTCGAACATAACTAAACCCCACCCCAAATGAGGCGCCTAACCAACCTGGCTCTAATCCGTTTAGATTTAAGAATATTATTTAGTCCCCGAAGGGACGCCGAGCAAGCCTAAAATATTTGCACTTCAGAGAATATCCGATTTGAACGGATGTGACTATATTATTAGTCAAATAAGACTCAAGCTTATCGCCTTAGACCAGACTCAGCCAATTCTCTTTTATTGGGGCTCCGCAAAAAAATATATAGCAACCAATTAAGGCGCTTCGCTCTTTAATAAGTTATTGTAGTTTTAGGGCTCCGCAGCCATTACGGCTTCTAAAAAAAAAAACATTCCATTTTCCCAGCCTTTCTATAATGAGACTAACATGGTTCTTTCAAGACTTGAACTTGAAACATATTCTTATCAAAAATACACTTTACCAATTAAGTTAAAAAACCGTGTGCCTCCCAACTTCCCAAAAAGTAGAAGTTTCACTACTCTTTTATAAAGGTTTATTAAAAATAAACCCGAGGCCCCCAGGGGTCATTGAAGTTAAAGCAAATGAACATTAAGCAACGTACAAAAACAAGAAGGCAATCATAAACTAAGCGCGAATAAAAACCAAACCAAACCTACAAAACCCACAAACCAACTAGCAAGATTAGTTCTAACGTTTTCTATTTTACACTTTATACAAAAGTTCAACTATCTGAAATCTTTCCCTATATAACTTTTTATTTTTTATGTAATTCCTTATAGTATTATGATTTGTACCAAGTTCTTTGGCAGCACTACGTGTAGAATCATACATAGCTGTATCGCCTGTTATGATGTCATAAACTTCCAGTTTATGACCTTTGCTTGCTGCTATTTTTGCTCGAGTCTCCTCTGAGAGCTAACGGCCAAGGTTAGTTGCCATTTTAGCCTTTGTTTCAGCAGAATGAACACGGCCTGTTCTATAATCACTAATTTTTAGTTTTGTTTCCTCTGACAACTTACGACCCAGTTTACCTTCAGCCATTTTTGCTTTTGCTTCTACTGAGTGCTTACGGCCTAAACTTGAACCTGCTGTTTTTAAAATATTGTATTCAGGGTTTAGAAGATCTAAAAAGTACTGCTCTCGAAGGCGCGCCTACGTTTTCTTTTTTTCTTTTAAAAGAAAAATGAGGGGGCGAGAAATCGCCCGGGGAAAACTTTTAATCGCGTTCTCTGGTTCACAATACTCAAGAATCTCAAGACTAAAGTTGGAATAACCATGTTTTAAGAGTTTCTGCCGCCACCTGTGGTGTATTCCGCATAATACGAAACGTAGGCGCGCGCGCCTTCGATCATGTTTAAAAGTTTCATATTTTTATTTTAATCATATATAAATCTTCATCATCCGTTCAGTATTAAAAAAAATGTGACTCAAGTATCCGCTCTCACCTTGCCCAGCCTGTATAAACATGTTGTTTACCAATTCACTGCTACATCGAAGTTAGGTATAGGACCGATCTTAAAATTTTGTAATTATCGTAGAATTACAGTACGCGTTTTGCCAACCTCTCAGAGTACACACATCTTTTAAAACCTAATAGAACTTAAAGCCAAGATAAGAAAAAGACCATTACAAATTATACCTAGTTAAATTCTTTTTAGATGTAAATTTATATTACTCTAGTTGGGCCCGCTGCGGAGCGGAGGGCCCTTAAACTATTTTAGTTTAACTTTATTAGATATTGGTCGAGAAGACTACCAATCAAGAGCACTCAGACTTGAACTGAGAACAAGAAATTTGAAGTTTCACATTTTACCAATTAAATTATACTCTTATTTATTAAGGAATTTTTATGTAAAATAAAAATGCGCGCTGTTTTTTTTAAACCAAAAGTTTCGGCCGCCGGTGGCTGAAACGTGGGGCGCGCGCCGCCCTCCGCCCCCATTTGTATAAACTTAATAATATATAACTTACAAGAGCACTCAGACTTGAACTGAGAATTGAAAGTCTGGAGCTTACGATTTTGCCTATTAAATTATACTCTTATTAAGATATTTTATATTTTACGGAAAAGAGATGAATTGTTTTTCGGAAGGGTTCCTGGATTCTTATAAAGGTTAAATTTGTTTTTCGACAAATTAACCTCTATGTTAGCAGCAAGTCTTAAACCTAAAGATACGGCTCTAGCTAAATATGAGTTAATGGAAATATGCAATATTGAAAACATAAATAATTAAGTAATTAAAAGTTATTCAATTATAGTACATTTATGACTACCCCAATGGAGATTATTAACGAATTTTTGTGCATCCTCAGAACTAAGATTATGATAAGCATCAGGACTAATATTATGTAATTTTTTATGTATATGTAAATTATATCCATCTATTATAATTTTTAAATTTTTTGGGAGATTAACAATACCATCTTCTAGAAGATTAATCATAATATCTTTTTTGACTATTTTTGCCTGAAGAATTTTAATAGCTTGAGGCATTCTTTTATCTCTCCAGAAATATGGATTTATTAAAAGTGGTGTGTTTTTTATAACATAAAGATGATCCGTAATTCTATTTTTAGCATATTCATTAGCAACTAACAATATTGCATTGGTACCCCCCCAGCCAGCAAATGAAGTCCAGCTGGAATAGTAAAAAAATGATTACTGTATATATAATTTGTAAAACTATACATATCTATTTTATTAGGGGGTTTATAAGAGATTGTCATGCATCTAACTTGTGCAGATCTGCAACCGAAAAATAAGTATAAAGTTATTGTTAAAGGCTCTAGGTTAAGAAGGACAGGATGTGGAATTTTAGTTAATTGAATAACAACAATAACTCCACTTAACATAAGATTAGGAAAGCCAAGATTTAGAGTTTTATTGAATACTTGCATGCCTGAAACAAAGGAATATTGTGAGATAGTTTTTAAAGGGCATGAATTATTAATAGAAGGGAAAACAAACGTTTTTTTTTGTTTCCCCTCGAGTAAGTCAGAAAATATAAGGTTAGTATTTGACATTTAATTATATGTTATATTTTTTTTTTGAAGGCTTAATCATCGAAATTAAAGCTATTTTTTTTAATTTCATATATTTTCATATGTATATACTTATAAATATAATAAATATTAAACTAATAGGATATATAAGTATATTGTTAAAAACTTCACTTACTTCCAAGGGACAAGAAATGATATAACCACCCTCCGAAAATTGAGATGATGTGTCAACAGCTGATTCTACAGTTTGTGTAGCTTTATTTTGATCAAAGAGTTTATTACATGATCAGTTTTAATACAAGAAATTACCTATTAAAATTTCTTACTAATAATTCAAAAGATGATCCTTTATTCTTACTATACATCTGTATTAATACTGGTAAATAAACCAAAAATAAACCTAAAGTAAAAGCAATCTTAATGCTCCAAACTATAAATCTCATTTACATACACCACTACTCCACATTACCTAACGGAAATATAGTATTAACAGTACAAATATAAATTATATTTTAAGTAAATGTGAAGATTCATAACCCGTGTCATATATGCCACTTTTGAAATAGTAAAAATCATTTAGTTTTGGCTACATGTATTAAAACCTCAAGCTTTATGAAGATCAGTTGTAGGATATCCCTCCCTATTCTAAGGTTTTTCCAATTCTATTCTCCTATAGAAATACATTTTCTACTGAAGAACCTATTAAAGTTGCATTTTACCAATTAAATTATACTCTTTTTGTATTATAGATATATATTAAATAATAATACATCTAGAATACTTATTCAGATATTCTTGCAATAGTGTATCCTTTTCCTTTATACTTTTTATCTTTTACTAAACATCTGGCAACATGTGCTAGACTTGCTCCAACAAACTTTGCAGCTTTACTAATAGAAGAAAATTCTTTAATTTCGCCTGTTACATCGTTTGTAGCAAACACGGGTTGTCTTTTTGAGTTACTCACCGACATTTAGTGTCTTCAGAGTGTTTAAAGGGTTTACGAGGTTCACGCGATAATGCTGCTTCCCGTATAAGTCCAATAGTAGCTTTCCACCACCAGTGGAGTAATAGTAGCTATCCGCTTTAATTTTATTTATTTTTTTTTGAAATGGATTATAAGCGCCATCTAGGTATAGATCATGAGGATCTAACACCCTCGGTTCGAGCGATAAAGGTTTACCGTTACCCCCCCCTACGAATCTCCTATATGGATTTCTGAAGGTAACAATGAACCCCCCTATCTAGTAATTGTATTAGTCCGAGCTAATTGGGGGCTGTAATAAGAGTTTTCTCAATCAATATATCTCTATATAGAATATTCATTTTCCAACGTTTTGTAAGCGTTAAAGAGGTAGAAAGAACGAAGTTCTGCTTACATCCTGAAATTCCCCACCACCTGCTTCTATAAATTATAGAAAAATTGAGGGTTATCCTCTATTAGGTGTTTCTTTTAAGCTTCCGGGAGTTTGGGGATACGAGAGATTGGCCCGACCTCTCTGGCTTTGGCCAGACCTACTCAGGGTTGCCACCGAGTCGCTTACACAAGTACTGAGTTATCAGCCGTAAAAATTAGCAAGATTACTGTCTTTGGGCTAATTAGTTTAGCAGAGCCCTGTATACTTAAGTAAGTTATCGGTTTCGGAAAAGGATGGATTTGAACCATCAAGTGTTAATATACACGATATTTAGCAAATATCTTGCCCTACCAATAGCAACCTTTCCTTTACTTTATAAAGTTTAGTCATGCAATCTGGTTTCGGTTCTTGCTAAAAACCATATTGAAGGCACGCCGACGATTAAGAAAGATTAAAAATAAAGGGTGGAGAAGATGGAATGGTGTAAATTTACGTGCATATCTAGATTCATCACTTCATGTATAACTGGATACAAAACAGTGGGAAAATATAACAATGTCAAGAAAGATACCCTTATAAATAATTTTAATTCGCGTCTAGAAGTGATCGCATTGACTATTCATTTTATCCGCGGAGCGGACGAATTAATTTGAATGGCATTTCCTCTATAAAGGAGTCGAACCTCAAATTCCATAAACTATTATGAAATATACCAAATTAGGGGTTTAATAGTTACTTTCTTAATTATAACGTTCGTGCGCTTTTTTTTAATTTTATTAAAAACAGCGCGAACAGATAATGTTATTACTATTCCGTTTAGAATATTAGTTATTTAATCCGCGGAGCGGGCATTTAAATTCGAAGACCTAAAATTTTATTATACCCTTTTAGTATAAAGGTTTATTATTGAAACCTTTGTTCGGTTGCTTTTTCTTCGTAGAAGAAAAATAAATAAGACAAACCGGAAATGAAACGATCTAAATTATAGTTTCGGCCGCCACTTGAAGGTGGCTGAAACGTTGGGGCGCGAGCGCCCCTTCGGGAGAAGGGTAATTTTAAATTATATTATTACTTAAAGCCCTTCCGGGCTACCTGTCAAAAAAATCAGCATTAATTGGTTGGTCTCCCTTGATATTTGGATTTAGAAATTTTTACCTTTTTTAGTGCCCAAAGGAAAATAGATTCATAAGTTGTCTACTTCCTGTGTATTCGTACACTACCTTAGACTAGATATTATTATTATTTTTATTTGTTATATCTTCTTATATGTTTATACAGATATATAGATTTTAATATATATTATTTATTCCGTCAATATATTTATAATTAATTAGGATACAGTTGTTATTGGTTCCTGTAGTACTCTTCAATGCGGACCGTCAATATAGGATAACCCTTGATCTAAATGAGCAATGACTGAAAGGTAGTTTCCGAGCTACATAGTTATAGGATCAGGTTAACTATAATATACTAGCTTAAGTCTTATAATGTTTCATGGTACCCTACAAATCCAAGATCCTTAATTAAAATTATTCTTGGGTCCTATGGAAATTGACTATATACGGGGCACAAGGTTATAATACAATAAGGCTGAAAGCTTTAGATTACCGATAGGTAGCCACTAAAGACCTACCGGTCTACATTTCTTAAAACTCAGCATTAATTAGTTTGACCACTAATTTATCTATTATACAGAAATCGACTCTAGATAAATTAGTTAGTTTATTCTGAATAGGTTCCGGGGTCAAGCTTATCTTTTATTACTACTGCACCCTGTCATTTATACGATAATCGTGGTTTTTTCTACTTATTTATTCTCGGTCCTTCTAATAATACAGAGAAAAAATTTTAAACTACTAAAAGTAGGATAAGATTATATCTTAATCCTGCTTATTTATATTACAAAACTAAGGAGTAGCTAAATGAGTATAGCTTTAAAGCTGTTATATAATATATATCTTTATATGGATACACAATACTTACACGAACCTATTATATTTACTTACGAATTCGACGGATCCTGCAATCTACAATTTTACTGTGACGACGCATTTGAACGATTTGCAGACACCTACGAGGGTCAATATTACGGAGATGCTCCTTCACAATATGCCGGCAAACCGATTATCATACACGTTACACTAAGTGGTGAAACTCATACCTATTACGACTCTACAGTTAGGATTTCAAGTTGTAAAAGGCGTACTTTTGAAAAAATATACGACCTAGCTTGAATCTGCGCTGACCTTAAAGACTTAAAAACTCTAACTTTCTGTGTTTCATGCGTAGGCAATTCTTAGGTTTATTTCTATTCCTTTTTACTAGTATTTCTTATCATTGTATTTAACTATACATTTTAGGGGAGAAGATTGACGTCTAATCGTTAAATAAAGCCCTGGTAAATCTATTACCTTTATTTCAAGGCCAGTACTTAGACTGGCTTGGTTAGTCTGAAAAGTTTATTAGTTGTAGATGTAAGACTATACCTAATTTACTTCTCGACAGTAAAAGTTATTTTTACCATCATTGGTTAAAAAAAAGTGTTATTATTAGCTTTCAGGTATGCCAATTTAGTATATCCTGTAAATCTTAGGTCATTAAATACGCCTAGGTAAATAAGCCTTAACGGGTATCGGTCAAAACCGGTTATATATTAAAACTCTATCATGACGAATAAAAACATTACTTTCTCGGATAATAAAGATTTAGGATTTTTTATACTAATAATAAATCCCAACAATTCATGTTTTTTCATCTATTTTGACATTAAAAGTAATCTAATTACTAAATATGAATTTCATAAAGGTACATCTTTTTACAAAGATTTCAATGCCTTTGTGAGTGAAACAATAGATTCAGAAATATCTGAAATGGAAAATAAAAAAGGTATGCAGTTATATGTACCTAAAAACTATTTAAATAAATCGATTACTGCTCGCTGTGAAACTTTAGGGTTAGAGTTAATTAAATATCTTGATCATGATAAGAATAGACCTGAATTATTGAAAAACATAAAACTATATTTCAAAAGCTATAATTTAACAAAAGCTAATTTTGAAAAATTTAAATTATGAGTGAGTAAACTTAATTCCAGTCTTAATTCTACTTCTGAGGTGAGTTAACTCTAATTAATATTTATGAATATTAACCTCCCTATTTTCATCTATGTACACACCGGCCTTAGATGAAAAGTAACAAATGTTTTACATTTAGCTATTGTAATTTAACCTTAACATCTTGCAGATCTAACTAGAGATCTAAAACTAATCACGTTTATTAAATTACGTAATTAGGGAGAAGAGAAATTTTAACTTAAAGCCCTTCCTGTTCCATTAGGTTGTAAAACCTCTAATGTTCAATTAACTAATTTAAGAAATAATATATGCACAGTAATTCAATTTAACTTTCATTCGATAGGACTTTAACTAGAAAGGTTTATATATTATTTTATCTATATATAGGTTATAATCAAATTTAAATTAAACCATGACAAACCTTTTTCAAATTTTCTTTGCTAACAATACTTACTTCTATACTATCTTAATATTTGTTATCTTTGTATTCATATTACTTATCCTATATTTCTGAGGGGATATTTGACAATACTTGGAGCCACAAAGTCAAGATTCTCCTATTTCCTCTCAACGCCCTCCGTTGCCTGATCCTAAATTACCTCTTACTGATCCCTCTACACAAGATCCTGAACCGACAATAGCCATAGATAAAGTTGTAGAAAAAGAGTCAACTATTAGTGAAAGTATTTTCAACTCTATTACTAATTTAACTATCACAGATTGTACATTAATTGGGGTAAGTCTCTTAGCAATAGGACTAGGTATTTATTATTATTATCCAACCATTTGTGCGGGCTATTCATCATGATATAACAGTTCTTCATCAAGTAGTCGCCCTTCCCCCTCCGGGGACGCGGATAAAACACCTTATGATTGAAGTGATACACAAATAACAAATCATAATCTAGGACTTTCATTGGAAAATCTGGATAAAATTGAAGCTCAATTAGAAAGAGTAACAACAGTTGCAGATAAACTAGATGAAACTCTTAAAAATCTTAAAATTGCAACAGATCAAGTTAATACTAATTTAGAAGTAATAGACAAAGCAACAGAAATTACTAGAGGAGCAGTAGAAAGAAGTTGAGCTTTAATGAATAGACTATTTAATACCCATAAAGCTACACAAACTGACATAAATACTGTACCTAGTCCTGAAGACTTTAATATTCCTTGTTCTTTGGAAGTCAGCGAACTATTCCATAAATATCCTATACTCCCATCATCATTTATAATAATTTCAGTCACTTTAATAAGTATATATTTATTATATAAAATGTACCGTAAACGTGATACTAGAAAGTCTCTTTTAAATAAGGTTTAAATAATAAACCTTTATACCCTTTCTTTCATGCAAGACTCTTTAAAGGTCTTGCATGAAATTAAGATTACTTAGGCTAAATTTCATAATCTAATATTTAATAAGGTAGCCGAGATTCGAACTCGGATTATTATGATCAAAAATCATTTGCTTTGTCTGTTAAGCCACTACCCTTTTAAGATCAAGATATCATTTAAGGCTAATATCCTTAAATTCTATAGGGCTTTAAGTAATAAACGCTTCTCCCTTTTTCGCTAAATGCGTGATTAATAATTAATCTTATTAGTAAGATAACCCAATGAAACCTAATGAAACCAAATGAAACCTAATCTTCTACTTCTGCACAGGGATATTTAAATATCGCCATTTTCAGACACACTGATATATATAATACTTATAGGAACAGCAGCATTAACTAAGCAAACATAGTTAATAACCATAAGTAACCAGGAAGGATTGTAACCATCTCTCGTACACACTTTTCATTCTTTATCAATTGTAGCTAAACCGACGGTTGTTAATTCCACGCGAATTCTTCAACTTTCACTTCGTTTATCTAAGTCATTTGCAGGATCTAAAACTTCTGCCTCAAATTTTGCAATAAAATCAAGATATTGTTTTATAAAAGCTTCAACTCTCAATTTTTTATTAGGGTCTATATCGGAAAAGCTGAAAAAAAAATGATAGGGGAAAAAATATCCATTGCTAAAACGATTAAACATAATAAAATTTATAAAAATAACAGCATATAGCTATACTTAACTAAGTCGGTGTACCGAGCATAGTAAGCAAATAAATTAACCTTCATTCTTAGGGTTAAGGGCTTTAAGTTAAAAGAACGCTTCTCCCTTTTACACTTTTAAGTGTGATTAATAATTAATCTTATTAGTTAAGGTACTTAAAGTAAAACCTAATATTCCCCATTATAAGCCATTTCTTCCTTTAAGAAGATTGTAACGTCGACAGATTTTAAAGGAATTGCAGCATTAACAGTGCACACATAATTTATAACAGAAACTAAATAAGAGCGATCATATCCATCTGACATGTCAACCACACATTCTCTTTCAAGCTCATCATAATCCACTGTATCCAATCTAACAACAATTCTTCAAGTACCTGCTTTATGTAAATCATTTTCAGGATCTAAAGCTTCAGCCTCCAGTTGCGAAACATAAGCAAGATATTTTAAAAGGAAATCCTCAATACTCAATTTTGTAGAACAAGATGGGAAGAAAGCGAAACGGAAATCTAAATAACATGAATAATTAAGCATAGTTTAATTTTTTTTTATATAACAGCAAATAGCTATACTTTATTAACTAAGTCGGTGTACCGACTTAATAAGCAAATAAATTAACCTTTATTTTTAGGTTTTAGGGCTTTAAGTTAAAAGAACGCTTCTCCCTTCATACACTTTTAAGTGTGATTAATAATTTCTCCTATTAGTAAAGATAAACCGCGGCAATAGTATTAAGAATAGGTTGATAGCCCTGTAATATAGTCCTATGTGTAGTAGTACCCTTTATTACTTAATGATAGTACATTTAAAACTCTCTCAATTCAAGTGGTCATAAAAGATTTTAACTTCTTCCCCCCCGAAATTAGGTTTTTTTCCTATTCTATATAATCTTCTATGTAAATAAAAATTATATTTATCTAGAACCTCCCTTAATTTATTGGGGAGTAGAGGTAATCCTCCTTTTATCAGATCATTCTGTTCACAGTAAAAATAATCCATAAGACTTTTAAGTGCTTTAGGTGTTCTTTTATTTCTCTTGAAATAAGGATTAAGTAAAAAACTTGTTTTTTTAGGCAGATAGAAATGATTCTTAATGTCATTCCGAAAATAGTTAGAAGGTACTAACAATATAGCATTAGTTTTAGGTACTCCTGGTAAATGTAGCCCTGGAGGAGTAGTTAAGATACGATTCTTATATAGATAATTTGTAAAATTATACATGTCTATTTTATTTGACTTATTGTAACAAATTGTATAGCATCTCACCTGAGCTGTGCTACAGTCAAAATATATGTATAAAGTTATAGTTAACGGTTCTACATTAAGAATGGGATGAGGAATTTTAGGTAGTTCGTAACAAATAATAAAACCACTCAGTCGTAAATTAGGAAAGCCGATATTCTTACTTTGATTGTATGCTTGCATACCCGAAACGTAACAGAATTGGGAAAAAGTTTTTAAAGGCAAAATGTCATTACTAATAGGGGGAATAACAATTGTTTTCTTTGTTATCCCTTCATTTAAGTCAGGAAATATGAAATTAGTGTCCACCATTGTTTTAAATAATTGAATTTCTGATAACTTTATAAATTTTAGTTCCCGATATACAATATCGAGGGTGTACCTTTTATTTCACCCCTTTTATCAGCATTGACCCATGTCAGCCGCCCACCATTTTAGCATGTAAGAAGCATAAATCAAGAGGATCTTCTTACTCCAGCTTCTCCACAAAAGATCCAAGTAAGTATGGGTGGAGAAGACCAAATGATGAACACTGGTTATTTTGTGGCAGAACACAGTACTGCCGTAACTCCATCATTCTTGAAGTATTTAATTATTAAGGTTTAACAATTTAAACCTTTATTTTTAGGTTTTAGGGCTTTAAGTTAAAAGAACGCTTCTCCCTTCATACACTTTTAAGTGTGATTAATAATTAATCTTATTAGTTAAGATACCTAAAGTAAAACCTAATATACATCCTCCTTATATTCGTTGTCCTCATTTACATAAACATTAACGTTTACTTTTATTAGCAGCGTCGCCCTCCGGTTGTTTAACTATTTTTCTTTCTTCGTCACTCCCGTATGGTTCCATTATTTATTTTTCTTTTATAGGAAAAAAGAAAAAGCAGCCGTGGGGGGCCCGCCGGAGTACTGATGGAGGGGAACTAGCGGTGCATCGAGCGAGCTACGCTCGGGAAGTATATAGAACAGCCTTAGGCTATACTTACTTTATTTAACGTTGAATTAATATAATTAATATACCCCCTAATTCCACAGTTTATAGTTATAATAACCATTATAACATAAGCAAAAATCTAAAATTTGAAAATAAATTTTTACTTTTATAATTTTATTTTACTTATAGAAAATTCAAAATTTTTTAGTCCTGCCACCCTCCGGATAGATTATACCCAGTAGATAAGCAGTACCCTCAATAAATAGTTAATTTTTTGTAGCCTTGCTAATGATATATCTTTTTTTGTAAGGTTTAGTTATGTTTAGTTTAATTCTTCGAGTTATTGTCCCGGCGCCCATGTTTAAAGCTCTTTCGACTTCCCGATAACTTGAATAGAACGTAATTTTTTCATTATCTAAATCCAATACTTGTACGGCAAACCCAGGTTTTGGATGCTTACTCCGATTTTTTTGCGCTATTTTCATTTTAGTTTTAGTTTCTTCAGTACGTACGCTTCCTCGTAACGATAAGCTTATTTTAGTTTTAGTTTCTTCGGTGTGAAACTTAATATTTTTAGTTTTTTGTTTACTTGTTGCTAATATTGTTTCTGGTTTACTGCTATCCAAAGTAGTAATTAATTGTAGAGTTATTGGTTGGTATAAAATTAAAGATTTAGGTGCGGTTGGTGGATTAATATTCAGATCTTTCTCCTTATCTAAAATATTTTTATCTGACCCCCCTGCTTGTTTATCTCTCCGGAAGTCTGGTGTTTGAGTAATAGCCTCAGCTTTTATAATTGACCCATGTAGTTGATCCATATGATTAGCTAAGTTCAAATTATACTCTGGTACCATCTTTATTAAATATATTAATAATACATAGTCTAATTTTTTTTCTTCACAGTAAGTTAAGATATTAAAAGAAAAGTTAGATACTCCTGTTTTTTGTATAGCTTTAATCAGAGCTACATGTTCAGCTTTGACTGCTATTTTTTTTGAATCTGGAGTATAACGACTATTAATTAAATCAAAAAAGTAATTTGCTGTGTTTCCTAGATCCTGGGAGCTTCCTACATAAGATTTACCGGTTTTTCTATTTAGTCAGGAGTATACACCCACTTTACCTTCAGTGTCATACTTAATTCTATACCGTAATTTATCTATAGGAGTTTTAGGATTGATAAAATAAACCTTTATAGGTTTATTATTAAACACATTTTTTTCCTCTTTAGTCGAGAATAGACGCGAAGACTGTAGCGAAATAGACAAAGGAGAGGCTACCTTAACAGGATTACGCTCATATTTTTTTCTAGCTAAAGTAGTATAACGCATAGCTCGATAGCAGAATAAAGTTGACAATTGTTTAAGCATGATTTGATTTTTTTTAATTACTAATTCACACAGCCAAATCTTCAGCTGAATAGAATTATGTTAACAATAATTAGATACTAGAGGGAAACACATTCTCTAGTAAGAATTATCTACTACTATTTAAGGTTATTAAGACAAAGGACTTAACTCACTTAGTGTTTTCTATCTAGGGTGAAATACGTTCCTTCCCTAAGTTAAGAAATATTTTGTGTGATTGGGCAAAGTAGGCAATTAAATTTTAACTTAATTTACTTTTAGTATATTTATCAGCATTAGAAGGTTAAACCATGTCTAATGAATAGTATTCTAATACCTCTATAAAGGTTTAATAATTAAACCTTTAGGTAATGTTAGAGCAAAAGATTTTTAATTTGTATTATAACAACTTAGTAATAACATACCTTTTCTTATAAGGTTTGCTGTTATTACGGTTTATTATACGACTAATAGTTCCTTTGTTAACATTTAAAGCTAATGAAGCTTCATTCACAGTAGAATAGACATTAGTTTCATTTTTTACTAGGTCATGTATTTTTACTGGAATACCGGGCACGGGAGATTTGCTTCTGTTCTGTTGTACTAAACTCATTCTTTGTTTAGTTGCAGTAGAAAGAGTCCAAGCTTTGTTATTCAATTTGATATTGTATGCAGGCCGGAATTTTTCGATAAAGTATTGTTCTTGGGTGGCTAAATCCTTTTTGTCACAGTAAATTAGTATTTCTAAATTGAAATTAGCTAGACCATGCTTTAGAATAGCTCTATTGACTATTAAGTTTTTATTCTTTAAACTTTTTTCACTAAAATAATACTTTAAGCGATTCGTTAAGGAAGATGAAGAACCAATATAAGATTTATTATTAACTTTGTTAACTCAACGGTAAATTCCCGGTTTATGCCAATTGTCACTAATTATTTCTTTTATTTTTTTGTTTAAAGAACTACGCGCTTCATTTGACAGTGCCACATCACTACCAAACGGAACTATGTTTTCTGTTAAATAATAAATTTTGACTGGTTGAGAAGCTTGAGGTGTATTGTTTTTCATGTTTGATTTTTTTTACTAATTAACTAAACCAAGTCTTCAGCTTAGAATAATTATGTTAACAATAATTAGATACTCCCCTGGTTAATTAACCAGAAGGCCCATGGGGCAGGAAGACACACAGTTCCTAGTAAGAATTATCTACTACTATTTAAGGCATTATCTGAACGCTTTGAGTGTTTACTAGTACATAGAGTGTTATCCGTAACTTCTCTATGTTAAGAAAATTTCGTCCCCTCCCCTTTGTAGGGTACTGATTGAGTTTAAGACCAAAATCCTATCTTACTTTTAGTAATAATTTGCAACTTTAGAACTCTAGATATTATTAATGAAATGGAATTTATCTTTTCTATAAGATAAATAGCGAATTAACAGCAATGTTTGTTCCCTTCACGAATTATCATGACACGGCTCAGGGCGTATGGCCTATCCTGGCTGAAAAATTCATTGATTATTGTTTTAAATTACATAGCCTAAATTGGTATTTAGTTACAGAGTAAAGTTGATTATGCTCAATACTGTCTGGAATACGGCTGAGGGATAATTAGCCACTTGCTCGTTTAGGTGTGTAGATATTTTGTCTACCTGCATTAAGAAGGGTGAGTATTCTTTACACCACAATCGTAAAGAAAGGTACAGCTCGTAAGTGATACAGTTCCGTATTATACCAATTAATGTAACATAAATGGTTTATTACAATTTTTAGTGCTATTTCTCAATTACCAGGACTATCTAGTTAAACAGGTTTTAGGTTCCGAACCCCAACCTATTAATCATATATATGCTTGTTAGCAAGAGATTGCTACCTTCTTTTGTACACAGTCTTTACCTCCCTGGAGGGTTTAGTTTATGCTTTCCTAGCGACGGGGCAATGTTCACAATTTGAAGGCTGATAAAGCTCATAGTAGTAGTTGTATTTTACAGCTAGGAAGGTATTCTTTAAATTGGATTTCAGTAGAGTTATGAATAGATTGGTTTATTCCAATCTGATAGCTGCCTGTTCAATTTACTGACTAATTAGGAAATACTTTATTTATATTTCATTTCTAAACAATCTAAACTAATTAGAAAGGTTCTTTCATTATAGCTGACACCTTCTGTCACTATTAAGAACGGAATAGTTGCAGGTACTTGCTCTTTTTCTGTTCACGCGCGGAAATTAGTCTCAGTCCCCTCTGCAGTTTAATGTTAAATCCTTATCTTTAAAGAGTGATCTTTTTTTTTATGATAAGCAAGAGGAATTAAAGCCCTTCCGGGGTACCTGTCAAAAAATCAGCATTAATAGGTTGGTCTCCCTTGATATTTGGATTTTTAACCTTTTCAGTACCCAAAGGAAAATAGATTCATAAGTTGTCTACTCCCTGTGTATTCCTACACTTCCTTAGACTAGATATTATTATTACTTTTATTTGTTATATCTTCTTATATGTGTATTCAGATATATGTTTATACTGATATAGATTTTAATATATATATATATTATTTCCGTCAATATATTTATAATTAATTAGGATACAGTTGTTATTGGTTCCTGTAGTACTCTTCAAGGCGACCGTCAATATAGGATAACCCTTGATCTAAATGAGCAATGACTGAAAGGTAGTTTACGTGCTACATAGTTATAGGATCAGATTAACTATAATATACTAGCTTAAGTCTTATAATGTTTCATGGTACCCTACAAATCCAAGATCCTTAATTAAAATTATTCTTGGGTCCTATGGAAATTGACTATATCCGGGGCACAAGGTTATAATACAATAAGGCTGAAAGCTTTAGATTACCGGTAGGTAGCCACTAAAGACCTACCGGTCTACATTTCTTAAAACTCAGCATTAATTAGTTTGACCACTAATTTATCTATTATACAGAAATCGACTATAGATAAATTAGTTAGTTTATTCTGAATAGGTTCCGTAGTCATTTAATCGTGGTTTTTTTCTACTTATTTATTCTCGGTCCTTCTAATAATATAGAGAATAAAATTACTAAAAGTAGGATAGGATTATATCTTAATCTTAATTCTGCTTATTTATATTACAAGACTATGGAGTAGCTAAATGAGTATAGCTTTAAAGCTGTTATATAACTTATATATATTTATATGAATACACAATACTTACACGAACCTATTATATTTACTTACGAATTCGACGGATCCAGCGATCTACAATTTGACTGTGACGACTTATTTGAACGATTTGCAGACACCTACGAGGGTCAATATTACTGAGATGCTCCTTCACAATATGCAGGCAAACCCATTATCATACATGTTATACTAAGTGGTGAAACTCATACCTATTACGACTCTACTGTTAGGATTTCAAGTTGTAAAAGGCGTACTTTTGAAAAAATATACGACCTAGCTTGAATCTGCGCTGACCCTAAAGACTTAAAAACTCTAACTTTCTGTGTTTCATGCGTAGACAATTCTTAGGTTTATTTCTATTCCTTTTTACTAGTATTTCTTATCATTGTATTTAACTATACATTTTAGGGGAGAAGATTGACGTCTAATCGTTAAATAAAGCCCTGGTAAATCTATTACCTTTATTTCAAGGCCAGTACTTAGACTGGCTTGGTTAGTCTGAAAAGTTTATTAGTTGTAGATGTAAGACTATACCTAATTTACTTCTCGACAGTAAAAGTTATTTTTACCATCATTGGTTAAAAAAAAGTGTTATTATTAGCTTTCAGGTATGCCAATTTAGTATATCCTGTAAATCTTAGGTCATTAAATACGCCTAGGTAAATAAGCCTTAACGGGTATCGGTCAAAACCGGTTATATATTAAAACTCTATCATGACGAATAAAAACATTACTTTCTCGGATAATAAAGATTTAGGATTTTTTATACTAATAATAAATCCCAACAATTCATGTTTTTTCATCTATTTTGACATTAAAAGTAATCTAATTACTAAATATGAATTTCATAAAGGTACATCTTTTTACAAAGATTTCAATGCCTTTGTGAGTGAAACAATAGATTCAGAAATATCTGAAATGGAAAATAAAAAAGGTATGCAGTTATATGTACCTAAAAACTATTTAAATAAATCGATTACTGCTCGCTGTGAAACTTTAGGGTTAGAGTTAATTAAATATCTTGATCATGATAAGAATAGACCTGAATTCTTGAAAAACATAAAACTATATTTCAAAAGCTATAATTTAACAAAAGCTAATTTTGAAAAATTTAAATTATGAGTGAGTAAACTTAATTCAAGTCTTAATTCTACTTCTGATGTGAGTTAACTCTAATTAATATTTATGTATATTAACCTCCCTATTTTCATCCAAGGGACACACCGGCCTTAGATGAAAAGTAACAAATGTTTTACATTTAGCTATTGTAATTTAACCTTAACATCTTGCAGATCTAACTAGAGATCTAAAACTAATCACGTTTATTAAAGTACGTAATTAGGGAGAAGAGTAATTTTACTTAAAGCCCTTCCTGTTCCATTAGGTTGTAAAACCTCTAATGTTCAATTAACTACTTTAAGAAATAATATATGAACAGTAATTCAATTTAACTTTCATTCGATAGGACTTTAACTAGAAAGGTTTATATATTATTTTATCTATATATAGGTTATAATAAAATTTCAATTAAATCATGACAAACCTTTTTCAAATTTTCTTTGCTAACAATACTTACTTCTATACTATCTTAATATTTGTTATCTTTGTGGTAATATTTATTATCCTTTATTTTCATAGAGATCTTTGACAATGTTTAGATCAACATCTGGCAGATATAAATTCACCGTCTTCTCCTATTTCTCCTACTAATCTACCATTAACAAATTCACCCTTATTCTACCCAGCTAAGACTTCTATAGTGCCTAGCCCAACACAAGATCCAACAGTTAACGACATAGAAAAGGACATCCATATAAGTGATAATATATTCAACTTTATTAGCAACTTAACTATTACAGATTGAACATTAATTGGGGGAAGTCTCTTAGTAATAGGACTAGGTATATATTATTACCCTACAATTTGTGCTTGATCTTCAGCGTACTACAATAGTTCTTCATCAAGTAGTAATAAAACACCTTATGATTGAAGTGATACACAAATAACAAATCATAATCTAGGACTTTCATTGGAAAATCTGGATAAAATTGAAGCTCAATTAGAAAGAGTAACAACAGTTGCAGATAAACTAGATGCAACTCTTAAAAATCTTAATGTAACGTTAGATAAAACTAATAGTATATTTAAATCTAGTACCGATGCATCAGCAAATCTGGAAATTGCAACAGATCAAGTTAATACTAATTTAGAAGTAATTAACAAAGCGGCAGAAATTATGGATGGCGCAGTAGAAAGAAGTTATAGATTATGTGATAGACTATTTTCTATCCATAAAGCTACACAAACTGACATAAATACTGTACCTAGTCCTGAAGACTTTAATATTCCTTGTTCATTGGAAGTCCGCGAACTATCTATACTCCCATCATCTTTTATAATAATTGCAACCACTATATTAGCTATATATTTACTGTACAAAATGTATCACGATCGTGGTACAAGAAAATTGACGCTTCGCATAAAGGTGGTGGAGGTTCAATATTACCAAGATTCGGTGCGTGCGCAGCGCGCGACGAATCGTCCGGTCCGAACCGGGCCGGCCGATTATTTTTAGCTGTTCGTGTCCGAAGGGAAAGGTTTATTCCCACATCTCGTTCAACTTTGAATCATATTCATAAATTGAAATGATTTATAGTTGGTTATCTAACGCCCTGTTACATTGGTTTATTTCATCCCGGAGGGGCGATGTTTGTTCTCCGAAGGCGCGCGCGCGCCTACGTTTCAGCCACCCCAGAGGGGTGGCGGCAGAAACTATCATTTAAATTTAGGTTTATCCTTTTCGGTTTGTCTTATTTATTTTTCTTCTTCATCACTCCCTCCTCCGGTTGTTTAACTATTTTTTCTTCTTCGCTTTTTTTTTATTTTTTTTATTATTTAATAAAAAAAGCGAAAAAGCTGTTTTTATAAAAAAAGGGAGGGGAAAGAAAAAGCGGGCTCCGCAGCTCCGCATCCGGAGTGAAAATAGATTTTATCCCCTCCGGGGCCGATAGAACACATGTTTGGGAATTTTATATTTAAACCGATAGTGAACTCCAGCGATGGCGGTAATAGATAGATAACTGAAGGTAGATGAGGATAAATATAAATCACTGAAGGGGCAGGATGTGGAAGATATATAATATTATTTGAAGGTAAAGATAATAAACTTTTAGGCTCAGGTAAGCATAAATAATTAGAAGATTATAAAAGAGCGGATAAATAACATAAAATAAATTTTTCCTGTTTAATTTTTATACCATCAACTAATTGATATGGTTGACTATTAATAATTTTACCAGTTGAATCCCTAACTAGAATTCTCTTATTTTCAGTTGCTGAAAGAGTATAAACCGTATCTAATATACGAATAAAACCTTCATTTCATTCACGTACTCATTTTAACTGAGGAATTTTAAGTTTTTCTACATAAATTAGATGTTTCATTAATCAATAAGAAATTGATTTTTTTAATCCTTTTACTTTTACAGTCATAGAAATATCTGTTGCAATTCCAGCATACACTTTAGGAGCGATAAATATTGCCTCCTTGAATTCACCTTCAAACTTCATTTTTCCTAATTCACTTCCAATTTCCTCATTATCTATCGGTGATGTAGTTTTTATACCATCAGTGTCAATGTAACAAATAGAATCCGAATATTTCATTATAAAATGAGTCATGTGAATACGAGAATATGCGGATATTGCTGCAGAAACTGCGATTGAAACGTTAGGATCATCTTGTGAGTCCTTTCCATGATAAATTGCTAAGACTTTATTTCCTAATTTAATCTTATCTTTTATATCAAAAGCTCCACTTTTTTGTAATTCTTCAAAACCAACATCTTCCATTAATTCATTTTTATCCATTTCAGGATTCATACCAAATCTGCCATATAAACTATTTAATAAAAGTTTTGAAATGCTATATCAAGGATTATCGGGTGTAACATTACATTTTATGTCATAAAGCTCTTTAACGTAATGAGAAAATATTTTTTTCTTTTGGAATTGATAACCTTTGATTATTTTAAATTTATAACCATATTTCTCAGCATTCTTAATTTCTTCACTAAAGTATCATCCGCTTCAGTTTCCTACTGGGTTTATAGTAGAAGATCCACCATTTCGATTTTTTATTTTAAACGGAAGAATTGGGGTTCTTAAATTTAATGGGGCTTCAACTTCAACATAAGCAAAACAAAAAAAACTTGAGAATTTTAAAAGAGGATTCCCCTCGAAAAAGATCGGTTTTCCCACTGGTACTGGCTTACTTTCCATAGAACTAGGGTAAAGTGAATTTACATCATAACCTTTTACATTTTCACCATACGATTTATAAACATCTACAAATCCCCCATAATAAGCTAACTTAATATCATTGAATACTCCACCTAGTAGTATAGGAATAATATCTTTGGGCATATACTTTCTTCTATATATGGCAAATGCGATTGATGGTAATGTAGGATATCTAGATATATCAATACCAAATTTTTTATATATTTCTGTAGTGAATTTAGTAATCACTTGATGTAAAGTTATAACATCTTGCTCACAATATTTAATTAATTCCTTTTTAAGGTTTCATTCCATGTTTTTAAATGTTGAAATATAGTCCTTATAGTTTTTGGAAAATTTTTTATACGCATCTGCTTGTGTTAAAGGATCCGGGTGATAGCAATATTCAATATCCGGAACTTCACCTATATAATTTAAGGGTGTGCTAATGTTATTAAGAAATTTAAGAGGAAACATTCCTTTAGACTCACAATTAAAATTTTTTGCTAGTTTCTCCAAACTTGATGTCATTACAAGTAAAGAGTCAAAAATTGTAATAGATCCTCTGTATACAACCTTATCTTTACCAGATTTGTTTTTACCTTTTATTACTTGATCAAATTGTATTACTATTTTTAGTATTCTACCATCTCTAATAAGAGGAGTGATTTTTATACCAGACATTTGAGCTAAAATTTTTAATAGGAATACCCCGTCAAAATATGAAAAATTATGCAGATACAGTTTATACCCATGATATTTACGGATTAAAAGAGATCTAATAGAATTTTCTAGCATTGCTTCAGGCGAATTAAAGTCACCCACCCAGAATGTTGTTTTATTTTTACCGTTATATGTTGATACACAAATTGGTGAAAGTTTATCACCTAAGGTTCTAGTTTCAAGATCCATGGTAATAAATTTCTCACTAGGAATTTTCTGACTTTTAACCAATGGAATGAATTTTGGATTAATTTGTTCTGTCTGTAGAACTTTTTTTCCATCTTTGAAAGTTATTGATTTATTGCCAAATAATCTTTCAAACATTGAAAACTTTAATGTTTTTTTATTAAATGATGAGTAAATTACTTTATCCACAAATTTTAATACGGTCAATTTCCCTTGTAAAGTTTTTTTAAATATATAAACTTTATTTTCATTATATTTTTCATCAATTTCAGCTATTAATTTGTTGTCCAATAACACTGTTCATATTTTAGTGTTTATGTTTAAGAAATAACGTCCTCACTTTCTAAAGTCCATATTAGTAGGAATATTATAACCTAAAAGAGTATGACTATAACCTGCTTTTTTATTAACCTGATCAAAAGTTTTAGTTGATAAATTACGTTTATAATCTTCAGGACAAACTTTATACTCAATAATTAAATTTTTAAAATCGGGTTTGTGATATTTATCCAATGCTTTTGAATAACAATACGATAAAGCTTCACATGCTCAATTTAAATCCGTTAAAACCACAGTGTCCAAATAGCTTAAAGAACGAATCTCTAAATTTTCAAGTTGAACTCTAAGTTGAATAGATATTTTTAATTTGGTGTTTTTTTCTAACTCTTTAACTATTACATCTTTTCAAAAATTTCCAACTAGATTATTGATTGTATCTTCAACTTTTAAATCAGTAATTGCAACTTTATAAGTCTTCCATTTGTTGATCTCATTATATTGTTTTTCACTAATTTGCAATCCTGATGAATACATACGTTTGCAAATATAAGGTTTTAATGTTTTTTCCCAAGAACCTTTATGTCCTATAGATTTATTTTGATTAAGACTACAATTCATTTTATTTACTCAAAAACTTAATTTTTCATCCGTTATTTTCGATAAATTATAACTTTTAAAATAAGTTTTGATTTTTCTTAATAATTCAGGTGTTTCCTTATCATAGTCTATATACCTTACTAATTCTATTCCCAATGTTTCACAACGAGAAATTAAAGACTTGTTTAAATAGTGTTTAGGCACATACAATTTCATACCTTCTTTATTTTCTATTTTATCCATAATTTCTGTATCAAGTAAGTTAGCGAGAAATATATTAAAATTTCTGAAAAAAGATGTTCCTTTATGAAATTCATATTTACTAATTTTGTTGAGTTCAACATCAAAATAAATAAAAAAATATGATTTATTAGGATTTATCGAGAGTGTTAAAAAACCTAAAGTATCGTTTGGACTTAGTATAGTCTGATTGTTAATATTTAATGTAGACGTATTTTTTGTCATGTTTATTATGATTGTTTATTAACCGTAACCGGTAGGCTTTCGCCAGTTTAAGGAACTGCCCCAAACATAAATATAAAGAACAGATTTCGAATTTTATATTTATGTTTACTTATAGAAAGGTAAAATATTCATTTAGCTAAGAAAAAATTATGAGGTATTAATCCTTGTGTTAACGGGGATATTGATTTATCTATAGTGTCTGAAAAATTAAAAATATTTAGAGAAACACTTTTAGCTGATTATGAATTTGAAAAGAAAGATACTGGAGTTGATTCTGCTTATATAAAAAATTTAACTCTAAGAATTGGATTACGTGACCCAAACATTGATCGAGTTTATGTTAACATACGTAGTTGTATCTATAATGGAACACCTACTGAAAATTTTGATTGGTTACGTCTTGTTGAACAAGATATAATTAAACAACTTAATTTATATAAGAGTGAGTTTATGGATAAAGATCCAGAAGGTAGCTTATATTTTAGTATTGATTGATCGTGATGGAGCATTAGCTTTTAAGAGCCCACTAATTATAAATGTAGATGAAGGTTTAAAATAAACCATAACTTGCCCTACACAAGTACAGTGATATGCTGTTATTAAAAAAAAAAAAAAAAAGATGTTAAAAATTCTATACAACCCAAAGCCTGCTTGTGATTTACACTTTAAATTTAGTTTATTAAAATTAAAAAATAAAACTTGATGAAGTTGATTGAGTATTGAGGATTTTTATTTAGCGTTTGATGGTTTTGCTGCACAGTTGGAAATGGAGCTTTATGAGCCGGATTGTTATTGGGATGATTCAATTGTTTTATTTACTTGCTATATTGACACTAAGGAAGGGAAAAGAAAAGTATGATTGCGTGAATGTTCATGATATCACCATGATAGCATATTAGAATTTCGGGATTTGGTTGCAAGGGAGTATAGAAAAAAAAAATATGATCGCGCTAAAGTGGAGCTTTATATTAGTTTTCGAAATCCTGTTTAATGTTTGGATATCTTACTAATAAGATTGATTATTAATCACGGCTTAAACCGTAAATAGGAGAAGGTTAGCTAATGTATGTTACATAAAGCCTATTAAACATATATCGATTGTAGATGAAAGGGTAAATACCTAATAACTTGACCTACCAAGTACAGCTATATGCTGTTATTTATATAAATTTTATTATGCTTAATATTTCTTGTGAGTTATCCTTTCTTTTCCGATTTTGTGATATGGATCCTAGTAGCTTGAGAATTGAAACTTTTATAAAAAAATATCTTGATTTCATTTCACAACTAGAAGCCGAAGTTTTAGATTCGACAACAGACTTACATAAACGAAGTGTGTCTTGAAGAATTAGTGTGGAGTTAATAACCGACGATTGAAGTGGATTTACCAAAGAGTGAAAAGTTAATATGAGAGACGGGTACAACCCTTTATGACTAATTATGGTTATAAATTATGTTTGTACCGTTAATGCTGCAATCCCAATAAGTGTTGTTAGGGTACATGTGTTTGTAAATGAGGATGATTATGATGAATATCCATACGAAGAGGACTAGGTTACATTTGGTTATCTTACTAATAAGATTAATTATTAATCACGTAAACGTCGGAGGGAGAAGCGTTAATTTAACTTAAAGCCCTCCATTATTTAGTTATAAAACTAGTTTTATCCGAAGGGCCGTTAAAAGTAACAGGAGTTTATCGTATAAAGGTAGTGGCTTAATGGCTAAAGCAAATGATTTTTGGTCATAAGAATTCTGGTTCGACTCCCGACTACCTTATTAAAAACTTTGTACCATGGAAAACAACAAATCAGCGCCTTCTCCTCCCCGCAGGGCTCCATACTCCCTTAAAGAGTATATATTTACCGAAGAGACTACCGGCCGGAGTCCTTCAAACTTAATATATTTTACTGGCTGCTTGCTTACCCAGATTTTTTTTTTAATTAAGCGGCTCCTGTTATTCCTCCTCCGGAGGAATAAAAGATAAAAAAACAGGGGACGATCCAGCATTTATGGATCCCCGAGCGGAGGTCGGCGATCTAGTTAGACTTTTACGAGCTAAGCCGGCTTCGATCCAGCATTTCCTTTCTCGACAAGAAAGGCCTTTACCTATTAAGTTACTAGCCCTTTTAGATAAAACATCTTTATCTAAATAATTACTAATTAGCTATGGCCAGCCGAATTCGAATCGGCACAAATCATGTGGAAAATGACTAGTCTACCAGTTAACCTATGGCCATTTTTAGAAAAAGAATTCTACTGCATTATTATATAGAAGCATTTACAAAAATATATTGTTACTTTTAGAAAATGAAGAATATTTAATTAGTCATTATTAGTAACCAAATTAGGTTACTAAAATTAAGGTAATCGGGGCTCGAACCCGAACTCCTATGATTAAAAGTCATTTGCTTTACCAATTAAGCCATTACCCTTATAATAACTATATTATTTATAACCTAACAACTCTTTATAAATATTTATTCGTCCTCCTTCGGAGGATGAATTAAATCAAAAAATGATATACGGACCTCCATACTTTTTTCATCTAATCGAATCTACTTTTAGTAAAACTTATTTTTTTTTACTTCTTCTTCTTCTTAATTCGGGCAAGATCTGCGTCTCCTCCCGATTTTTATTTTCATATTACAAAAAAATGCTCCCTCCCTCCGGGAGGGCCCTGCGGGGACTGGATATAAAGGTTTGTTGTTTAACCACAAACCCCGTATTAATAACAGAGAAAAGAGCGAAAAGAATTAAAATTAATAAACTTTCATCTATTAATCACAGATATGAAATTAAGATGAAAAAGACAAAACCAGTTAGGATATATAAAGCATAGGTTGTAATAACACCAGTTTCTAAAGAAGCAAGATTCTTACTTAAAAGTAATAACCCCTTTTCTAGACCAAAAGGACCAATTAACTCTATAGCACCTTTATCCAGAATACGAGTTGTTTGTCCTCCTAGATTAAATACCAATCCTGTTATAAACTTATTATAGAACATCTCGACTAGAAAACGTTGGTTAAAGAAGCCAAATATATTATACCCAAAACGTGTAAACTTAAATGAGACGAGAAGAGACGGATAAAATTCAGATATAACTAAAGCTAAAGCCGAGAAGAAAATAGTACAAATGAAAGGCAATAGTTTAAAGAATGTAGGCACTGCAAATTCAGTCTCGATCATACTTTCGTGCGAAGGGTGAATAAAAAGACTGTTATCGGCGAAAAAACTAGACCCTAAACCGATATAAATATCTTTAGCTATATATCCGAAGAAAATTGAGAAAATAGCTAATATGATTAACGGAATACTCATAAAAAGATCACCCTCATGTGCTTGTTTATAATTTATTAAAGGTCCATTAGGATTAGATAGGAAAGTTAAATATAAAACTTTAACTGAATATAGTGTAGTAAAGATTGCTCCTATAGTAGCAATAAAGTAAACTACAATACTAGAAAAATAAAATTGACCAAAAGCAGACTCAAGTATAAAATCTTTTGAATAAAAACCAGTCATATACATGGCGATCAGATTTATCTTACAAATATAAACAAGATCTTTTAAATAGCCTCCCCCACCGGTATTAGGGTTGCCGGGGGCAGTAAAAAAGTACACAAATCCAATTTTAAGATATATTATAAATGAAATGGGTTAATTACTTATGAGGACCTCAGGCGGTTGTATTACGGCTTTATCTTCCTCGATTCATTCCTGCCTGGATTTGTTCGATTTGCTCTAACCCTTCTAAAGTTAAATGAGCTGAGCTCTTCATTAATTTTGCAACTTGTTTAAAATCTTCAAAATCTTTAGCTTTTACTCCTATTATATTTCAAAGAATGGAATAATCTTTTCAGTAAGATCTGATAATTTTCTTACATTAAAATCTCCTGCCAAACCACCTCTTCTTTGTCTATACCTCCCACAACCAAAATAATTTATAAAACAAAGAAGAAGTTGCTCATCTCGAGTATGTTGAGTTATTTGAAATACTAATTCTACCCCTAAGCCTGTTCGATGTGTTGATGATTTTTTAATCCTAACAATTAAACAACCTTCACCACTCGTGAATCCTGCTACTCAATGAGGATCTGGATTTGATTGACTTTGAACTAAAGGTCTTGCGGCTGGAATTATATCAGGGAAAGCTTCCTTTAATCCATCTGGAAGACCTCTGTTCATGGAAGCTTTAATACTAATTATTTTTTTTAGTCCTTCCATTGTTAGATGCTCACCTTGCATATAACCTACAGCTATTTTTAATAACTCAAAATCGGGCCGTTTCTGGCTTATTAATGGATATTTATCGAAATGCGCAATTATTACTCCTAACTCTTTAATTGAATGTACTTCAAATGAAACTGCAGCTGGGCCAGCTGTATAAATCTTTCCTACTCCTAATTTTGATTGAATTAATTCTAAGATAGCTTTATCCTTTAGATGTAAAGATATCTGGAAAAAAGCTCGAACTCCTCATTGAGTTTTTAATTCTTTATTTTTAAGAATAGAAATACGGAAGCAACCTTCAGCGTCTACAAACCCTGTGACTCATCAAGGATCCAATTTGGAATTTGAATTCAAAGGAGAAGTAGATTTTACGTCAGTAGAGCCCATTGCAGAGTTAAGATCTAATAATTTTTGATTATTTTTCATGAAATGTATTTTATATTGACTCAAGTTAATAATAAGAAAACTAATAAAAAGTCATACCCCCCCCCCGCCGACGGCGTCCCTTCAAATTTTATTTGATGGGGACCCCTGCTTAAAAAGGGAATATGAAAACTCACCTTCAGTGAGGAAATAACTCTCCGAACGGTGAGGACGGTTATCTGGGTTGGAAATAATTAATAACCCAGTCACTGTTACCCCATCAGCTAATAACCGACGCTTAATGGAGGTAAATACTCTTCAAGCAGCTGTTGTTCAGAGTACCAACTAATAGTTTGTATGCCTGCATTTATTAAAAGATTTAGCCATCCTTGATCTAAACAAAAAATTCGGGCTAACGAATTAGAAGAAAAAAAATCTTACACTATATCCCAAACCAAACGCCACAGGAATGCAGCTATCGCTCGCGCAAACGCGCCGCTACACTCATTTTTGGTAAATAAATATATTGAGACTCCCACCCTATGTAATAAAAATAAAATTTACCAAGTGGGCCGACCCTAAAAATCGTCTATTTCATTGTTAATTCAATTAATTATGCTTCAAGTGCTTTCATACTCGGAATTGAACCGATATCCCGTTACATAGTACGGTGTGTTACCAATTACACTAAAAAGTCACTTCATTACTTATGGTAAATACAAACTTTTTTGTTTTCCTCCCCCTCGGTCTCGAGGCCCCCTAAATATAGCTATTAAACCAAGAGAGAAATTCGAATTCTCATTTTTAATTTATTATTGATACACTTAAAATTGTAATATTATAATTGTGTTAATTTTTACACTATTGGCCTCGATTAAACCGAAAATTAACCAAAACCCCAGGAAGCGTGCATGCTCCCCAAAAATTGATTTATTTAAAGCTTTACGAAGGCGTGTCCTCGCGCCTACGTTTCGAAGGAGCCCGGCGAGCCGGCCCCCCCCCCCACGAAACTATCTAAATTAAGATCTAATTATGTTTATTTAATTTGCTTAGAAGCCCTAGCCGCTTTAGGCGTTGGGCTGGGCCGGAGGCCCCGGGATTCTGACTGGATAGTTTCTTTCGAAACCCATTAGAGTATATCTAAAAATACACATAGTAAGTGTATTCAACTACCATTTACTCGTTGCTCTTTTACCTGTTGCATACGCTACAGGATTTAGATCCGCGATTACCCATTTTTTTTTAAAAATATCTTCCTGACTTGTTACCATACATGAGTGATTAGTTCATCCACTTATAGCATTTCGACTATAGCTTGGTATCAGAAGCTTTAGGGAGTCCCCGGAATTTGATAGTTTAACCCCACATTGAGCAATTTCCCAAAAAGCTCGGCAGGGAAAGCTACTAAACTAAGTGAAGCTATTAACATTACTGAATAGCTTAAAGGTAAAAATACGCGTAATCCTCCATATTTTCTAAAGTCTTGATTATCACTAACAGCATGAATTACAGCACCAGCTCCTAGGAAAAGAAGCGCTTTGTAGACACTTTACTTAAAAAAGGTTAATTTAAGGGGGCCTGCCGAATTTTTTTTTCTTCCTCATGAAGAAGCGGTTTAGAAGTTTCTGCCGCCGGTGGCTGAAACGAGGGGCATAAGGCCCTCGAGTTTTTAATAAAATGTGATACTATAACATTGGTTAGATCCGCAAGTAACAGAATAAATAACTGACTTATTTGTTTTATTAATTGTTAAGGATCCTACCCCCAAAAAATAATCATATTTGTTCTAATAATGCTTTATCTTTATTAGATAATTCGATCGAAAACTCGCATCTTACACTCCACCCCGTTTTTACAGTTTTACTTTTACAAAAAATAATTTTAAAACAACATTCTCCATCGGAAAACCCAGTAACGAAATTAGGCTGAAGATTCTGGTATTTAGTAGGTCCCTGCGGGACCGATGCAATCGAACTGTTTCGTCTTATAGATCCCGGTAAGACATGGGACTGTGTAGTTCTCATGTATAGCATACTACTTCGCTTAATCGTTTTACCTGGTAGTAACACCAATATATCTTTAGCACACAAATAACAAACAAAAGCCATATTATTTTTCATATTTTATTTTATTTTAATCCTACGTTTCGTATTATGCGGAATACACCACAGGGCAGAAACTGGCCTATTCCACCTTATTCAAGGGCAGTTATAGCTGGGACAGATTAAACTTTTGCTCAGAGACTTAGGGCCACTAGATGCTTTGTTTGGTCTAGTAGAATATCATACCGTGTAATAAGCATGCCTCTCAGCCCGGTCGTAGTCCGAGAAAATTCAATTAGGAGTTAGTTGGTAAAATGCCAGTCTCCTCTATGCCTAAAACAATCTTCTTAAATTTTTCTGAAACAAGAGATTAAAGTAGTAAAATGCTACGATCTAATGTTCACCGCTAGTTATTAAAGAAGTTGTAATAAACGCATCAGTATAATCCCAATTCTTAAACGTGAATTGTGGCTACCCAATATGAAAAACTAGCTTTAATTAAAGGTTTTTATAGCGATTAATCTTCTCTAGCTGACAATTAAACTGTTATAGTCTAATGGATCATTAAAAATTAAATGGTCAAAAAGAAACGAACAAAAAATTATCACCTTTGAATTTGGAGTTATTATTAGTAGGTAATAAATTTAGCATATTAATTAAATCATGCGATGCTTTTATTCCTATTGGTGTTAATAAGGGTAAACCTAGTTTGTTTTGCTTATGAAGATTGAGAATAACATTACTTAACAATACTCCACCTCTAGTTTTATCTTTCAGTATTGTTGAAAATGACGGATAAATGTCCATACCATTTATCAAGGTAATTCTCTTCATCCCTTCCCCACTCTTGAGATTCACAGGGGGCGATTTATCAAAAATAAATAAAACCACCTGTCCGAAGTTAAAAAAACCATCTGATCGAAGCTAAGAAACAAAGTAGATACCAAAGCAAAAAGGCAAATAAGCGCGAACAAACCTGCCTTGAAAAACAAAAATCAGAATATAGCATAACTAGATAATTGAAACCTTACCATCGGATAAATCAATTTTCTAAAAATTCCTAAGATTAATGTACCGAATACTACACCCATTTCTACACCTGCACTTATTAGTAAGCCTAGAACAATAATTTTTAAAGTTAAAATCATGAAAAAAATATATGTTTTCGATTATTTTTGGAACTCCCGAAGGGAAGGATTTCTTCTTATCCCCGCTTGATTACATTACAAAGTAGATTAAACTACTGTTACTCATAGAAAAAAAACCCCTCGTTCAATTTTAATATAACCTTTTCTGTTAACACCATTTCTCAATGATGGTTGGACTATATCATAGCAGCATTCTAAATGCTACCCATTGGCACATAGTCTCTGAGGAACCTAAAAAGTCCAAACTAAATAGATTTCCTGCTGGTTGCCCATTTTAGAAAAATCCTTAAATTTTTTACTGACCTTTATTTCAGATCTAGTACTTAAGGCTTTAGGGGTTTCTAGCACATATCAATGTTTTACATGCGCTCTACAAAATTCGAGCGAACGCATGGTTAACTAAATGGAATAAAGCCACATTATATGAAGATAAACCTACAGCAATAACCATCATACCTAATTGACTCATAGTTGAATAAGCTATAACTTTTTTTATGTCTTGTTGGAAAAGTCCAATAAGAGAACTGAAAACACTTGTAATAGCTCCAATTCATAAACATAAGATTAAAACAGTAGAACTATATTCTATTAAAGGCGAAGCTCTCATTAATAAGTATACACCTGCAGTCACCATCGTGGCAGCATGTATTAAAGCAGATACAGGTGTAGGACCCTCCATTGCGAGAGGTAACCAAACGTGAAGACCAATCTGTGAACTTTTAGCCATAGCACCAATTAATAAACATATACCTATTATAGTTATAATATTTTCACTAATATATGGAGCTAATGAAAATACAGTTGCATAATCTATATTACCAAATGATCATAATATAGCAAACATTCCTATAGTTAAAAAACAATCTCCCACTCTATTAGTTAATAAGGCAGAGATTGAACTTTGATTGGCTGCTATTCTAGTATATCAGAAATTAACTAATAGATAAGAACAAATTCCCACACCCTCTCACCCTACAAACATTAGTAGGAAATTATTTGCTGTTACTAGAATGATCATCATGAATGTAAATAGACTTAAATAGGCAAAGAATCTTTGATTGTGTGGATCATGGCTCATGTAACCAATGGAATAAACATGGACTAAGGAAGAAACAATTAATACTGGCCAATTTCATAGTTTATAACCATTTCTTCACCCTCGAATTATAAACCCTTATAAAGGTTGATATGATCCCTCCGTTAATAATTTCCGTCTAATTACAACTTATGTCATAAGCCTAAAACTACGTTTATCCGGAAGGTCATTTGCGACCTTTATTCGCCAATAAAGAAAATAATCTTTATTGAGAAACCCGACTGTACATTAAGCAGCATTTCAGCCACCCACCGGTGAGGCAGTCTGTAGCGGTCTCTTAGAAAACCGACGGTCTTGGCTTGGGGAGCTTTGACCGTTCCACCAGCATAGCCCTTGCTACTTAGGTTATTTTTTTCTAAGAATTACATAACAATACATTGCAAAAACTAGGGTCTTGGTATACTTATAGTATTCACTACTAAGGTCTTATTTTCCTTTTACATCGGCCTTAGTAGTTAATATAGCTTAGGCTAAACCACCCCTTTCTTCCGTAAGAGATTACTTGGATTTGTTAATTTGTTTAGCAAGATCTTTTAATTCTAGTCTAGTAGTATCATTTAAATGATCACCTTTAACTAATCTAGTAATAAGTGCCCCTCACTTTAAATAACTATCCCTTTTCTTTGTTTTTAAACTATACTTATCAAAATAAGGATATAAACCTTTACAATTACTTACACCATTTATTTTTAAATCTCAAACATCTAAGTTAGAACGAGGTCGTACTAAACCAGAGGCGGAGAAATTTTTGCTAAATAGATTCATAATATGTTCTAAAACAAATTTATTAGCTTCTCATTTCTGAGTCAATAAAAACCCTACATTATAGGCAGAACGAGTAGATAGCAATGAACAATAAAAACAACCTTCTCCATCCGTTATACCTGATATTCAGCCATCCTGTAAAGTAGGAGTTACACAATCAATTAAAGGAGATATAGGATTATGATTTAATTTTAAAAGTTTTTCATTAAAGGAAGAAAGAAAAGTTAAAAATCTAGCATTTCTTGTAGGAAATACCATATTACCATTAAATAATAAACAAATAATAAAGAGATTTTTCATATCTGAAACAATAAATCTATGAGTCTTTAGTTTTGAAGATTGTACTACTACTCTTCCAAATCCTAGAGTATCTTTAATATAATTTAAAATTTGAACATCATTAGTAGACTGAACTACAACAAAAGATAAATCTCCTCTTTTGGCTACAATAAATGAACCTTCTCCTTCCGAAAAACCTATAAACCACTCCAAAAATTCTTTTGAAGGTTGTTTTGAGTTAGGATAGACCTCAGAGAATTTTTTATAAAAAGGTTTCAAATCAAAAGTTTTTGTTTTGATAGTATGATTGGAAAACATTCTTTGGAATCTCTTTTTATTCAGAAGCATCGACGTTGTTAAGGAATCAAAATGGAAACCTCAATATACAATTAATGATTCAGAATCAATTCACCTGAACAGGTGAATTGATACTGGTATACTATTTAAACCTACTTCTAAGTAAGCAATTATAGCTAAAAATGTTGTTATAATTACTAAACTAGTAGTAATCAATTGTGAACCTGTTACTCCTATTTTTTTTCCAAATAAACCTGAAGCTATTGATCCTAATAATGGTAGAATAATTAGAGCTAAATACATTAATCTATATCTTCTATCTCCACAGTTCCTCTTAATCTATAAAAAGCTACAAAAATACCTAAACCAATAGCTGTTTCTGCACCAGCTATTGATATTATATATATAGCATATGTTTGACCTAATATATCATCAAAGCTAACTGAACTTACCAATATTAGATATGTAATTGCTAATAACATTATTTCTATTGAAATTAGCATTAAAATTAGATTTCTTCTATTTAAAACAAAACCTAATACACCTATTATAAATAATAATAACGACAAATACACTAATTATATACATCTTCTTCTAATAACAATATAAATATAAGAGCCAAATAATTTTTCGCGCGCGCCGCATATTTTTTTTTAATGAAATTCAAATCCAAAAAAAAAAAATCAGGTGGCCTTTTTAGGCTGCTTGCTGGCTGGTGGCTGGCTGGCTAAAAAAGTAAGAGAATAAACTTCTCTAGTAACAGTATCGCTATAACTTCAATTAATATACCCCATATAAATAAAGTTTCGGCCGCCTGTTTTTTTAATTAAATTAAAAAAAAAGGGGGTGGCTGAAACGTAGGCGCGCGCCGCGCGCCTTCGGATATAAATAAGGAATGTTATAATTCTACTACATCCCCCTTTGGGAACACAGCCTTTCTATAATTTCATCTTCCAAAATTTATTCTTCCTTACCAAAATTATTCTTCGTCGCCTTTTTTGGTATTATTAATTCGGGCAAGGGGCAAGATCTGCGTTCCCTCCTCCCGATTTTTTTTCCTTTTATTCCTCCGATAACAGAAGTTTTGTGCGGCCCGATTTCTCGCCTCATTTTTCTTTTAAAAGAAAAAAATAAAACGTAGGCGCGCCGCGCCTTCGGAAAGCTTTTTTTATTTTAATAAAAAAATAACAAAGTGTAGCCTGCGGGGGGATGGCTACGTCCATTAATATAGAAGGCAAATCTTCAGGACGCTAGTCCTAACAAAGTGTATGCGCGGGGACTAGAATAAGAATTCTAAAAAACAAACAGCGTCGCCATTCTTAAATTTTTTTTATTTATATTTAAAAAATCGCGAGGAGCCGATGCAGCGGCAGCCCGGAGCGCGCCGCTTCGCTCCTGTGATTCCAGAATAATTATTGTTCAGCTAGTCAAGCCAAAAACTTTTCGATAGAAACAGATTCAATAACTATAGGCATACTTGAATGTAGTATAAGATCATTACTAAATCTAATGAGCTAATGATACAAAGTAATATTTATTTCTGCATAATCTATCTTTATCTAAGTAGGATGTACTCAACGTAGACACAGGGATATTATACTTTAAGCCTGCGGCTCTTAAACTTGCACATACCTCTATCTGGTTTTTATTAGAATCTAAAACTTGAACTTTTATTGCTCTTGACTTTGTTGTATCCGCTGCTTTATACTGTACACAGGACCTATTTTACTATCAAATAAAGCTTCCGAAGCTATACGTCTACTAATAATACGGCGCTCAACGCCTAAATGTTCTGCTGTTTTTATTTGTGAGACAAATTCTTCTATCACGTTTTTATCAGGATCTAAGATCACTACGGCTCTACCATGCTGAGCACTAACAGCTTCTCTTCTTTCTGTGTTTGACGGCTCGTTCGCTCAAGCTTCTTTTGCTTTGGCCTTAATAACTGCCCGTTTTTCTTCCGAGATGGTGCTAAGTTTCCCCAGATGAGAGTCACTCATTTTTTTTCGAGTTTCCGCCGACAATATGGCAGACTCTCTGGTTCCTACTACTGGGGATATATTTAGAGATAAACCGTAGCTGTCTAAAAAGTACTGCTCAGTTATAAGGAGGTCTAACTGAGTCAAGATTTTTAAAAGAGATATTTCCTCTGGAGACAAATCAAACCCACTAAACATCACCAGGTAATCTTTAGTTTCTAATAAGCAACCAAATTCAAGAGACTCTCATCCATATTTTCTAACGTAGTTATAGAATTTAGGATTTGTCTGAGAATTTCTATCCTCTTTACTATTTAAATTATTTTGGTGCCGGTTGTATCTTCTTTTCATGTTTACTGAAGATCCTATATAATAAGATAAAATAGATATGTTCTTACTCATAAAACAATATATACCGGGTATATCTAATTTAACTTGTGTAGTGAAGAATTCTTGGATGTCCTTCTTGCATTCAGAACTTAATTTATATAAAGCTAATACTTCTGATTCTAAATATACTATTCTTTGACTCACGAAAGAATCAGGGTGTTTAAGTATAGATTTAGCTGGAAGACTATCATATTTATCCTTGGCTTTTCTATCCAAATCAATTTAGAAAGTGTTACAGCGAGTTGAGCTAGAGTTTTTAGATACAGAGTTACTAGTAGAAAATGTACGGGCTCCTATTCTTTCAGCCTTTTTTTGGAGCGGAGCGCCCTTATAAAGGTTTATATTCAAACCTTTTTTGTTTTGACTAGAGAAAGAACGCGCAGCTGTAAGAGGTAGTAAAAGTTGAGCCGATGTTTGGTCATATAATCAAGCTAAGAATTTTTCCAGGGATACAGATTCAATAACAATAGGCATAGAACTATGTAATATTCCGCAGATTTCACTGCATTGCCCGTAGAACACTCCCTCACGATTTATCATCACAGAAAGAGCGTTTAAACGACCGGGATAAGCGTCACATTTGATAGCTAGACTTGGCATACCGAAGCTGTGAATTACATCACTAGATGTAACTACAAAACGAACGTGAGTTAATTCAGGTAATATCACTCTATTATCAACCTCTAACATTCTTAAACCTCCCTCTTCTAAATCTTCTTCTGGTAACATATAAGAGTCGAATTCTATATTTTCATTATCACTGTTTAAGAAATCAGAATATTGGTAACTTCAATATCATTGGTGACCCTCTGCAAGCACTGAGATAGCAGGATCACTTACTTCATCCATTAAGTATAATAGCTTAAATGAAGGGAAAGCTATTAAAATTAAAATTAAAGCTGGTGTAATAGTTCAAACTAGCTCTATTAATGTCAGCTCGAACAACAAAGTTGTCGAATTGGACTATACTTTTTTTCGCGGCTCCTTCCGCGAATTTCACATGTAGTCTCTGGGGAATCTACTCAATCTAGAAAAACCTAGATTTTTTCCTGCTGATTCTTCATTGTAATATCCTTAGAGCTGTCACTGAAAATAACTAAGTATTTTAGTATCTAAGGCGTTAGAATTTTCCAGCATATAGTGAAACTTAATACACAATTTTTTCTGATTGTCTATAGAGGATTTTTCCTTTATAAACCCATGAGTTAGTGTAGGGCACTAGTGGGTTGAAAATTTATATTTATCCTTGAATAGTTTTCCTGATTGCATATATCTTGTAACTGTTCCGGCACTAATATCCAAAAATTTTGCTGCTTTTCTAACCGAAACAAAACTACCTATTAAACTAAACTCTCCAGTATAGTTTTTTTCATATAAATTAACAGGATTGCCATGTTTTAGACTCAATAATGCCTTGGTTTCTTCAGAAAGAGTTCTACCTAATGCTCGTTGTTTAATTAACTCCTTAGTTTTATCAGAAAGAGTTTTACCAAAAATAGGATTTTTATCTCCTGCTTTTTTTAGACTCATTAGTATTTTAGTTTCTTCTGAATGAACCCTACCAAATAAGGCACTCTTATTTCCTGTGTAAATTCCTTTAAGAGATTTACTAATTTTTGCTTTAGTTTCTTCAGAGTGTTTAAACCCCTTAGAAGAACCCGCTAATTTTAGGATATTATAAGAAGGATTTAATTTATCTAAATAATATTGCTCCCTTTTAAGTAAAACAGATTTATCGCAATATTCTAAAATTTCAAGAGAAAATTTTGAATATCCGTATTTAATTAAAGCTCGACTAATAATTAAATGTATTTTACTAGATAGGTATGAGATATTATAATAATTTATAAATCGTGAAGATAAATTAGTGGATTGCCCGATATAAATATCACCAGTGGATTTGTTAGTCCAACGATAAATGCCTGATTTGTTTTTGTTTTCATCTATAATCAATTTTTTCAGAGTATCAGCATTTTCATAAAATTTTTCAGGAACAATGCGCTTATCTTCATTGCTAGAATTAACCCCTGGAGAAAGAGGTAAAGCCAAAATAGAAAAAGCGTCAGGCGTAAATAATGCATCTATTTGAAAAACTATAGTCCCAAGAATATATATAAATAGGGCTATCCGTCTTAAGTTTAAAGCGCGTTTAGTAATGACCACATCGAATAAAAATTTAATCGAAAACACTTTCATCATGCGTCCCACCTCCGATAGAAGGGAGCTTATAGAATCAGAATTATTGTGTATGGGCACATTATGAGCACCATGATTTAAGTATTTATGCGAGATTGGAGATTTTGTACTAGCATAATTTCTAACAATTGAAGTTAATATTCAAACTACACCAAATAAAATAGTTATTAGATAATACATTATATTATCATGTAGTTCAACTAATGCTTCCATTTGTGGAGCAGCACTATCTTGGAAGTATATTCCTCAAGGTCTAGGAGCATCGCAATATTCATGTATATTATTTAAAAAGAATTGAAACATATCCAATTTTAGTATTTTTTTTTCACATATTTTTGGTTTAAGTATACTTAGGAGGGCTCCCCGCCCCACTAAATTAAGATTTATACTTATAAACCATAACATTCTACAAAAAAGAATGCTTTTGTAAAAACAAATAAGACTTTTATTACAAGACCGGTTAGGAAGTTGTAATAAATTCATTTATATATTCAAATAAAAGTTACTAACTTTCTATTTTAGCCCCCCCCGGGCGCAGCGAGTTAATAATACCTGCTGCATATAAAAGGGTGTTACAAGCTTAAAAATAAGTTTCTGCCGCCACCTGTGGTGTATTCCGCATAATACGAAACGTGGGGGTGGAAAATCAAATTTTCCTCCCCCCTCGGAATGGCTGCAACAACCTAAACAAATATCAAGAACAACTTAACTATCCACGTTAATAACTATGAGCTATGTGAACTGGACGCATCATCCAACGCGCCAGCTCAAGGGTCCGGAAGAAAAAAAAAGAAAAGCCGAGCCACACTTCTAACGAATTAAGGTTTCACCTTAAAAAAATATAAAGGTTTACCCCGGGTAAACCTTCAGACAAACAGTAGCGAAATAAAATAGAAAAAGTTAAGGGTGAAGTTTCTGCCGCCGGTGGCTGAAACGTGGGGCGGGGCGCAAGCGCCCCCTTCGAACAAATTAAGAACCTCAATAGTAAATAGATACGTATAAGAATAACCAAACAACATCTACAAAATGTCAATATAAAATAGCCGATTCGAATCCTAGGTGATGCTCCGCTGTAGATTGATAAGCTAAGATTCTTCAGAATCCCACAGCTAAGAATGCTGTTCCTATAATCACATGTACAATATTGTTATCATAAGGCTCTTTATCCTTATATCAACAACTCACGTTGTTGTTCAGACTATGTCATCAATAAAATATATTCTAATATATAATATTGCAGGGATTTCGTGGAAGGATTATTGTAAATAAAGTACTCACCCTCTAGTCGTTGAACCTTCATATACCCCCGTAATAATACGGATTATTGTTTAAATCAAGTGCCTTGGCCCCTTGGTAGGCAGAGCCTACACGGTTATTTTTTTTTGTAGTGTTTGTGTTTCTACAAAAATTACCCGTCGAATTAATAACATTATTTAATATATGCTTGGCTGCATGTTGTCCTTCATCTTTTTTTTTTCTTTTTAACCCTTGCCCCCGGATCGTGGGCGGGCGAGGGGTAAAAATCGTTTTTTTTTAGCAGATTGCTTCTTAAAAAAAAGCGATAGAGCTTGCGCCCACAAAACCCAATATTACTTGAGCGTAATATATGGCAATGTAAGGAGTTACATGCAATTTCCCCTGTTTTCTGTCAACCTTATCATTATATCGTATAATATTATATGTACTATACGATTTATCATAGATATGGTTTTTATTTTTATTAAACGTCATAAATAAAATTATTGTCTTTAAATTTCCGTAAACTAATATTAAAATTACCATCAGTAAATCCGACGAACCATTCAAGAAAATCTCTTCCCAAAATATATGTTTTATTATTTAATTTAATTATAAGATTATTATTTTTATTGCTGTTATTTATATAACCACCCGCAGGTGTGAGTAAAGAACTAAACTTTTTTACAGTATATGCGTGAATTTTTAGTCTGGGCGCCGCTAGGCGGCTGGACGCGCGCGCTGGCGCGCGCCGAAATAATTTTTTCATGATAAGATTAGTAGGGGCTATTTTATACCCATGATATGATAATAGTGTTGATAGGGCCTACACAATTAAACTGTCAATTTGTAGGTTTTTTATTTTTAACCTAGCGTCGCGCGCGCGCAGCGCGCTCGATGCATCGCTCCCCCGGAGGGCGACGCTATAAACTCTTCCTCTATTCATTCCAGACTTAATATGGCGAATCTGCTCTAACCCTTCTGAAGTTAAATGAGATTTATTTTTCATAAAATCTGCTATTTTACAAAAATCATTGAAATCCAAAAGTTTTACGCCTTGTAAAGGATAGTTTTGAAAGAAAGTTTCGGCCGCCGGTGGCTGAAACGTAGGGGGGCGCAAGGCCCCCTTCGGGATAATTTTTTCACAGATATCACTAAATTTATATACAACAAATATAGCTCCATCAGGTCTTGTAGAAGGCTTCTCTAAGTTACCACAACCTAAATAATCAATTATTTTACTTAATAACAACACATCCCGTGAATGTTGAGTTTCTGCCGCCGGTGGCTGAAACGTGGGGGGTGGAAAATCAAATTTTCCTCCCCCTCGGAATTATTACATTAATAAGGTCGTTGTAAGACTGAACAGAGTAGACTACTTTTCCATTTTTACGTACAAACAAAATTCCTACACCAAAAAAAGCTTGTATTTGTTTTAGTAATGCCATGTCTCTCTTATGTAATTCAATTGAAAATATAGGATAAACACTTCAACCTGTTCTTCTTCCACTATCTTTAGCTATTCTAAGGCTAAAGCTCGATTCAGCGTCTGCAAAACCGGTTACCCTGTGCGGGCAAAGCTTAGCTGGGCCTGAGATAGACTGCGAATTTTTCTTTTGACAGCGGCTTCCAATATTACTTAAGCCGTGGAAGCCAGTTGAGAAATAGAAACAAGATCCAAAAGCACCGTCCGAAATTGTAAATGATGAAACTGAATACTCAACACCTTGAAAGATAGTAAATACTACAGCTAATCCTAAAGTAGCTATTAAACCATATAAAACTCCTGCTCTATTACCTTGAATTAAAGAATGATGAGCAAACGTTACTGTTACCTTGATCTTAAATAATAGTTTTATTTTTTCCTACTATTCCTGTATTTTATATTAATTGTGATATCTACCCATTAATTATGATTAATGAAATGTAAATTTAATACAAAACCTTGAGTTTAAAATTTAGAATTTTAAATAAGATCCCGACTGTACATTAAGCACCATTTCAGGCACCCACCGATGACCCAGTCTGTAGCGACTATCCTTATAGCCGATGGTCTTAACTTATTACATTAGTCGTTGACCATTTTCATCGATATCGCCAATAATATATATATATATATTATCAATATCTTTGTCAAGATATTCTATTGCATATTTTAGTATTTTTTTTATGGAAATTGCATATTAGTTACAATAGGACTATGAAAAAGAATTGTAAATTAGTCTAAATTAGGTTTTATCATATTTAATTTATATAAAAAATAAGGATGCATATGTGGTAATACAATAGGTATTAAAATAGGTAAATTAACTTTAGGTATATATATGTTATACTGATTTATAGCTCCGGCAGAAACAATTGATAATTTAAAACCATATTTTTTCTCTAATATAGAAACCAAATATTTAACTTCAGATAAACTAAAAGAATTTGTACATAATTTTATACCTCTATTCTTTATCCATGTTCCATCATCCATAATTCATATTGCTAATGCTAAGGGAGTTATATACTCTTCTATTCAAACAGGTATAACTTTTTTACCTTTTGGATAAAAACCTTCATATATTCAATTAAAAGAACTATAAGTGAAAGTTATAAATCTACAATAATAAAATAATTTATTATTTATCATTCTACTTTGTATTTGAGGTATGTTTTCTTTACAATAACCGTGTTTAAATAAAATACTATGTAGTCACAATATATATTCAATATGCTCTCCTTTTTGATAAAAACAAAACCTAGATCCGTTACCATCTCTTTCCATGTGACCATCCCCCAGTAAAGATCCTATTAATATACACATTACTTCAAAATTGTGAGGACCTATTCTCTTATCAGAGGGCACCCTAGAAGAACTAAATGGTAAAATTGCTAACTTAAATCCAGCAAATAAAAAAAAATTTTCAATTCCTATCCATTTCAGGCATACACCTGATGATAATAGTATAACTGTATTTAATAAAGGTAATTCAAACAAATTATTTTTTTTTTGTATAACATTGTAGAGTGAAAATGGGGTTTAACTAATTCAAGAAATTTATTGAATAAATGCTCAAGATAATCTTTATTAATTTAGTCCGGGCAGCGCAGCAGCCCCAGCCGCCTGGGCCCAGGGCGCGCGCGCGCGCGCCGCAGGGCGGCTGGACGCGCGCCCCTTCATTGTTTATCTAAGGAGCGCGCCGATTGTTCAAATCTTAGATAAGCATTTTCAGTATTTTTTTTTCTCGAGATATATAGATCCCTAATATAAGTCCATATAATATCTCATAGTCGACCCTCCGGAGACCCCCGCAGGCGGGAGTCTTCTTTATTTATTAAAGTTTTGTGCGGGCGATTTCTCGCCCCTCCTCATTTTTCTTTTAAAAGAAAAAAAGAAAACGTAGGCGCGCGCCGCGCGCCTTCGGCAAACTACTCTTGTTATAACCTCCTGGTTTTACATTCCGATAAATTGTGCTTGATATTCAACGGGCAATTGTAAAGAAGGTTAGTTGCATAAACTTTCTATATTAATTAAAAAAAAATAGATTTAGATCATATCTTATATAAATATATCAGAAGGGACCGCCGGCCGTCGGGTGTGCCCTGTTCATTAGCTTGTTCATCCGGGCCCTCCGTGAGAATTCGGTGGTATTGCCACCTATGAAAACCGCGCCCTTATTTTGTGTGCGGGTCGGAGGCCAGGGATATAAAAAAAATAGAACAAGCTAGGGTCGGTTCATGATAATTTACACAAAAGCGTGTGATCGTTGAGGTTCTACTTATACACTGAGACAAACCATAATGAATTTTCCGTCAAATGCCCCTAAGGGCCGATAGGTATCTTACTATCATACAGAATCGAGCCGCGGCCGTCCCCTCCGGGGACGTTTTGTGCGGGCGATTTCTCGCCCCTCCTCATTTTTCTTTTAAAAGAAAAAAAGAAAACGTAGGCGCGCGCCGCGCGCCTTCGGCCAACGGCCACCTAAACAAAATTTTCTTATTGATTTACCAGTTATATTACCTGCGGATTGTTTAAATAAAAAACCTAGCTGTTACTCGGCAGTCACCGCGGTGGATGATCCCTCCTGACCGGTATGCCTAAGTGTAGATTTTCTTAAAGTTCCCCGCATATAGCTTTTTTCGCACCGGGTTGTGGGCCGATGCCCCTTTGAACAATTAACAGCCTGAATCATCTCTTCCTCGGTTCATTCCACTCACAATCACATTAATTTGCTTTAGTCCTTCACTTGTTAGATGTACCTTATTATTTCTTAACTCCGCGACTTTACAAAAATCTGGAAAGTCAAGTCTTTTTGATCCTTGTAGAGGATATTTTTGTAATACAAAAAATGGAATAATAATGCCAACTACATCTGAGAATTTCGTTACGACAAAAGAACAAGCAAGTCTTTTTGATTGAAGTTCTAATTTACCATCGTGTCGCCCCTTCAGGGAGCGATGCAGCCGCTGCCTACCCTCCGAGGAGGACGGCGCGCCGCTAAAATAGTTAACAAAACTTTTCAGCAATTTTATATCCCCCTGTGGGAGAGAATGTTGACTAATATTAAAAATTAATCTAATCGTAAATCCAGTATTGCATGAGTTAAACTTAAAAATTGCCACACGGAAACAACCATCACCGTTTGCGAAGCCTACTAGTCAATTAGGATTTGGGATTTCTGTAAGTTCAACAATCGGTCTTTCAATTGGACTGATATTAGAAATACCTTTTTTCAAAGTATCAGATAAACCAGTATTTATGGAAGCTTTAATATTCACAATTTTTTGTATTCCTTCAATATGAAGATGCTTCTGGTCATTCCTTAATTCAACAACGAGTTTGAACAGAAGAAAATATGGAGCGAAGCACCCCCGCTTAAGAGTCCGCTGCGCGGCTGCGCAGCCGGGCTCGTTTTTGAGTAATTAGAGAATACTTGTCAAGAACAAATGGGGAATTATTACATTAATTAAATATTTTAATGATTGGACTGAATAAATAAAACAGTTTTGTGCGGGCGATTTCTCGTCCCTCCTCATTTTTCTTTTAAAAGAAAAAAAGAAAACGTAGGCGCGCGCCGCGCCTTCGCCATCTCTTTTATTATAATTAATAGTACCAACACCGAAATATCTTGCTCCGCCTGAATTTTTTTTTAAGAGTTTCTGCCGCCGGTGGCTGAAACGTGGGGGTGGAAAATCAAATTTTCCTCCCCCTCGATATAGATCTTTCTTATGTAATGCAATTGAAAATATAGCATTAACTGTTCAGCCTGTTTTGTAACCATTTTTTTTTATAGATGGGAATAACGAAAGAAGATTCCGCATCAGAGAATCCGCTAATTCAAAATGGGTCTAAATCACAATTATTATCTCATTTATGGCAAACACCAGATGATAGTAATATTGCTGTATTTAATAATTGAAGTTCAAAAGGATTAATAGCTTCAATTCCCATTGGTGGTCATTGAGCTCCTAATTCAACAGTTGGTGATAATGCACTATGGAAAAAAGCCCAAAATATAGCAAGGAAGAATAAACCTTCAGATACTATAAATAAAGCAACACCCAAATTAATTCCACGCTGAACTGACATTGTGTGATTACCCAAGTAAGTCATTAAAAACATATCTACCTTTGAAAGGCATTGGATTTTTAGATTTAATATAATACCTAATAGAGCTATGGTCACAACTCAAGGCTCTCGCAGCTTCACGAATGGAATTATAAAAAGTTGTTTTATTATTCTCAAGGTCCAGAACTTCTATTTTTTGAGAGTTCGGCTGAGCAAGTGACAAATTTTTTTTTATGTTCCGAAGGCGCGCGCCGCGCGCCTAGTTTCAGCCACCCCGCGCAGAAACTCCGATAAACGGATTCCCTTCATAGAAGCTGAGATTTGATCCTTCGCTTCTTGGCTATGAGTTTTTCCAAATATATAATGATTTTCACCCGATAATTTTGCAAGACTTTCTGGGGAATGCTTTCTACCTGTCATTGGAGCAGCAGGATCAAGGAAGTTTCGGCCGCCACCTCTAAAACGTGGGGGTGGAAAATCAAATTTTCCTCCCCCTCGATATTATATTTTAGTTTTAAGAGTTTAATATAATCTTTCTCCCGTAGGCGCGCGCGCCTACGTTTTATTTTTTTATTTTAAAAGAAAAATTAGGCGATAAATCGGGCCGCACAAAACTTGTTAATAACTCAGAGGAATCATAATATCCTAGAATCTCCAGACTAAAGTTTGAATATCCGTGTTTAAGTAAGGCACAACAAATAGGCATATCTTTATGTACTTTAAGATAACTAATCTTAAAATACTCAGTTTTGCCCAGAGGGCAAAACGCGCTGCGCGCGCGCAGCGCCGAAAATCTTCTTTTTAAATCTACAGAAGAGCCAATATATTGTTTTCCATTTATCCAATTTGTGAAGCAATATACGCCGAATTTTCCCTGATTATCTGAGAGAATTTGAATTTTATCGGTAGCAGCATTATAAATAGGGACAACCAAACAAAGGGAGTTTATGCCGCCGGTGGCTGAAACGTGGGGCGGGGCGCAAGCGCCCCCTCGCAAGGATCGAAATCAAAATTAAAGAATAATAATGCTATAGGCATTATTATTCTTATGATATTTTTAATTATATCTGGAGCGAAGCACCCCCGCTTAAGAGTCCGCCTGCGCGCCTCCCCAGAGGGGACGGGGTCATTTTTTTATAAAATATCTAAATTTCCATCTTAACCGACTAAGAAGCCTGTGGTTTTTTGTAACACCAGCTCTTAGGTGGTCGGGCTAAAATAACACCGGAGACAGCTCTTACTTGATTTTTGTCATGTATACTATACGTTACCTAAAGGTAATGTAAGTCATCTATACTTGACTGGTAAGTCATCTATAGTATACTATACGCGGAGCCGCCCTCCCGAAAGGTCGGGGCTAAAATAACCTAGAATGTATATGGGATTACCCAATATATTTCTATACTGGTTGGACTACCTCTTAACTAATAGGTTAACTATAATATAACGTATTAGTTCTGAGCGTATTAGCCTCTGAGGATCCTACTAGGATAATCCGTTGGTTTCCTGCTGATTGTCCATTGTATATCCATAAGATTTTTACTCAGGTGGTGCCCCTACTAAGTACTTAAGGCTTTAGGAGTTTTCAGCAAATAGTCAGATTTAATGAAGGCACTTAGTTCATTTAAATTTTATGCCGTACTGTCGTTTGAATTTATATTGTTATTACAAAGCGGAACCCTGATGTTAATTAAGGCAGGCGGTTACCCGACCTTAAATTGTTCTATTCTTGTTCTTATTCGGTTGTGTTTAAATATTTACCTCGATGGCGTCCCTTCGCTCCGCCGAAGGGACTTAAAAGTTTACCACTTTTTACATAGTTTCTTATAGTCCCAAGGCTTGTCTTTAGGGATTCTGCTGTTTGCCGCATATAAATGTATTCCTATTCCAATTCCTATTCCAATTCCCACAAAAAAGCATCCTTCACCATCAACGAAGCCAGGCCAGCTAATCATGTGGATCTTTAATTTTTTGATCTGAAACTACGGGTCTCGTAACTGGTTTTACATCTGGAAAGAAACCTTTTAATTGATCTGATAAACCTAAATTAATTGACGCCTTAATACTAACTATCTTTTGTAACCCTTCGTGTAGGGGGGAAATTATTTATGTGTGAAGTAAATACAAAACGAGGGTTTAATACTCTATTTAATGTAGTATTACCAATAGCAGGTAAAGAAATGGATCCATCTCCTTCTAATAAACCAGCTAAATAATAACCTAATTGATCTTTAGAAAAATTTAAACTATTAATTTTTTTTAGAATAAGTTTCTGCCGCCGGGTGGCTGAAACGTAGGCGCCGCGCGCGCCTTCGAATCAAGAACTAGTTTTATTTCTTCTTTAGGTATAGCTTTGGCAATATTTAATGTATAGTTAGACAGTACGACTTTTAGTGACAAGCTTTCTGCTGTACCTTCAGAGATTACATCTCTAAACCAAAAGGACATAGCACCGATTAAAGATAAAAAACCTAATATTAAAAAATATCCTCCATTAGAAAAACCATGCATTGTTAATACCAATATTTTGATCTACTGGGCATAAAGCCCCATAATTACAAGTTATGTATAATTCCGCATAACTAGATTTCAAAAAGTTTTGTGCGGGCGATTTCTCGCCCCTCCTCATTTTTCTTTTAAAAGAAAAAAAGAAAACGTAGGCGCGCGCGCGCGCCTTCGGCAGGCATTCCCACTTAGAATATGCCACCTTTAAGGTAAATAACCCCCCTACTTACGTAGTGGATAGGACTATATATTATTTTCTTAGTCTGTAAAACCCTTGTAGATGATCCCATACAAATATAGTTCTCTTGTTATTCATACCATCTTTAATTTGGACTACTTTATCTAAAAAGTCAGCATCATATTTAGTCCCTACAGTGGAGCGAACAGACGCCGCCGCGATTTTTTTTTAACTCTAATACTTTTAATCAATCTTTGTAGTTTAAATATTTGCTACTAAGGATATTTATTTAAGTAATTTTCTAATTTTATATTACTAGCGTCCCCTTCCTTTTTTTTATAAAAACAGCTTTTTTATTTTTTTTATTATTTAATAAAAAAAGCGAAGAAGAAAAAATAGTTAAACAACCGGAGGAGGGATGCATCGAGCGCGCTGCGCGCGCGCGACGCTAAAGTTACAGTTCTAATTATATATTGGGGGAATCAAATTTTGAACGAATTTCGATTCCTTTAAACGAACTACCCAAAAAAGTAGCTATGTCTGACATAAAACTATAATTACTCAGATAATCCCATTCATTGTTGCTTTAAGAAATGAATTAAAGGATACTATTGAAGTGTAGAAGTAACGGTTTAATTTTTAGATGCGAGCTTGGCGGGGGAGTGGAGGGCTTTAATTCGTCATCTCCCTCCTTCCGATATTCCGGGATCAATTCTTTTTTAAAGTAATTGGTATTAGTACCACAAGCGTACTAGACAAAAAAAAATAACAAACCATGTTAGGTTAATCTCTTCCTCTATTCATCCCAGATTTTATTTGACAAATTTGTTCTAACCCTGATTGTGTTAAATGAGATTTAACCTTAATGATCCCCGCTACTTTGCAAAAATCAGATAAATCCAAAAGTTTATTTCCTTGTAAAGGATATTTTTCGAAGAACGGAAGGATTTTTTCTGTCATATCACCAAAGTGAGTGACTTTAAAATCCCCATAATTTCGTGTGGGGGTATGAACAATAATACCCACAACCTAAATACTCCTGTAAACTTTCCATTAATTTAGAATCGGGCCGGGCCGGCACGGGCGGGACGATTCGTCGCGCGCTGCGCGCGCGCCGAATCTCTAGAATGCTGAGTTATTTTAAACCATAATGCAACTTGATACCCTGTTAGGTGTGTTTTAGATTTTCTAAGCCAGACAAAAAAGTAAGCCTCTCCTTCCGCAAAGCCTGCAACCCAATAAGGATCTTTTATTTCTTGATCCTCGACTTTAGGTCTAGAAACTGGAATAGAATTAGGAAAGACAACTTTTCTGATAAACCTAAATTCATTGCCGCTTTAATACTAACAATTTTACGTATACCTTCCTCAGTTAGATGCTCTTTACGATTTATCATCTCAACAGCCAATTTAAACAAAATAAAGTCAGCACGTTTCTGTGTAATTAAGGGATACTTACCAAAATGCGGAATAATTACATTAATTAAATATTTTACTGAAGTTACACTATAAACGGCCTGATTATCTCTTTTACTTATATTAATTGAACCTACTCCAAAAAATAATTGTATTTGTTTAATAAGGGCGAGATCTTTAAGGTGTAACGCAATCCTAATACTAGCTTTCACCCCCTCAACCTGTTCTTAGTTCACTATTTTTATATATTGAAAGGGTGAAACAAGATTCAGCATCTGAGAACCCCGTTACATAGTAAGGCTTCAGCAGAACTAAATTTGATTGGTTACTATCGATAACAGCTGAAAGCATAAGGAGAGAAACCACCTGTTCGTTGCCAATAAATAATAAGCCATCTGTAAAAGCAAGAAGGTTATTCATAAGCGCGAATAAACCTGCAGCTCCGGTACACGTAAATCCTAAGATTAATGCCCCCCGAAAACTACACCAATTCCTACACCTGCACCTATTAAACCTGTTGTAACTAGACCAGTTCCTATAATTTTTGAATCATGAATTATTTTTATTTTCTTTTTTTTTTGAAGGATTTCTTCTTAATTTGATTACATTACACAGTAGAATCTACTGTTGCTTATAGAAAAAGTTTTGCTCTAAACTCCTGATTTACCCCTGTTTTCATTAATAATGGATTTTTGTCTTTCTAATATCTCATTTTTCTTGAATGGTGAAGTATAATGTAATGAACCATCATATATTCCTATCTCTTTGCGAGAAGTGGGATTATTTAAGGGGTAAAAATTTTGTAAGTGATCTCAAGTAAATATTGTTCTTTTATCCCTCATTCTATCTTTAAAAATATTAATTTGTTTAATAATATCATTTGATCTACCCTTAACAAATTCTTTTTTATAGATTTCTAGTGCTTTTAACCAATCTTTATAATCTAAATAATTTATTGAAAACAATGGGAATGAATCTAAGTATTTTATTAAAATATCATTAGATTTTAGATTTACCGTTCGAACGGTGAATGTAAAATAAGAATTCTTTTTTTTACTGTCTAGCTTAACATTTAAATACTCTGCTAAGGTACTCATGAAGGGTTCATAATTAACACCTCACTTAACATTAATTTGGCAGGATAATTCAAATCTACATTCTACTTTTGGATACTTATTTTTTGCATTTGGAGCTGTAGCTCTAACTTGAAAAGAACCGCCCCCCTCTATAAAACCTGCTAACCAAGGGCTAGAGTCTAAAGGTTCTGAATTTAAAGGTAATTTTACAATAGTCTCAGCTGCTGGATGTTTTATATCCAGGCCCCCTGTCGATGAATCAGAATTTTGTCCTAAATTTAGCCAATCAATTAGAGTATATAAGGTCTGAATTTTAGGTGTTCTCATTTTTCCATTTATTAAAGACACAATTAATAATATACTTTCTCTACTATTAAAAGTCAAAACATAAGCGTTAGCTCCTTTTTTTTTAGATAAAGATCCAGCACTCAATTCTTTCTGCAATAACAAAGAAAGAGGGATATCTCATGAATCAAAAGTAATTTTTATAGAAGGATAATTAAGTTGACCTTTTTTTGATCTTTCGCTAGTTGGAACTATAATGGCACTATTTTGTGCTTCTATTAAACCTGCTAAATAATAAGCAAAGAGATCAGGCTTATTATGATTTGATTGGCTACTATATTTTCTCAACCCTCTTGGCCTCCAAGGAAGAGTCAATCTTCTTTTACTATAAAAAGTCGCAGGATAACTGTGATAACCCCGTTTAATATATACAACATATCTGTTTCTATACGAATTGATATTGATATTTTCGTTCTTTCTGTTTATATGATAAAACAATGAACTTTGCGATACTTTAAGAGCTTCAGCTGCTTGACGAACTGATTTATAGGAAGTAGTAATATTAGTCTCAAGCGAAGGATCCGTTGAAGGTTTTTTTACAATTAAAGGGATAATACAACAAAAAAATTCAAGCGTGTTGTCTCTGAAGATTCCTGAAAAGTTCAAACTTAATAGGTTTCCTGCTGATTGTCCTATTTCTGCAGAATAATATAGGATGTCCCAGCATATAGCTTGATTTAGAGCCGGCGTATCTCATGGCTTACCGGCTGTAGTTAATGTTAATAAAGCTATACAAGTAAATAAAGGCCAAGGTGAAGGAGAAACTAAATGAAAAGGATGTGCTTGAAAATTACTTCTTATTAAATTTGTCATATTTATATATAATTATTATAAGTTACCTATGAATAATTTGCGTAGTATTCTTTATAAAAATAATAATACGAAAAACTATTTTATACATAGGATTTTTACATACCTAAAAAAGAAAGAAAAAAAAACTTGTGTTTAATTAAGGTTAGCCGGCGCGCCTTCGTCAGCGGCTGGCATCGGCCTCACGCCCGACGCCTGTTCAGGCTAAAAATTAAAGTACAATATAAAGTCAAAAATAAAGTATTGCTTACTATAAATTAAACTCAAGTTTTGATTAATTTATCTAAAATAGAACCGAATAAAAGACTGCAAAAATAAATATAAAGGTTTAACTTAATAAACCCCATATAGTAAAAAAATGAGAATAGTGAAAAAAGAAGAAGTAAGGATAGAAAGTTAAGAGCCTCAATAATAAACAGATACGTATAAGAATAATCAGACAACATCAAATATTGCTTACTGTAGATTAAACTCAAGTTTTGGTTAATTCATCTAATATAGGGCCAATTTGTAGATTACAAAAATAAATCATTAAGGTTTAACAGGTAAACCCCTTAATAAAAAAAAAAGAATAAATCTTAGACAGTAAGACGAGACCAGATAGGCTAAATATACCATAGAATCACTAAGCATGAAAATATTAAACGTATGCACCTCTCTAATAACAAGTATTTAGGCGCCATAGGTCTATAGAATACAGCAAACCGATTGTAAGGAAAATTTATGTACGGATGAGGGTAAGGAGGTAAATCTAATGCTCCCTCTAATGAACTATAAGCTCTATTTAATAGCGTTTGTAATAAACTAAGTATTTCACAGTATAATTAAGCACGTAGATACTATGCACAATATAGAGATTAAACACATTAAAACTTGAATTATTACGTAAATAGCTGATACGTTCTTATAACGATTTATTATTTTTACAAGTTTATCCTTCCAATACGGAGTTAACCAACTAGAATAAGAGCCTAATGCTTTATCTATTGTCTCAATATTATTATATTTTGAAATAAAATAGATTGATATAGATATAGCTATAATGTTATAAAAAGTCCATAGAACTACTAGAGCAAAACTAAAAAAGCATAGGCTAAAACCGAAAGATCTGTTTCCGGAATTTTATCTACATTAACTCCCAGTAAGGCTAAAACAGAAAATGCTTTTTGAGAGCTACCTCCAGAATTACCAGAATTTCCTTCTTTGTTTGTCGGAGTATCTTTAGGTTTCGCCGTTACTTCAACAGCTTTTTTAGGTTTACCTTGATAATATTGCCCTACTCCAGCTGCAGCCCCTATAATGGTAGCAACTTGAGACCCTAATTCTAAAGATATTTTTATTTTTCTTCCATCCATAAAATAAAACAAAGGAAGTGTTATTGCTAAGATTGAAAAATAGAATAAAACTCCAAAATGTTCAAAATTTGAGAATAAATTAACGAACCAGTTTATTGGTTCAAGTATAGCACAGAAATGGATTGTGTTTATTGACATAATAATGAAAGATAAAACATTTCATACTTTACATTATATACATAGATTAACTATATACAACTTTAATTATATCGTTGATAAGTAATAGGAGCAAATCGTTTGTAGCATTTAATCCTTATTGATGCTTAACCTATATCAGATAAAAAAAAATTGGTTATAAAGGTTTTACTCTTCTAATAATTGCCTTAGTACTAACTTTATAGGTAAATTGCCGTCAGAATTGTACCCCGTTGTCCAATATAGTAACGTAATCTTACGGCAAAGCCTATTTTATATAAGATGTCTTATTCATAAAAAAAAGCATTTCAAATCCCCTTAAAAAACAACCACAACTTTTATTTTTACTTTTCTTTTAAAACAAAATTAGAAAAGCAACCAGAATTTATTTTCGGACTCCCTGAATACAAATATTAAAGACATTAGAAAAGAATCGGGGCCACCCGGCGCCGAATCTTAATTACGGGTTATGCCTGTTTTCTATTTGCATTATTGCATAATTTAATCTTTCTGATTTGCTCTAATCCTTCATTAGTTAAATGAAGCTTATCCTTCATCAACTCCACTACTTTACAAAAACCCTCTAAGTCCAAATTTTTAACCCCTTGAAGCGGATATTTCTTAAAAAAAAAGAAATAATTTTACCTTCAATGTCAGTAAATTTCGGAACTACAAAATTTACGTGAAGTCTTTCATAAGCTATTTCTACTCGCCCGCAATTAAAATATTTAATTAAACTCTTCATTAATTTAATATCACACGAATGTTGAGTTATTACAAATCTTAGTTTCACAGCAAGACCTGTGCTTGTTGTTTTAGATTGAAATTGTTATATTAAAACAGCCTTCGCTGAAAATTCCGAATATAAACCAGAATAAAGGTTTAGATATTGAACTCTTACTTTGTAAAGCATAGTAGGATGCATGTAAGGAATTACAATAGTACGCAATAAAGGCATTGAATCTTTTAGAATGTAAATCCGAGGGCCTGTAGCAGTAACAAATAATGTACAGTTTAATCTATACCTAATCACTAGAACATTCATAAATCGTACTACATCTTGCATTGAGAACGAGTCAGTACAAATAAATAAACCAGAACCATGTCTAGCTCCATCCCCTTGAATTACGTGAGCGAGAGCAATGGGTGTTAATAAGTTATAAATATTATCCGGAATTACTTTAACTTTATTGACATAGAACATAGAATGTAACTCCGTAAAACATGGTAATGCTCGAGTGAAAAATTCCATAGAATTATTAGTTTTAACACCTCTAATATGTTCACGATAATGAGGATAACTATTACAATAATGAGCTAAAATAAAAAACACAAGCCCCTTCGGGGACAAAGATACTGAGCATGACCCCCAGACTGTGCAAACCCCAATCGAGCGTTTTTGTTAGCAACGGTAACAAAAATTAATCAGCCATCAGAAAGAAGTAATCCAATTATAACACTAAGTTGATAAGAAGGTAATTTAATCATATTACTTACTTGTCTTGTAAGCCGACCAAAACCCACTGTCCCTCAAACCACTAAAGCTCTACATCCAAAATAGTTAGACTTCTGCAAAGAACTTTTATTTCTTTGCGAACCCGCATAAACCCCAATAGCAAGGGGCGGCATTCGCGTGGACTTTCACAAACCCCAAGTAGGAAGTTTAGTAGAAAGGCTCGAGAGTGGTTGTGCCCTACTACGTTGACTAATAGCCGTATTACCTCGTAGGATAGTATATTTACCCTTGTTAGAAAGTTTATAAAGGTTATTGTTATTAACAATAGGTCCTTTAGTTGTAGTTTGTAATGTTATTACTATTGATCCAACCATCGATACTAATAAAATAACTCCAGTAATTATTAACCAAATAGAGTGACTAGTATACATAATATTACCTATGCTTGAGATATGGGAACTGCTAACAAGTACACCATCTCACTTATATGAAGAAGACATATCTATAGCCAGATTTAAAGTTCCTGCAACAGGAGTGCTAATTCAATAAAGCGAGTTATACATTATTATAGAAAAGATAATAGCTAAAGGTATACTGTTATTAGTATAACTCAAGAGTTCAGAAACTCTTATATTCATAAGCATAATTGTAAATAGGAATAAGATAGCTATAGCGCCAATGTAGACCAACAGATAAGCCAATCCAATGAAATGCATACCAACCATAATTAAATAAACTGCTATAACCAAGAATAAGGATATTAAAAATAAGACGGATACTATCACGGCCATCAAATTTATCATACAAATAAATAAATAAATATTAAGTAAAAAAAAATATAAACAAAATATACAGATTTATTTATCTAATTTTCCTGCGTAGTATCTACCGGTATTCATATTAGCTTTTATCTCACATATTTGTTTTAACCCTTCTTCTGTCAGATGAGATTTATTTTTCATTAATTCTACAACTTTAACAAAATCAAAATAATCTAAAAGTTTTTCCCCTTAAAGGGTATTTTTGAAATATAGGTATAATTTTATTAGTTAAATCTGAAAAGTTAGTAACTTGAAAATAAATCGCTCCTCTATTTTTACTTACATTCCCACAATCCAAGTAAACTATTAAATTTTTCATTAATTGTTCATCTCTAATATGTTGAGTTAGGTTGTTGATTTTTTTGATAATATATCTTCCTTTAAAGGGCTTATCGGTATTCCGATTTAAATACATAGAAATACCACTTTTTATCACACCTAAGGCTCTAGCTGCATCACTGATTGAATCATAAGTAGTTTTAATGTCTGTTGTGAGGTCAAAAACTTCTACCTTTTGACTAGGTCCTCCTGATCCTTCTGTTCTGAGACGGCCTTTACGAGCTTCACTCATTTTTTTGAGAGTTTCTTCATTATGGATTTTACCATAGAAAGAATTACCCCCCGGTTTGTGCACCACTAATTTTTATTTTAGTTAGCTCAGAATGGTTACGGCCGGTCATGGGAGCTCTAGCAGTGAGTGAGATATTGTACTCGGGCTTTAACAGGTCTAAATAATATTGCTCCCTGTCTATACATTTAGAAGGCTCACAGTATTCCAGAATTTTTAGAGAAAAATTAGAGTACCCATATTTTAACAATGCTTTATAAATAATCATAGAATCGTCTCTCATCAATAAATTAGCATTATAATAGACATAAAATCTCTTTGTCAGATCCACAGAACTCCCTATATATCTTTTGCCAGATTGGATATGAGTTCACATATAAATACCGGATTTATCTTTGTTCTCACTCAGAATATCCAGTTTATCCAGGTCAGAATTACTATATGTTCGAATTGGTGCAGCAGCTAATGAAAAAATAGGAGCAAAATCAGTAGAATTTCCCCATGAGTCCGGGAAGAATAATAGTATTATAACCGCTAAAATATAAAGCAACAAATTCAAGTTAGGTTTTATCACAGTAGAGAGGAATAAACTATTAATGCTAAAAAAAAGTATTAATATTTCCTCCGGAATAAAATCTTTACTAAAAAAATGTTAAAATTTATGTATTATATTAAATCTTCATGTCATCTGCATATTTCTACGTTTGTCAGATAAAAACAGCCTTATAATAATACTAAAACATCCTTCTCCTGAGGTAAAACCTACCAATCATTGAGGATCATGAATTAAATTTGTCTCTATGTTAGGTTTATTAATTGGAGTAATACCAGGAAAGGCAGCTTTTAACTCATCTGTAAGACCTTTATTCATTGAAGCTTTTATAGATATTAATTTATTTAACCCTTCTTTAGTTAAATGTTCTTTATTTTTTATGAAAAGTATAGCTAATTTAAATAACTCAAAATCAACCCGTTTTTTTGTTATTAAAGGGTATTTATCAAAGTGATCTATTACTACCAATAAATCTCTAATAGATTCCACTCTATACTGTACTAAAGAATCTTTACCTTGTTTATAAATTTTTCCGACCCCAAAGGTCGCTTTAATTCTTTGCAAGATTGAAATATCTTTCTTATGAAGTCCTATTGAAAAAATATATTGAACTTTTCATTTAGATGAATATTTATCGTTGAATCGAATAGATAATGAAAAAGAACCTTCAGCATCCACAAATCCTGTTAATAACCAAGGATTCAATTTTTTACCCCCTGATGCTAAATTTAATTTAATTTGTGATTGAGTTGTTATTGACTCCGCATTGGAATAGTGAACGACTGAAGAGCACATCAAGATTTCCGGGTTTAAATATATATCGATTGACTCAGGTGCTGGAAGAAAAGATACAACCTCCTGATAATCAAGACAAATGAAAATTAAGCTACATACAATAGCAAGAAGGTTAATCATAAGCGCGAATAAACCTGTAACGAAGAAAAATATAAATACATCATAATTAGATAATTTTATTACACCTCTTCCTACACCTGCACCTATTAAACCTGTTGTTGCTAGACCAATGAATAAAAATTTTGCTTTTAAGGATTGAACCATGAAAAATATATGTTTTCTATTTTTTTTGAAGGATTTCTTCTTAATTTGATTACATTACAAAGTAAATAAATTACTGTTACTTATAGTAAATTATATTTTTTAATTACCTTATGTTATTTTTTGTTTTCCTTCAGAATTTACTATCTCTATCAAAATTAGAGCATGTTAGACACTGAAAAACATAAAAATTCGTAACTCCGCTGCTGTAGTGGATCAACTACAGTCATAAAATATAAATACAGAAATAAAACAATGAAAGCTATCTGTGATTTAAATAAATTTACGCATAATATTATTAAATAAAAACTCTTCCGGTTTCCCTCCCCCCCGGATTAAGGTTTAGGTAAAAAATCGTCCTGTCCTTTTTCTTTTGATTTTTTAATAAAAAGGTGAAACAGAATATCCTGTTTAACAAGGTCAGCGTTAGTATAAGTTACAGCAGGTATTACTCCTAGAAATATTAAAAATGAATCAGTCGGATTTACGCAAGATTCCGGTGAAACTAATAATACTTCCAGAAAGAATGTATATAATATTAATTTATTTATTTGATTAGAAGTCCTAGCCGCTTTAGGCGTTGGGCTGGGCCGGAGGCCCCGGGACTTTGATTCGATAGTTTCTTTCGAAACCCGTTAGAGTACACCTTAAATACGGAATATTTACTCCGTATCAACTACCGTCTACTCGTTGCTCTTTTACAGATTTTGTTAAAAAATCTGATTTAGATCCGCGATTTCTCATTTCTTTTTCAAGAGATCTTCTGACTTATTACCATACATGAGTAATTAATTCATCCACTCGTGGCCTTTAGGCCACGGTTTGGTACCAGAAGCTTTAGAGGGTCCCCGGAATTTGATAGTTTCTCCCATAATAGAAGAGGTTTCCCAAACCCCTTCTTCACAGGATTTTTTGTTGTAATAACCAATACCCCCGAAAAAATGGCAATTAAAGATAATACATCTAATACAATAGGATATAATCCATTAATTAGATCGACAGATACAATATATAAATTCATGTTCATAGAAAAAAAAAATAATTTTTTGTAGCCTTATAACTAAAAGAAAAAGAAATAAATAAAGATATTTATATTTAGGGCTCCGCAGGCTCCCCGCCTGCTCCGCCTATTAAGATACTTCGCAGCTAATTATGCGACGTATCTTAGAACGTAAAGGTATATAGAAGCTGAAGAATATGAGGATCGTCGACCGAACCCCCCGATTATCACTTAAACATTAACCTCCTAATAAGAATTTTATAAAGAATTAGTCCCAATAGTGAATTTTTACATCTAGATAAAAGATGGTTTGTTTATAGAACCAGTCGGGCCTAACGAAGTGTGACTCGAGCCCCACACTGGGGCGTCTCCAAGATGAAAGATGAAATATACAAAATGAAAGATGATGGAAGATTCTGTAAAAAGCTTTAAAGACGAATCGGACGTCTATAAATATATTAACAGTATTCCCTTCTACCCTTGAGCTACAGAAAGGATTATTACACACTTGCGAAATATTATTTGCCTCGCTCGCCTTTTTTTAATTCAATTAAAAAAAAATCGCGGATCTATAAACCAAAGATCCAGCTGGTACTAATTAACCGACGGCCGAATATTCATTCTTCGGCTAGAAAAAAAACCTTAAATTTTCGTTAAATATCTAAGGGTTTTGAGAATCCGAACCCTCAACAGCCTCCAAGACGAATCGAACGTCTATATAAATATTAACAGTATTCCGCTCTACCGTTGAGCTATGGAAGCTTATGAATATTATCCATTCTATCGTTGAGGTATGGAGTCTTATTAACAGCCATCTAAGCCAGAGCCGACTGTATACATTGTTTTTCTGCCATAATTATTGGAGAAATCAGGACTCGAACCTTAAAATACAATACGCAAAATTCTAGTTTTACCAATTAAACTATATCCCCAGCACAGCAGCCCCCAGCCGCCGCGCGCGCTCCCCGGTGGGGACGGGGCTTTTACTTTAATTATAATTATTTTTAGAATAATACAAACTTGAGAACTCCTTAGATTTAAAATCACTAAAAAGATCAATAGTGTAAAATATAAAACGAAAACATTTACATCGTGAAAATTATAACATTAACACTTTAATTAAATTGTAATATTTACAATGAATATTACTATAAAGGTTTTATTAAAATAGTTTTAACTATTTAAAACCTCTATCTCTAAAAGGATTTCCACTTTTCAAAGTGGAATATCGGAAAGATTTCAAAAGAAAGTTTTGTGCGGGGCGATTTATCGAGCCCGCCCCTCCTCATTTTTCTTTTAAAAGAAAAAAAGAAAACGTAGGCGCGCGCGCCTTCGGAAGTAAAAGAAAAAGAAAAAGTAAATTTTAATCGCATATTATTTTTATTTTAATTTAACAATCATTTAGATTGTATCAGTTGGGTTATACTGATGGTAATTCTCATTACTGAGAAGTACAATTACCCGTAGGGCTTTAAATCCAGGTAGTCTTGTCTTTTAGCTCCTACTAATAGATACTTATCAAAGAATGGAATAATTTTGTCTCTAATGTCAGAAAATTTTGTTACAACTAATATTACTAGGTTTGGGTTAAAAACCCAAACCTTCCGCACCCTAAATAACTAATTAAACTTACCAATAATTTATCGTCTCTAGAATGCTGAGTTAATAAAAAACTTAATGAAACCGTAGACCCATTTTTATTTGTTTTAGATTTTTGAATTTTAATATAGAAGCACCCCTCACCGTCTGTGAAGCCTGCTAATCATTGAGGATCTAAAATTGGCATTAAAGAAACTATATGTCTAGGGAAGGGAACAATCTCTGGAAAGGCGACCCTGCGGGAGCCAGCGCGCTGTTTTTTTTTAATTAAATTCAATTCAAAAACAAATAGTTTCGGACGCCGGTGGCTGAAACGTAGGCGCCGCGCGCGGCGCCTTCGCGCCGGCTTTAATCCCTACTATTTTGCGTAAACCTCCTGTAGTTAAATGCTCTTTGCGGTTCATTAGTTCAATAACCCGTTTAAATAAAAGAAAGTTTTGTGCGGGCGATTTCTCGCCCCTCCTCATTTTTCTTTTAAAAGAAAAAAAGAAAACGTAGGCGCGCGCCGCGCCTTCGTTAGCTAGTTTTTGAGTTAAGAGCGGATATTTGTCAAAGTGAGCAATTATTACTGATAAATCTTTCATCGAATATACTCTATATTGATAAGCACCATTATCATTATTTGACCAACTCCCTTTAAAGACGCTTTAATCAATTCTAATAATGCGAGATCCTTTTCATGTAAAGTAATTTGTAAAATTGCTTCAACTACTCAGCCAGTTGAACATTTCTTATTTTGGCTAATTCGAACATCAAACCATGATTCACCGTCAGAAAATCCTGTTACATAGTTAGGATTCAGCGAAACTAAATTTGATTGATTACTAATGATACTCGCTGGAAAAATAAAGAGAGAAACCACCTGTTCGCTGTCAAGAAATAATAAGCCACATGTAAAAGCAAAAAGGTAATTCATAAGCGCGAACAACCTGCAGCATATGCCACGGTAAACATCTGAAAATACTAAGATTAATGCACCGAATACTACACCTATTCCTACACCTGCACCTATTAATATAATTTTTTGAGGCATGAAAAATATATGTTTCTATTATTTTTGGAACTCCCGAAGGGAAGGATTTCTTCTTATCCCCGCTTGATTACATTACAAAGTAAAAATATATTCTACTGTTACTTTGAGTAAAACTTTTTGTTTTAGTCCATTCGGCTTCTCCAACATATATTTATATATATATTGATTTTTATATATAATATAAAAATTACGGTGTACCTTGCAAGCGGTGTGTCGAATAGGAAGAAAAGGAATCGAACCTTCAAAAACTTTCGTTATTGAGTTTACAGCTCAACCCGTTTTACCAATAAACGGAACCTTCCTTTTAAAGATTTATTGATTGAAAACCTCTAATTTTACGATGAATTCCAACAGGGGCGACGTTAACTAATTACTAAGGGACGGTTTATGAAAAATATATCTGCCTTTGTAAGGCTTCTTTTGATTATTAGAAAAATATGTAGAAATCCGAGATTTATTAATATTTAAGGCTCTTGCAGCTTCACTCATAGAGCTATAAATTGTTGTTTCATTCTTTTCCATATCTACAACTTCAATTGGTTGGCTAGGGCTACCTGCTCCTTCAGGTCTTGGAATCCCAAACATCGGATTGTTTGCACCCATTTTAGCAGTACACATTTTTGCTCGCACTTCCTCTGTACGAATTTTACCAAGAATAGCTGCAGATATTTTACCTTTGGTTTCATCTGAGTGAGTTTTACCTAGAAGATTAGCTGATATTTTAGCTCGTGTCTCTTCTGAGTGTTTATGACCTAGGGATGAGCCTGCTGTACGTAAGATGTTATACTCTGGCTGAAAGAGATCAAGATAATACTGTTCTCTTTTTATACAATCATTTGGCTCACAATATTCAAGAATTTCTAGAGTAAAACAAGAATAGCCGTATTTAATAATGGCTTTATATACCGTCATATTATATTTAGAAATAAAATCTAGATTATAATATTGAAAAATTCTAATTGCTAGATTTACAGCACTACCGATATAAGATTTTCCATTAGTGTTGTTAGTCCAGCGATAAATACCAGATTTGCCTTTGTTTTCTGACAAGATTTGGGCTTTCTGAACATATGCATTTTCATAAATTTTTATAGGGACAGCCAAACAAAATAAAGAAGAATCTAAGCTACCTATGGATTGGACTAAACCATTATATATACCTATCCAGTCATCTAAACTTGTTATTCCACAATCGACATATAATAATGCAGATCCTAATAATATAAAGCAAGAAGAGAAACCTCAGAATTTCCCAAAATAAGTTAGACCAGCCGACGTTGATCATTCGGAATTTCTATATAATGTGGCAAAGATATATAACCCATAACTTTGTAACTCTATTGCTAAAATATGGCTGGCATAAAATCCAGTTAATAATAATATTATAGGGGCTATAATATATATAAATAGATCAAAACTATGTGTTATTGCTGTGGAATGGAATAAACCATAATATATACCTGTCCCACAATCTTCACATCTTACAGATAAACTGGTATGAGAAATGATAGCAGAATATAGCAATATAAATATACCTACCCGAAAAATTAAATTTGCAAATTCGCGTCTGAAAGTGACCGCATTGACTAAGAAAAAGTTACTTACCTTAATTAGCATTTTTTAAGATTATACCTATTAGGTTATGCTAATCGGGACTCGAACCCGAATATTTGGTAATTTGCTTTAATAAAGCTAAATCTTTTTGTGTATTATTATTTTAAACTCCAATTTTACTTTCCTAGCCTTTTTGTTTTTTTTTATTAAAATAAAAAAAAGCGGGGGCTGAAAACAACTACTTCAATTTCTTTGGTACTGTACTGCAAAGCAATATTAAGATAAGATCATCCTTCGAAGGACGATGGAAAAAATATAAATATCAATTGCCCTGATAATAGCTATCTATTTTACTTTTAGTAAATATCTGTCAAACAAAAAATAAAGTGTATAAGGGAGAAGAGTTATTTTAACTTAAAGCTCTTACAAACTCCTTAAAATAAATTAGATTTTAATTTTATTTTGCTTATTTTATTCTAACTTTAAATATTTAGCTTAAAATGAGTATAGCTATATGCTGTTATATATTAAATTTAGATTATGATAATTTTAAATAATTTAAATCGTAGACACTTACAAGTATTTTCGCCTCTTTATTTATCGCGTGTTATTCATTGCGCCAATTCTATTAATAACCCTATAAATTACCATCCTAAAGGAAACATTTGCTCTCAGGTTCATGCTACTTGGAAAGCTTTTGAAAGTAAATTTTTGAAAGCCTATGATATTACTCCTACAAAGGGGTGAGAAAAGTATGGTGATATGAATGTTGTCTTAACTGTTTGAGTTAAGGGAAGGGAGAACTCCATGGAGGACTTTCGTTATTTTTTTCAACCTGGGGACTGAGATTCAATTGGATGAACTTTAGGATATAAAGTTGGATCTTATATTAGTGATCGTGTAATATCTGACAGTTATGAGTATGAACAATATTCATATGTTATTGTACTGTTTGTTATGAATTTTGTATTACTTCTCACTTTTATGGATAACCGAACTTAATTGTGGCAATCATATCTTTACTAATAAGATTAATTAATCACACTTATAGTGTTTAAGGGAGAAGCGTCCTTTTGGATTTAAAGCCCTATAAACTTTTTGATATTAAAAAGGTTTAATTTCAAATTATTCATCTTCAGTTAATTTAATTATTAAATCTTTATTTAATTGTTGTACCACAAATAGTGATTTACACTAGTCTCAGCCACTAATACAGCGTGCTTCTTTGATTCTATTATAATAAATTCGTTAATAGATTATTCTGTTAATGCTATGGTGGTTCTTGATGCATTTGCAACATTTATTAACTACATTATTGAGGTAACCACCTAATATCCCTTAATAATCAGGGTAACGAAATAGGTTACTTGAGCTCTTAAATTTATAGTGTTACAAGTAAAATTAAAAATATAATGTTAAACAATCAAAATTTTTTCTTTCAAGACTTACAAGAGGGTAAAACCAAGAAAACTTTGGTTTTACCATTTTCTTTGTTAACTCAACGATAAATACCAGATTTGCCTTTATTATCTTTAATAATTGATTTCATCTGTCCTCCTACATCATTGTAAATAACCACTGTAACAATTTTATTTGAATTTGTATTTTTCATTGTATATTTTTTAAAATCGCTGCAGTTCCACCCCTCTAGGATTTCAATCTCTTACTCTCCGTCTTAGTACCTCCTTCCGTCTGATACTTGAATTATCCTTCGATCGTCGATCTCTCGCTTTCTTAGTTCTTCGGCTAAATAACGTCCTAGTTTACTATTTCTACTTATCATTATAAGGTGAATAACTAAAGTTTACTTTTTTCCAACGAGCACTTACATATCTTTCTGTCCTCCAAGACAAAGACTTCCGTTCACACTTCCCCAGCTACTTCCTCTGGTCAGATAATGGTTTCAACTGTAAAAAGGGATAAATCATAACAGCTTTCTGATTTTAGAGATTCCCACCGAGATATCTTTGAATTCAAACCAAAATATAACTAAAGATGAATTCTCTATGGACCTTCGTGGAGGTTCTCAGTGCTAGAGTTATACTACGGTTAATTTTAGTCCCGTCAATATTTATTGATAGGACGCCAACATATAATTTTGGTTTTTATTTTTTTTTGTAAGGGGTATTGTTAAAGTTAATTAATCCCAGGCAAGTTCCTTAATTTTAGCTAGAATCCATGCTAATTCTCAAAAACTTATCCAAGGTAGATTCCTTATTTTCCGTGAAAGCTAAAATTAGTTTATGGTTACATCCTATAACTTCCGCAGCTCTTCTTGCAGAGGCATAAATTGTAGATTCACCAGTTACCATATCTATAACTTTTATTTTTAGGGCAGTAGTTGATGCAGCCACCAGCTTAGCCCTAGTTTCTACTGAAACCTCTCTTCCTAGGGCAGCAACACTTTGTTTAATTTTTGTAGCCTCTTCATGTTTACGGCCAACATTAGTGGCTATCAGTTTAGCTAGATGCTCTTTTTGACTCACTGAAAGTTCACGCCCTACATGGGCAGCTCTCATTTTAGCTCTAGCTTCTTCATCGTGTAAACTACCTAGTCTTGAGCCCGCTGTAGGGTCAAGATTGTATTCAGGTTTTAATAGATCAATGTAATATTGTTCTCTTTTTATTACATCAATTCGATCACAATATTCTAAAATTTCCAAGATAAAGCTAGAATAGCCATACTTTAATAGGGCGCTATATATCTTGCTTTTACCATTTGTTAATTCTTTATTCAGGTATACAGTTGAAAAGTATTGGCTCAATCTTTTAGCTAAATCCACTGAACTTCCCACATACGATGCACCTGTAATATTATTTGTCCAGCGGTATATACCTGATTTTCCTTTGTTTTCTTTAACTACTCTTTTTTTATCTACATCGAAATTAGAATATACTACAGCTGGAACAACAGGAAGGGTATGTAAACCTTTCCTGCTAGCTAGATTGTGAGGCAAGTAAGATTTCAGTTTGAACGATAGAGAGAAGCATATTTGATCTGTGTTCATTATTAAATTCATATTTTTCATGGTTTAATTTTTATCTAATATACTTTCCTCTAAACTCATAATACATATTAAGACTAGCTTTCTTCGTGCGTGTCGCCTTCCCGTGTTATAAATAACACTGCCATCGAAAGCAGGTATAGGATGAACACAGATCGGGCACAATCTACAGTATGCCAGTCACGCGTGTACCGATACTGACTCGAATAAATAGAGGTATTATGATTTTATTCAATTAATGTTTTTACGTCGTACCAATGGCCTAATTCACCCTTAAGCTTGCGGAAGCAGAGCCCTAGGTTATTTTTGGGTTTTTGGTTTTAGGGGGTATTGTTAATTTTAATTAATCCCCGGCAAGTTCCCCTACCGGAACTGTATTTGTTGAGATAGGTAGGCCCTCTCGGGCTTTCCCCCTCTAGAAACGGAGCGTGCGACTTTCACCGCACTCCGCTTGAGCAAGTTTCCTGAATATACCCTATAGGTCTGCGTCTTGAGACTTATATCAGTATATCTAGCGACAGAGTCGCTGCCGTATTTTAAGCACCAGATCCCAAATCTGTTACTTTACAGCGGTCTTACCTATTCCAAGTCTGCTCCCTCTCGGGTGAGTCATGTCATTCTTACCTCGATCCTGTAAGTTCCTATTACGGATATTGTCCGTTGTCTTACATGCCTTGGCCTCAACGACTTCCTCTATCCGGCCCATTATCAGCCGGCATTTGCTTTTTGGAATTTCCTCTACCCCATATCCGATACGTACAACTTCTTAGCATTGTGCTTTTATATGACGCCTCCTGAGACAATTAAAATTTCACTGGAGGATAGGGGGTTTACCGTGTTCAATATATATCACCTTTGTGTTATCCTTAGAGGGAGATTATACCCCGGGAGCTTGTGATTTCGCTTACTGCTTTTCACTATTGCTACAACATATCCAAAGTCGCCGGATATGCTCCAACTCCGTTTTATATTGGTTTTACGGGGCGACGTCCTCTCTTTACTTTCGTTCCTCATAGACAACTATCCTGGCACCACGTGATATTATTCGTATCAGGTTTCCCACTTAAGGGGGGTTACTTTTGTCCCATCGGCTTAGTACTTTCCATTACTTTCCAGCACCCAATGGTAGGATCTAACAGTAGCAATTATTAGGCGGGCTCACACCGCATTGATATATATCACTTCACGTCGCACCGACTTAACACCAATCGTATCCCCGCATACGAAAACTTAGACTAAAGACTCCAGAACCTCGTCATTCTTTTGTAATTAACTAAGTCAAACTTATTGCGAAGACTACTTTCAGCGCCTGACGAGTAATTAGTACCTATCTGAGATGAAATCCACCGTGACATGGTGATACACGATTACTAGTAATTCCTTTTTCATGCAGTCGAATTTCAGACTACAATCCATAATATATCCTATTTTAGGGGATTAGCGATAATTCACATTTTTGCATCCCTTTGTAAAGGCATATGTGGCACGTCTATAGCCCACAACATTCCATGGCGATCAAATTTACCATATAAATAATATACACAACATTTGGCATCCCTTGTGTAACATGGGAGACACCGGCCGGGAGGAGACGCGATTATCTTACTTTATTCATCCCTCCTTTAATATCCATAATTTTACTAAATCCTTCTGGATTTAAATGATCTTTATTTTTACATATATCGGCCACTATTTTGAAATCTTTAAAATCTAAGCTTTTTTTTCCCTGTATGGAATACTTTTCAAAAAACGGTATAATTATACCTGTAATATCTGAAAATTTTATAATTTGAAGTTCTACAGAATCTTTTAAAACATAAATATATTTATCGCTTATCTCTTGAACTTTAATGTCTTTAGATTCGTTTGAATACCCTAAGTTAAAGAAAGTAGCCAAACCTTGGAGAAGCCCCTTTTCCCTAATGTGTAAACCTATTGAAAATCTTAATTGAACTCTACTGCCTAATTTATTAGTTGTATGATTGGTAATTTTTATATTAAAACTACCATCTCCGCTAGTAAATCCTGCTACTCAATGAGGATCAGCAATTCCTTTAAAAGTATACTCCGGTCTATTTACAGAGACAACTTTTGGGAATGCTTCCTTTAAGCTATCTGGAAGACCTAAATTTAGAGAGGCTTTGATTCCCACTAATCTAAGTAGACCTTCTTCGGTCAAATGTTCTTGAAGCTTAATAATATTAAAACCTTCTTTAAATAAAATATAATCAGCGATCTTCGCCGATAAAAGTGGATATTGGTCAAAATGATCTATAATTACTTGTAATTCTTTAACGGGCTCTACTCTAAATTGAACAGAATCTCTACCGTGTATATGAATTTTACCTACACCTAATGTAGATTGAATTTCTTCCAATAAACCAATATCTTTTTTATGAAGGCCTATAGAAAAAATAGCTTTAACTCTATAATTCGTTTTATACTTAACATTGTATTGAATTAAAATAGAGAAACAAGCTTCAGCATCCGAAAAACCTGTAATAAACCAAGGAACCAATGAAATTTTACTATTTTGCGAAGATGCATCCGATAAAAGTAAGTTTTGTGTAATTTTTGTTTTCATGATATTTTTTATTTTATATCCCCGGAATTCACCGTGTTTTAGGTTTTCTCCGCGAGAGAGGATTTACTCTACTTGAGAGAATTTACTCTCATGGCCTAGCGTACTCTACCGCCTTAGGTAGGCAATACAACCCGCACTTTGTATGGACTCTCCTCAGCACTTGAACTTCAGCTCGTATGTAATTACCCCACCTGGGGGTCCGCCTTCCTAGCTAAGATTTTCTGACCTACAAGTAGCTTAGTTTTATTTTTTAATTTAAAGATTATTATTCGGCAATCATTTTTCCTATATGGGAAAACATAATATGAAGGCCTCCTTTATTTATACAGTTCAGTAGCTTTTTATATATATCGGTTGACTTTGCCAATCTTTTATCTCTAAGTTAATCCAAATACTGTACACAATAAAGGTGATATGTATATTATTTAATTAGAAAGGATTTTGATTTGATAGTTTCTTTCGAAACCCATTAGAGTACACCTTAAAATAACCAGTTTGGCGGTTATTCAACTACCGTCTACTCGTTGCTCTTTTACAGACACCAACTTGAAGTCTGACTTAGATCCGCGATAGTCCATTATCTTTTCAGATATCTTCTGACTTATTACCATACATGAGTGATTAGTTCATCCACTTACATCCTTTCGAATATAGCTTGGTACCAGAAGTTTTAGGAGGTCCCCGGAGTTTGATAGTTTATCCCATTATAGCGATTTCCCAGATCGCTTAGCAGGTCATGATGACTTGTCTTGGTCCCTTTTATCATCTCGATTGTATCTGCGTACAACTTTATAAAAAAGTGTTTTGTTCTTCTTAAGAATGCGAGTTGGCTCTAAATAAAGTAAGGGTTTACGTCAATTAAATGGAACTAACCAAAATCTCACGACATTAACTGAAGACAGCCGTGCAACGCTTGTATAGAGCGGTGTGAAAAAGAACTAGTCTTTTTCACCTATTTAGTGCATTTAAACTAAAACCATTACTCACTCTATATTCAAGTTGTGGTAAGGTTTTTCGTGGATCATCGAATTAAATAGTTGAGATAGGTAGATCCTCTCGGATTTTCCCCCTCTAAGAACGTAGCGTGCGACTTTCATCGCACTACGCTCAAGCAGAACCCTAGGATGCCCTCTAATTAGCCATCCCCGCAGCCATCGCCGCAAACACACTTACCGCTGTGTGGGTTCCACCGCTTGTTAAGTCAGCCACCTTTCGGTGTAAGTAATTTATATTAAATAATCATCTCTATCAAATTATAAGCCCTGTGGCTAAGTCTTTTTTTTTAGTTTTTTATACTGTGTAGATTGAGATATTAGTAAGAATTTCTTAACTAACTCTTCCTTTGTTCATTCCCATTTTTATTGCTTGTATTTGCTCTAAACCCTCTGTAGTTAAATGGCCTTTTGCTTCCATTATTTGGAAGCGAGCTACAGAGCGGAAGTCCGCCAAATTATGAGATTTAACTCCCTGGAGTTGATACTCAGAAAAAAATGGTATTATCTTTTTATTTATATCAGCAATAGATAAAACTTTAAAGTCTCCAGCCTCTTTTCTTTTACTATATCTACCACAACCTATATAATCAATTAATCCCTCTAACAGCTTCTGATCACGCACGTGCTGAGTTACAACGAATACTAACTGAACCGCCATACCTAATTTTGATTTAGGTGAAGCATAAGTACTAACGTAAAAACAGCCATCCGCATCTGTGAATCCTGATAGTCAATGTGGATTGGGTATCCCCGTGAATTTCACTAAGGGTCTAGCTACAGGTATAGTGTTCGGAAAGAGAGCTTTCAACTCGCCAGAATTACCAAGATTCAGTGAAGCTTTCAAGTTCACAATTTTTTGTAAACCAGCCGGAGTCAAGTGCTCTTTGTTATTTATAAGTTCGACTATTTGTTTAAATAGTTCAAAATCAGCTCGTTTTTGACTAACTAAAGGATACTTCTCGAAAAACGGGATAATCACATTAACTAAGTCTCGGACCGAACTAACTTGTCACCGCACTAAATTATTTGAACCTACATATATCCCTCCTACTCCAAACTGAGCTGCTATTCTTTCAAGTAAAGCTATATCACAAGCATGAAGCCCTATTGTAAATTTAGGTAGTACAGTGTATCCTGTCTCTCTCAAGTTCTTGCTAATTGTAACACCTCAGCTACCTTCTCCATCTGTAAACCCGGCAATGTACCAAGGATTAAGTGGGGCAACGTTAGAGGCTATTTGTGGTCTACGGGCATTTATTTTCATTTTTAATTTTTTATTTATATCTGTTCCTCTTAATCGGGGTTTTACCTCAGAGGACATTACGCTATTCATCTCAGAGGGTCACACGCGAGGGGTGACTGTCCTGTATAAACTCCAAACGAAATAAATTTTCCACCAATTTTTTTATTGAAAACCGTCTACTGTAGAGTGTTATGCTCCAAAAGTTATGACTCCCTTCACATTTTACAATAAACTAACTAATACATTCACGTGGTTCCGTAAACCTTGCTAGTGGGGGGTTAGCCCAGTTAGCAGGAGCCCGTAGACTAAGTAGGCCTGTATCTAAATTGTCCTAATGAGCTGGAATTGAACCAACATTGAAGTACACCAGTATCGCTAAGTTTCATCATCTGGCACACTATTAAGCCCCTTTTTCTTGATTTACCGTCAATCAGTGGAATCCAACACACTCAGGTTTAACACGGCAGTGTAGCTTAAAAAGTATACCGCGATCTTAGATGAGACATTCACAAGGGATTTAGACCTTGGGTTGCTACCCATTCGGATGACACGCAAAAAATATTAATCCTTCAATTAAAAAATTGTTTGTTACGTCTATCACAGTATTAAAAAAAAATTATTGACTTGTTTGATGATAATGATTTGATTGATTTAATATACTCTATCCTAAACCAAGACTTACTTCAATCGAAGTCTCAGTTTGGGCATTCGCTTTTTAACTGCTCCTTTACCCTCACCCAGATATGTCAACTTTTTATCGTATAACACCTCCTATCCCGAACTTACGTTGGAATTAGGTTAGATAAGGGCTTACCGTGTTCAAATAACAGCACTTCCTAATTAGAATTTAGGGTGATAACTTTCCCCCGATGGGTTCATATTGTCTCCAATACATGGTTCTCTGAAAGGATTAGTATGTCAAATCCTTACCAACCCATATGATTGTAGTATAACGGGGTGTCTTTGCTATCTTTGCTTTCGCTACCCATGTCCTATGTCACACTAGCTCCTGAAAATATAATTTATATTTGCATTGTCATTTAAGACAGGCTACATTGTCTTCGCAGCTTCGCACCAATTATTACTAATTAGCACGTGCGAGTAGTGTTAAACCGAGAACTGGTTTAGTGGATTCGAACCACATTGCTATTATCCGCTTCACGTCGCACACATACTTCACTACTGGTTTCAGAAACGGTCTAATGATTTCAGTTTCTGCGTTGCCACATTACTCTTGAGGTGGAATGCTTACACTTTCATTTATAGGCCAACATTGTTATACTAACCTATGGCATTCAGCATTTTCTGCTAAGACTACTGGGGTATCTAGTTGGGATAGGTAGGTCCTCTCAGACTTTCCCCCCCTTAGAACCGTACGTGCCACTTTCATGGCATACGGCTCAAACATTGTTTACGACTATCATTTAACTTCATGCTTCTTTTCATTCATTATATTGAACCATTTTATACCCTTGTAAAGGTATATTATCCTTATTGTCTAAAAACATAATCAATTGGTTTATATCTTTCTTACTTGAGATATTTAACTGGTACATCACTTTACGAACTTTGCCTAAATCACGATCTCTAGCCGATCTTTCTAGAACATTAGGGCCGAAATCTAATCTCATTCTAATTAATTCAAGTAATTGTTTATCTGTATGTTCGATATAAAAGTTACATTTACCTTTATTTAAGTAAAAAGAACCCTCACCGTTAATAAATCCAACAATTCAGTTATCTATCTCCAACTTACCTGATTTATATAAAGCAATTAAATCTACTTGTTTATTGATAGAGGCCAAATACTCAGATTTGTATTTACTAAACTCTTCTAAGGTCTTAAATTTTTTTACCTCGTTTATTATGCAATTTTTTAATAGATTATATCTCATCAATTGATTATTAGCTAATAAAGGATACACATTAAACGCAATACTAAATAAATACAATAAACCATTCCTGTCACTCACAGCTAAACGGCAATCAGGTTTATTTTTATACTCATAAATTACACCTATGTTGTCTAATTTTTGATGAATATCTTTAATTAATGCTGCATCTCTGCTATGTAATGATAAATGATAAGCACAGCCTACGCTGTAGTGGCTAATTTCCCCCGACTTAAGAACTCTTTTTTTTGGATACACTTGAAAGTTTCCTTCTGCATCATTGAACCCAATAAACCATTGTAACCATAATTTGTTTAAATTTTTCATATCTTATTTTTTTATCAATTCTCGGAGTACCTGGTTGTCAATAGTTTGATAGTTCATCAGATCTAGTGGGTCCCATCACCGGATTAGCTACCAAGGAGGTTTTCGCACGGTTTCAAATAGAGGATATTAAGCGTCAATTCACTATCCTTATATTCCCAAAACGGTTCTTTTTTGGGGCTTTTTAGTACCAAGTCTTAGCTCCATGACTGAGATGAATTACAGAGTAAGCGCTCGACTTCCGTACGAAACGGGGGTATTGATATTATCTCACCTTCGATCACTTTAGTTTGCTTGCAAACCTTTCCCTAACTATTACTAGGCATCTCGGACTGGCGCTTCAGCCCATCACTTCTGCTATCTTGTCCCCTCATTCTGATTCATTACTAAGATCTTAGTACTTAATATCTTGTTTGATTCGCCTCTTGACCTCTTGCTACACTAATCAGGCTACATGAACACTGATTCTGAGAGAGCTAACTATAGAGGCATTGCCGGCCTTAGTTATAACCACCAATCACATTTGTCAAAATTTTCATTTTTCAACGTCCATAACGATAACTTAAGTAAAATATATATTTGGTGGTAATCTCAAGTGTATAAAAGAGTTTCTAGGTTGAAATTAAAATAATAGCATAAACAATATCTATGCGTAAGTCTGCACTCTTTCGAGTTAGGTCATAAAATTATTCTATTAAATTTTCTATTAAATATCTACCCTTAAAGGGTTTACTACTAATAATATATCTACGAACAGTATCTAAAGACGTGTTTAGCCCTTGGGCTGCTTGTCGTTTAGATAAATATATTGTAGTTATTCCAGTTTGGATTTCAGTTACCTTAACTGATGTACCCAGCGATTCTCCTATTTTTTTACGAGTTTCTTCAGATTGCTTACGGCCTAGCATTGCAGCGCTAGTTGAAGCTCTAATTTTAGCAATGGTTTCTTCAGTATGTTTTCGTCCTGTTGCTCTCTCTCTAAGTCTAGCTACAGTCTCTTCAGATAATTTCCATTCTCCCTTTCGTCCTCTCAATTTAGCCAAAGCTTCTTCAGTATGTTTGTAACCTAAACTTGAACCAGCAGTTTTTAATATATTGTACTCTGGAACTAAGAGATCAATATAATATTGTTCTCTTTTAATTGCATCCTTTGGTTCACAATACTCAATAATTTCTAGCTGGAAACCTGAGTAACCATACTTCAATAATGCTTTATTAATATTCATATTACCCTTAGAAATCTGGTTAAAATTGAAATACTCTCTGAGTCTTCTAGATAAACTTACCCCACTACCTACATACGATTTTCCATTTGCTTTATTAACTCAACGATAAACTCCAGCCTTTCTCTGATTATCTTTCAATATTAACTCCTTTTGAGTATCCACATTCTCATAAACAACCGCCGGATTTAAAGTATTAGAATTATCTCTATCAGTAGAGAAAGCACGTGATCCTAAAGTAACTAATTTAATTTTCATATTCATTTTCATATACATATTTTATTTTATTTTCAACTTATTTATATAAAAAAAGTAACAAAGTTAATAAGCAAATTTTCAAGCACACCCAATAATTTGTTTCTTCTTGTTAGTTGATTCATTTGTATATTTGTATTAGATTGTTAACTTTAACTAATTGTTCGTATTTTGTTATATTTAATAGGGGGGCTAGCTCCCTTTGTGTGAAGCGCCCCGTTTGTTAATAGATTGATTTGACCCTATCCGTATCATTACAAGACGGCCTTCGCTTTTTACGCTATCCTCTTACCTCTAATCGATAGTTTGCTTTACAGCAAACCCTGCTGTATTATCTATATTAATAACAAGCAGATTATAGGCATTACCCTGTTTCTTAATAAAACCAAACTCTTCCTTAGGTTCCAACTTTTCTCTGTTAATTATTACGTTCATCTGCATCTAACCCAGGACACGCTAGACGCCTAATTAGTAAAATATATTTTACCCTTACTAACCCAAAGGGGTCTTATTGGACAGAGTTTTAATTACATTGGTTCAATTTCTCTAACCATAGAAGAAAGCCAATATTATATTAATTATAATACTTATCTCTAGAGCTTTATACAAAATAGTTACCCATTATGCATATCTAGATAGGCTAAAGTAAGATGAAATACAATGTATAATCAAGTTATTTAATATATGCCGACTCTTTAAAAGTCCGCTTAAATAAAAGTTATACAGTTTTTATTAAAACTTATCAGGTCGCACATCCTGTTCATTACCAAAGCCTTCGTCCCTCAACGTCAGTTTTTACATAGAAGGTTGCCTACGCCATTACCAGTCCTAAAGGTATCACAAAATTTCATCTCTCCACCTCTAATTCTCCCCTTCTCACATAAAACTCTAGCAAATCTGTTCCCTTTAAAAGGCAAGATTTACCGTCTAGGAACCCTTTAAACCTATTAAAGATGAATAACACTTGTCTTTCACGTCTTACCGCGACTGCTGGCACGTGATTTGGTCAAGACTATAAATAGAAAATTGTCATTATCATTATTCTATCCTGAACAAGGTTCTTATTTACTTACTTGAACCTATATTCCTTCAAATTGCTGGTTCAGCCGTTAGGCTATTGACCAAGATTCCTCACTGCTGTACTTACGCATTGGACTTGTCTCAGATCCAATGTGGTCGATCGACCTTTCAGACCCGACTACGGGATATTTGGCTAGTTAAACAATTACTTTAACTACTACCTACCCGAGATATAGAGAACATCTTAAAGCGAAATTATACTTGTTATTGAATAACAAGATAACAAGATAACAAAAATAACATTGTATTTCCCTCCCCCGCTGCCTATTACGGCTGCCCAGGAGGCGGCAATAAATTATTCTTGCTGGAACCTTATTGGATAACTTCTTTATTTTCTGCTCCTTTTATTATATGGTATCTTATACCATACTTTAAGGCAGTCAACATACCATTTACTCACCTGTACACCACTCTTAGGTTTATTTATATTATATTATAAATAAATTATAAGCGTTCGATTAGCATGTGTCAAGCATTTGAACAGCATTCAATCAGAGCCATCATCAAACTCAATTTTTACACCTTTTCATATAATATAAAAGTTTTATATTTAGTTCATTAGGTTTTTCCATTCTAAAAATATAAATCCATAATATCTCTTATGAGAACTATTTAATTTTACTTTTAGAAAAAAAAGTATTTTTAGTATTAGAAGCTTTTCATATTTATTTTTTTTTATATATAATTGTCGTCGATATCTATTGATTGGTTATGATATTCAGTTGTAGTGTTTAATTCAAGATCCGTAACCTCCACTTTTTGTCGAGTTCTCTGGCCCACTGAAAATTTAGCAATAGTCTCCTCTGATTTCCCCAGTAAGCTCAATTTTGCTTTAGTCTCCTCTGAGTGCTTCCATCCACTTCCTCTTGAAGGACTACCAGGCTCCTTAAGTATATTATACTCTGGGTTCAATAAATCCATATAGTGTTTTTCCCTTACCATAAGCTCATCTAAGCTGCAGTATTCAAGGATTTCTAAGCTAAACTTAGAGTAACCATGTTTTAATAAAGCCCTATTGATAGTCATACTTGATTCTTTTAATAGTCTATTTGCATTAAAATACTCAAGAAGTCTACGTTTAAGATCCACAGAACTTCCGATATAACGTTTACCGTTGATCAGATTAGTTCACATGTATATTCCGGATTTCCCTCTATTTTCAGTTAGGATCCGAAGCTTATCAACATCGGCGTTAGTATATTTCACGGATCCGGGTCCTGGTAATTTAGTAGAATAGTATCTTCGTTGGTTTAAATTAAGCTTAGGATATGTAGAGACTGTTTGGAAACTAGTTATAAAGGTTGAATTTAAAAACCCAACCTTTTTTCCGGCGAACAGACGAGCTAGATAAAGTACACTAATATAAAAATTTTTCGCTATCATTTTTATTTTCATTAATGTAAATCTAAAGCGTCTTTTATGTAAGAAGAAGTTAACACTACGAAAACCTGAGCCTGAATAAAGGCAATTCCAAGTTCTAACCCACAGAAAGCAATTATAAATGATAGTGGTAATAACCCAACTATAAAGAATAATAAACCGCTAGCCATAATATTATACGTGAACCCGCTAAGAATTGCTAACAGCATATGCGAATCTCCCCTCTTTAGCCATTTGTAAGGTAAATAAATAAATAATCTAACAAAACAGGCCGAGTGAGGATACTTCTCCCTAAATATTTTTGTACTTTATTAAAAATAAAGTTCAAAAAGCAGTCGTTATAACTATCCATTTAACAGATAATAAGTACCTTATATACTTGTTATCCTGCACCCTTTCGTGCGGGGTCTGACTATATCTTAAGCTTGCGCCAACCAACTTTTAGTCGATGAACTGCACTCCTCTTGGGAGCTTGGCTGCGGATTGCCCATTTCCTTTCGTGCATCAATTTCGATTTTACCTTACCACGAGTCATTACCTGTGCCACGAGCTCCGTCGCCGGGCTCGCTGGGTTGAAATTGCTTTAGGGTGTTCCCGCAATTTGATGGTTTGTAGCGGGAGGTTCACTCCCACAAATTGGCCAAAGGAGTTTCTCACACTCCTCTAGTTTTTACCTGAAAGTATGTTAGCAGCAAGTCTTAAACCTAAAGATACAGCTCTAGCTAAATAAGATATAAATTCAATGCAAACTAGCAAAGGTAATAAGCCAAGAGGACAACCTGCAGGAACAAATAATGAAAAGAATTCTAATCCATGTTTTTTAAATCCTAGAATAGTAGCCCCTAGTACTATACTAAAACTTAAAGAAAAAGTTAAAAGAAAATGTGAAGTTGAAGCAAAACTATAGGGTCAGCTCGATAAAACCTTATGGTTTTCGAATTGGACTATATCTTTCGTGGAAGAAACCACGAATTTCACTTATAGTCTCTGGGGAACACGCTCAATCCAGATTTTTTTTAACCCCGTCCTACGGCGGCGCACTTGGGCCCGAGTTATTATAAAATCTTGCCCCCAACCCCCGAGGGTCTAGACCTTCGATGGTGGGTTTGTGGGGCAGAAAACCCAGATTTTTGTTTTCCTGCTGATTGTTCATTGTAATATCCTTAGAGTTGTCACTGAGAATAACTAAGTATTCTAGTATCTAAGGAGTTAGAATTTTTTAGCATATAGTGAAATTTAATACACAATTTTTTCTAATTATAGCGTCTCTAGAGAATTTGTGGGTAGATCGGAGATCAACAGCTCTCTATAAACCCCATGTTTTGTGAAGATCTCTCCCTCTATTCATACCACTCTTGATTTGTTTAATTTCCTCTAATCCATCCTTAGTTAAATGAGCTTTGGCTTTTATTAATTCGGCAACTTTACAAAAATTAAAATAGTCTTGTCGTTTAGATCCAACTAATGGATACTTCTCGAAGAATGGAATAATCTTTTCAGAAATGTCAGAGAAACTTGAAACAATAAAATATCCTTCATCTCGACCAGACACTAGATAATACCTTCCACAACCTAAATAATATTGTTCTCTATTGATAATATCCTTTTTATCACAGTACTCCAGTATACCAAAACTAAAGCAGGAGTGGCCGTATTTCCGTAAGGCTTTACAGATAAGACTAGATTTTGCACCAGCCAAATGCTTTATACTACAATACATATAGAATCTCTTGGTTAAATTTATAGCAGAACCTACATAAATCTTTTGATTTTTATTGTTGATTCATATATAAATTCCGGATTTTTTCCGATTTTCCATAATAATAGCTGCTTTTTGAGTATCAGCGTTTGAATATTGAATAAAAGGTATAAATTGAATTGATGTATCTGCTAAGGTCAAAATAAATTGATCTGTACTTAACAAACAAGCGAAGACAAATAAAATTGAGAAATATACTAGAATGAAAAGGCAAATAAGCGCGAACAAACCTGCAGCCTCGGTATACGTAAATCCTAATAGAGCATAATTAAAGAATTGAGGCCTCTCCTTCGGATGGCCCAGATTTCTATATACACTTAAGATTCCCGATCCGAATACTACACCCATTCCTACACCTGCACCTATTTTTAAGCCTGTTATAGTCCCAGTACTTATGATTTTTAAAGTTTGAATCATGAAAATTTTATATTATTTGATTTTTTCTAAAGGATTTCTTCTTAATTTGATTACATTACAAAGTAAAATATATATTCTACTGTTACTTTTAGAAAAAGTCAATTGAAATGTGAAAGCTACCTTCAGCGTCCGTAAAACCAGTAATAAAGTAAGGATGAAGATCATTAGAATAGCAATTAGAAGAAGCAAGACTGGCCATTTGGGCCTGTCGATATATAAATAGAAATTTTGTGTATAGGCACATTGCTTTTACCATTCCTATTAAATTATTAATTAGAATAAATATAAATAAAGTATATATAAAAGGAAAATATATTTGACCTCTTGTCTCATTTATTTGGTTAACAACTATACTATGAATAGTAGCGTATAGAGACTCGTTACTTATTGATCAATTGTTTGATCCTATTTTATTATAATTAGTAGCTAAAATATTTAAAGTTAATACTATTAATGCTCCTATTGTTAAATATAAACCTATATTAGTTATAGATAAATTTATATCACCTAAAATTGGTGCATCAAAACTTAATAAGTTTCTTACTTCAAATTGTTCTAGAGGGGAAAAGACTATTGTAGAATAATTTTGCTCAGTAGTAGGCACAGGTGAAAGTTAAAACATTTCATACTTTACACTATATACATAGATTAACCTTATATAATCATACCACTTGGCCTGCAGCCCGGGGCAAGGAAATAACGTTCTATTCTATATTTTACAAAAGTTCTCCCCTCCTGTGGCCCTCAGGTGCCCTAAGGGATCCCCTCGGTAAGTTAAAAATAAACGAACGAATACCTATATACCGTAAATCTGTATAATTAAAGTTCTATTGGCTAGGATCCCTACCTTTGTACATACCAGATCTCTTAATTTGACGAATCTGATCTACACCTTCTATAGTCAAATAAATTTTAGCTAGTCCCCCTGTTTTGAGCGGGGGCAGCCGTCAGACAATAGAATCCTATTACTACACTCTGTTGAGAAGGAGGTAATTTAATCATATTACTTACTTGTTTTGTAAATCGTCCATAACCTACTTGAGATCTTAAGTTTGTTCCTCAAACCACTAAAGCTCTACATTCCGTAGATTTATGCAAATAACTTTGTGATCAATTTATGTGCGAACCGACGGAAAACCCTGTGACAAAATAAGGTTGAAGTTTCGGCCGCCGGGTGGCTGAAACGTGGGGGTGGAAAATCAAATTTTCCTCCCCCTCGAAAGTGATAAATCTGACTTGTCTATATAAAGGTTTTTGTCTTTCGACAAATTAACCTCTATACTAGATTCTAGATAAAAATAATCTAGATATGAATAATCTTAATAATCTAGGTAAAATGTATTTAGATAGAATATATAATAGAACTGTTAAAAGTACAAATGTGAATGTAACTTGATTAATAAAGTAAAAAGGCACTAATTGTGGCATTTAATCCTTATTGAAGCTTAACCTATATCTGATAAAAAAAAAATTGGTTATAAAGGTTTTACGATTGTTACTTTTATAGTCGACCCTACACTTCGTTAGGGAGACCCCAACACGAAGAACTTTTTTTATTATAAATAAAAAAAAATTCGTTATAAGTATGGGGGGAGTACCAAGAGGCTTCTATTTTATAAGCCTCCAGCGACCCCCGACGAAACAATTATAGAAGCCTCCGTACTTACTTTATAAATATATAATGCGAATCTCTAGTATCTTCTTTTCATACACGACCCTTGGCCGAGGAGGAACAGGAACGAGGGTGTTTGTTTCCCCCACCCCCTATCTAAATATATAAAAATGGATTGGGGTGGTTATTTTCTACAAAGTCCGGACACCGCAGGCGACTGGACGCGCGCAGAGCGCCGAAATATTTAAGATTGTAAAGGTAAATTTATGAACGGATGAGGTTTCGGAGGTGAATTTAATGCCCATTCTAATGAACTATAAGCTCTATTTAATAGCGTTTGTAATAAATCGTAAAAGAACTGGGGAGCTAGTCAAGGGTTTCTTGAAACAGCTTTCCCGTAAACTAATTGTTCGTAAACGATGAATAGGAATAGAGCAGTAGCTATTACAGAAATTATAGAACCAAAACTAGAAATTAAATTTCATCCAGCAAAAGCATCAGGATAATCCGATATACGACGTGGCATACCTTGTAGACCTAAGAAATGTTGAGGGAAGAATGTAGTATTAACCCCTATAAATAAAATTCAGAAATGTACTTTAGATAATAATCTGTTATAATCTAAACCTAGTATTTTAGGAGTTCAAAAGTATCATCCTGAAAAAAGTGCAAATACAGCACCCATTGATAATACATAATGGAAATGTGCTCAAACAAGATTCTGATAATCTGTGGTGGACTATACCTTCATCCCTACCTTCCTCCTTAAGAGGACAAGGGAGTTACACATCTAGTCTCTGAGGATCCACTCTATAGAAAAAGGCCGAAAGGCTCCATAAGGTTTCCTGCTGATTATCCCTTACATATCCTTAAGATTGTCACTTAAAAGTACTTAAGACTTTAGAGACTACCAGCATATAGTGTAAAATTTTTTTACCATATTTCGCAATATGAAAGTTGCAGCATTCCATAAAAGAAACACGCTAGAATAAGAAGAAATGAAATATTATTTATCATGATCAAATATTGGGACCCTGCTAGAATATACTCTTAACCCATGGTAGAGCTCTTTATGCTCAATACGTAGTTCTAAAGTACTAGTATTAGTATTACGATTGCCATCCAACTCTTTTACGCATTCTCTAAGACTAGAATAACGTTTAATAAAAGTTTTACCATCAGCAGAATATGTATAAACTGGAATACTTGTAGTTCGATTTCGCAGTATAGGTTTAAATTCCTCTGAATTAGCAAGTGAATTATCAGCACTAGCTATTAAATCGTATGAAAGAAAGTATTCGCCCAATCAAAGAATATCCGTTGTACAAAGTAACTTTGTATTATAACCACTTTGTTTAGAAAATGACATAAATGCATTAACACTAGGAAATGTTTTAAGAAGCACAGACTTATCTTTATTATATACATGAACTACTTTAATGGCAGTACTCTTAGGTTTAACATTATTCTTAATAGCGGCGCGCCGCAGGCAGCGCTGCATCGCTCCTCCGGAGGAGGGCGACGCTTTAATATTTTCTTTGTCTAATTCAGATAACGATAAAATATATTTATTAGCATAAACACCTCCAGATTTAACCGCTCGTCTAGCAGTATTAACATGTATCCCTAATAAATTAGCTAATCTTTCATAACCATAAACAACAGAACTAAATGTTAAGGTAGAAGAATCGTAAACAAATATTTTTTGAGGTTTAGCCGCCGATGTATCTATTTCACTTATTGGCATATTTTCGTCCCCTCCGATCGACTTAATTCTGCGAATACGCATTTCTGATTTAATTTTTCGAATCTTGTTTAAGCCTTCTTCCGTTAAGTGCGCATCTTCTTTAAGTAGTTGTACTACTTTACAGAAATCTACATAGTCCAACATTTTTAATCCTTCTTTACATAAAGGGTACTTATCAAAGAAAGGAACAATTTTTTCAACAATTTCCCAGAGGCTAGTTACGACAAATTCTACTGAAGATTTTTTTTGACGTTCCTTTAACCTTCCACATCCTAAAGTATTAATTATATTACCTATTAGGTTAGCATCACGAGAATGTTGACTAATAGAAAAGCATAATTGTACTACAGCTCCTAACTTGTATTTTTTAGAGTCAAAAATTCCTATATAAAAACAACCCTCACCATCGGTGAAGCCTGCTAGTCAATTAGGATCGGGTTTTTCTGTTGCTTCAACTTTAGGTCTTGGCGCAGGAACAGTATTTGGAAAGGCTGTTTTTAATACATCCGATAACCCTAAATTCATTGAAGCTCTAATATTAACAATTTTCTTTAATCCCTCTATTGTTAAATGCTCTTTCTTATTAACTAATTCAGCAACAGATTTAAATAATTTAAAATCTGCCTGTTTCTGTGTAATTAAAGGATATTTATCGAAATGATCTATTATTACTTTTAATTCTTTTATTGATCCAACTGTATAATAGTAACAATCATCTTTTTTATTGACTGAAATAGTGTCACGTGTAGGTGAAGGACCTAACACAATTACTTGTAAGCTAAACTGGGATAACCCGTATTTTAAAATAGCTGCAGAAATAACACTACCCCGAGTTGATTGATACTTAATATAAGAGTTTGTAAAGTAATCTGACAATCTAGATGATAAATCCATAGCACTACCTGCATATTGTTGACCATTAATTTTATTTGTTCATAAATAAACTCCTCTTTTTTTTACAAAAGAAGTTCTAATTATACCTTCTGATTCTTGAGGGTTTGAATACTCAATATACCCCGCAGGTAAAGTTGCAATAGGTAATAATAAATAATAGATTTCTCATTCATGTGCTACAACGTAATAAGTCATGATAGTAGCACATAGTATGCATACAACTCAGGTTACCCCGAGGTTCGGACTATAACTTATCTACTAGTTTAACTTAATAAACTTTCGACTACCACGTTTAGTCTCTACGGATCCTACTTATTAGTTTTTAGAAGAATGCCACATTAATAACAAAACTAATTTTGGTTTCCACGGTGTTGTCTTACACTTTTATTCGTTTCCCGCTTTAAGAAAACATATAAGATTGTACCGTTAGCAATATATATAATAATAAGTTAAAAGATTCTAGATAAATTAATTTCCTTCTCTTCCTGTATTCATTCCAGATTTGATCTGTTTTATCTCATAAAGCCCCTCTTTAGTTAAATGCGCTTTATTTTTAATAAGCTCTGCTACTTTTTTAAAATCAGCTAAATCCTTAAATTTAGAACTTTGTAAAGGATATAGATCAAAAAACGGAATGATTTTATCTGAGAGATCTGGTAATCTTGTTACTACGAAATCTACTACATCTCTTTTAGATCCTTTAGATACTTTACCACAATCTAAATAATTAACTAAACTTTGAATTAATTGCTCATCACGAATCTGTTGAGATATTATAAATCTTAATTGGATACCTAATCTCAATTTATATGTTGGAGATTTAAATAGAGAAACATAATAACAACCCTCTCCGTCTACGAATCCGGATAATCAATGAGGATCTTTAATTTCTTGATCTATAACTTGGGGTCTTTGAACAGGTTTTACATCTGGAAAAGCTTTCTTTAATTTGTCTGACAATCCATTATTCATAGAAGCTTTAATGGATATTATCTGTTGTAGACCTTCAATTGTTAGATGTTCTTTGTTTTGAACTAATTTTAAGGCTTGTCTGAAGAGTTCAAAATCAGATCATTTCTGGGTTATTAGTGGATTCTTTTCAAAATGTGGGATTATAACATCGACTAGATCTTTTAGATTTGCCACACAGTAAATAGCAAATGCTTTACCTTTAATTATATTACCTACTCCAAAATAACTTTGAATTTGATATAATAAATGTAAATCTTTCACATGTAAACATATTTGAAATTTGGCTTGTACTTGATATCCTATTTTACACTTATTACTTTTAATAATAGGAATACTAAAGCAAGCCTCAGCATCTGAAAAGCCTGTGACAAATTCAGGATGAAGCGAAACTATTACAGATTTATTAGGGACTGAAAGGGCAATACATCTAGGAGAGGGCATACTATAATTTCTTTTCATTTTTTTTTTACTTCTTCTAATAACAATATAAATATAAGGGCCAAATAATTTTTCGTATGCTACTGAAGAGCACATCGTATGTTTTTTAAAACATAAAAAAAAGAGAATAAACTTCTCTAATTACAGTATAGTTATAACTTCAATTAATATATCCATATAAATAAAGTAAGGACACCGGATATAAATAAGGAATGTTATAATTCTACTACATCCCCCTTTGGGAACACAGCCTTTCTATAATTTCATCTTCCAAAATTTAATCTTCCTTAGCTCTATTTTTATTTGTATATTTAAGCACATCCTCCACCTAAAACTGATAACTAAAACTTCAGTACAGCAGCCCTTTACCCGAAGACTTACACCGCTAGGGCTTCCTTATTTTGATCTTTTGTCCAGAGCAAAATATATTGCCATGCGTTAGTCTTTTTTTAATATGTTCTATAACCTCTTCAAAGTTTGGTTTAGTATAATTTTTCATTTGTCCTTCATCTATTTATCTTTAACCAAATTAAGTATATATATATTACCGAAAAATGTATGAGGTTTTTCATGGTGGCAAGACAACATGACACTTACTCTTTAAATTTTTGATTGAATTTTTGGAATGACTCTGCTTTTTCCCCTAACAGAGGATAGTTATTAAAGTGATTTATAATTTTTTTTAAAGTTTCTTTTTTATATATTTCTAGAGAATAAAAATTACGAGAGGGATTTCTAACTGTATTAGTCGTACCTAAGAATTGTTTAATTGCATTCATTAAATAAAGATCATCCTTTTGCCCTATAGAGAAGGAATGATTATTACTTTTTCTGATTGAAAAACAACCTTCGGCTTCTACGAATCCTGACAGCCATCCCTTAAAGTAATTAGGTAAGTTTCTGCCGCCGGTGGCTGAAACGTGGGGGGCGTAAGAATTTATTTCAAGCCCGAATGGGTCGGAATTAAGGATAGCTGGTTGGTTTACATACTTATAATCTCTATTTGATAAGTACGAATCTACTGAGTTTTCCAATAGACATCTTTTTAAGAATTCAAGTTGACATATTTTTTTTGAAGTTAAAGGAGGATAGGTATCAAAAATTCTAATAATTTCTTTAATTGTTTCTTTCCTATTAACTACCCAAACGACGTCTTTACCTTTTCCAGTTATCCTTACACTTCCCCCAATTACCTCGGCAATTTTTATTAACATGTTGTAGTTTGATGTAATATTGGATAACTTAATAACAAGTCTATATTGCAATGACTGATTACGTCAATGATTAACTTGAATACTACCATCCCCATCCATTAAACCAACCCAAAACATTTTTATATATTCATCATCACTTACTTTACTATCATCATTATTTTCAATAGCAGGAAGCAACAAGGCTCCCATATTACAGGAACCAGCCGCAACCGTATCATGGAAAGCGATATCTAAAGATGCGTTCGCTAAAACTACTCCACTCA
>Ga0307512_10000148_pt1 | contig 92635 bp, 81 predicted proteins | sample 14_EM_MG_FD_200267 | JGI IMG/M metagenome (GOLD analysis project Ga0307512, IMG submission 200267) | Populus trichocarpa ectomycorrhiza microbial communities from riparian zone in the Pacific Northwest, United States - 14_EM | ecosystem: Host-associated > Plants > Roots > Unclassified | place...
GTTTTCTCAAGATGAATATCGAGGTAAATTTTGCCCTTCCATGGTGATAAGATTGCATTGCTGCAGAAGCCACTGCACTACTCATCAATTCCACATGGTGTGCTGCTTCATACCCCCCCCCCTCCCCATTGGTACTGCTCCGGAAGAATAGGCGCTCCTCAATCCACGTTGGCGCTCTTCAGTACGGATTGGCGCATTGATATCGCAGTCAGCGCTCCTCAATCCACTCCCCGACCTCGATTAGGAGTGCCTGTATTTCATTCTGGACTCTTACCTCCCTCCCCGTTGGGTGATGCTCAGCATGGATGGCTGCTCCGCTGGATAGGCGCTCCTTAATAACATTCCGTGCTCCTCTATCGACATCAGCACTCCCCTTGCCCACCCTGCACTCCACATCAGGCACTCCTGCATTCCTGTTGGCGAACCTCCTTTTCCTCCGAATTCATTCTATTGCCTTTCAAACTCCATTCTGAATCACTGCGAGCTGACCTTTCAATTCCAACCTTTTAGATATCACGAATCAAGCCAAGCGACATTGGAATTCAATTCCACCTACTCGCCAAGTTCGACTCATTCCGAGATACACGGAGCACCTGCAGCTTCTTCGCGCCGTTGATAAATTGCGTGTTTCTGCATTGTCAGCCCTGATGAGATGGGAGATCAAGTCGATGACCTTGAGGCTATGTTCGATTGATATCATTCCGATCGCTTAGTCGGGTTATTGTTTTGGTTTCACCTGCTTCCATTTTTGAATCACTAGTCATTTTCTTTGGTTCTCCTGAATGTAGCGATCCATACAATAGAATGTTGAATGAGATGCTGGGTACTGTTGTATGATTTAGAAGTTGATAATGAACAATAATCCATGCATCATACGTGGAGGGTATTCTCATTGCTCAGGGTACATCCGGAGAATCTCGGATAATGCCTGCGGTCCTTTGAATCAATATTCATAAGAACCCAGGCATCTTTCAGAGTTAGTTTGGGATTCCCGCATTGGTTGGGCGACAGTCCCAGGTGCTCCAAATCTTATCACAACCTCTCCCATGGTGCTCCCGTACCAGTCATCAGAGATCCCTGTTCCTCCGAAGGCTGGCCAGAATGCCCTCCTTGGGTCTGATCCTCTCCTGAAATCGATGCTTCTAGGTTTACACTCCGCATTCTCTCACACACTCCTGGAGCCTCCCAGTGACTAAAATACATTTTGCTGATGAATTATTTGGACTTATTGGTTGCCTTTCACCCAGATTGAGACTCAGCCAATTGGAAATGCTGAGCCCAGCTATCATCTTGTATGGGATGATCTCATTCAACCATATTAAGATATCTTGCTGAATGATTCAATTCGCCTGCCGTAGTTCTGTTTATGAACAAATATTCACATTCAACTGCTCAATATTCTCCCACAATATTTCTCTAAGCGAAATTCTTGGTCAAGCAACATATAGAACCTGGTGATAATATATTAACCCATTCTGTCCTACTGTTTCTAGTTTCTTTTGTCCCCCTTGTTTCCATTGCAGTGACCATCATCAACCCCAGTTCAGCCTGGTTCATTGTCCTCCATGTTGGCTGAATCAATCCGGGAACATTTGGGGTGGCAATCACTTCCCAGTCCTCTAGGATTCTAGGAGTGTCGATGCCATCACCTAGCTCGATATCGCATTCCTGGTCTGCCTCCCAGTCGTGTTCGCTCGCGTTCGGACTATCACAGCAACCATTCCAGTCAAGCCAATTTTGGGGTGTCACAAATGCTTTCAGATGCACTGTCGTCATTACTTTTGGCTGGATGACATTCGATTCTTTTGTGTCGGTGCACATTGAATGCTTCAGTCCATCCTTCAGGGAGGTCCGTTGCAGACAAAGCTGGTGGCAATGGTGACTTTGCCGACAATTGAAATGCAGCCGCACCTTCATGTAGAAAGTTTGACCAGGATGCTTTGATGATCTGTTCAGTATCTGAAATGTACTTATGGCTGTCATTCGCTTGTTTTGGGCGTGAGATTCCTTTCGTGTGGCACATAGGTTTTGGCTGCCCTGCCACATCTCCAAAAAGTCATGGACCTTGGCCATTCTGTTCGATTTTCTTTCCTCCACATCTCTCTTCAATTCCAATTCATTCTGCATCTGCGTGGTACGAAATGCTGCGTAATCGCCCGCGAAATATTTTGTTATTCACTTGAGCAAACTGCCTTATGAAAACCTTTTCCTCAAGGGTCTTGCCACTGGTTTTAGACTGTCTCCAGCTGAGAACGTCTCGCGGAAGGTCAAAACTGGCCTCAAATCTGACACCATGTGGGATGATAGAGATTATGCTGTGTGCTGTTTTGGAGAGATCAGCGTACTTTGGTTGTGTTTCGGCTTATTGATGCCACCAGTTGATGATTTCCGGCAACAAAAATGAACAGATGATCTCCTTGGGCTCGGAGTGGTAATCATTAAGATTTGTATTGACTTGCCCCCAGTTCTTGGGTGCTTCAGGTGGTGAATTGAAATAGAGTCTTGTGGCTGTCGTTGAGTGTGCTGCACAATCACTTGGTCAGGGTGTCATTTCAGCCATGCTTTTAGGCATCAAGTCTTCTTCATCATCGCTGGACAGATCATATGCATCAAAAGAACAACGAAGAAATCCTGAAGCTATTGCAGAGATGAAGGGATTGCTGCCCGGAAACCTTTTGGGGTTCAACAACGGACACTAGTCGATGTTTGGCCCAGTATTCATTCTCCACATTCTTCAGAAACGCCTCTTTGTTTTGGGTGGTATAAGAGGTTTCATCCTCAGGATTAATATCCATTCAATTTTCCCACTTCCTAAATGATCCCAACTTCCGGAAATGATTGAGGATATGTACAGACATAAGCAGAAAACGCGTTGTTCGAGTAACTTAAGCATGACATTTTGACAGCTTCGGTCGAGCCAACTTCATGGCGAAGTATAAGTCTTCCCCCCATTGAGTCATTTTCATACCTAAATCTTGCGTAATGGCATTGATAGGAATGAACATGTCATTCCACACTGTGATGTGGTGATGCAGAGTAACCGTATGCCTTTTCGACATCTACAGTGTCCAGCATAGGAATGGCCTTACAACTTCCATAATGTACTCTACGATGCTCCATTCATCGTGTGTTGCGATGAGTGGCCGGTGATCACTGTACTTTGGATTGTTGAGCCCCGTGCGGGTGAATTCTCGTAATCAGTATGCTTGCTCAAGCAACTCCAATGTCGCATTCCACCATGTTTCCACATCCATACTAGGTAGTACTGCAATTCGTACTTTGGCTTGTTGATAGTGAATGAACTTGTTTCGAAGACAAGGTGTCAGCCTAATCAATACACCAAGCAATCTCTGCTATATGAAGGTCAGTTTCAGGACTTTCAAACTGTCTTGAAATATGTACTTTCTCAATTATATTTGCCAAACCAGGTGTCATAGCCGACACCTTATTTATTCTAGCATTGCCCTTCTTTCGCATACTTTGACTCTTCCCAATGGCTGTGCTTTCATTGTCTCCAAATGGCTGATTGCACTCATGGGCTTCCCAAGACTTGGTGCGGCTATTTTCACTGAAACTGCTTAGGAATGTGCCCAAAGCAAGCTGAATGACGCGCGCCATGCATGGTATGTGGTTCCTCATTGCAGACCACTCGAGTCTGGAGCCCACAAGGGTTGATTGTAGTTCGCAAGTGATCGAGAAATTTGAGCAGGTGTTGTCAGTCATTATTCCAACGAAACAGCTGTCGGTAAGCTCATAACGATCGACAACTTACTTCACATCTATGCCTAGTCTTGCTCCGCAAGGTTGACCCTTGACGTAGTATCGTTAATTAGCTTTCGGAATAGGAAAGGAGCAGACAATCAACCTCATCGAAAGCAAGTTGTACTTCTCGTATAGCCTAATTTCGATCCAGATAGTAAACAATGACTGATGTTATGGCTAATATGTTCGTAGATGTCCACCCGTCCAAAGCTAAGTTAAATTTATTTCTTGAAGGCAATTGCTTCTTAATTGCATCCACGATCAGTTAGTACTCCCTCATGCAAATATTTCTAAGGGTGCTCGCTGACGGCAGCACCAGCTCACTGTGGAATGCATTATATATCCACCATAGATCGAGGTTTGATATAGCCAGCCAAGGAATATGGGCCAAACGAATCCTAACATGAGGTAGTGATTCTACGTGTCTTGGTGAAATTTTGAAGTTACAAAGTTCTTTGCTGACAGTTTGAAGCATTGTGTCTGTCAATTGTATGAATATAGGTAAAATCTGACTTTCAAATATGAATTTCCTCTGTGAACTTACTATTGTAATTGCTCGACTGCCTTGTCTCTTGAATATTGCCCAAGGTGTTTCATCAACAGTTGTACCTGTCTATTCAGAAACTTCTGACTCTGTTAATTCATTTAACTTTGCAATGTGCGCTTGTGCCAGTAAGTGTTTCTCCATTGAGCTGGTCCCATGATCTGATTGATGGCAAAGAACTTGATGACACACGATACATATGATGCCAGGGCTGCAAGTCTGCTCCATTGTGCAGTGCAAATAGAATCACCATGAAGGCGCGTGTCTAGAATCATTCTGAGCAATAGGACGCTTCGAACCCACATTCATAGAAGCCCACCAGCCATCAATTATGATTTGTAAAGTACAGTCGCTCAAATCATGAATAAAGCCACCTTTGGTTTCGGAAGATATCATAACCTCAAGCAACGAGGAATTCACAGATTGGGAAATGGGCATGGCAGTAGCAATTTGAAAGCTGCTTTATTCGAGTTGGGACAATGTCAAATGTTCCATTATAGTAGTGTAGATCACTGGTTCATAAATATTGACTCTAGAGCTACACGCTGGACAAAAGTAAGACTTGTGAGACATTGCATGCATAGTTTTGAAGTTGTATACAAGGACATATTGAAAAGACTGACCATTAAAATTCAATTTAGGATCGACGCAAACCAGTTCATTGCTGTGAAGCTTAGTGAACCCCACAATGAATGTTGTCACATCACTGAGGCATAGTTCTAGGAAGCAGTGGTGGTATCGTTACCAGCATTTTTGCCCATAAAGGCTGACAATACTTTGATTATCAATTAATGGCGATGCACAGCCATTGGAGTCTGCAGGTTGCAAGACCAACAATCGTTGACGCTCGTTTGACGCTCATTTGTAGATCATAGTAGCAATATCATAACGAGCATTATTGCCTGGAAAGGTGGCCGATAGTTCGATTATGGGTTAATGTGGTTGTATAGCCATTGGATTATATAAGATACAAAGCCAAAAATAATTGACACTCTGTTGATGCTCATATTTTGGATGGGGCAATGACCATGTCGCATGCCATTTCGGCTACAAAGCTGAACAATATATTCCAGTTGGAAGAATGTGACAATATAGCCCTTTGATTGCCGAAAGTGTAAGACTAAACATTGTTGATGCTCCTTCAATGCTCACATTACTCACATCAACACAGTCATTGTGCTCTCAATCAATGTATGCGATGAATACTGTAGTCATAATTGACAACCAATATAGCGTGTCTATGTATAAACATTTGCATCTAGAAAATGTGTGGCCTCTGAATTTCGAATCCACCACTATCCGCGTTAATTGACAGGTGGATGACCTCACCCTATCCCATTCCCGGGCTTTAGGCCAGCAACTTACAGCATGTCGATCGTTCCACTAGTCTTTGATTAATATAGCTCGACTTCCTCACCTATCCTCGTCTAGCTCCGTCTGCCTAATTTCCATGACGTACCATACGCACATTTAAACATCGCAGCCATGTGCACCAGCTCTGTGCGGAGAGTTATGCAGTTGGATTCATGGATGAATGCTGCATGTGGGTCGTGATTCAGAAAGATTCGTATTGAGCACTGACCCCTCCTTCAATGACTCATATGACATCACTCACTTAAATTTTTTTTGTAAATTTTGTCACTAATCTAAGTTTTCCTTTCTCACTTGACAGTAACATGCAAAGAGATATCAAGTTTATTGGTCTTCTTACAGCCTGATTTGGAATCCAAACCTGTCGCATGGTGCGAACGACTGTTTCACATGCGCCGATGAATCATTGTGTCTCACAACTTGGTCACCGAAGTCAAGAACAAGATGACATGTAGGAAAATTGGTACACGAATAGCTTTTCAAATAGATTTAAGGACAAAAATGGCAATTCACTTACCATCTGGTCAGGCGACGCATGGGTCATCACCATTCCTCCATCTGAATCGAATTTCTCAATGGTAACCAGCAAGGGTGTTAATATGTGGGGGTATAATCTTATTGGTTCAACATGCTTCAATTTCAGGATAGCTGATGTATCTGCCTCTGTGTCGGGTGGAAGAGACGCAATGCATTGGTTTGACTGTGGTGTCCCGGATTCTAGCATCATATGACTACTGCCTGATCGAGATGTCCCTTGTGGCGTTTGCATTGTTCCTGGGACGATATCAAGAGACTACATATGCTCTGCAAATGTTGTCGGGGCAGGTGAGCCTGCAACTTCTTTGGAGTGTGGTTTGTCAAGTGCTGGAACATTCACATCCGTCGTTCCATCCAGCTCATCTCCTTCACTGAAGTCGTTGGCAGCATCTCCCCATCCCGGATGTGGCAAGTCTTCATGCATCATCTGCTACTGCCAATATCTCACCGTGCGCAGCGGTACCATTGAGGAGATTGTTCCCAACACCCAGCCGGGTTCGTCAGCTTCCCTCAGCTTGGCCAGCTCTGTATCTTCATCATCCGCATCTTCCCCATCTTCCTCACCGTCGGGACTTGCAAGATCGATCACACTGTCTCCCATAGCAATGATCATCTCCTCAAACATTTTCTCCGGCTCTCTGCTTGTCAATCCCCTGTGATCAGCATTGCTCATATCGTCATGCTCCTGCTTAATCGCTGTCTCTGCGTCTTCAACTCGCTTTCTTGCCACAGCAGTTTCTCTGTTAACATCATCCTCAATCCATTGCTCTTGCTCTTCATTGCTTAAAAAGTGCGTGACTTGTCATTTCTCCACCACAATCTTCTTGTTGGATCGCAAGCTGCACAATGCCCCTAGGGCTCGGACTCATTCTGCTTCGAAAGCGCACTTCCCTCCATTCGCTTGAAAATGTCGTTGAGTGTAACGCTCGGTCGATTTGCCGGATTAGCCTGCCGGAAGTCTTGGAGAGTTCTTCTTCAGAGCTCTGAACATTATAGTTTGTGTTGACTTTGTTGTTGAGCAAGATGTTGGAGGTTGCACGATATGGACCACATGGAGGAAAGCTGCATCCTATATGTCAAGGTTGGTATGTTTGATCAACTTGAACACAGCAAAATCTGTGATTTGACTGTCACCAAAATGGGAATAATTATGCTAACCGCACAACATGACTTGGATTTTAGCGTCAGTTTCACCAAAGATTCCTGGGATTTTTTGAGACACACATCACCGGACGTCCTATCACTCGAGGAATTTCCTGCTGATTTCTTACCATCATGAGATTTTGGCCGTTATAAGCCATCTTTGATCCCTGCAAACAAAGGAACTATATCGGACCAAATTACAGTAAATCACGGGATGGTTGGAAACCCATGCAACCTATAGCCATATGATGCAGGATTCGTGTTGAGTAGAATGTGAGAGTTGGCTGTTACTTATTCCATTGTGACTTGAAGCGAACTATATAGTCTTCGGGACTTCCCAGTTCTTTCGTAATCATCTTCCTCTGCTATTCCACCCCAGCATATCGTGGCAACCAAAAGACCGCAGCATGGTGAGAGCAGATCAAAATCAAGCCAATTGACGGGTGCTTCATCCAAGCCGTCACTAGATGGCGCACAGCAATAATGCAGACATGAGATCGTCCACTGCGATTCTGCCAATGCAGCCACCTAAAATATAACCCTGGATGCACATGTAAATATTGTCTGTAAAACTGGAAGCAGCAAGAATAAGAAGCAGCATGCATTTGGATGTAAGTATATCCAGATAGTGGTGAATGGCCATCAACTGACCATATAATATAAAGTAGGTATACGTAGAGAGATACAAGACCAATTTAGAGCTGCACATAACGGGAAACCTCTATTGTTGCCCACAGCATTTGTCCACACAATCTGAGATATTGGACATCATCTTATTGCCAGGTCTGGTGTGTTTCCGGACGAATTTCGTGATAAGCATCCCCGACAGTGGATCAAACAAGCTTTAATAACCTCAGAGGAGGCAAAGCAAGTTTATATGGTAGAGGTAATAGCCGAATCTCATTTTCAGAAGCAGCAACTAATTTCTTGTAGGTTTTCAACATGGCTGTGACTATGGCAAGGCAAGGAGGTCGGGTACAGCTAGAACAGTCAGACATGCACCTTGCCTTGAATATGACCAAAATGGTTAAAGAATGGTTTTCGCGCACCTTGATAGAAGAAACACAATATTCAACGAAGATACCTTGCGCCAAAGTCCCGGAAGAGAGGAAGCGGGGAGTTGAGTTTCTTGGGCATAGAAAGGTAAAGGCTGCAATAGAAAGTCACCCAGCTATGTTCCATGAAAACCACACGGACAGCTGCCTTCCTTGCCAAAATGGCACTGTGAAGAATCCGCAGACACAGTGGGGGCACAACGGAAGAGGTGCACCTGCACCAGACTGACACAAACAGCCGATACCAGCTGCACTGCCACCTCTGGCCGGAAGGCCACCTGAGCCACCCAGTGACAATGTGGGAGCTCAATGTTCCTTGATCGACAATGTGCAATCCGCATATACATAGTGACAGGCTCCAATTCCCAATGCTCAATTTTGAAGCTCGATGCATATACCAATAATAGCAACAACGATAATTGTTTCATTCCAGATTTGCTTCGTTATGAAGGAACACCCAGTGGTTAGTACACAATCCACTGTATCGTAATGCAGCTGACATCCATTTGGCCGATGACAGCACCGTATTGAGTGAACCTGCAAGTGAAGACGAGCAGCGATCGAAAGGAACGGGATGTTTGAGTGAATTGTTATCCACAATTAGCGGACACTTAATGTACATTTTAAAGGATATATATATGTATTATTAAAGAACAGTGTACTGATCAAGGAGAAAGTAAATGAAGACAATAGAAAGGCAGCCAAAACATTGTGAATGATGTACTATGCCAAATGAAATGATGGCATATTGTGGATACACCCGTGGCAAAATGAGCATCAACGCAGCATCACCAATATTACCTCTTGTAAGTCTGGTAATTATGGATTGATTTGATTGTGTTTTTAAATAATCAAAGTATTGGCTGCCTGTATAGGCAGAAATGAGAGTGACATGCTCGCTGCCCCATCTTGAAAATGAGCGTCAACAATTTCTGGTCTTGCATCTTCGGTAATCTGAGTGGCAATTGGTTACAGACAGTCATAAATGTAGTAATGGCCACCTTTATAGGAAAAAGAGAAAGCGGAACACTCCCTACACCATCTTGAAAATGAGCATCAACGGTGCATCAACGATTTTCGGTCTTGCATCTTCTGTAATATAAGTGGCACTTGATCAGAAGCATGCATAATGAAGGATTTGGCATCCGTTATAGGCAGATATGTAAGGGATATTCGCGCGACATCCTCCCAGACAGTAACAACTTATGTCATTTACAAAGCTGCAAATAAGTGATCATGAATGTTTTAGCCTACCAAAATGGTGAAAATGTCGTATATTGACAATAATGGCCACATTGCGCTTTGATTAACCATGATGCAAGGCCAACAATCATTCATGCTCCGTTGACGCTCATTTTCAAGATGGGGCAGGGGGCGTGTCAATTTCTCCTCTACTTATAAAGGCAGCCAATACTTTGTTTATGACTGTCTGCAATCAATCGCCACTCAGATTACCCACGATGCAAGACCAATAATTGTTGATGCTGTTGTATGGTGTCCGGTGTCCTGAATCTCTCTATAGACCTGAACTCACTGACTCTCGCTAAGTCTACTTGACACGTACACAAGAACTAAAGTGATGCGGGTCCGCGGCGCACAACCCTCAACCAACCCAAGTGATGACCGCACCCAAATTCGTCCAGACACTCCTCCAGGGGAGTATGACGACTGCAGCGCTAAACTCCAAAGAAAACACAGATAGAGCTTGCCTGAAGCTCCTCCCAAGCAATCAACCATGCGTGGTGCTCCTCAGAAGCAATCAACCGTGCCTGGAGCTCTTCCAAATCAATTATCCTCTCGCTCGATGCCTCTTTCCTGCAACCTTCACATCCAACCCCTTCACATACAGGTGGAATCACCCTCCAGTCTGGTGTGCCACGCCCACAAGATTACCTCGACCTCGACCCGTACTCTCAGTCGGCGCTGTGTCGTATATCTTGATCCCATTGCTGTTGACAGGCACAATCTGCAACCCCCGATCCATCAGCCACAATTGTGAAAGCGAGCTGTGTGCATCATTGATATGGAAGATGTTTCTCACAACAACCTAATGATTTCTGCAGTATCCCAGCAGCCGAAGCCTCGATCTCAGGTCTCCATATCCGATGGCGTTGCCTGCGATCCTTCCAGCAAAGTCATGAATCTCCCGGTCTTCTCTCTCGGTATACGCTGTGTACCGTTCGAACTTTCTCCAATCCCCGCAAATGTGAGAAGTGGTAGCACAATCCAACTACCAGCTCTCCTTAGATGCGCTCTCTCGATTCGTAACTTTCATCCAATAGTTTTCAATTGATGTCCTCGTCATCGTCCTTGCTGCTGCCGCTGTCGGTGCTCCGCTCTCCACCGGTGCAGTGCTTGGACAATACCGTGCAATGTGCCCCACCATATGGCATCTGTACCATTCCTGAGTATCCCTCCAATTGGTGCGGTGACTTGCATGCTTCTCATTGTCCGAACTACTACCATCCCTCTCACTGCCACCACCACGGGACATCTGGGACATCCGAGAGTGCTTTGAATTCCGCATCTCATTCTTCGTCCGCAACTTTCAGAACATGGCTGGCCACCTTCGAATTGTCGTACTTCTGTAATCACGCTTCATGGGCTTTCATCTTCACAAAAACCTCCTCCAGTTTGTTGGCCAGGGTGTCAATCGTGTCGTGCATCAACAGTGTTAAAAACCTCCAATTGTCATCCTTCGGTACACCCTTCATCAGGTAATAGGTGTGCATGCTCTCCGGCATCGTCCCACTAGCAGTCGAACTGTCGGTATCGGCGCAAATATTGAAGTCATTCACATAACTCGGAATCTTCGATGCGTACTCCTGTACATTCTCACAATCGCTCAATCCCACAGCTGACATCAAATCTCGCAAAGCCCAAACATTCAGCTTCACCCTCGACTTGTAGTCCTCCTTCAGCTGATCCCACAGCGCCTTTGTGTCTTTCTGAATGCCATACTGCTGCTGCAGAGAACTCTCCATCGCGAGGAGAATGGTCGACCGCACGATTCTGTGCAGCTTCTTCCATGATTTGAGCTCTGTCGCGGCTTCTGGTGCTTCCTCTGAACCTTCGACAATGCCGAGAACCTGCTGCTGCTCCAAGAGTATTTCAACTTCCAAACTCCTGCTCTTGTAGTCCGTACCATCAAACTTCCTCATCGAGATCGCTGTCGATTGGGCCATCTACTCGTCCCTGCATGTGTCGAGTCTGTCTGTCCGTACTACTCCAGGAGCGTGTCCATGATGCCGCAATTTTAGTCGAGTTCGTCAAATCATGGAAGTGCCCGGGCTCATAACCTGTTGTACGGTGTCCAGTCTCCTGAATCTCTCTATTGGCCTAAACTCACTGACTCTCGCTAAGTCAAATTGACACGTACTCAAGAACTAAAGTGATACGGGTCCACTGCGTGCAACCCTAAACCAACCCACGTGATGACCACACTCAAATCCGTCCCCACAGACCCTCCATTGACCCTCATTTTGAACATCGGCCATGGCGTCTGTCTCTGCTTGTTTTGGTTATGAAGGCAGCAAATACATCAAAAAAAGATAATGAGGTACCAAAGTCAATATTTTGCAAGTAAAAGTAGGATATCTGAATGCGACCAGAACTACAAAACCCGAAACACAGAGCCGCAGATTCGAACCTATGGGTCAAGCAGAACCCTGCACAACCCACAGGTTGGCACATATGGGTCCAGCTTTGGCCTGCCAACAGGCAGTGGGTCGGGTATTGGAACAGGTCTTGGATTGAACAACCAGTGTGTGGGGTCCAAACCCGGACCACTGGCGTGTTACCCGGACCTGTTCCTAGCAGTATTGTTGCTTGAAAATCTAAATTGGATATCTACTCTCCCTAATATCCAATTGTCTATTATATCTGCACATTGTAAGACTGTATTTTTCAACTCCATGGCTACAATGTATCATCTGAGCTAGTTGTAGAGGTGAAGATAAAGCTAATATTCAGACTTTGATATTGACCAGTATTGTAATTTTGACAACCATGTGCCTCTTGACACTGTTCACCTGCCATACACTTGACATCATCCACAGCACACTAGCTGCCAAGTACTTCCAATTACATACCACTTCTGTCACACCATTCAAAGGCATGTACCTTTAATTTAGAATGTCTCTTAATAATGTATAAAGAAGCATACAAGGAAATATATAGTCAGGTGAGATCAGATATATCTTGTCTGTTGAGAGTATAGCACCAAGTACAATTGGGAGCATACTTGAGAGTGTATTCAGAAGTGGTATTGTATGTATACTCTTGGGGATCTAGAAAGCTTAGTGGCATGCTTAAAGTTGGACAGACTGGAAATGGTCTATTGAGTACCATTGGGATTATACTTTATACTATCCTCAGGGGTGTACTTGTCAAAACTCTGGGGAGTGTACCTCAAAGTGCACTTGAGGGTATGGTGGGGAGTGTCTTGAGAGCTTACTGTGAAGTATACTGACGGTTGACAATATGCGTTGATGTGTAATTATCAGTGTACAATAGAGCAGACTTGGAAGTATGCAATGAAGAGTATTGGGCAGCTTCATTCCAGGTTTATTGTATACAGTGTGATGTGCAGTAACAAGCACATATAGTTACATGTATATCACAGTAATCTTGTTAACATACAGATCAAAATACTCTTATAGTACAACATGTCAGATATCCTATGGATTGCAATCCCAGAAACAGCTTCTCTATAATCTAGACACCATACATTGTAAGTTTTCTTGGTTGCTATTCCCAGGGCATTATGACAAATAGCAAATCAAAGTACTCCAAGCAAGTGTAGCACTCCCAAGTGAGTATTGCAAAGCTAATAGAATGTAGTAGGCCATTTGAGTGTAGTATAGCTAAGTAAGTGTTATAAGATTGAGCATAGAGTGTCAAGTGAGTAAAGTCTATTCTAAAAGGCAAGCAAATATATGTATGGAATAAACATTACATGGATATCATGTATCAATTGTACTTCTATATCTTGCAGTATCCAAAAGCAAGCTTTTCACCCCCAACACCCTTCAAGCTCCTGTGCAAAGACCTTCTACCCTCTATGAGCCTTCCAATCTACACTTATAGAATACTCAGCAGCTGCATTTGATTGTACAGTATTATACTCAACTGGAGCTTTCACAGAGTTACACTTGCTTTGCTCAGCTGTTAGATCTGGCTGTGGTTATAATCTACTGTTCACACTACTATTTTGGTTTTAATCACTGTGAATATAGATCATTATTTTCAATCAAGTCAATCAGTTGGTATGGTACCAATCAATTAGTATTCTGTTAAGCAAGTTGTGTTATTTCAATCAGTTTGGTTTATTGCTTTGTTTATGTCTAGCTGTTGGTATTATAATAATTTGTTAGTATTGTGATCTGATTTTTGTCTTCTGTAAGTAGCATATGCCTTATGGAGAAGATCAACTACAATGTACCTGTAACGATATTGATGCTAATGTCAGCCTTTGAGGTAGATTTCTACAGATATTGTCAAACTACACCTGTCATATTATCTAAGGTATTCCACACAGCGTAGTATACAAACTTAGTGTAGTTGAGAGATTATATTGTACTGTTGATATATCATGTCCTTATTTCAAATTGCTGTAGGTTTTGTCAATTTGTGTCATTACTTTAAGTTTTTGCAATAATACCACTGCAATTGCAGTAACACAGTATATACCACTGTGTGGCTTGACTGTTACCTCTGGGTAAAGACAGATTATGTAGCTGTCATATTTGAATATCCCTATAGATTTCATTAATCAACTATTTTCTATTTCTTATAAAGCAAGCAGTAGAAGATGCAGCTGGCTGAATACACCAAATGTGTAATTATTTTCAACAGTGAATGCTGATGTGCTACAATCGAGTTGAAATGTGTAAAGTATATATAGTAAAACCTGAAAGGCTAGCTAATATGTACGTATCAAATACATTATCTAGCTGATATGCATGGATTGTGTTTCTGATACAGAGTTAATATACCAAGGTCAAATGTGGAATGCATGGTACAATATGTGTAGAAAGGCAGCGTAAGTATAGCTGAACAAGTAAGTTGAGCAACACCAAGCAAGTGTAGCAAGGCTAAGCAAGAGTACATCGGCAAAATGTATTTTTGTCTCTCGGAGCGTCTGGAAGTTGTCAGACCAGAATCCCGGGGTGGTCAAATCCTAGAGTGTACTGGACTGATGCAGTGGCCTTCAAGTGCACCTGAAAATTGCGATTGAGTGAACTCAGAGATACACTCCGAGGCCATGATCAAGTGTGTTTGGAGATGCACTTGGTGGCCATGAGTGTGCTCACCTGGAGGCCAAAATTGTATTACTTTAGAGATACACTTGGAGGCTGTGATCCAGCAAGTGTGGAGTTGCACCTGGAGGCTGTAATTGTGCTAACTTGGAGGCCATAATCATGTGAGTTTGGATATACACATGGAGGCAGTGACTGAGCGTGTTTGGAGGCCATGATTGTGCAAACATGGGGGTCATGATTGAGTGATCTTCGAGATGCACTTGGAGGCCATGATGGAGCGAGATTGGAGGAGTACTTGGACGCAGTCGATGGACACACACTGTATCATTCCCAGCTCTTTGTCTCATACACTCTTGCCGAGCATTCATAGATCCACACACCATGTGTGGTTCCTCGCACACTCTTGCCAGGTGTTCACAGACCCAGGCAATTCGTGTGGTTCATCATGGCTGGGTAACCCTTGATGTCAACTCACCCTCTCCCAATGCTCTTTGAGCCAGAACCACTCATTTTCAAGAATGCCCTTCGGATCCCATGTGGGGTGTGGCAGAGTGTCAATGATGGGATGTATGCCTTCTAGCTCCAGCGTTTCACCGCACTGTGATTGAGTGAACGTAGAGTTGCACTCCAGGGCCGTGATTGAGTGAGTTTGGAGGCCATGATCTTACGGAATTGGAGGCCGTAATCGTGTCAGTTTGGAGACACACTTGGAGGCTGTGATTGAGTGAGGTTGGAGGTGCACTTGGAGGCTGTGATTGAGTGAGGCTGGAGATGCACTTGGAGGCCGTGATTATGAATACTTGGAGGCCATAATGGTGCAAGTATAGAGAGACAATTGGAGGCTGTGTTCGAGGAAGTGTGGAGATGTATGTGGGGGCAGTGATCGGGGGAACTTGCAGGTCGTGATCGTGTGAGTTCAGAGATACAGTTGGAGGCTATGATCGAGCGACATTGGAGATGCACTTTGAGGACGTGATAGTGTGTGTTTAGACATACACCTGGAGGTTGTGATCGAGTGGGTTTCAAGATGCACTTGGAGGCTGTGATTGATCCAGATCAGTCAAGTACTTTGAGGCAGTCGATGGACGGCGTGCCGTGGCGCTTGTGACCATTCATCAGTTAGTTGACTCGCAACCGGGGGAATGTGACAAGGTGACTTTATGTTTGACCTCTCATGGAGAGCTGGCTGATGGCGGTCGATCTGGAAGGGAGGCACTCCGGATGGTAAAGCTACATTCAGGGGTCAACTGGTAATCATGAGACCGATGGAATACAACCAATCTTGCGTGGATACTGTACTTGGTGTATGCTGTACTCGGTGTGAACTCATAATCATGGCAAGGAGAGAATGACGGGGATGACTTCACTTTGTGTTCTACGATGATGGTAGTGTTGTGGACAAGAAAGAGAGTAATGGGGGAGGAAGATGAGTTCGATGTTGAGGATACGAGCGGATGTGAGAAATCAGGGGTACGACATGCCTGATTCAGTTGCTACCCCCTACTGATTGACCGCTTGCCGGTACTTCCTCATGTACACCTCCAATCTCGTTTGATCATGGCCTCCAACGGCATCTCCAAACTTGGGCACTCACAGCCTCCAAGGGCATCTCCACACTCGATTGAACACAGCCTCCAGGTGTATGTCCAAACTCACACGATCATGGCCTTCAAGTGCATCTCCAAACTCGCTCGGTCACAGCTTCCAAGTGCATCTCCAAAGTCGCTTGATCACGGCCTCCAAATGCATCTCCAAACTCGCTTGATCACAGTCTTCAAGTGTATTTCAAAACTAACATGATTACGACCTGCAAGTTCAACCAATCCCCACCTCCAAGTACATCTCCTATCTCACTCCAACACATCCTCCAAGTATATCTCTAAACTCGCACAATTACGGGCTCCAAGTATTCATGATCACGGCTCCCAACTGCATCTCCAACCACGCTCGATCACAGACTCCAAGTGTGTCTCCAAACTCACACGATTACTGCCTGCAATTACCCAAGATCTTGGCCAGCAAACTCACTCAATCACAGCCCCGGACTGCATCTCGACGTTCACTCAATCACGGTGTGGTGAAATGCAGGAGCTAGACGGCGGACCGCCTATCATCAGCACTCCGCCGCACCCTACATGGGATCCGAAGGGCATTCCTGAAAACGAGTGGTTCTTGCTCGAAAAGCGTAGGAAGAGAGTGAGTGGACATCAAGGGATACCTGGCCATGATGAACCACACAAATTGGGTGGGTCTATGAATGCTTGGCAAGAGTGCGTGAGGAACCACACATAGTGCGTGGATCGATGAAAGCTCGGCAAGAGTGAATGAGATCAAGAGCTGGGAATGATAAAGTGCTGATTTCGTATAATGCGATGATGTCTATCTACCCTGGGGTTTCCCAAATATATACTCCCTGTTGCTGAGTCCATCTCCGTTATCCCTCTATCTCCGTATGTATCTAAAGTGAGACTTAGATAATTCATGCCATATTATGATCTAGCAAATCATGTGACTAACAAAGACGAATATAATAAACGAAATGCCTTGTGGTTGCGGAATCCTAAGAACCACTACTTGTGAGAATATGTCACCAAGTCTCCTGCCGACCTTGCGCAGTGCTCTCAGATGCTTTCGAAGTCTCCCCCAGACCTGTGCCAAAGGTCTCAGCTGCTCTCGAAGTCTCCTGCAGACCTGTGCACAAGTCTCAGGTGCTCCAATATTTGACTATCTGAATAGTCCAATCTTGTAGCATCCTGAATGTACCTCCATAACTTCAGGTGCTTTCATGAGCTCCGGAGAATGCTCTTGCAGAGTCTGAAAGTACTTTGCAGAGCTCCAGGGGGGCCTGGGAGCATCTGGAAGTACTTAGTAGAAGCGCTGGTGGGGGCAAGCTGAGTGTCTAGGAGGTGTGCGTGTGGCTTCCAGACCGATTTACATTTTCCTGATGTAGCAAGGCTATATAAGTGAAGCCCAGGCAAGAAAGTGACCCCGAAGGTTTGTTTGTATCTAATTATGACATACTTGGCTATGTTGTGACCGTGATATATGTAAGTTTTCATTCACCAGCCTCTGCCAAAAACCCAATCATGTTCTCTGGGTTTTCAGCTCCTTTGTTCTGTCACCAAAGCAACATCTATGGTAACTGCTGGGTGCTTGCACCTTCCCTCCATGATAATGACCACCCAGTGCTACCATTCAGATTTCAATCCAGCTCCTGTGACAATCTTCCACTCTAGACAAGCTGGTATTCACATTCGCCTACATACATTGACCCTTATTCCTCAATCACCAACAACCCCACTCAGTCACGTTCTATCAAAACATTCTTGGTATCACCCTGCAGGGTTTCATGTTTAGTTGCTGTAGTGGATTACCTCAACCACCAATACTCCAAAACATCTTGCAAAGGCAGTATTTAACAGTCTCAACAGGATTACTCCCTTGGCTATGCATTGCACACTGAGCCTCATCAGGCTGTAGAACTGGTGTATGTGTGGACTATTTAGGCCCCACTTGTACTGGTGCTAACAGTACTCTAAAGGTGGGTCAGGATCCATCATAGCCATTCGAAGTGCTAGCGTAGAGTGTACATCGTCATAGACTCTCTTTCCAGACATGTTGTTCATTTATACTCTAGTTGTTCGAACAGACATGTTCAAAAGCTCCAATAACTGGTGCACCTGATCTGGGTGGAGAGTTGGGTGCCTGAAGGGGAACTAACAGTTGGTATTGAATGTGAGTGGTATTGAACAGTATAATTGACAAGATAACGCTTCCCCACAGGGGACAGAGAGTAACAGATAGAAACAACAAACCGGTAACAAAGCCAAATTGAAACACTACTCCCCCATAAGAGGGGAGCAGCATTTTGAAACAAGGCAGAGAGAGCGATTGTGGATGTTATCTGTTCAATACCTCAGGTGCTGCACCGACAATCACAAAATCCACAATTTCCCTGCAACTGAAGTTCATGAGTTATGGTTTAATTATAAAGTATTCTCTGCATGAAATGTGTATAACTATCTGTAGTGACACCTCCCCATCTCTGATTTATGATAACTATAATATTTGGTGTGTTGTTTGAGTTTTTGGCAAAAAGACAACTGAAGATTGATGATTTTGCACAACAGCACAATGAATATTTGAAATATCATAAATCAGAGACAGGGAGGTAAAACTATGTATAGTGTTGCATATGTTATAGATAGAACACATTGTGATTGGACCAAAACTTGTGGGCTAAATTGGGAGGAAAAGTATTGATTAATGCATTAATGCCTAGTGCAATAGTTTATGTACTACCTGTCAACCAATGGGAATGTGTTGTGGTGACTGCATATCAATAACACCTGTGAATATGTATGTATACTGTTTCTCAAATTAATTAATCATCAATTGTTTGTGTAAGTAGCATTATGCTAATTCACATACAGATTACAATGGCCAAGGACATACTGAGTTGAAACTGATCATACATATGATTGGATGCAATAGGGTTGTATTATCCACCATTGCTGAATTGCCCAGCACCATAGAGACGGATATTGCTAGTGAAACAGGTATAGCTACTGCAACTGGCAACAGTAAAAGCATATCAAGCATGCCCAGATAGGTTGCTGATTAGTTGTTCACTGACATCATGGATAATATCGTGTGGTTTTGTGGGTAATTGAATGTTTGCCAGTATGTCAGTGTTGAAAGGTGAAATAGGTGTCATTGGTGGTCTTTGTATGGTGAGCTCTGTCTATCGTTTCCTTCTATACATAGCTTCAGCACCACTGACAGTCTTCTCTATTGGCTTGCTGCCATATTTCTATCCCTTATATTCTGTTCCCTGTCACACTCCAACTGCCTGTTATATCCTTAATCGCATTCTTCATACGCCTACCAGAATGATTAGTTTTCTTTTTCGGTAGTTCTTTTGATCAGTGTCTTTTCCAGCATGGATGTAGTGCTTTCTTTCACTGGTTATTTTGTATCCCAGTATAACATTTGTGTCTGTTCTTAGAGTTCATACTATCTGAGAAATTGCTACCTATTATCCCAGAGTTAGTTCAGTGCATTTTTGATTGTTTTTATTCTGTTTGCAAGGTCACTACCCTTTTTCTTTGTGTTCACCCTGGGTAGAAGGTTGGTGTCTTCAACTCTGTATATGTTCTATTGGTAAGGTCAATGCCCTTGTTATTGGTGTTTACCCCATTTGAGAAACCAGTATCTTGTTCTTGGAGTATTTTTTGGTATATGGTCAGTTTCTTTCTTGTTTGTGTTTGTGTTGTTAGTTACCCCAGCTTTACTCAACTGAATATTCCAATCAGATATTGTCATTACCGCCACTTACCTTAATGTTATATGCTATACTATTCACTGTATTCAAATAGTATCTATCTTTCATTTGTCATTTCCCATGATATTGACTTGTACTCACTAGTAGGGGTCTTTCCCACCATCGTGTTCTTAGCTGTCCAAGCCAGAATCCATGTTTGGACATCATTTGTGATTAATTGACCTAGGTGCAAGATACAGAGTCTATTATTCACAATCAGCTTAACTTCACATGGCATCCAAAGGGAATCCTTGATAAAGGAGCAGTTCTGGTTTATGGAAGATAAGAATTGGATATGAGAATTTGGTAAAATTCCTAGCTATATGAAACCCCACCAATTGTATTGATAATCAAAAACTCAGCCCAAATGCATGGGTCCAAAGCTGCACATGGTGTTATTGCATTGTAAATAAAAATGACGACTCTATGCTGTGGTTATGCAAACAGAATACTCTTCCGATTGTCCAATCCGTTTCAGTTATTCATGATACCAGCTGCACCTCATCCTCTCTATCCTTCCTCATTGAGTGGTAGTGTTAAGAGACAGACTTTCATATCACAATATCATCTCCAAATCTGAATGGTATATAATGAGAAAAATTATACCACAATAGCTACTGTTAAGTAAATGTACCTACGGCATAACTTGTTACAAGGACACCATGGAGACAATGTATAAGGTTAATGTAAAGTACAACTGTTAAAGTAAATGGAAAGTTAGAGCCATCCCAAATACATTAGGCAATGAAGCTGTAGTCTAAAGGATCGCTCACTTTGTAGTCAACTAGATCACTTCAATAATTGATATCAATACCCAACTACAATATCATCTCTTATATAGCAAGAACTACTAAGTAGCAGGTGTAAATAAAATACAACAAATATACAGCTTTCAGTTGTACAATGGCATTGAAGTGAGTATGTGGAATCTTCAATTCCAGCTATTGAATAGGTGATACTACTGAGTATGGAGTATACCTAGGTTAAGTATTACAATAGAGATTTTGCAGGCTATATACACTAGGCTAACATCAAGGCAACAGAAATACATTTTAGGTAATAGATATATCAGATTCCTTGTCCAACCACAAGAGATATTGCATCTCACTCTGTAACAAGTCTATTCTTAATTAGTCTCCACTACTGGCATTGCCACCCCAACTTTAACTCACCCCTTGCACATATGGAACATACAAAGCTAAAGCTATTTCAAACAAGAGAATAATCGACATGCACAAGATAGCATAGTTCCACTTGAAGCACAGAGAGTATTAAGACACAGAGAGTACATAGGCGCTGCTAATGTATAAGATACAGTTGAAAGATGGAGAGTAGGTGCTGAAGTTTTTACTGAGTCTGTATTGTAAATAACATAAACATCAGTAACAAATATCTTCCACTGGGGTTGAATCACAGACAATTGGAAACAAATACAATATTCTTGGGATCAACAACATAATCTTCAAGTGATTCCAGTGTGACTTGATAGATGATAAGGTAATAATGTTATCATAAAGCAAGGTGAATATGGCATTGTGTTACTACAGCTGGAGTTAGTTGTGTGGTTTTCAATATTTCAACAAGTTAAAGTAGAAATTTTCACCGTCATGTATTGGTTATTATATTTTGAGCAACTGCCAACTGATGAAATTCCCAGTTCGTCAGAATATGTATTATATAATGTTGAGCTGATTGGGAGTAAGGATATCACTATGCCCAGCACTGCGCTGTAACATGCCTGTTTTGTAGTTGACACTATTAGTCATTGATTGACCTTATGTTGATACAACATGTCTTGTTATTCAATACAATAGCCAAACATTCGAGTCTGCCCACACACACTCAACTACTCAATCACGCACCACCACCGAACACATAATACCAATTATATTGCCAATACCTGATTAGAGTTATAGTACTTGTTAGTGGTATTGCGATTAATTAGGATTGATTGGAAGAAAATATATTCTAGTATTTCTATGTACTTGATACATCAGCAATAGTGCAAATTGATAATAGACTGCACAATGGGTACACACGCAGCTGATATCAAGCTTCGTATAGACCCTTGTGCAATATGCAGTCCATTGTCATCCATAGTCAGTCCTTAGACATCTGAGTGTTGAACTATACCAGTATATATGGCTGGCAGTAGATCAACTTGAGCCAGTCTTGACTGCAGACAGGGTTTGGTAGTGCAAATTCATTGATTGATGGCATTCTTGATTGGCCGCTACAGATTCCACCAGAGAGCCTGATTAAGAGCGTGATGGAGAGCCAGGTTGAGAGCCAGATTATGAGCCTACCTGTGAGACAATTTCTGAGCTGCACTTGAAAGAGCCAGATTTCGGCAGGAGTAGCATTTTGACAGGAATCTGTGAGTGAATTGAACTCTAAGTTTGGGGAAGCTTTTGCCAATAGAAGGCTGTAAGTTTATTAAAGCTTTGACATTGATGTTGACATAGCCAACCTACTTAACTAAGTGCTTTCAGTATCATTACCATCACCATTACCAATGCTATCACCATCACCATCAGCATCATAAGCATCATCCCTGAAGTGGATTCACATTTATTTGCCCAAAATCAACCCGAAATTGGCCGCCGATTCCACTGTGACATCTGAGTAAGAGATCTGCTCTCTCCAAGATCAAATTGTCTCCCTTCCCTGGACAACTTAAGGTTGCAATTGTCATTGCCATGATTTTGGGGAATCATGAGATCTCGTCATAGTGGCTACACTAATGATAATAGATCAGACTACCATATTAATCGACATTATGATTTTGCCCAATATATGCCACCTGCCACCTGCCACATGCCCTATGCCATACTGCACACACCACATGCCACCTACCACATGCCACAAGGCGTATGCTATATGCCATACGTCATACACCATATGCTGCCTGCTGCCCACCAAATACTGCCCACCATATGCCCCCTGCCTCTTGCCTCCCAGTGCCTGGCATCTGCAACTCAGCAAGTCTCTAGATTAAGCATGCAGGAGCACCCATAGGAGCATACGATCGACTGACACTGAAAGTATCTTCCCTCCTGACTGTGTCCGTTGAAGCGTACTTCACAGCATGTTCAGAAGTGCACTTGAGAGCGACTTGGAGGTGTACTTGGCAGTATCTTGAGAGCTTTCAAGGGAGCATACAGTCAAGCAGACTGGGAGGTGCCATCAAGTGCAATTGGAAGTGTCCTTCAGAGCATGCTCAGGAGTATGCTTAAGAGGGTTTTGCTAGCAGACTATGGAGTGTACAGTCAAGCAGGCTGGGAGGGTGTGATTGGGTGCAATTGGGAGCATCCTTCACAGGATCACCAGGAGTGAACTGCAGTATGTACTCAGAGGAGTACTTAGGAGCGTACTCAGCATGTACTTGGGAGCGTATAGTCACGCAGGCTGTGAATCTGTTATGGAGTGCAATTGGGAGCATCCTGTAGAGATTGCACAGGAGTGTCCTTGAAAACATACTCGAAAGTGTACTTTGGAGTGTAGCCCCAGTGTACTTGGGATCATATAGTCAAGCAGGCTGAGAGTGTGTCATTGAGTGGAATTGGGAGTGTATTTGAAAACATGCTCAGGAGAATACATGACAGCGTCTTGAGAGCTTATTTGGGAGGGCACAGTCAACCAGATTGGGAGTGTGCCATCGAGAGCAATTGGGAGCATATTTGAGAGCATGCTCAAGAGTATGCTTGAGAGTATCTTCATAGCTTTCTCAGCAGCACACAGTCAAGCATACTGGGAGTATACCATCCAGTGCAATTGGGAGTATCCTTGAGAGCATCCCCAGAAGTGTACTTGGGAGCATACTTCTAGTGTACTTGGAAACATGTTCAGAGCTTGCTTGAAAGTGTAAGTAAAGCAGGCTGGGTGTGTGCCATCAAGAGCAATTGAAAGCGGACAGTGGAGCAGGCTGGGAGTGGGTAATCGAGTGCAATCAGGAGTGTACTTCAGAGCATCCTTGGGAGCCTGCAATGAAGTGCATCTGGTGGTTTGTTTTTGAGTGAATTGTAGCCAGCATGATGTGTAGTATATAGCGCACGAAATTGCAAACGTATTACAGTTAATGAGACAATGCGTATGTTCATAAGCCTTGCATAGTGTCACCTATCAGATATGCTATTGAGTACTGTCCCAACATCAGCTTCTCCATATGTTATTTGTCAGATAAGGTTAACATTTCCTGTGTAAAACACAGTGCATGCCAAGGTCATTAACAGTGTGCTTTATTGAAGTCCATTATGAATTGTCTAGGCAGTTCAAAGGAAATAGTTACAGAGTGTCTCAGTTGATAAATGTAATCAACAAAGTAATTGAGCTCATTAGATTGCACAAAGGTGAGATTCAACTTTTGGAATATATTCAACACTATTTCAGATATGTTTTGGAGACTAACTTCTTTACTTGCATGCAATTTTCCGATAACCAACAGTAGAAACCATGATTAGTAACCATATACTCATGCTCAAAGACCTTAGTTAGCTGCTTCTGCAAGACTGAAGCTACCTTCTTTGGAAGCATATTGCATAGAATATATTGGAATAGCTCTCTGTGTTAGAAAAACTTTCTGAAGGAAGTTCCCTTACACTTAACACTTATGTATCACAGTAATGGGGGTGTCATACAGCTGTGTGACATTGCACTATAATATATATTATGACATAAATTACGGTGTATTTTAGTTCCAGTATTTCAGTAGTTAGATAATGTGCAAATAACTGAATGACCAAGAAAGTAATGATCCGACTAAGTGCTTTTGACATCCAATAGCTTTGATAACTAATCATAGTGAAAGGTATAGTAAAATGCATGAAATCTATTAAGCAAGTATAATTGACCACAGATCATGGAACATATTGATTTGCCTAATGTATTTGAAATATGTTTTATACTTGTCAATCAAATACTCCTTCACTCTCAGATCTGGGGTACCAAGATCATAATAAATACTTTGTGTGATTGGAGAAATGTATATTTGCATCTACCAGAGATTGTTGGAAGTTGCAATGGTACTCATCCAAAGTGTAAATACATATTCTTCCATATTGATGGGAAATATATCATGGAGAGTAATTGTTTTAGGAGTACATAATCGATTATACTGATCAGGTAATGGTATTGACTTTTCATTTCTCAATAGTTATATCTGAGTATTCCCAAATTGGAATCCAGGTTATTTTACTTCTTGAAGGTGAAAATATTCAGGATACTTCACTTTTCTAGTATACATAATGGGAAAACATTCCTATATCAGTGCAGTAGTACAAGCTTACATTGATTATGAATATGAATAATATCAGAAGAAGAGTCTATTATTGTCAATGCTAAGTGGTACACTTTCTGACTTTACTGCTGTTGCTTAATGATAGTACCAGTCTATTCTCACTTTGTCAGCTATGGTAATTAGAATGAGAAATCTATTGGGCCACTTTGATACTGTCATAGTTCATAAGCTATGGTTGATATATTTAAAGGATGATTGCAAGATCCGCATACATTTGGTTATTCTTGTTTGTAACCACAACAGGTTGTTTGGTGTAATTGTATTATGTTCCACAGACTAGAGTTATTGTAGAATGAAGACTATTCTCCAGTCATGCCAATAGCAAGTATTGCCTCAGCAAATTAAATATTTCTTTCAAGAAGTCACTGAGAGCAAATGGCTGTTAACAAATCTGAATATTATAATTGTCTAAGCACAAAGATATATGTATCTGTATAGCGGCATTGAGGCAAATCTGAAATTGCTGATAACAATAGCCTAAGATTATAGACAGACTAGCAATAATCTGGGGAATACCTGGAAATACAGACAACAAGCTTAGTAGCATACCAAATCACTGTAGAGAAATCTGTAAAAAATGAAATCTTAGCAAAATTTCCCAGTGCACCTGCAAATTCAGCCATTACACATCTGGACATTATTTGGAATCATCTAGATTCTGTGTATGATTTCATCAATGTGTGTATGCTTATATATGTCTATCTAACTATCTACCTACAATGGATGAACATTGACTGGCTGTGGCTAATACACAACTGAGATTGAATGGGTGAAAAGAGATGGCTACCAAGTAAATCTAGAGGTATACTCTAGGGCTTTGATAATTTGAACATGATATTAGACTATAAGGATACGATCATGGGAGTAAAGAGATATGTTGAGACACAGTGACATAGTAAACCACAGTGATACACAGGGTTGACATGATTAAACAGCCTTGGAGATGCATGTGCACATAATACAAAAGCAATCTTGGTTGGAATAATCAGTCACAGATGGATATAAAAAATATTGAGATGATCATCAAGTTTTGTGATACTGTGTAACTCTGACATTATGCACATAATGTGACCACAATCAACTTGACACAGGGATAGACAGGTTGGCAGCAATCGTGCTATATGTATAACGGGCGGGGTCGGACATAAGTGATATTGGTCACGATGAAGTGATATCGTAATCAAAATAAGGTGCTTCGAACTTCGTATGACGGTGATCAAGACAGGACCAGAGTCAGAGCTGGTCAATGTCATACTTGCTTTGCTATACCAGAAAATAAGTAAAGAGAGAAGAAAAGGAAATCCTCCAACACCAAACAACCTCTCTTTATATACACTTTGTCTGCCACCCTCGAATCATTCCTCATGCTTCAATGTACCATTTGAATATTCTCCCATGATCTTACACACCCCCAACGCCACTTCTTATCAACACAACCACACCACATCATCCAACATCGCAACACCACAGACCACTTCCTTATCATAACAAATTATACCGCCACCATCTTACAACGTTTCCACACCATCTCCACATCAATCAACATCTCCGCCTCTCTATAACACCAATTCTTTCTGTTCACCCGATCCTATTCCTAAGTACCGTCCAGCCCATCACCTGTAACCCGGGCAGTGACAGAATCCCCCTCCTTGGTTTGAGGTTCTGTGAGAACATGTTCCAATGGCCCTGGCTTTAGCAGATATTGTTGATGGAATTCCCCTACCGCTTGTAACCCATCCACGAACTTAGCAGGCTCCCATGTCAAAGAATCATACCCAGTCGAAGGTATAAGATACTGTAGCTGGTTCCTATACATTCGACTATCATCAACACTCGAAACCTGGTATTCCTCTTGCCGATCGACCTCTACCGGGGGTAGCGGATTCATTTGTTGCGCTTCAAATGGATCATCAAATACAGGATCCGCAAGGGAAACAGGTTATACTCGATGAATTCGTATTGATGCAGGGAATTCCAATTCATAAGCAGAAGATGATATTCGACAAACAACCGTACAGGGACGAAACCGATTCCTGTCCAATTTTCGCGTAGGTCCTGTAGTTCGGACATCTCGGGCGTCTAACCATACCCCGGATCCCTCCTCAATGTTCATTGCCAGGATGCGTCCGCGATTAGCACCCTCCTCCTGAACTGCCTGACTTCGTCTGATCTCTATTCAGAGGTGGTAATGTATTTGTGGCATCATGGCCTGGACCTGGTCAGTGTCCAAGCATCGTTGATCCCGTTCCTTCTTAGGTTTCCCAGACAATGATATCCGGGGATTTGTTCCTTGGACAGCGAAAACAGGAGCACACTTTGTCATTTCTGATATCCCATCATCCGCAGCAAATTCGGGCAACAGTAACCACTGTACCCAGTCATCTTGCTGATGATTCACATAAGTCTTAAGGTACTGTTCCATGCCAGCATTAATCCGTTCTGTCTGGCTGTCTGTTTCTGGATGAAATGCTGTGTACATTCTTCGATTGATCCCCAGTCGGTCACATATCTGTCCGCAGATTGTTGATGCAAACTCTGGACCCCTATCCGAAACAATTGTAAGCGGGAGTCCATGCAAATGTACCACTTCCCTCATACACAATTTCGCCAACCCAATGGCATCAATTGTTGTAGAGCAGGGGCACAATGATGCATTTTTGAACGCTGGTCTACTACTCCCCATATTGCATCGAACCCTTCACACTCTGGTAACCCCCCCACGAAATCCATCGAGATGTGTTCCCATGGCCTGATTGGCACAGACAGAGGCCAGAGGACTCCGAATGTGAAATGTCGTGAGCTCCGGGTATGTCGACAATCAATACAATTTCGTACATACCGGTCGACATTGTGTCGCATTTCTTTCCCATAAAATTCTCGATCCAGGAGGTCAAATGTTGTTGCCCGTCCTGGATATCCCGCTAACGCTGTGTCATGATGTTCCTGTATAATGCGTAGGCATAACTCATTACTATCTGGTACATACACACTGCCTCTATACCTAATCTGTCCTTCTTCCTCTTTGCATTCCGCCATGGTAATTTCATGTAACCCACTGATCATTCCAATTACCTCCAATATTTTCCCTGGCAGCATGTCAGTCTCATATGCCTTTGTCATGAGATCCGAAATGGAGGGACGGCCTTGGGTGGGCGGGCTGCCCGCCAACAAACGCAATTGTTCCGGTAGTTCCGGCAGCTTTAGAACCACCTGTGCCATATTTTTAAGTCGTTCATCCCCCGTCCTCCTCGTCAAAGCAACTGCTTTCACATTCGACATTCCTGGTGTATAGACTATCTGGTAGTCAAACCTAGTTAAAAACTCCAACCATTGTGACTGTTGTCGATTTAGGAGCTTCTTTGTCATATGATACTCAAGGTTCTTACGATCAGTTAGCAACTGAAGGGGATATGCAGCCCCTTCACACTCTTGCCTCCACTCCTGAACTGCCTAAATAATCGCCTTAAGCTGCTTATCAAATATGTCATAATAGCACTCAGCCGGTGTATGTTTTTTCGAGAAATATGCCACAGGATGTAACACTCCCTCATCATCATACCGTGACAGAACTCCTGCAGACACATAATCAGAAGCATCCATCTAAATAATTACCTCCCTGTCATGATTGAAATGTTGAGGAACATATGCTGTTGTAAAAATGGTTACAATTGGTTCGAATGCTAATTGTTGTTCAGCGTGCCACACAGATGGTTCATCCTTTTTTGTTAACCTCATCAATGGTTCAGCATTTTCAGAATACTTAGGGATAAATGGTCGATAATAGCTGCAAAACACCAGAAATTGTTGTACTTCAATTAGGTTATTTCACCTGCCATTGTTTGTCTTTTTCTCCCGGCTCCAATTACTGACTGTCTCAATCATATCCCCATTTATTGATATGCCATTTGTTGATATATTCAATCCCGGATAACTGAAGGTTTCCTTATGGAATTCACATTTCTCCGGTTTCAAATAGAAGCGGGCTTCCAAGAGGCCTGGCATAACCCATTTAGCATATTTCTCATGCTCCTCCTCCGAATTACTGTATATCAATATATCATCCAAATCAGCAGAGACATAATCATCCAAAGGTTCCATTATAATGTGATTGAAATATTCATCAAAATTTGCGGGGGCATTCATAGTACCGAACTGCACAATTTTTGGATCGAACATGCCATACCTTGTCCCAAAGGCTAACTTATGTTCATCTCCCTCTTTTACTCGTAACAGATCATATGCACCACAGACATCCAGCTTGGCATAGACCTAAGCTCCTCGTAGGAGATTCAGTGTTTCTCGTATAAGTGGTAACAGATATTTGTTCTGAATGGTTTTGCTATTAATATCGCAGTAGTTGATGCAAAATTGCAGTCCTCCATCAGGTTTCTTTGGAAACAAAACTGGTGCGGCAAATGGCGACGACAATTGACGAATGAACCCTTTCAACCTATTTTGCTCTAGCCAATCCTGAACAACAACCAATTGTGCCCCGGAAATGGAATGAAGCAGACCCCACGTAGACGACTCACCTTCATTCAGACCTACTGCATTAAGAAAGCCTTGTCGGTATGGTAAGTGTTAGTGATGGGTACGGGTGACCCGCCGGCATTCCGGGTTTGGACCGCAAAAACGGGTTGGTTCGGTTCCCGACCCGTCCAAAAACCTGACCCACTGACTCTTGGCGGGCGAAACCTGGACCTGTACCCGTCAACCTGCGGGTTTCGCCGGGTTCGGCTGGACTCGTTGGTCGCGATCTACGGTTCTGTGTTTTGGGTTTCACATTTATGGTTGCATCCATAGGCATGGATACAGCAGCATGTAAATGCAGAGATGTACGGGATATTCCTGCCACATCCTCCTGGACAGTTGCAACTAATTTCATTTCCAGAGCTACCACTATGTATTCTTGAGCCTTTTAGTGAATAAAAACAGTCAAAACGATGTATATAGACCATAACAGCCACAGTGCGCAGTGATCAATCATGATGCAAGGCCAACAATCATTGACACTCCATTGACACACATTTTCAATATGGGGCAGGGAGCGTTTCACTTTTTCTGCTGCCTATCAAGGCAGCCAATACTCCGTTTATGACTATATACAACCTGTCACCCTTCAGTTTACCCAAGGTACACGACCAACAATCGTTGACGCTCTGTTGACGCTCATTTGCATGATGGGGCAAGGAGGGTATTGCAATCTGTTTCGCCTATAAAGGCGGCCATAAATTCCGTTATGAGTGACTGCAACCTATAGGCGGTGCGATTACCCGGGACGCATTACCAAGAATCGTTGATGCTCTGTTGACACTCATTTTCACGATTGGGCAGGGAGGGTATTGCAATCGATTTGGCCTTTACAGGCGGCTAACAATTCCTTAACGACTGACTGCAACCTATTGGTGGTGTGATTACCCAGGATGCATGACCTGAAAGTGTTGATGCTTTGTTGACCCTTATCTTCACGATGGGGTAGGGAGGGTAATGCAACCTGTTTTCCCTATAAAGGCGGCCAAAAATTCCATTATGACTAACTACAAACTCTCGGCAGTGTGATTACCCAGGATGCATGACCGAAAATCGTTGACACTCTGTTGACACTCATTTTCACGCTGGGGCAGTGAGGGTATTGCAATCTGTTTTGCCTGTAAAGGCAGCCAAAAATTTCTTTATGACTGACTGCAACCTATCGGCGGTGTGATTTCCCAGGACGCATGACCAAAAATCCTTGACGCTCTGTTGACGCCCATCTTCAAGATGGGGCAGGGAGGGTATTGCAATCTCGTTTGCCTCTAAAGGCAGCCAGAAGTACCTTACGACTGTCTGCAACATATCGGTGGTGTAATTACCCAGGATGCATGACCTATAATCGCTGACGCTCCATTGACACTTCTTTTCAAGATGAGGTGGGGAGTGTGTAGATATAACTTTTGCCTATACAGGCGGCCAATACCTCGATTATGTATAACCACGGCCGAATCAATTGTCAATTCCCAGACTTACAAGACCTCAGATTGTTGACGCTCTGTTGATGCTCATTTTGCCACAGGTGTATCCATAATATGCACTCTTTTGATTTGGCATTGTCCATCATTTACATTGCTTTGGCAGCATCTCTAGCGTTTTCATTTACTTTCCTCTTGATCACTACATTGTTCTTCATTAATACATATAGATATATCATAATAATCTCGAAAATCCCACGCCTTTCGATCAATGCTCGTCATCACTTGCAGGTTCGCTCAATAGGCTGCTCAGGTCTTCAAAATGGATGTTAGCTGCATTACCACACAACAGATAGTGTACTAACCAGTGGATGTTCCTTCATCAGTCAGCATATCTGGATCAAAATCTGTATCATGCTGGCTATTCTGGGCACATGCATCAAGAGTGAAAAATTCAGCACAGGTAAGCGATGTATGTGAATACACAGATCCGGCCGGCATATTGACCATTTGGGAACGGTAAGCTCCAGGATTGTTGCTGGTTGGGGCAGGTGCCGTGCTGGGCAGAGGTGCCGTTGGCTGTCTGCATGAGGCCGGTGGAGGTGCACCTGTTGCTTTGCGTCTCCAGCATGTCTGCAGATTCTGCGCGGTGCCATGTTAGCACGACAGGAATCCGGACATGTGGGATTGACGGAGCATCGCCGGGTGTCATGCTATCGCAGCCTTCACCAATTTATGCCCCAGGAACTCAACTCCCGTTTCTTGTCTTCTCGGACCTCAGTGCGAGGTTTCATGATCAGATATTTCGCTTCCTCGATTGCAGCACACAAAAACGCTTCTTTGGCTATTTTAGGCATATTCAATGCCAGGCGCATGTCGGACTGTGCCAGCTGTACCCAGCCCCCTTGCCTTGCCACAGTAGCAGCCATATTGAAAACCTACAAGAAATTAGCTGCTGCTTCCAACAATGAGATTCGGCTATTACCTCTACCATATACTCTTCCGTAGCCCTCTCTAAGGTGATTACAGCCTGTTTCGTCCACTCACAGGGATGATTATCAGGATATTCATCCGCGACAATCCCAGAGCTGATGACGTCAAGATGTTCAGTTTCGCAGTTTGTGTGGACAAATGCCTCGGTCGACCATGGAGGTTCCCTGTTACAGGCAACAATAAATTGGTCACAAAGCTCTCTACAGACACTCGCCATACATTGAACGGTTAGTTGACGGCCATTTACCTCCATATGGATATACTCATATCCAACTGCATGCTGTGTCTTTTTCTTGCTGCTTCCAGTCGTACGGACAATTGTGAAATGTGCATCCTGGGTCATATGTTTGGTGGCTGCATTGGCAGTGTTGTGGTTGACTACCTGGTGTCTGCGTTCTTGCTGTGTGCCAATGATTGCCATATTTGATGTAGCGCGCGCAAATCGGCTGGATTAAGATCCGCTCTCACCTGGCTGAGGTGGTTGTGTATCCATGATTTGATGGTTTTGAGTAGGAGAGGAAGATGATAACGAAAAGCAGTGGGAAGTCCTCAGGACTATAGAGTTAGCTTCATGTCAGAATAAAATTAGTAGCAGCCAACATGATTGTTATACTCAAAATGAATCTAGCTGAGTATGGCTGCAAGTTGCAGGGGTTTCCCACCACCCCACAATTTGCAATAAGTCAGTCCGATGTTGTTTGTTTGTTAACAGGGATCAATTGCGGTTTACGACAGCCGAAATTGCATGATTGGCAGATATTCATAGGATATTGTTCAAGGGGAAGGATGTGTGCTGATGTTCGTCTCGAATAATCCCCGGGATATTACATGAAACTGATGCTAACAATCAAGTGATCTCATATGGTTAGCTTAACTAATCTGAATTTATTGACATTCAGAAGGGAGATTTTGCTTTGTTCAAGATGAGTAAACGTACCAACCTTGACATAAAAGACAAAGCTTGCCTCCATACTGTCCATAACTGGCAACATCCAACATCTCGCGCAACAACAAACACAATGCAAACTACAATGGTCAACACTCCGAAAAAGAACTATTCGCCACTTCTGGACGCCAAAGATGGCCAATCGACAAAGCGGTCCACCCAATGACGTCATCCAGTGAATGCAGGCAAGAGGGTCCAGGCAGCAGAAACACTCCGAGCCCTTGGTGCATGGCGCAGCTTGTGATCCAAAAAGCAGCTTGCGGCCGAGAAACGATGAGAAACGCACTTCCTAAGCAATGAAGAGAAAGAGGAATGGATTGAACATTATGTTGAGAGAGAAACCGTTGGGGCCAGAAAGCAAGTTGAAGACGCAGAGGCAGCGATCAGCCAGGAACAGGAAGATACAGAGGCAGCTGAAAACTCGGGATTGACGACCAGAGAGCCCGAAAAATTATTTGAGTACATGATGATTGCTGTCGGAGACAGTCTTTACGATATCGCAAGTTCTGTCGATGGGGAGGATACGGACGATGAGGATGATGAGGAGACAGAGCTGGGCCAGCTGAGCGAAGATGATGAACCCGGCTGGGTGATGGGCACAATCACCAAAACGGTGCAGCGGCGCATGGAGAGATTTCGGCAGAAGCTGATGAAGCTTGACGAATTGACACACCCGGGATGGGAGGATGCAGCTGACTACTTCTGTGAAAGAGAGAACATGTACGACACATCAGAATCGAGGGATGCGGCAGTCGTGCAACCGCAAAGAGATGATGTCATAGCGGCACCTGCACCGACAGCATTGGGAGCGCTGATAGAGAGTGTTGACATTTTCCTCGAATATCGCTATTGCTGTAAGGGACATCTCGACCTGGGAGTAGTCATATGAGCCTAGGTTCTGGAATGCAGTAGTCGAACACAAGTATACCCGGTCTAGCGCCCGCCGCAGGGCACAATTCTTCAGCTTTCCTCACACCAAAGCCTGTTGAACACGTAAGCTTTTACCCCTGCATATAGCCTCGCCAGCGAATCACAACATAGAAATCGGATTCGGATGAAGACATGGTGATGGCTCCTACATCAGAGGTGGAATGAACCGACCTATTGGTATTTTCGATGTCATATCTCAGTGAAAAGCAATTTGTGTACCAATTTTGTGAGGTGTCAGCTTTTTCTTGATTTCAGTGACCAAATTGTTAGACATGAGAATTCGTGTGTGCATGTGCAAGGGTCAAACGCACCATGCGAAAGGTCTAGAATCCAAATCAGGTATTAAAACGGCCAACACGGTTGATATCTGTTTGCAGATTACTGTTAAGTGAGCAAGCACAAGGTAAATTAGTGATGAAATATACTAACAAAATTGCTGTGAGTGATGTTATATGAGTCATAGAAAGAGAGGTCAGTGCTCAATACAAATCTGTCTGAATGATGAAAGTTATGCTCCATTCATCCATGCAACCAACTGCATAACTCTCCGCACCCACCTGGTGCACATGGTTGAGATATTTGTAATTGCTTATGGTACGTTATGGAAATCGAGGAGAAGCAGCTGGATGAGGGAAGGTGAGAAAGTCGAGCTATATTTACCAAAAACTAGCGAAATGATCTATATGCCTTAAATGTCCGGCCAAAAGCGCAGGAATGTGATAGGGTAACATCATTTCTCACTCAGATAACGTGGTTAGAGGTTGATCAGACATTGAAAGGTGACAAAGATCCTTCATGCAAATGAAAATACTTACTAACGCAATATTGGAGGTCAATAATGTGTATAAGATTTGTTGCGAACAATTGTTGTCTGTAGGAAGGCTGTTTCAATGTGATCAATGTGAGCGTCAATAGAGCGTCAACCAGTGTTTGCCTTGCATCTTCGATTACTCTAAGAGCTGCACGGCGACATTAACTCATAATCGAACTATCGGCTACCTTTCTAGGCAAAAATGGTTGTGATATGAATGCTACTATGTCCTAAAAATGAGCGTCAATGGAGCGTCAACGACCTCTGGCCTTCCATCTTGTAAGATCCAAGGGCTGCATGGTGATATTAACACATAATCATGCTATCGGCCGCCTTGCTAGGCAAAAATGGTTGCAACAACATCGCTGCTACGTCCTGAATATGAGCGTCAAAGGAGTGTCATAGAGTTTACGCTTTGCATCTTCGATAATCAAAGGGCTGTGCCCCTACATTAATCCATAATCGAACTATTGGCCGCCTATCGAGGCCAAAATGTTTTCCACAACATTGTGACTGTGCCATAGAAATGAGCGTCACTTGGAGCGTCAACGATTTCAGGCCTTGCATCTCCGAATATAATGGAGCTGTGCGACAACATTGATCCAAAATCATACAATTGGCCTTCATTCTTGGCACAAATGCTTGCGACACCATCTTGACTATGTCTGTGAATGAGCGTCAATGGAGCGTCAATGGTTCTTGATCCTGAATCTTCAATACTCTAAGGGCAATCGAATGCAGCAAACCCACAATCAACCCACCGGCAGCCTTCATCGGCAAAAATACAAGTGACGATATCGCCTCCACCTTCTCCAGTTGAGCGCCCACAGCGCATCAACATTTTCTGCGCAGGCTCAGCAAGCTACACAGCAATGGAGTGCATTGTGCTGTTCCTAAATTGTGTTTTACGCGGTCAGTCTTTGCAATATCTCCTTATATTCAACTTCACAAGTATGCATGCAATGTCTCACAGATCTGATTTTTTGGCTTCTAGCTCTAGAGTCAATATTTAAGAATCTGCATTCTGCTGTACTATAACGTTACTTTCGGCAGTCTCTCAAGTGGTATTACCCAGCGTTCTAATTCCAGCTGCCATGTAGGATTCAAAATCTTTAAATAACTCATTGCTAGAGGTTATGATCTTTTCTTAAGATGAACGTGTCTTTATTCGTGATTGGAGCAACCTTACATTCCAAATTATCTTCGATGCTTGGTGGGCTTCAATGAATGTAGGCTCGAAACGTCCGATTGCTTGGAATCATTCCAGGCTTGCGTGTTCATGGCAATTTAATTTGCACTGCGGAATTGAGGAGACTGGCAGCCCGGGAACCATATGTATCATTTGTCATCAAGTTCTTCGCCATTCATCAGAACATGGGACCAGCTCAATGGGGTAACACTTGCTGCCAAAAGCTTACATCGCAAAGTTAAACGACTTAACCAAGTCAGAAGTTACTGAAGTTAGTAGTTCAATGGTCGATGAAACAGCTTTGGCGATCCCGCAGAGGCAAGAAAGTCGAGGAATTACAATAGTAGGATTCCAGAGGAACTTCATATTTGACAACCTGTTTAATTCATATTGATCGAAATGACAGACAAAACATTCCAAACTGGCAGCAAAGGAGTATGAAACTTCCGAATTTCACCAAGATATGTGGAATCGCTATCTCATGTTAGAATGTGCTTCATCTCATATTCCCTGGAGTGCTATATCATATCTTGAACTACGATGGTCATACAAAGCAATACACAGTGACCAAGTGCTGCTGTCTGCCAGGACCATTATCAAAACCTGCCGGAGGGATTTTGCACTGAGCGTGGATGCAAGTAGGAAGCAATTGTCGTCATGAAATCAAGTTAGTTTAGCATTGGATGGATGGACCTCAACCAACAAACTCGCCATAACGCCAGTCATTCCATACTATATCGATCAAAATTGGGCATTGTGCCATGTACAACTTGCTTTCGATGAGGTTGATCATCTGTTCTTTTCCGGTTTCAAAAGCCAATTAAGGATGATAGGTCAATGGCCAACATACTGGAGCAAGGCTAGCTGTGAATTTGAAGGACGTGCTTGATCATTTTGATGTTACCGATGGCTGTTTTCTAAGAATTACTACGGATAATGCTTCCCCAAGTTACTCGATGACACGCGAGCTACAATCACCACTTGAGGACTCCGGAATCGAGTGGCCTGCATTGAGGATCCACATACCATACATGGTGCACATCATACAGCTGGCTTTAGGTGTATACCTGAGCAGTCGCAATGTAAAAGGCCGCACGAAGTCTTGCGATTCCCATGAGCACGATCAGGAATTTGGAGAGAATGAAAGTATAGATATTGGGAAGAGTCAAAGACTTCGAAAAGGGGGCAATGCTAGAATCAACAAGGTGTCGGCCATGAGACCAGGTTTAGCAAAGACAATTGAGAAAGTACGTATTCCATTATATTCTGAATGTCCTGAAACTGACTTTCATATAGCAGAGATTGCTTGCTGTATTGATTACACTGACACCTGGTTGTCGAAAAGAAGTTCAGTGACTGTCAAATAGACAAAGTCCGCATCGCAGTACTACCAATTATGGATGTGAAGACATGCCGGAACAGGACGCTAGATATGCTTGGGCGAGCCTCCCAATTACGCGAATTCACCCGTGAGTCGCTCCGAAATCCAACATACACTGATTACCAGCCACGCTTCACAACACATGATGAATGGACAATTGTCATGTATGTCATGGAAGTATCGAGGCCATTTCGATATTGGACCCTGTGGATGTCAGAGAGGCATTCAGTCACATTGTATCACGTTATCACAGTCTATAACGACAGGTTTGATCGGATGGATGGCGTTATGAGCGCTTCTTCCAAGAAGATCACTGAGTGGAAGGAAGACTTGTTTTTCGCCGTGAAGTTAGCTCGACAGAAGCTGTCCAAATATTCTGCTGAAGTGACTTCATAGACAGGTATGCTTTTCATTTCGGCACATGTCCTCGATTCTTTCTGGAAGTTGTGATTGTTCAGGATGTGGGACAAGGGAATGGATATCAATCCTGAAGACAAGACATGCTATACTACCCAATACCAAGAGGCCTTGCTGATGTATGTGGAGAATGACTACTGTGCCAATCATCAGCGTGTGCCGGTCGATAAACCTGAAAGCATACTAAGCAGCAATCTCGTCCCCTCCGCAACTGCTTCAGGATCTGGTCAATCATCCTTTGATCCATATGATTTGTCCAGTGATGATGAAGAATACCTGATGCCTAACAATGTGGCTGAAACGAGACCTAGAAGAAGCGATCACGCTGCACATATATTGACAGTCGCCAGGCTCTATTTGAATTCACCGCCTGAAGCGACCAAGAACTGGGGGCAAAGTCAACCAAATTTCAATGATTGCCATGCCGACCGAATGGAGATTAGCAGTACATTTTGGTTACCGGACATAATCGACTGGTGGTGCTAACAGGAGGAAACGCACTCCAATTATGCTGATCTCTCCACTGTGGCGTGCGACATATTTTCTGTCATACCACAAGGTGTCGGAGTGGAGGACAGTTTTTCCTTTGGCCGATATGTTATCGGCTGGGGGCAGTTAAAAACCACTGGCAAGACCCTTTGCAGAACAGTCGTTGTCAGGCCTCTGTGCTCGAGCCATTAACAGGATTTTGGCCGGCGCTGACCCAGTCTTGGATACCATGAACACACAAAACAACTCGGAAATGAAAATAGAGGCGGAGGACTGGATATTGCACAGAATGGCCAAGGTTCACAACTTTGTGGCAATGTGGCAGGGCAGCCATAGGTGCTACACAGAAAGAGTCTTGCGCTCAAATCAAGCAAATGACGGCTGTAGGATACATTTTGGATACGGAAGAGATCCTCAATGCATCCTGGTCTCTCTCTCAGCATGAGGGTGCGGCTGCATCCAAATTTTCAGAACGATCTCTTTTGCCACCAGCTTTGTCTGCAAAGGACCTCCCTGGAGGACGAACTCAAATATTGAATGTCAGCAGAATCGGACAAATCAACAGTAATCCAGTCGAAAGTGTAGAGAATTGAGCATTCGAAAGTATTTCGGCCACCGAATGTTGGCTTGACTGGGATGGGGACTTGGATGATCCAGATGACAGCGAAAACGATTGTGCAGCCGACGGTGCATCTGATATAGAGCAAGACAATGCCATCGAGGTTCCAGAATGCCCACAGCAGTGGGATGTGAGCGCCACGCCAAATGTTCCTGGATCAATTCGGCCTACATGGAAGTCTAAGAGACTGGCTCAAAATGTGTTGGTGACGGTCAATGCAATCGAAATGAGGAGGAACAAGGGAGTGAATACAAGGTAGGCCAGAGTGCGTCAGTGTTTCACCAGTTTCTTTATGTATCATGACCGAGAGTTTCAGTTAGAGATATATTGTGCGCGAATAGTAAGCAGCAGCTTGTGAATATCGGTTGATAACCAGATGTATAGCAGGAACAATGAATCTCTTGGCATGATATGTAAATTTTAGTTGTGCGAGAGCGAACAGTGCAAGAATGTTACTGTGCTCGGCTTTGCCACAGGGCCGAGTCTTCATCTGTCAGAAAGCCAGCCAATAAGTTCAAATGTTGATGAAAACATATATCGATGGCTGCAGTTGTTGAATGGACACTACATTAAAATGAGCGTCAATGGAGAGTCAATGATATGTGGTCTTGTAAGGACGGCAATCAAACAATGATTTGGTCGCTGTTATGCATAACTGATGTATTGACAGAATTTATAGGTAAATGAGACAGCAAAATAGTCAACACCTCACTCTGAGAAAGAGTGTCAACAGAGTGTCAACGATTTTCAACTTCGCATTTTGGGTAATTCATGTTCCGATCGGTTGCGGATACCCATTGATCAGATATTGGCAGCCTCTACTGGCATAAACATCAGCAACATGCTCCCTGCCGCATCCATAAAATGAGCATCCACTGAGCGCCAACAGTTTTAGTTCTTGCAGATTTCTTAATCAAGGCATCACGCGGATCTTCGTGCTTATAACTGAATTATTGACTGCACTGATAGGCAAAAGTAAAATATATCAAAGGTAAAACCCGGATTCCAAAATATTCGATATTGCAAACTGCAAAGCATGCAAAAACATATTATTGGTTGTTGAAAACGCTATTTTGATATGATACTATTAACAATCTGCCAAAACAAGAGCCTTATATGAATCTATAGATGGACCCACTGGGTGATCCGCTGACAACCCGCGCAATTCAGACGGGTTGGGCATATTCTAATGAACCATACCCTAGTGGATGGTTCGGGTTTATTGACGACCCAGACAGCCAATTGGGCACTGGTTCAGTTTGGACCCGGACCGGGACCCGAAGTGACAGTCCGGAACTGTTGCTAACACTAGGTGTGGTGGAAGGCAATCAGATACAATCTTATAAACAGAGGTAGAAACTCATAATACTGTTAAGGAATAATCTCCTCCAGGGGTCGTTACTTAAGATCCTTTGCTTCAACAGCTTTATTTATATCATATAAAAATGCTCAAAATATCGTAAGCTTCCCCTTTTCAACCTTTCGAAAGAATCAGGATCCATTAAGCATCACAATACTCCCCCGAAACAGCCGTTGCGGCCTTATTTGGGTTTATAATAGTTTCTTACCTAGGCAATACACTTGTTCGGGAGGTTTCTCTGTGACTCCCTGTACAGTAACAGGTGCATCATTGCAGTGTGTTTTGCACTATGGGGATCCAAAAGTAACGGTGTTGGATGCAAACCGTACTGCGACATCATGTAATCGCAGCCGGGGGATTCCAAGGACAATTGGATAATGTTCCAATTTTGTAACAAACATAGGTAACTGTTCCTTATGATCCTGAATCGTCATTCCTACATTGGCAATATTCGTGATATCCCCCGATACTATGGGTCTTCCATTGATAACTTCGACTTGTCTTTTCTCTTCTAGCTCTTGGAGTGGTATCTTATGATGGCGAGCAATGTCTTGATCCATAAATGCTATTCCTGTAGCTCTGCAGTCCATCAGTCCATGTGTGGGTATTTCTTGATTATACATGGTCAATGTGCAGGTTATAACTTAATGTTTCCCTTCCATTGATCTTTCTAATTACTCCACCTTGCTAACTGAAAGACACAAAATTCCAAAACTTTTCAAATCATTTCAAACACAACTTATCCTGTCAACCGAAGTGCCATCCTGCTTGGGTTGACCTAATCTTTTCCCAATTCCTCGGAACCTGTCCCAGTTCCTACTTCCTTAACTTCTGCTCCAGCCGCCATAAACATCTGAGCCTTCTGGTTGAACCCACCACGGTATAAACACCTCCCATCTGCAATCCTCTTCACCCCCTCTTCCGCTGAAACTGTTATTCTGCCTCTGCGGAGATCCACAGGCGCTGGTGGGGTATACCCGGCCCCTGGTCCAGCGGGAGCTCCGCTGGGATCCTTCGGGGGAGCAGGGGATCTGGGTCAAGATGCAAGCCCTGTCCCTCCTCCCTCCTTCTGTGCTGCCATCTCCACCCGTCATTGTCGGATCTGATTATCCTGTTTCTGACACACTGTCACAAAGACAGCAAGTTCTTTTGGCAGATCACTGTATGCAAAGGAGTCCTTCATATCATCGAACAAACCCATTCGCAGGGCGTTTTGTAAGGCCGAAGGGTTCCTATCCTGGTGCGCAGCAATAACTTGGAACTCAGCGAAGTTCTGAGATAACTCGCGGTTCTTTTGTTGAATAACCCGCATTTTCCGTTCAGTGGTGGCTACTCCGTCAGGATCCCCACAAGCTGCTTCCAGGAGTTGTATCAATGCTGGTAGGTCTTCCAGCCCAATTGTTCTGTTCTCCCGGACATGTACCAAGATTTGGCCTAAGGCTGTGCCCATCAGGCGATTCAATGTATACCGCAGCTTTGACTGCTCTTCGGGATTGCTGGTGGGCTTGTGTCGGATTACTATCTGGAGTTGAGCAGTTCAGCCTCTCAACTGAGTTGGATCCGACTCTGAAAAGTCCAGGGAGTCTGGAAATTTTTGGCCTCAGTCTTCCGGAGTCTGAGGGGCCGGGGGAGCTACCCACACTGCAAATGTGATAGCATTGGCTAACTGCATCATCACACCACGGACTTCCTCTCCAGATTGCTGTGTGTCCTGGCTCATTCCTAGGAGATCCTCGCGGAGTTGTTCATCGGCGCCATTCACCGCTGGTCGGGTCTGGACTTCGGTGAGGTCGATCTCCAGTCCCCGAATTCTCTTTTCCATCTTGGTCTGGCCGCACTGCGGCAACAGGAACTGTTCAGCCTGTAGATCCATGATCACCATCTGTAAGGTGATTATCAGAGCTAGATGATCATGCACCCGCGGCAGGATGTTCGCCAGTTTGGTATACTCGGTTACCCGCCTCAGCACTCCCTGTGCCGGTTCCTGCACCGTCTGTCCCTCCCCGAGGTCAGTGCCCAGTTTATTCCGATTCTCTAATCCTCCTATGGTGGCCTGGTTGTCCACAGACACCAGAGCTACTCGGTCGTCTTGTTCGGATCCTGACATCGCAGTGGGTCAAGCACATTCGCCAGTGCCAATTATATACGTCGATTTCCGAAGGAGTTGGGGTCGGAGGCTCGATTTCAATGAATGGGATCAGCGCAGCCTTTGCTGTTGTTGTTGCTGCTGGTGCGTGTCCTATTGTTGAATCTGCCCCTACACAATTCTGTCTCTCAAAGTCACAAGTCCTCTTGGGATCACAGATAGTAAACCACCCAAGATGCACTCCATCATATTCTGTCCGATATTGTCCACACACTGGATTGTCAACGTCCAAGCCCCCTCCGTACGTGGCGGCTTCTGACCAATACAGATTCCAGCGGGAGGGATTGTCAGATTGTTCCCAAAACTCTGTCTCCAAAGGTGCTTCTTGGAAACTGTCCATGAGTATGGCATCGATACTGTCGAAAGCGTACAAAGGTTCGGGTTGGCAAAGAGCAAAGAATGCTCCAACAAGGTCAAACCAATTTATTTGGGAGGTTGACTGATTGTCATACAACGGTGTCCGAGTATGGGGATCGTTGTGGGAACTGATGGATATCAAATCCGGTAAGTTGTGGTAACTCGTCGATGCAATCTTCGCTAACATCAATCCACCAGTGGTCAGGTCCAGGATCAACCCAACCAGAAGCATAACAAGGTTCATGACAGTACCTACAACTGTTCGAAGGGTGCAGGCACATCCAAATTTACAAGGTCACAGCTACACAGATAGCAAATTGAGATATAGCTGTTGGTGACATTACAGTACTACCAAGCAAGATCAAAACAAGGAGTGAAACAGTATTGACAGAACATTCAGTGTCAGGTAGGTTGTAAAGTACTCATTCTAGTGTAACGGGCGGGGTCGGGCAGAGGTGATACTGGTAACAATAAAGTGATGTCGTAATGAAAACATGATGCTTCAAAATTCATATCGAGGGGATCAAAACAGGACAAGAGTCAGAGCTATTCAGAGTCGTACTTGCTCTGCTATACAAGAGAACGAGTAAAGAGCGAACAAAAGGCAATCCTCCAACACCAAACAACCTGGCTGTATATACACTGTGTCCGCCAACCTCGAATCATTCCTCATGCTTCGATGTACCATTGGATTATCCTCCCATTATCTTACACATCCACGACAGCACTCCTTATCAACACATCCACACCACATCATCCAACGTCACAACACCTCAGACCACTTCCTTATCATACCAAATTATACCGCCACCATCGTTCAACATTTCCACACTATGTCCGCGTCTATCAACATCTCCGCCTTTGCATGACACTAATTCTTTCTGTACACCCAATCCTATTCCTAAGTACCATGCAGCCCATCACTTGTAACCTGGGTCGTGACAATATGGCACTTACAATCAGCAGCAGCATATTGTAAGAAATGTAGTTGCACGGCTGGGAAGCTGGGATCAGAGATTCCATTCTTGAGTTCTTTCAAAATGATAGATATATGATGAGACTTGACATTACCCTTTTGTTTCTAGAAAGGAAATAGCAGGTGGATGATTTGAACCAAAACACATTGACAATGCAGACTATATTGAGTAGATTACACATATTGTGAAGAATTCTGCAATATGAGCTGGGAGAAGAAGAGCGTCATTTCTGGGTTAATGCATTACTTGGTATTAACTGACAATCTGGAATGGAAGGGCAGAAGACAGCAACTTAGTATCCACTTCGGCCGTATTCATACAGTTTTACTGGAGAACGCAAGAAAGTGTCTCTGGAGACATGAATAATATTGGATGATGCAATGCAATATTGAAAACCAGAATAAACAGTGTGCAAATAACATATCCCCTTAATGGTAACTTTGGCATTCCTGGCCAATTTGGGAATTGTAACTGACTTCTCACCTGCTAACAGATAGTTCTATTTGCGCCACGCTGTGAGGGTGGGCTGGAAGAGGTATGAACTAACGATCTTATAAGTTCAGAGTATATGTCAAATATTTTACACTGTCCAGGAAAGTAGTGCTGCTAAACAGAACAGTTTTGTATGAACAATTGTCTCAAGATCAGCTCTCCAAATACTCAAAAATATCACTATGCAGTGCAGATAGGCAACTCTTCCCATGACCCATGAAATGATCATTTAACCTTAGTGCTAAAAATACGATTGGAAGTTCCAATATCAGAATACAAAAGATATTCTAGTTGCAATGCAGAGATTTGGTGGGGGGATACCAATATCTGCCACTGGGCTGTTATTGTAATCAACACTACTGCCTACGTTGCCCAACATTGAGGAGGGGCTATCTTTACCTCTTAGCTAGAGCTGGAGTTGCATGCAAACTTCAGTACACCATGTGGAGGGAAAGTGGCTGGGATGGTAGCTTTGCCAGCAGGAAAGCCCATCGAGAAATTCCAGATCTCCACCCAAAGAGTCCTAACTATTGTCAACATACAAGTAACTGTGGTGACTCAATAATTAAATGTACTATTTGGTAGACATCAATTACTTGGAATAGAGCACAGTGGGTATTGGTAAATAGACATGGAGTGGGTTGGCAGTTCAAAGAGTGAATTTTGAATGGGCAATAAGACTTACGAAGTCACATCATCAATAATTAACAATTCACTTTGACACAAAGTTTTATTTACTACTAAAGAATGCTTGACAAGAAGGACGACCTCTGAGGACTATTTTTGGAATGCCTGGTGAGCTGTTTGCACCATGATAGTAGGGAACTGGAATGTTTATGATGATTGGACTCTTAATCATTGCTGTTGTAGATGCTGGAATGGAGATTATATATATATAGTCCAACATTGTACCAGCTGTATAGTCTGTTGTTTACTGATTGTAGCACACGATATATTCTCAAGTTTCAGTGTTTTACAATCTGAAGTTAAGACATATCCATCCAAAGTTTACTGACTTGCCACACCCAAATTGAATCATCTTCCATTTCTCAACCAATCTTGTTACACTCTACACTTCACATCTGCACCATCTCTTTTCAACATGTGACTAGAGTCACAGTGTTCATTGAATCGTCCATTTAGGTGACTATGATTAGATTGATTGCCACCATCAAGAGTATCTCGAGAGTAGCCTACTGTCAAATACCCCAATTTTTCCTCTTTACTAATACCAAGTGCATTGTGAAACTGCTCTTTTATAGCTTTAAAATACATCACTAGAGTTAACTGCATCACACTCTATAATAATTATATGAATACAGCCTCAAAGTGTATTTCCAAAGTCTTTTAATTACTATGTTAAAGTGCATCTTCAATCTCACCTCAGTATAACCTTACAGTTACTCTCTGGAATTCCTTCAAACATTTTCTCCCAGTTACAACCATTATGGCACCCAAGTTAATTGCCAAACTTATTCAATTACAGCCTGCAATGTATCTCCACACTCACTTGGTTATAGCCTTTATGGGTATCTTCAAAATTTACTTAATTATATTCTCCAAGTTTGTATTTTCACAGCCTCCTATAGTATTTCCAAACTCACATGATCACAGCCTGCAGGCTTATCTCCAAACCTGTTCAATTCTGTTGTCATAGAGTATCTCAAAATATTAGTATTTATAATTTCTAAGTGATATGATTATTGTCTTTATTGGAATCTACAGGTGTATTTGATCACCATCTTCTGGTAAACCATATATTGTACCCAGTTGCTGTTAACAGCCAGATTAGACTGTATATAAAGATATTTATAGTCACCAATAGAAACTATATCCCATGATATACTGTAGCCAATTCTAACTTGATTGTGACATGAATATATGTAATTAATGATATTTACATTATTGAAATAGTTATGGAACTATTGACTAACACTTGGAAACTACAGTACTAAGTTTAAGGTATTCTAGAGGAGTTGCAAAGAGATCTCACCTGCTCTGGAATTTGACTATCCTATCAACTTCACTGTACAGAACCTTGAATGCTCTTCCACAATCGAAACAGCTTTCAGATAACACAGACAGATCTTTTGTAACATCTGAATTCACTTTGCTTAGCTTTGAAAGGCACAGCAGCATCTGGAAATACCTGGCAAACTGGAAGGGGCGTTCTGGGCTTCCAGACTATTGTACATACTGCTGATCGAGTCTGAATAATGGTAATTGTGAAGTAATCTAATAACCTTTTCATTCCGCCAACCATTGCATGTATTCTCCTCGGACTATTATATATCTACCGGGTTGAGGAAATTCTCTGCTACTGTGATTACCAGGTATGTTGAATTTCGATACTACTAAAGATGACTGAACAATTTTGATCCTGTCACAATGGTAAAGATATATACAATATTCACAACAAGTATTCCCATTAACTTGACTATTATCAGATATTATATTGCACTGTTAATAATGTATACCCAGTATCAATAGTATTATTGGGGTATTCTGGATTTCCTGGATGGATATTGAAGCAAAGTATTGATTGTATTTCCATGACTTCAGGAACTGATTCATCACCATTTAACTGAACTTATATTTCATCTAGCAGTTATCAATATGATATTGCTTATTCCTAGAAATGACTATCTATTAACCTATTGTATTATTCTAGATATTAACATTATCCAGAATATGGTTGATAGTTGTAAATCATCAATTGAATGTAAATTAGTTCAATATTCATCAGCATAGATGTGGCAAAGAGAGTCACAATAGGTTTTCAATTTGAATTCGCAATTCAGATAGCAACAGCACTATTTGAATATATTATGTCTGATTTTACTAATATCAAGTCAAATGGTGATTGTATATCTGTTCACACAAATCTGCTTAGCTGAAATGAAATAAAATCTTTCAAATTTTAGTTTTGAAGGTAGCTATTACATGCAGCAGTATCAATAAGAACTTTTTGGTGATTACAATAGATGTTATATTCATGGTTATTAATTGCAATTGGATTTTAGTCATTCCAATTAATGAATATCAAGCAATAAAATATCAGTGTACAGAAATATCTGCATTGGGAAAAGCTTCAGCATTAATGTAACTGTGTTTGCTTATGGTTATTGACATGGTACTACAATATATTGTTCATACAACTACCATGCCATGTCACATTATCGGTTTAATATCATTTATTTCGGGATGTTATAGTATGTTTGTTAACACTTTTACTGGTTGCAATATTCTATAGCATATAATGGATTGGAACTTGAACTTAAGTTCGTGATTTTCAATACCAATTTGCATACAGTCAAGTTGGAGTTCTCATTTAATAACATCAATTCTGAACTGCAACTTGTCTGTATCCAAATCGGTATCATCACATTCACATATCATATCAATGCAATCATATCATTTGTTAGGATATATGCTTCTGCATTAGTATAGAATTCATTTAGCTAAATGTAGGTACATAGCTCAATTCTTCCACAATATCCACAATAACGCACAGCACTGCAGTGAAGGAATTGCAAACTTAAACTCCAATATGGTTGATGTGCACAGTCGAAATCAGGAAACCTGTATGTATCAAATGGCACCCCTTTGAGTGATGTTTATCAACAAACGACAATGTACACATACCAAAGATAACATGGATCGACATGTGTAATAGCTGTATGAGACCTTCCAGAGACCCTTGATATCTTTCTCATGAGGTCAGTACCTCAGTACTACCTGGTATTCAGTGCCACTTGACTGTAAAATATGTGGCTCGGATATGGTGTCTGACAATCCTTGTCTGATTGATGTAGCTCTGTCAAGCCTGGCTTCAATATAGTCTCTGATAATACCAGCAAGCATTTGTGTACTGGCATAGTCTCTGACAATTCCGCCTCTGATTAATATGGCCCTAACAAGTGTGGCTTTGACAACTACAGCTCTGAGATAGTTTCTGACAATACTGGCTCTACTAAACTCAGCTATGACAAGTGAACCGTGACATAATCTGACTATCCTGGATGTGATAAATATAACCAACAAGTGAGACTCTAACCTGGACTCTAACTTCGAAACGCTCTGACAAGGTGCAAAAGACAGTGTGGTACATCGGCGACCCTACCAGTCAGAGGGCAGAAGATAAACACTCCACCTCTTCTCTGGTGACATCAAAAGGGAATTTGTGAGACAGAGTAGTTCTGGTAAGAGGTGCATATGAACAGGGTGAGAGGATTCAGTACAATACCCAGCCATGGGAGAACACACATATTGCTTGCATCTATAAAAATTTGGTGTGGGTAGGTAGGACAAGGTGATGGAAGTAATAGAGTGTGTATATTATTATCTTGTGAGATGGTGGCTATCTACCCCAGGGGTTTCCCTACTATGTATACACTGCACATCCCCAGTCCACTTACTTTATCGCTATTCCTCTATGTGCCTCCCATAGAATGCCCCTGCTGCTGTGAGTGGTGGTGGCAGGAAATGGATATTTCTGCCACAATTCTTCCTGGGCTCTGTTGGCAAAGCACATGTCATCTCTGCCATCCAGAATAAGATTATACCGAAACCTTGAAGATCATAAAAACAACCTAAAGGAAAGGCATACACTCAATGACATAGCATTAACCCCTAGGAAAAATATAAACCCCAAGAAAATAGATAAACCCCAAGGAAAGACATAAAGCGAAAGGAACAACATAAACCCCAAGGAAAAACATACACCCCAAGAAAAAACATAAACTCCAAGGAAAAACCTATAGGCTCTCACTCCATACACATCTGCCTTTTCCTGCCACTCTTTATATCTGCATACATTTTCCAGTGGCCTGTAGTAAGGTCAGAAATATGGCCAAGCCAAGTATTGAACAGAACTATCACCTCATGCCTGCGATATACAGCTGCTATGATGTGTTCCTAGGCATCCATTCCCCACTCTGTGACTTCGTTTACTGCTTATTGCAAGTTGGCTGTAGCTTGGTTCCCCATACTTCTTTCATGGTGTGTCAACATCAATATCTTATCATCCAACATTCCCATCCTTACCAGGTTGTGATTGATCCAATCTGGGAAGAAGCTCACAAATTGTTCCTTCTCAGTCTGATTGCCAAATGTGGTAGTTTTGCTGCTGGGATTGGGAACCCGGTGGGGTATTTGGGTACCTATTTACTTGTAATCAGTGTGAGTCACTGCAATGGTCAGAAATATGTTTTCGGCGGTAGATAGTATCATCAGACTAACCTCTGATTTGGTGAAAGTTGGCTGATTTGAACCAGCTTCTGTTTTGGCAGGTGTTGGTCAGATTTTACAAGCCTCTTTTTTGGGTGGAGTGCTGCTGTCTTCCCCAGTCCCATCCTCTGCCAGATCCAACAAAAGCTCACCAAAGGTGATGCCATGCGTTCAATTTTCAAGTGCAATGTTGTTGCTTGGTGAGGTTGGCGGTGGTAGCATCTTTCTCATATTGTGGAATGGAGGTGGCAATAATATGCCATGATTAGCAGGTGGTTCACATAGTGAGAAGGTACAAAGTCAATTTGTGTGATTGTGGACATTCAGTGTAGAGTATTACCCAAGTAGCACTTATAACCCCCAGTACCATTTCAAGCTCATAGCTCTATTATCAATTCCTTCTGTCAGCCAAGGGCAGTGATAATCAGACAACGTTTTGGCTTCGTCATAGTCTCTGGGAGTATACCACGTATTGGCTTTTACCTTCTGCTTTACCTTAGTGAGAAGGTCACCATATGCATGGCTCAGAAATCGTGTTGCTTATTCAGGTTCTCAGGATGTTCGACTGGCAATTGCAGTCAATCACAGCTTTGCTCACATCCACTGGAAGCGCTTAACATTTCCTGTAGTTTGGGATAGTGATGCATCAGGTCTCCTACCATCTAGGTTCCGTTAATCTTCGTCTTCTGGGCTGAGTGGAGCGGGGTGATTATCAGTTTTATCTGGTCAGAGCATTCGAGGGCTTGTAGGAAGTCGTGGCACCATCTGTATTTCAATGGCATGCAGGGTCGAATTCTTTATGCAAAGTTCTCTTGCAATGCGACCTGAGCATTGGCATCTCCTGTAGTGTCATAATGCAATGCATTGATCTTGCGCATGATGTTGGCTTGTCCTTGGTGGGTGAGCGCCAAAGCAGCAATCTGCATGGTGTTGTGTAATGAGCTAACAGGTTTGCTCAAGAAGAAATCACTTGGGAGTGGTGCAATTGTCTCCAATGAGTGGGATACTGGAGAAGGCACGATAGTAGTCGTGGAGATGTTCACATCGGAGTCACGTGTAGGAATGGCGGTGGTGGTGGCCCCAGTATTATTTGGTTCAGGGGTAGGGGCTGCAGAGTTGGTGGCTGCAGCGGTAGTAGCTATGGTGGTGGTGGTGGTGGTGGCTACAGTGGTGGTGACTACAGCTGTGGTGGCCACAGTGGTGGTGGTGGTGGTAACTGCAGTGGTGGTGGCTGCAGTAGTGGTGGCTGCCATGGTGGTGGCTGCAGTGGTAGTGGCTGCAGTGGTGGTGGCTGCAGAGGTGGTGGCGGTTGTGGTGGTGGCGGTTGTGGTGGTGGCTGTGTTGGTGGTGGCTTCTGTTCTGGTAGCTCTGGAAGTGATGGAGTCGAGGTTTCTGGTGGAAGTGGTAGTGGCTAACGATGCATCAAAAGTCATGTGGTCACTGAGTACTGCAGGAGTGTAGTCGGTTGATGTAAACATCCTGCCAGTGTGGTCAAACAATGGAGCTAGAAGGCTTAGGGCGGATCATCAATGCTCCACAGCACCACTCACGGCATCAAAAGGGAATTCTTGTGAGAGATCTGTTGTTGCGCAAGGAGGGTAGGATGAGGGAAAATAGATGTGATAGTACCCAGCCGTGTGGAACCATGCAATTGCATTAATTTACCAAATCTCAGGCAGAGCGAGTGCAATCCAAAGCTGGGAAAGCTGAAGCGCATATTTAGTTGTATAATGAGATTGGATGTTGTCTCTCTACTCTGGGGTCTCCTGAATATATGCTCCACATCACCCAGTCCATCTCCATTATGCCTGGATGTCTGTATGGCCCAGTCACTCAGTCCATCTCCATGATCCCTATATCTCTGTACACCAGCTGTTGCTCAGTCCATCTCCAAGATCCGTGAATCTCCATGCATTTCCCACCAGCTGCCCTCTACCATGCTAAGTGGCAGTGGTTGTAAGAAAAGAATTATCCCGCCACAGTGGTTGTTTGTTATTGGTAGCTGTCGAGATAGCGATTTTGGTTGTAGTCAATAGTGCGAAAAGGGAGTTGAATGGTACAGTACAGTGGCTGAGATTCCTTAGAAGCATAGGAAGGGAAGCGCTCTCTAAGCCTGAAGGGGTATCTTGTGCCAATTCAGTTTACATCCACTCACCATAAGTTCGCAGATTTCCCAGTATCCTCCTCTCATATCTCTTTACCACTTTTTTGCTTCATTCCCTCCTCTGTTTCCACCTGTACTTGGTACATGGACATATGTTGCATCTCATTTCTGTTTTCAGTAGAGAATTCTCTTCCCATGTGAGCCATAGTCGTTGGGTATCATATTTTGAGGCTACTAGAGGGTTCAGTGAGAATGTTAGGAAATTTTCAGGTACTATTAGTGCAACTCAGCCGATAGGAATACTTCTTCCCCACCCGTCTCGCAAATCTACTCAATTGTGTTGTTTTGTCATTCTCCCTCCATCTCTGAACTCCAATCACTTTTAAGGCTGTGATATCTTCAACTCTGTTTGTAATAGTCCATGCAATGGTACTGCTACTTTGACACCCCATTCCCCTCCCTCTGTCATCATTCCGAGCATTGCTTGAACAAGTTGGCCACCAGCACCAGTGCTGTGTCATTCCATGTATGCACTAGCTCATTACACCTTGCAATTGGCTTCCACTGTACCTTCGATCATGTCTCCCAGACTGTCCACTTAATCCTATACATCAATGTGTCGTAAATGTTTATCCACTATGCAACTGCCTCTCCCATGAGCTCCTTGAATTCCTCTGATTCCTTAACTTGTGGAATGTTTGGTGTGGGAATACCTTGAGCACTTTGTACACCGTTGGAGGGAGTAGAGAACTTATTGTATCCAGTACTATTAATGCAGCCCACATGCTCCGCTCCATCTAGCTCAGGAAGTCGAGAAATCTCCAAGCCATGGGCAATTTCTGTCGCACAGTGGGGTCCTTGCCACTTTAAATTGAGTGTCACATGAAGGAACTGCAGCATCTTAGTTTTGTGTGCAACAGCCAAATGGCCATTTTGGAGGTTTTCAGTTCAGTGGTTGGTTGGTGTGTTGAAGTAATGTTTGTTGCCATCTCTTGACAGCTTGAGGTTTGTATGGCTGCATCAATATTGGCTCACCAGGGTTCCAGCCATATTGCTCTAGCTAATTGGAATGAGACCTTCCACAAAATGTATATGGGTCGGGTAGCCACATGCAAACCTCCTGGACACTGCGGTCCACCTCACCTGTGACCCCACATACTTCCAGATGCTCCGAAGCCCCCCCTGTAGCTATGCATAGTGTTTTCAGACTCTGCAAGCGCATTGTCATAAGCTCTTGAAAGCACCTACATTTATGGAGGTGCATTCAGAATACTACAAGATTTGACTGATAGGATAGTCAAATGGTGGAGCAGCTGAGACCAGTGCACAGCTCCGCGGGGAACTTCGGAACCAACTGAGACCTTTGCACAGCTCTACGGGAGACTTGGTGCGGTATGCTCACAGCAGTTGTTCTTTTGGATTCAAAACAACACGGCATTTCATCTATCATATTTGTCTTTGTTACAGTCACAAGATTTGCCACATCACAACATGGCATGTATTGATCTAAGTCTCTCTGTATATGTACATACATTGAATCTGGCTGCAGACGGTATTTCCACATAATCGGAGATACACCGGGAGATGCTGATTGACAGACCTTCGAGATGAACTGGGAGGCCATGGTGGAGGGAAAATCAGGTTTTCACCACAACCACCATTTAGTTTGGCAGGAGAATGCTGCGGGAGTGGTACGGAGATGGCACAATCTCCATGATGGACTGAGTGATGGTGAGTCTATATTTGGCAGACCCTAGGGTAGAAAGAGATCATCTCATTATATTTTAATATGCACTCCATTTTTCCCAGTTGATGGTCCCATGTACTCTTGCAGAGAATCCATAGATTCATGAAAGTTATTTGGTGCCTCATGGACTCTTGCGGAGCCATTATATATCCACCCTATGTGTTTGGTTCCTCTCCCAGTGTAGCCGAGCCATCATAGAACCATGCAATTTGTGAGGTTCATCATGGCTGGGTACCCTTTCATATCCTCTGATGCTCTTCCGAAGGTACTCAACGCAGAAATGCGATAGGTCATGAATTCGGCTTGGATGCCACGAGACGTGTGGTGGAGTGTCGATAATGTGTTCTTTGGCTTCTACTTCCACTGTTTGACCACACCGTGAACGTGTGGATTTTGAGATGTACTTGGAGTGCATCATCCAGCAAGTTTGGAGATGCACTTGGAGGCCAAGATCGAGTTAACTCAGGGATGCACATGGAGGCGGGGATTGAGGAAGTTTGGAGACGTGTTTGGAGACTATGATCGTGCAAACTTGGAGGCTATGAGTTCGCATTTTTGTGATATACTTGGATGCCACAATCAATCAAAATTGGAAGAGTACTTGCAGGCGGTCAATCTGGAGGGGGTTGATTGGGACAGAGGTGTGACATGAGCTGAAACTGTATTCATTGGGTAATTAATAATAGTGGGAATGTTGAGTGTTGAGTATAACAAGTTCCGCCAAGAGATGAGAGACTGGCTGGGACACCTCATGCAGACAGCCCAGGCTCCTTAATTGGGGTATGGGCGTGTCCAGCACACACACCAAACAAGCCACTAACAAGCCACTAGCGGGGTACATTGTGGCAATGCCCACCAAGTGTAGCAACGGGTCCGGGTAACCTACCAGCAGTCCCGGTTTAGACCACCAGAATAGGTCAGTGCGGTTCCAGACCCATCCAAAACTCTGATGCTGTGCCTCTTGGAAGGCCAAACCAGGACTCTTGCCCGTCATCCTGTGGGTTTTGCAAGGTTCGGCTTGCCCTATCTGTACAATTCTCTGGTTCAAGTTTTCGGGTTTTTCTATTGATGGTCACTTTCACATATGCTACAGTAAATCGCCAAATGTTGAGTTTGGTATGTCGCGGTCTTATTTTGATGCATTGGCGACCATATTGATCATAACAAACAGTAATACTCTCCCTACCCCGTCCAGACAATGAGCATCAACAGAGTGTCAACAATTGTTGGTTGTGTATCCTGGGTAATCTGAGGGGCGATAGGTCGCAGATAGCCATAAACAAAGTGTTGGCCACCTTCATAGTACAAAGTGAAAGCGAAACGCTCCCTGCCCCATCTTGAAATGGAGTGTCAACGGAGCGTCAACTATTGTTGGTCTTGCATTATCGTTACTCACAGCACGATGTGGCCATTGATGTTTATATTCAGCGTTTTGTCTGTGTTTGAATGCTAAAAGGCTGCTGGACACTTAGTTGTAGCTTTATAAATGAGATAAGTTGTTACTGTCCCGGAGGCTGTCACGGGATTATCTCTTGCTAATCTGCCGATATAGGCTGCAGGCTGCTTGTGTATAGATGTTTGTGATCAAAGGTCACTCGTATTACGGAGGATGGAAGACAACAAATTGTTGATGCTCCGTTGACGCTCATTTTCAACATCGGGCAGCAAGGGTATTGTTATCTCTATTCACTATAAAGGTGGCCAATACGTCGAATATGTATAATTACAACCATATCAATTCTTAATTACCTAACTTACCAGACCTAAAATCGTTGACACTCCATTGATGCTGATGTTCAGGATGGGGTCAGGAGCATGTTCCGATAATTTTTGACTATAGAGGCGGCCAACACTTCGATTATGTATCACCACGACCATATCAATTCTTAAATACCAGACCTACAAGATCTAGAATTGTTGACGCTCTGGTAACTCTCATTTTGCTATGTGTGTATCCGCAATGTGCAATCAGTTGATTTGGCATAGTATATCATTCACATTGTTTTGGCAGCCTTTCTGTTGTTTTCATTTACTTTCTCCTTCATCACTACATTGTTCTTTAATAATACCTATGAATATATCCATTAAATTACACTTTACAGTGTTCGCTGATTGGAGATCATAATACACTCAAAAATCCTGTTCCTTTCAATCAACACTCATCCTTACCTGCAGGTTCGCCCAATAGGTTGCTCTCATCTGCAAAATGAATATTTGCTGCATTACCACACAGCAGATAGTGTACTAATCAGTGGATGTTCCATTATCAGTCAGCATATCTGGATTAACATCTGTATCATGCTGGCTATCCTGGGCATAAGCATCAAGGTTGAAAAATTGAGTGCTGGGAAGAGGAGCGCGTGAGTACACATGTCCAGGTGGCAAATTGTCGATTGGGGATCTTTCAGCTCGCTCATTGTCACTGGGTGACACAGGCGGTATTTCGGGTAGAGAGGGCATCGTTTCGGGTGTCAGCTGTGTGTGTTAGTCAGGCAGAGGTGCAACATTTCTTTCGGGCCTCCAGTGTGTCTGTGGATTAGTTGCGGTGCCATTTTGGCAAGGATGGCATCTGTATGTGTGGTTGTGACGAAGCCTAGCTGGGTGTCTTTCTATCGCAGCCTTCACTTTTCTGTGCCCAGGAAACTAAACTCCCCGCATCATCTCTTCTCTGACATCGGCACGAGGTTTCCTCATTAGGAATTGCATTTCCTCTATTGCGGAGCGCGAATACCCTGCTTTGGCCATTTTGGCCATATTCAAGGCCAGGTGCATGCTGGACTGTTCCAGCTGTACCCGACCTCTTTGCCTTGCCATAGTAGCAGACAAGTTGAAAACCTCCAAGAAATTAGCTGCTGCGTCTAACAATGACATTCGGCTACTACCTCAACAACATTCACTTCCGTAGCCTGCTCTAAGGTGATCAACGCCAGTTTCCTCCACTGTTGCCGACCCTTATCACGAAATCAGTCCATGAAAATCCTACAGCTGACACCAGCTTGATGTTTGTTTTCGCGCAATATGCAGACAAATACCTTGGTCCACCATTGAGGTGTCCCGTTACAGGCAGCGATACATCAGACACATAGCTCTCTATTTATACCCGCTCTACGTTACACTGTGAGTTGATGGCCATTCACCACGATATGGATATACTCACATCCAGATGCATGCTGCTTCTTCTTCTTGCTGCTTCCGGTCATATGGATGATCATTAAATGGGCATTGTGGGTCACATTTTCATTGAGTGCATTGATGGGCATAGCGGTGTTCTAACGTCTGGCTGCATTGTGGGTGTTTGGCAGCGAGTGAAGCATGGGATCAAGTGCCTGTCGATTGGCTTGATTCGGATCTGCACTTACCTGGCCGAGGTGTTTCTGTAACCAAGATGTACTGGTGTGGAATAGGAGAGCATGCTAATAATGAAATGAAGTGGGAAGGCCTGAGGAATATATAGTCAGCTCCAAGTCAGAATGGAATAAGTAACCTCCAACTTGCACATTCTACTCAAGCTATATCCTGCCGCATATGGCTGGAAGTTGCAGGGGTTACCCACAGTCCCGCGATTTGCAGTATGTCGGTATGATATTGTTCATTTTTGTAATGGGGTAAATACAGGTGTACAACAGCCAAAATCTCTTGATTGTCAGATACGCACAGGATATTCATCATGCGAAATGACATCTGGTGATGCTTGTGTCAAAATGTCCCCAGGTTATTCCATGAAACTGACGCAAACAGTCAAGTCATGTTGTACGGTAAGCATAACGATTCCCATTTTTGTAACTGTGAAAACGCAGATTTTGCTTTGCTCAAGTTGATCAAATGTACTAACCTTGACATAAAAGACATGGCTTGCCGCCATATTGTCCATATCTTGCAACATCCAACATCGCGCCCAACGACATAGTCAACAGAAGCTACAATGGTTAATGCTCTGAAAAACAACGTTTTGCCACTTCCAGAGGGCAAACATGGCAAATCAACAAAGCGTTCCACATGATGATGTCATCAAGTGAATGGTTTCCAGAGCGGCATGGTGGAAGAATGAGTCCAAGCCCTTGGACCATTGCGCAGCTTGCGATCCACAAAGGAGCTTGCGGTGGAGAAACGACGAGAAACGCACTGTATAAGGAATGAAGAAAATGAGAAATGGATTCAGGATGATGTTGAGACAGAAACAGCTGTGGTAAGCATGCGAGTTGAAGGCACGGTGACTGCAATTAAGCAGGAGCAGGAAGATATGAGGAATACTGAAAGAATGGGATTGCCAACCAGGGAGTCTGAAAGAACGATTCAGGAGCTGTTGAACAATATCGGAGACAGTCTGAGCAATCTTGCAAGTTTAAATGATGAGGAGGATATGGAAGATTCGGATAATCAAGATACGGAGTTGGGCAAGGTGAGCGAAGATGACGAACCCGGCTGGGTGATGCGCACAATCTCCAAAACAGTATAGCAACACATGGAGTGGTTTCGGCAGATATGGATCAAGCAGGACGAATTGACACAACCGGGATTGGGGGACGGAGCCGACTTCATGCGTGAAAATGATCAGAAGTACGGCACAACGGAATTGAGGGTTCCAGCTGTTGTCAAAACGCAAACAGACGATATTGCAGCCGCACCTGCACCCGCAAAATGTGGAGACAATCTGGAGGCTCTTGATATGGTCCCCGCAATGTTGCAACAGCCACAACGGACTTCTCGACGAGGATGTAGTCATTTCAGGCTAGGTTGTGGGAACCCGAAGTCAATCCAAGGCATGGCGTGTCTTCCGCCCGATGGGGCTGCGAATTCATCACCAAGGCAGAAAGCAAAGCCTGTGGAACCCGTAAGCTTCTACCCCTGCAGATTGCCTCCCCATCTCATCACCCTATAGAAACCGGTTTTGTACTAACAAATGGTAACGGCCCCTGTGTCGCTGGAGGAATAGATGGGCAAACTGAGTCTTTTAACATCATATCTCACAGAAAAGCAATTAATGTACCAATTTTGCTATGTGTCAGTGTTGTCTTGGCTTCAGGGACCAGATTGTAAGACACAATAATTTGTTGGTGCATGTGCAACGGTCTTACGCGCCATGTGACAGGTTTAGATTCCATATCAGGCCGTAAGAAGTCCAATATACTCGATATTTCTTTACCAATTACTGTCAAGTGATAAAGGAAAAACTAAATGAGTGGCAAAATTTACTAACAAAATTTAAGTGAGTGATGTCATATAGGTCAGAGAAGGAGTGGTCAGTGCTCAATACGAATCTTTCTGAATGACAACCATCATGCAGCATCCATCCATGAATCCAACTGCATAACTCTCCGCACAGAGCTGGTACACATGGCTAAGATATTAAAAAGTGCTTGTCGTAACTCATGGATATTGAGCAGAAGGAGCTCGATGAGGACAGCTGGTGAAGCTGTGCTATATTGCTCAAAAGCTAGTGCAAAGAGCTACATGCCTTAAATTGCTGGCCGAGAGCGCGGGAATATGATAGCATGACCTCATCCATCAGTCAAATGACATGGATAGTAGCTGATCCGAAATTGAGAGGCCACATGGTTTCTAGATGCAAATGATTATACAAAGAGACACTATATTTGCTGTCAATTATGACTACAGGATTCGTCGCATACAATTATGGAGAGTATGATGACTGTGTCGATGTGTTTATTGTGCGCATCAACGGAGCATCCATGATGTTTGGTCATACACTTTATGCAATGATTGGGCTGCATTGACACATTCTTCCAAATTAAATGGATTGTTCGGCATTGTAGCCGAAAAGGCAAGTGACATGCCAAATGCCGCATCCACAAAATGGGCGTCAATGGAGCGTAAATGGAGTGTCAATGGAGCGTAAATGGACCGTCAATGGAGTGTCAATGGAGCATCAATGGAGCGTCAACGATTCTTGACCTTGCATCATGTATATTCCAATGGTTATACAACCACATAAACCCAAAATCAAACTATCGGCCACCTTTCCAGGCAAAAATGCTTGTCACAACATCGCGACCATGTCCTAAAAATGAGCGTCAACGGACTGTCACTGATATTTGCTCTTGCAACTTGCAGAATGCAATGGCTGTGCATCACCATTGATTGATAGTCAAAGTATTGTCAGCCTTTATGGGCAAAACTGCTGGTAACGATACCACTACAATCTCCTAAAAATATGCGTCAGCGGTGTGGCAACAGTCATTGCGGGGCTCAGTGAGCTTCACAGCAAGGAACTGCTTTGCGTCGTTCCTAAATTGAATTGTTCATGGTCAGTCTTTTCAATATGTCTGTGTATACAACTTCACAACTATGCATGCAATGTCTCACAGGTCTCACTTCTGTCCGGTGTGTAGCTATAGAGTCACTATTTATCAACTAGCGTTCTACACTACGATAACGTAACATTTGGCATTCTCCCAGCTCCAATAAAGCAGCTTCCAAATTCCTACCACCATGTCCAATTCCCAATCTTTAAATACCTTGTTGCAAGAGGCAATGAGATCTTCCAAAAACAAATGTGCCTATATTCGTGATTTGAGCGACTGTACTATACAAATCATATATCATGGCTGGTGGGCTTCTATGAATGTGCGTTCGAAACGTCCTAAAGCTTGGAAGAATTCTGGACACGCGCCTTCATGGTGATTCTATGTGCACTGCACAATTGAGGAGACTTGCAGCCCTGGCATCATATGTATCATGTGTCATCAAGTTCTTTGCCATCCATCAGAACACGGGGCCAGCTCAATGGGGAAACACTGTCTGGCCCAAGTACACATTGCAAAGTTGAACGAAATAACAGAGTCAGAAGGTTATGAAGTGACAAGTAGAGCCATTGAAAAAACGCTGTTGCCAATTCTGAAGAGACAAGGCGGTCGAGGAATTACAATAGGAAGTTCGCCCAAGGAATTCATATTCCACAGTTTGATTTTCCCTATATTCATACAATGGACAGACATAACGCTCCAAACCAGCAGCAATGGACTTTGTAACTTCCAAATTTCACTAAGAGACTTAGAATCGCAACTCAATGTTGGGATTTGTTTCGGCTCATATCCCTTGGTTTGCTGTATCAAACTACCTTGTACAGACATTGTTTACTATCTGGATCGAACTGGGGTGTTGCGAGAAGTAAATCTCGCTTTTGCTGAGGTTGAATGCCTACCCTTTGCCTATTCCGAAAGCTAATTAAGGATACCTGGTCAAGGGTCAACATGCTGGAGCAAGACGTGCCGTACATGTGATGGAAGATCTCGATCATTGTAAGCTTACTGACAGCTGCTTCCTTGGAATTATGACTGGCAATGCATGCTCAAAGTACTTGATCACACAGGAACTACAATCGACCCTTGATGCCTCCGGAATCGAGACGCCTGCAATGAGGAACCACATACTATGGATGGCGCACTGTACTCAGCTTGCTTGGGGCACGTTCATGTGCAGTCACAGTTCAAATGGCTGCAAGGAGGCTTGGGAAGCCCATGAGTGCAATCCGAAATTTGGACACAATGCACGCCCAGCCATTGTGAAGAGTCAAAGACTGTGAAAGGATGGCAATGCTAGAATCAATAAGGTGTCGGCTATGAGACCAGGTTTGGCAAAGATAATTGGGAAAGTACATATTTCAAGACATTTTGAAAGTCCTGAAACTGACCTTCATATAGCAGAGGATGCATGATGAATTGATTACGCTGAGAGCTGGTGATCGAGACGAGTTCATTGACTGTCAAAAAGCCAAAGTACGAAACGCAGTAGTACCTATTATGGATATGGACACATCGGTGAATTCAACATTCGAGTTGCTTCAGCAAGTATACCAATTACAAGAATTCACCTGCATGGGGCACAAAAATCCAAAATACAATGATTACCGGCCACTCATCACAACACAGGATCAATGGACCATCGTGAAGTAAGTGATGGATGTTTTATGGCCATTCCGATACTGGACTCTGTGGATGTCCAAAAGGCATACCGTCACTCTACATCATGCCATCACTGGCTAGAATGACATGTTCCATCATACAGATGCCATTATGCTAGCTCTAACTAAGAAGAGGATACAATGGAAGTACGACTTGTACTTCGCCGTGAAGTTTGCACGACAGAAGCTGTCAAAATATTATGCTTAAATAACTTGAACAACCAGAATGCTTCTCATATCCGCACATATCCTCGATCATTTCCGGCAGTTGCAATCATTTCGGAAGTTGCACATGGGAATGGATATTAATCCTGAGGACAAGACCTCTTATACCACCCAATACCACAAGGCATTTCTGAAGTATGTGGAGAATGAGTAATGTGCCAGATATCGACTAATGTCTGTCGTTGAACCTGAAAATGTTCCCATCAGCAATCCCTTCATCTCTGCAAAGGCTTCTATATTTGGTCATTCATCTGTTGATGCATATGTTTTGTCCATCGATGATGAAGAATACTTGAAACCTGACAGCTTGTCTGAAATGCCACCCGGACGAAATGGTTGCGCAGCACGCTTATCGATAGCCGCAAGATTGTATTTCAATACACCAATTGAAGCACCCAAGAACTGGGGGCAAGTTAATCCGAATCTTAATGATTACCACTCCAACCCCATGGTGATCAGCTGTACATTGTTGTTTCTGGATATCACAGACTGGTGGCTTCAACAAGACCAAATGCACTCACATTGCACTGATCTCTCCAAAGTAGCACACAGCATATTCTGTATCATACCACATGGTGTCGGAGTGGAGTTCGGTTTTTACCTGAGGCAAGACGTTATCGGCTGGAGACAGTTTAAACCCACTGGTGAGATCGTTCGGGAATAAGTCTTCATATGGCTGCTTGCCCGAGGCAATAACGGAATATTTTGCAGGCGATTACACAGTATTGGATACCACACGGACTGAAAATGAATTGGAATTGAAGAGAGAGTGGAGGAAAGAAAATCGCACAGAATGGCCAAGGTCCATGACTTTTTGGAGATATGTCATGGCAGCCAAAACCTACATGCCACACAAAACGAATCTCACGCCCAAACCAAGCGAATCACAGCCGTAGGATACATATCTGATACTGAACAGATCATCAAAGCATCCCGGTAAAACTTTCAACATGCAGGTGCGGCTGCATTTAAATTGTCAGAAAGGTCACCATTGCCACGAGTATTGTCTGCAAAGGACCTCCCTGAAGGATGAACTGAAGTATTAAATGTCCACCAAATCAAAAGAATCGAACGTCATCCAGCTGAATGTGATAATTACAGTGCATCTGAAAGCATTTCTGACAACGACAATTGGCTTGACTGGAATGGTTACTGTGATAGTCCAAACGCGAGCGAAGATAACTTGGAGGTAGACAAGGAATGCGATATCAAGCTAGACGATGGCATTGACGCTTCGAAAAGCCCAGAGCACTGGGATGTGAGTGCCGCACCAAATGTTCCCAAATTAATTCAGCCAACATGGAGATCAATGAATCAGGCTGAAATGGGGTTGATGATGGTCACTGCAATGGAAACAAGGACGAATAAAGGAAACTAGAAACTGTAGGACAGAATGGGTCAATATGGTATCACCAGGTTGTATCTGTTGCTTGACCGAGAATTTCACTTAGAGATACCTTATCGGAGAATATTGAGCAGTTGCATGTGACCGATTGATCATAAACAGAAGTATGGCGGGCGAATTGGATCATTTCGCAGGATATTTCAATATTGTTCAATGAGAGCAACACGTGCAAGAAGATTACTGGGCTCAACATTTCCAAATGGCTGAGTCTCAATCTGTCTGAAAGGCAACCAATAAGTCCAGATTATTATTCATACAATTATTGATGGCCGCAGATATTGATTAGACAATACATCAAACTGAGTGTCAACACAGCGTCAACAATTTTTGGTCCAGGAAGCCAGGTAATTGTAAAGTCAACTGGTTGCTGTTACGCATAACCAATGTATTGGCTACCTGGATAGGCTAAACAGAATGCGACACTGTCACTGCCGGATTCCGAAACTGTGCGTCAACTCACTGTCAACAATCTTTGGTATTGCATCTTGGGTTATCTTGGTGTTGATTTGTGGTAATGATTGATATACAATGTATTTGCTGCCATTTCAGGCAAAATGATGCGTTATATCTTCCTTACCCCATCCTCAAAATGAGTGTCAACAGAGTGTCAATGATTTTGAGTTCTTTAATTCAGGTAATTTTAAAGTGATCTGGTTGTGGTTAGGCATAATAAGTGAATGGCAGTGTTTATAGGTACAGAGAAAGCGACACGGATATTGCCCCATTCTGAAAATGAGCGTCAATCACGTGTCAATGATTTTTGGCTTTGCATCTAGGATTATCTAGTTGTTGATTGGTGGTAATGATTCATATACAATGTATGTGCGGGCCTTTCAGGCAAAACAATATATGATATCGTCCTTACCCCATCCTGATACTGATAGTCAAAGGAGCGTCAATGGAGCGTCAACGGAGCGTCAACAATTTTTAGTCTATTAAGTCAGGTCATCAACAAGTGATCTGGTTATGCTTAGGCAGAGTGAATGTAGTGGCAGCGTTTATGAGTAAAAGAGAATGAGACATGGTCATTGCCCTATTTTGCACATGAGCGTCAACAGAGTGTCAATGATTGTTGACTTTGGATCCCGCGCTATCTAAGTGGCGATTGGTTGCAGACATCTATAAAGACGGTATTAGCTGCCTTTTGTGGCAAAAACAAAGATGGCACACTCCCTGCCCCATCCTGAAAATGAGTCTCAACAGAGCCTCATCAATTTTTGGTCTTGCATCTTTGGTATTCTAAGTCTTGCCTTGTAACAATAATGAATATACAATGTAGTGCCAGCCTTTTCAGCCAAAGCAGTACACGATATGTTTCTTACCACATCTTGAAAATGAACATCATTGGAGCATCAACAATTTTTGGTCTTGAATAGCAGGTAATGAAGGCATCGCACAGATTTTCGAGCTCATAATACAACTATTAACCACCTCTGTACTCTAAAATACAACTCACAAAAGGAAAATAATTGATTCCGAAATAATCGATACCACAAGCTGCAAAGTATTCAAAAAGCGATTACTGGATATTGAATGAGCAATTTCGATCAAATACTATTATCAAACAGCAAAAGAACAAGCATTATCTGAATCTACAGACAGACCTGCTGGACAACCCCCTGACAACCCGCCCAATTCAGACAGGTTCGGAGATTTCCTTTGAACCATACCCAAATAGACAGTTCAGGTGTATTGACGACCTGGACCGCCATAATGTTGACAGTTCAGTTCAAACCCAGACCCGGACTCAAAGCAACGGTCTGGAACCATTGTTTACACTATGCCTACCCTCAGCTCCCCGCTCCCACACCTATCTAACTTTGAGCTCAATCAATTCCAACAGTTTCACTTTGACCAGGATATTTTTATATATGAAATCTAGTTAACAAGATGCTCTTTCACTTGCTAATCTTCTCTTTTAGTTTCCTCTAATATTCAAGGAGTAGTTATGGATCAAGTACAGTGGCTTAGACTATACTTACCACTGCTGGTGTTTTGCGTCAGGTAAATTATTTCTACCTGATGCTTAGATACATGTTGTATACCATCAGGTTAATCTTTTCTACCTGACACTTAGATACCTGTCATACACTGTCAGGTAAATCTTGTCTACCTGACGGTAAGGTACATCTGTGATGAGTGACAGCATAGGACTCAAATATAGAGACTGACCAGTTTACAACCAGTATCAGGCAAACAATAATTCCAATTGCAAGACAACACAATTTGTCTCTGCATGTGCAAGGGTTGTTTGCACCATGCAAAAGTACAAGACTTCAAGTCAGGCAGCGAGATGATCAATCAGCTTGAAATCGTCTTGCCCGTTACTGTGAGGTGAGAAAGTCAAGACTAAATTAGAGACGAATTTTACTAACAAAATTGCAGTTGGTGATGTCATTCAAGTCATAGAAGAAGCGGTCAGTGCTCAATACGAACCAGTCTGAATGACACCCGACATGCTGGATTCATCTACACATTCAATTGCATAACTCTTGGCTCAGATCTGGTGCACATGATTGAAATCTTGAAAAGTGCATATGGTACAGCATAGAAATCGAGGGGAAGGAGCTCGATGAGGAAAGGTGACGAAGTTGAGCTATATTCATCAAAAACTGCTGGAAACATTTAAATGCTGTAAATTGCTGGCCAAAAGCACAGGAATGTGAGAGTGCTACATCATCCTTCACTCAGATAATGTGTATCGCGGTGGGTCAGATATTGAGAGGCTACAAAGCTTCTGGATGCAGATGATTATACATAGACATGCTATATTGGTTGTCCATAATTGCTATATGATTTGTAGCATACAGTTATTGAGCATACAATGACTGTCAGGATGTGTTAGATGTGAGCATCAACAGAGTGTCAATGCTGTTTAGTCTTACATAATCGGCACACCAAGTGCTGCGTAGCCACATCCTTTCAATGAGGAAGTATTGTCTGTCTCTATAGGTAAAAGGAAAGTGACATGCTCTTTGCCCCATCCTAAAAATGAGTGTCAACGGAGCGTCAACGATTTTTGGCCTTGCTTCTTGAACCATCCAAGGGCTATGCAACAACATTAACCAACAATCCAAATATTGGCTGCCTTGCTAGGCAAAAATGCTTGCGACGACATTGCTTATATCCTCTAACAGTCAGCATCAAAGGAGCCTCAACAATTTTTGGTCTTGCAACCTGGATAATCTATGGGCAGTGCATCAACATTAACCCATAATGAACGTATTAGCTGCCTTGATCAGCAACAAAGATACTGAGGATATCGGTACCACCTCCCAAGAAGTAGTGTCCATCAAGTGTCAACAATTTTTGGTGTTGCATCTTGGATATTCCAAGGTCTGCGCAACTCCTTTAACCCGTTATCGAAGTATTGGCCACGTTCATGGGTTCAAATGCTTCAAACAATAGTGCTACCGCCTCCTAAAAATATGGTTCAGCGGAGCGTCAACAGTTTTGATGGGGCTCAGTAAGCTACACAGCAACAAACTTCCTTGCATCATTCCTAAACTCAGTTTTCAATGGTCAGTCTTCTCAATATATCCTTGTATACAGCTTCACTACTATGCATGCAATGTCTCACAGGTCGTACATTGTTGTTGCTTGTAGCTCTAGCGTCAATATTTGAGAACCAGCATTCTGCTCAATAATAACATAACTTCTGACAGTCTCTCAACCCGCATTACGCTGTGTTCAAATTACTACTCCCATGTGGGATTCCAGATCTTTTAATACCTCATTGATAGAGATTACGATCTCTTTCAAAGATCATCATGTCTTCATTCGTAATTTCAGTGACCTTAGTTTAGAAATCATCCAAGATGTTTGGTGGGGATCAATGAATGAAGACTCGAAAAGTCCTATTGCTTGACATAATTCTAGACATGCACCATTGTGGCGATTGTATTTGCACTGTGGAATTGAGGAGACAGGGAGCCCTGGCTTCATATTTATTGTTCATCATCAAGTACTTCACCATCCACCTGAACATAGGACCGGCTCAATGGGGAAACACTTGCTATCAAAAGCGCACATCGCAAAGATAAACAAATTAACCGAGTCGGAAGTTTCTGAATTGACAAGTACAATGGTTGATGAAACAGCATTTGCCATAATGAAGAGAGAGCGAAGTCAAGGAATTACAATTGTAAGTACGTGAAGGCAATTCATATTCATCATTTATATCTTACCTATCGTAATTCAATTGACAGACGAAATGCTCCAAACTGGCCATAAAGAACTTTGTAACCTCTGAATTTCACCAGGACACCTAGAATCACTACCTCATGTTAGGATTTGTTTCGGCTCATTTTCCATGGAACACTATATCAAACATAGAGATTTAACAGTCATATGATGCAGTACGCGGCGAGCTGGTGCTTCCATCTTCCAGCACACTTAGCAACATTGGCTGGTGGGAACACCCACTGACAGTGGATGCAATTAAGAAGCAATTGCTTTCAAGAAATAAAGTTACCTTGGCTTTAGACGGGGAGAGATCAACGAACAAATTCGGCATAGTGTCACGCATTACATACTATATGGAGTGAAGTGTGGTATTGTGAGAAGTACAACTCCGTTTCGGTGAGGTTGATAGGCTGTTTCTTTCCTATTTCGAAAGCTAATCAAGAATATTAGGTCAAAGGTCAACATACAGCAGCAAGGGTAGCCATACATTTGAAGGAAGTTGTTGATCATTTCGGGATTACTAACTGCGGTTTACTTGCAATTGCCACTGATAATGCATGCTCAGATGACTCAATGACTCAGGAACCACAATCAACGCTTGAGCCCTCCGGAATGGAGTGGCCTGCATTGAGAAACAACATACCATGCATGGTGCAAATCATTCAGCTTGCTTCAGGTGCGTTCATGAGAAGTCACCACGTACAAGCCCGGAACATGACTTGCGAAGCCCATGAGCGCGATCATCAATTTGGATAGAATAAAAACACATACATTGGAAAGAGTCAAAGACAGCGAAAAGAGGGCAATGCTAGAATCAACAAGGTGTCAGCTATGAGACAAGGATTAGCAATGATCATAGAGAAAGCATGTATTTCAAGAAATCTAGATAGACCTGAAAATGACCTTCATTTAGCGGCAAATGCTTGCTGTATTGATTACAGTGACACCTGGTTGTAGAAACGAGGTTGATTGACTATCAAAAAGCGAAAGTACAAATCGTAGTACTACCAATTATGCAGATGGAAACACCGTGGAATTGGACACTGGAGTTGCATGCTCAAACCAATCGATTGTGAGAATTCACTTGCGAGTGGCTGCAGACTCCAAAATATCAACATTACCCTCCACTCTTCACAACACAGGATCAATGGACCACAGTCAACTATGCCATCGAAGTTTTAAGGGCATTCCAACACTGGACGTTCGGGATGTCGAAATTGCATACAGTGATTTTGTATCACGTTATCACTGTCTATGATGACATGTTTGATCATGTGGATGCCGTTATGTGAGCGTTAGCTAAGAAGAACACTCAATGCAAGGAAGACTTATCCTTCACTGTGAAGTTGGCGCGACAGAAGCTGTCGAAATATTGTGCTGATGTTACTCTTGTGACTGGAATGCTTCTCATTTCAGCACAAATCGTTGATCCTTTCTGGAAGATGCGATCATTTGGGAAGTGGGACAAGGGACTGCATATCAATCATGAGGACAAGACTTCTTAAACTGCTCAACACCAAGTGGTGTGTCTGAAGTATGTGGAGAACGAATACTGTGCCAAACATAGACCATTGTCCGTCAATAAGCCCAAAAAATGCCAAGGATCAATTTCTTCCCCTCTGCAACAGCTTCTGGATCCGGTCAATCTGCTTCTGATCTGTATGATTTGGCCAGGCAAGATGAAGAATACGTAGCACCTAAACATGTGGCTAAAATGACCCCCGGAAAATGTCGCTGTGCTGCGCTTGCTTTGACAGCTGCCAGTCTCTATTTGCATTCATCGGCTGAATCACAAAAGAACTAGGGGAATGGTAATCCAAATCTTAATGATTACCACTCCAACCGAATTGAGACTTGCAGTACAGTTTGGTTTCCGGATCTCATCAGGCGGTGGCACCAACAAGAGGAAACAAACTCAAACTACGCTGATCTCTCCAGTGAGCCACGCGATATATCCTCTATTATACCACATCATGTCGGAGTGCAGGCCAGGTTATCCCATGAGGGAGATGTTATCCACTGGAGGTTGTAAAAATCCACAGGTGAGACCCTTCGTGAGAAGGTCATTGTAAAGCAGTTTGCTAGAGCCAATGACGGGATATTGGCAGGCAATGACCCAACATGGGATACAACAGAAACTGAAAATGACGTGGAATTGAAGAAAGTGTTGGAGGAAAGACAATTGCATAGAGTGGCCAAGGTCCACGACTTTTGAAGATGTGGCAGGGCAGGTAAAACCTATGGGCTACACAGAAGCATTCTCCTGCTCAAAATAAGCAAATGACAGCCATAGGATACACTGTAGATACTGAAGAGATTATCAAAGCATCCTGGTCAAACTTTCAACATGACAGTGCAGCTGCATTTAGATTGTCGGAATGATCACCTTTGCGTCCTGCTTTGTCTCCAAAGGACCTCCCTGGATGACGAACCGAAGTAGTAAATTTCCGCCAAATACACAGAATCGACCATCATCCAACTGAAAGTGATGAGGATAGTGCACCTGAAACCATTCCCAACTCCAAAAGTTGGCATAACTGAAATCGTGACTTGGATAATCGAAATGTGAGCAATGCTGACTGGAAGGCAGATGATAAATCTGAAGGAGAGCCGGAGAATGCCAACCAAGGACCCCGAATGCCCAGAGCACCGGGATATGAGTGCCAAACGAAATGCTCCTGGTTTGTTTCAGCCAACACAGAGGTTGATGAAAATGGCTGAAAAAGGGTTGATGACAGGCAAAGCAATGGAAACAAGGAGGAATAAGGGAAACTGGAAAAAGTAGGACAGAATGGGTCAATATGTTTTCACCAGGTTCTATATGTTACTTGACCAAGTATTTCACTTAGAGTAATATTATGGGAGAATAGTGAGCAGTTGCATGTGAATAGTCATTGTTATACAGAAGTATAGCTGGCGAAATGGATTATTCAGCAAGGTATTTAAATTTTTGTAGTATGCGAGCGATCCATGGCTGAATTTCATTGGGCTCGGCTTTGCCACAGGGCCGAGTCGCAATCGGGCAGATATGCAACCAATCAGATCAAATCAATACGCATACAGTTTTTCATCGTAGCAGGTTGTATCTAGATCATTCATTATAATCAGCGTCAACAGAGTGTCAACAATTTTTGGTATTGTGTGTAAGGTAATTGAAAAGTGAATTGGTCCCTGATATGCATAACCAAAGAATTGGAAGTGTTTATAGGCAAAAGCGACAGCGACACGGTCACTGCCCCATTCTGCAAATGAGCGTTGATAGAGTGTGAACCATGTTTGGCTTGCCATTCTAGGTTCTCTACGTGGCACTCTCTGCCAATAATTCATATACGAAATATTGGTGGCCTTTTCATGCACAACAGTGCAGCATATATTTGTTACCCCATCTTGAAAATGAGAGTCAACAGAGCGTCAACAATTTTTAGTCGTGTAAGTCAGGAAATTAAAATGTGATTTTGTAGTGGTTATACATAATGAACGTATTGACAGCCTGAATAAGCAAAAGAGACAGCGTCATGGTCACTGCCCAATTCCGGAAATCAGCATCAACGGAACGTCAACGATTTTTGGTCTTGTAAGTAAGGTAATTAAAAACTGACCTGGTCACCATTATGCATAACCACCACATTGGCAGCCTGTATAAGCAAAAGAAAATGCGACCCGGTCACTGCCCTGTTCTGACAATGAGCATCAACAGAGTGTCTATGAATTTTGGCTTTGTATCTTGGGTTATCTAAGTGGGAACTGGTTGCAGACATCAATAAATGAGGTATTGGCCACCTTTAGCTGGAAAAATAAGAGCGGCATGCTCCCTTCCCCATCCTGAATGTGAGCATCTACCAACCATCAATGATCTTTGGTCTTGCAACTTGGGTAATCAAGGCAATGCGCTGAATTTTGAGCACATCACAGAACTATTGACTGCCTTGATAGGCAAAAATACAAAATGTCAAGGGAAAAGCACGGATTCCAAAATAATCGATATTGCAAACTGCAAATCATGCATGAAGTGATTACTGGATGTTGATTAAGCGATTTTGAAAAGATACACTTCTGAAACAGCAAAAATGAGAGCATTATAAGAATCGATAGATGGACCCACTGGAAATCCCGCTGACAACCGCTCCAATTCAGTCGGGTTGGTAGATTTCCATCGAACCATGCCCGCATCGACAGTTTGGGAGCATTGAGGACCTGGACCACAAATTTAACAATGGTTCAATTCAAACCTGTACCCGGACGAGAAGAAATTGTCCGGAACTGTTGCTAACACGAAGTGGTAACAACCGTATCTTTCCCCTCCATTGTGGGAATATACATATATATTTGAATATGAGCTGACAATGACAATGTGAATGGTCATAGTAATGGCAATGATACTGGTATATGTTAGGGTGATTATAGTTCTAGAATTGCTTAGAGAAGTAGATTGGCTACATCATTCTCATTGTTGAAGTTTTCACAGACATTCAACCTTTTAATATCCAAAGCTTGTGTAATTTCTGAATTTTCCATTGGCCAAATTTCCAAACTACAACTCTCTAATGATTTAGTAGAGGTTCATGATACAAAATAGATATTTCAACATTGACTGATAGTAGTTTATATGGTAATTGAGAATTGCCTTCTGCTATGCCAATAGCTGAGAATATATGTAAACATGATTGTACTTCATGTGACAGTGCAAGAACAAGCTGAAATGTGCAAACAGTCACCTGATTGTCGGAATTGATGCCAATGACAATGGCATCTGTTATATGATCTATATGGGAGTCAAGGCCAAGTATATAAATGCAGAATGGGTGCTTGGGGTTCACAATATATTTTTGATGTTAAAGTTGGTACTGAAAGTCAAAGCTCATCCCAGAGTCTGCTCAATAAGCCAATATGACAGATACAACATCATTATGATTGATTAATATTTAACTGCTGAAGCGAACAACCCTCCGAACATGAAAGCAGTGTGTAAGGTACTGGAAGTTTCATCTTATTGAGACCCTGCTCATCTTCTGCTTACACTATTGCCAGTAGTGGTACATTTTCCAGCAGTTTCTATCAATGAATCCCTTGCACCAGTGCATACAATAGACGAAAGTGCTATCACCAATGCTGAAAATTCTGTAAGAACATGGATGGAGATTATAACATCGTTTGAGTTCTCCCTATTGCAGATATTAAGTTCAATCGATTGAGAGGCAACAGCTACTAGGCTACATGAGCTTTCAATAATCAAGCTAACCCACCACCTTCCAATGAGCAAATGAGTGACCTACCCCAGAATGTACCAACTATGACACACTTACAACCAACCATAAGCAAATGCTATGTAGTGTCCCCTGCAAGGTATATCACACTGTATCCATTGTGATAGGATAGAATACATTCTCACCTTCTGTTTCTATGTATAGCATAATCAGATAGTAGGTATTCTCAGTCTGAATTAGTGCAGCAAACTAACCTTAAGGTGATGAGGATGAAATGGAAAGGATAGATCTGGTTATACACCGGAATGAATGTATTTGTTAATGAGAGTATGCCAGAGAAGTTGCTCAGCCAGGGCAACAGGGAAGGGAAGCAGCCAGCATAGTAGTACTGCAGCCTTCTCTATCTCAGAAAAATGGATAATCTCAGCTGGTTTAATGTTCCTATGCACAGGTGACAATCTTCCAGTTGGGAATTGCATGACAACTGTCAGAAATTGTTAGGTATTACTCAAATCAACCAGTATGTAACAACTGTACTGATGATGGCAAAGAGATTGTATTGGAAACCTGGCTCACAAGAGGAGAATCACGATACAGAGAATAGTAAAAACATAATCGAGAATGAGTAAAGTAGAATAGAGGAAAAGACAGAGTGAAAGTTAGAGAAGAAAGCAAGAGAAAAATGGTCCGCTGTGATACATAAAAAGACAGAAGATACCTTCGTCAATAACTGGTAGAGGTGGAGAGAGAAGGTAATCTGAGGTGATAATAAGTCTGTTCCTATTGAGGATACTGTGGTAGAGTTTTCCAGGAATTCTAGTAAATAGGTAATGTAAACTAAAAGTAAAGTGGTGGTATTCCAAAACTAAACACCCAAGGCAGACACCATTGCATTCGGCAGTCTCAAAGCATTGATATGTACTATGGTATTACAATAGAATACTCTGACTCTGGAAACAGGAAATTACACAATACTTGGAATAGGCCAACAGGATTGAAAACCCAAGAAATTGACCTCTCAACTAGTACCGAATACTACAATGATCTCAGATCTACAAGATATACAAGTTCCTAATATGGTGTACAGTGGCAGGTGCTTGAATGGTTGGATGTGTGTGGGCATATGCGAATCTGTGTCTATTGTATCGTGTAATGAGACATTTCACATCTACATATGGTCAATCGATGACTAATGGCGCTAGCTACAAATGAGGCAAGTTACATCATAGTCCTTGGCATAGTGATATCTGGACTTCCAATCAGCTCAACACTCCTCCACGATGGCTAACATATCCGTTTCACACACAACAGCAATCAAAAGAGAAGAGGAGCCAATCAAACATCATGCATCTCCTCGAAACAAACTTACTCAATAAATTTACTTTCCGACGGCATTCCCGATGCCATTTCCAGTTCCAGTATCATTCCTGTGAGCATTTCCGGGTATACCGAGGGCATTTCCGACGCCATGCCTGATTCCGATCCCGAGACCATTTCCGAGACCATTCCCAAGTCCAATCCCGATCATCCCCATCTCGGCACATGATTTCAAGAAGGCGGGCTTCGGCAGTGGCTCTGTGAAGCAGTCAGCAATCATCTCAGCAGTCAATATGTGGCTCAAGCCGATCTCTCCATCTCTAGATATATCTGAAGCAAGATAGTTCTTTGTCGCAACGTGTGCAACTGCAGTTCCGCAGCAGATTTTATTCTTGATGCTCACGATCAGTGACTGAGAATCGGAGAACACATGAGGGGCAGTCGGGATGCAGAGCTTGTTCAAGAGATACAACATCGGTGTGAGTCTCATGCAGCGTACTCCGAAGGCACAGTATTCGGCATTGGTCATGGAGTGGGCAGTTGACATCTCTTTTCTCGATCTCCAATTGACCGCTCCTCCGAAGGTGATGACCAGTCCACATGTGGATTTATAGTCATCTGGGCATCAAGCATAATCCGAAACAACATAACATATAAGTGCGCCTTCTCCTTCTCCTCCGAGTGTACTTTCTGCAAGTACTCCTCCGAGTGCTCCTCCAACACGCAGTCGCCAGTCCTTCGTGCCGTTGCTGTACCGAAACACGCGCTTGAGAGCTACCATAGGCTCATTGCTCGGGACGTGATTGTTCCAGCTGAGAACTCTGATGCCATATTCGATATCGGGATGAGTGGCGGTCATTGCATATATCAGGCTTCCGATCGTCAATTGGTATATGGTCGGATTGCAGGCTTCATTGTCAGGCTTTCTCTTGTGAAGCTTCATTGCCATTGGCGTGGCAATTGGCCTGGACTCTTCCAGTCTGAACTTCGCCAAGATCGTCCGAATGTAGCTGTGCTGATGGATGTCGATAGTGTCATGCTCCCGATTGCGTTCGATGTTCAGGCCGCGATAGAAGCAGACACTCCCGAGGACATGCATCCAGAACCTTGTTTTCATCTGATCCTTGATTTGCCCAATCAAGCCCTCGTTAGCAGTGTTGAGGAGATCATCAACATACAGAACAACTGCGGTGACATCTGTGCTTTGATCCTCAAGCACAAACAGTCCTCCGTCGACAAGTAATGCCACAAATCAAATCAACATCACAAAGTTCTTGACAGTGCGGTACCACACGTCCGACGACTGCTTCAGGCCATACAGAGACTTTCTCAAGCGTAGTACCATCTTCGGCGAAGTCTTTGTTAATCTTGGATCGTTGAATGGGTTCCCATTCTGGAGCAAATGAACGTATCTCTGCAGTGGGTGCATATAGATCTCTTCCTCCAAGTCAACTCCCAAGAAAGCTGTGCATACGTCCATGTGATGGATCTCAAGATCATAGATGGCGGCGATCATGAGTGCCAGCCTAACGTGGCCCAAGCAAGCAGTCAGTGCATACGTAGCCTGGTACTCAATGCCTTCGATTTGGTGTTTTCCTCCACAGACTTGCCTGGCCTTGAACCGCTGCACATTGCCCACTCCATCGCTCTTGATCTCGTATACCCAGTGACTTGGCAAAGCCTTTCTCTATTGTGGAAGCTACACGAAATCTCCAAAGACATGATGCTGACCAATTGCATCTAACTCTTCATTCATTGCCATATCCCATTTGACGGTGAGCAGAGACTTGGTTGCTGCTTTGTAAGACTTTGGATCGTCGATGCCATTCTCACGATTGTCGGAGATCACAGCTGCAGTTTGGATGGGAATCATATCCTCAAATTCCTCATCTTCGAGAGCCTAGTGTGCAGAGTCTGCCAACTTGCCAACGCGGTTTCGGCGACTACCATCGGCCGGTGGCTTCCATGCAATTCCCAGTGATGTCTCAAGGCCAGGCGATGCCCATGACTTCTAGTTTGGCTTTGAACGATCCGGAGGCGACTCGTCGTCCAATGAGTCCTCAGTTTGATATTCGGAACTTTCATCTCCGGTTGGCTGCTTCCCTGTAGGTTTGGGGTTCTGGATGACATCTCTGCAGAAGTGCTCATTCAAGATCCCTTTGTCTGCAGCATTCGGTGCTGGGTACCGTTCCTCTTCTCTGAAAACCACATCTCGGGAGCGGTGAAGCCTCTTGGCCAATGGATCATATATGAAGTACTGCTTAATCGATATGCTGTACCCAACGAATATCCCGGGAATGACTCTGTAATCTAGCTTCTTTAGTTTCGCTTTCGGAACGTGCACAAAGGCCAAGCATTTGAACCCCTGGAGATGCTTCAAAGATGGCCTCTGTCTGGATCCATGCCAGGCCTCGTATGGTGTCTTACCAACCATGGAGCATTTCGGAGTGCGATTCTTGAGATAGACTGCCAGTGAGACTGCAAACACTCAGCACATCTTCTAAACCCTGGCATCGTCCTGCATGCATTGTAAGCTCTCCATGATTGTGCGGTTCGCCCGTTCGATGACTCCATTAGACTGAGGAGTGTAGGGCATAGTCGTTTCCTTTAGTATGCCCTCTGATTTTAGGTATTCTGTGAATTCCTTGAAGGTATACTCACCGCCTCCATCTGTACGAAATCGGTTCACTTGCTTGCCTGACTCCTTCTCTCTAAGAGCCTTCAAGTGTTTGAATTTCTCCAGGGCTTCCGAGTTGTACTTCAATATATACTCATCCAAATGCCTCATGGCGTCATCGTTTAAGAGCAGCATATATCGACCTTCTGTGATGGCTGTGTCCAGGGGACCGCATATGTCTGAGTGCACGAGCCGCAGAGGCGCAGTGGCACAGGAAGTTGTATTCGGAGTGAAGGGCCTTCGAGCGACTTTGCAAGTGATACAGCTCTCAAAATCGCACTTCCCATTCGGATTTGAACCGTCGAGAATGACATTCGGCAGGATCCACACAGGCTTCTGACCGACATGTGCCAAGTGGCGCTGCCATAACATCCGTTTCTCTGCATTGTTCCGAGATACATGCCCAGTCGTCTTAAGTGCCAGCAGGCCACTGTCATTGTCAATATTGGTGTAGTCGGTCGATTCTGAAGCTCAATCCAGAACGCGATCCAGAAAGTTTACCCCATCGACTTGAGGTCCAGTGGCAATCAACTTGCCATGGCGATTGTAGAGGTTGAGACCGTAGTGATACACTGGTTCAACATTGCCGTCCTTGTGCATGATCTGAGACTGTGAGATGAGATTGAACGATCCTGGCAAATGCACCACTTCTTGAAGTATGATCATTTCCATCTTTCCGTCTGGCAGGGGGCAAATCAACATAACAGTTGCATATCCGGATGCAAACGATGTGACCCCATTTTATCCCTTGACCTTGTCCGTATTCTGAGGACATTCAGTGTAGGAGATGAACATTGATCGATGGCCAGAGATATGAGTCATGCATCCGCCATCCAAGAACCAACCACTGGATGAAGCATTTGAGCTGGCCATGATCCAATAGTTGTTGATCGACGTGGTGAGAGTCGAAGTAGCCAATGGTTCAGTTGATGCTGTTGCAGCAGCGTCAGCAGACTTTGGTGGATCGCCGCGTCGCTTGCTCAAGCAGTTCTTTGTGATATGCCATCTCCGTTGGCAATGAACGCACTTCCGCAGATCCTTCTCTTTCCTATCGTTGTCTCCCTTATGATCTCTCCCATTTCTCTTTGGACGTTTGCCACCTTTACTGGCTTTACCATTACCACCTTTGCCATCCTGCTTTGCAAAGAGCACAGCTTCTGGAGCGGGCCCATTCTCTCTCTTGATTGCAGCTTCCTTCGCGATGAGCTTGGTGACAATCTCATCAGGCGTGGTGGTCATCGTGGCATTTTTGTCAATCATGAGCTCCAGGAAGACTTTCCACTCGTCGTTCCTTGGGATCCTGCAGCGGAGGTAGAAGATGTGCTCTCGCTCACTGATCTTGGCGATTGTCTTTGCAGAGTCTATGTAAGTAGCATCAGTGTCAGTGGTCGATGGCCCGGCGCAGAGATTGTAATCCTTGACCTTCCGATCGATCCGCGATGTGTAGTTGTCGATATCTCCGCAGCCCTGTAGCTTGATGCTCCACAGGTCTTCCCTAATCCCGAAGATGTTGAGCTTCAACTATGACTGGTTGGCTGATGCTAGGTTTTCCCAAAGCGTCTTTGCATCATCGACGACCATGTATTCCGCTTGTATTCTCTGCTCCATGCCCAGCAGGATACTTGATCTGGCATCACAATGGCTATTCATCCAGTCGTTGAAAACGGCCTTCTCTGTAGCGGTCGCGTTTGCAGCTGGCTCTCCCAGCTTGTCATCGTGTCCTTTGATGATACCATACACTTCTTTCTGCTCGAGATGTAGGGCCATCTCGGTTGCCCATTGTACATAGTTAGTGCGATTGAACTTGGTGATGGTGATTGTAGTTGAACTCATCTTATATCGCAATTGTCAGTTATCGTAGTCTCTCAGACTGTAAGGGAGATCTCCAGTGGGCGTCGTCAGAAACACGGCAGGATACAGGCCAATTGCTTAGCTTGTGAAGACGCTTCTTCATGACGATATTGACCACCACTTGACAAATGAAAGTGGAAGCGTTCATCGTTGGTTCCCTCTGTACATGCCAGAGGTCATAACCTGGTGTATCGTGGCGTCTGGTCAAGTGGCCGAGTGTGGGCGGGCCTATGCGATTGTGTGTCGATTGCATGGTGCAAGAAGACATGTTGCATCAACATACGGTCAATTGATGGCTAATGGTGCTAACTACACAAGAGGCGAGTTACATCATAGTCCTTGGCATAGTGATATCCGTACTTCCAATCAGCTCAACATAATATACATGGAGTTGTACTAATAAACTTCAGAATTGTATATGATTTTGCCTTTTCTGACTTGAAAATTATCTTCAGATATATTTCTTTCTTGTATTGCAGCACCCCATCCACTATTCTCAGACAATATTCCAAGTGTAACGTTCCCATATTCATCAAGGCTGGTTTGATGTTGAATTGATAAGTTACATGGTGACTGGCAAACTCGCCATTCCATGGAACAAAGCTAAATTGAAAATAATTGTTAAGAATAATGATGAGTTCAATTTGAGAAAGATTACCCAATACATACTGATCAATGGGGATGGATTCAATATGTCTGATCGTATTGTTCCCTGTAACAGCACAATCTCAAAAGTGAATCTTGAGCAATCCCTGGGAATTATCAGTGTGATCATGAGAGAGAACTGCGGGTGATACCAATTACAAGATTACTATGTCCTCTACTGATGATTGATAGTGTGATACTGAGAGACTATCATTCAAGGAGATATAAAAAATACATTATCCAGCACCTTTGAAAATGTATAACCATTGTCAACATTAGTGTGGGATTGAAGAATGTTGTATTGCATTTCAAGGAAGGATGATGTGGCTGTCCGAACGGAATAGTGGAAAGACTTGAGTTCTACTTGTAAAAATGGCATCCAAATGAAATCAGTTATTAGTGTATGGGGATATGCACAAAACAAGTGAAGGGCATAGAGTCGGAAAGGGTAGTAATCATCTAACGAAATAGTCAAATGGTCTGGTAGACCAGAGGAACACTCCATTCTACCATTAGGGAAAAGGGACACTCCAAGCCAGTTAGATATCTAATGGCAAGACTGGTAAACAGGGAGGATTGTTAGGAAGAGGAGGAAGGGCATGGTATCAGAGAATTGGGTAGGTGGATGGAAGGTGAAGAGTGGTTTCTGGTAGAGGAGGCCCTGATATAGAAAGAGAGGGTACTGGGAAGTGAATCCTCAACTTTTAAATAAGTTTGTAAGAATAGCAATGCTCTGGGATAATGTTAAATACGACAATTTTGCTTGTAGGTTGACATCGGCATATAATTAATCGGTTTGGATACCAGATACAACCCTCCCAGACACTCCGGCCAACCTCACCAGTGCTTCTAAGTCATTCCAGACACTCCCAGGCCCCTCCAGAGCTAAGGTATGTGCCCTCAGATGTTGTATGAGAATTCTCATGTGTCCCTGACAGCACCTGCAGTTATGGAGGTACATCCAAGATACTACAGTATATAACATATAGGATAGTCACATTTTGCAGCAGCCAAGACCTCTGTACAGGTCCGCTGGAGACTTTGTGTGCAGCTGAGACTTTAGCACACAGCACCACAGGAGACTTTTACGATGGTGTGGTATTCCCAACACGGTGGTTCTTTGTGTTGCATAGCCACAAGCCATTGTGTCTATCATATTCATCAATGTTACAATCACTAGACGATTGGCATCATCATAATATGGAATGTATTATCTACCTAAATTTGTCTATATGTATACAGACAGTCAGGTTGGCTGCAGACAGTATTAGAGAGTTGAATTGGAGCAGCACGTGGAGATGCTGATCGAATAACCCTATAGATGCACCTGGAGGCTTAGTTTGAGTGAGTTTTGAGATGCACTGGGATGGAGGAGGTAATAGAGTGAACCAAAAGATGCAAATGGAAGCCAAGGTCAAGTGAACCTCAGAGATGCACTTGGAGACTTTCACCATGTGAAGTTAGAGATGCACTTGGAGGCCAAGATTGAGTGAACTGAGAAATGCACTTACAGGCTGTGATGAAGCGAGATTGGAGATGCACTTGGAGGCGTTGATGATACAAACTTGGTGGCTGTGATCGAGCAAAATTGGGGATGTGGAGATGAACTTTGATGCTGTGATGGTGTAAACTTTGAGGCTATAATCAAGAGAGTTTGGAGATATACACAGAGCCCTAGATTAAGTAAACTCTGTAATGCACTTGCAGGTTGGTTTGTTAGCAGCTGAAAGATACAGTTGGAGGTCGTGATCTAGTGAGTTTGGAGATTTGCATGGATGCCAAGAGTGTCTACAGTCAATCATGTAGTTCAAGAACCAATCGAGTGAAAATGGTATACTACTTGAATGTGATCAATCGGAATGTGGTGAAAATTGAGGTGGGTGATGCTGATAAGGTTGATCAGGAGGTGGTAGATCTGGAGGTGGTTGATCCAGTGGTGCTTGATCAGGAGGTGGTTGATCTGGAGGAGATCAATGTGGAGGTGGTCAATCTAGTGGTGGTTGTTCTGAACGTGGTCGATATGGAGGTGGTGGACCTGGATGTGGTGGATCTCAATGTGGTGGATCTGGAGGTGGTGGATCTGGAGTCGGTCGATCTGGAGGTGGTCGATCTGGAGGCAGTCGATCTGGAGGCGGTCAATCTGGAGGCGGTCAATCTGGAGGCGGTCAATCTGGAAGAGGTCAATCTGGAGGCGGCCGATCTGGAAGTAGTAGATCTGGAGGTGGTCGATCTGGAGATGGTAGATCTGGAGGTGGTAGAGCTAGAGGTGGTGGATCTGGAGGTGGTGGATCTGGAGATAGTTGATGTGGAGGTAGTCAATCCAGATGTAGTTGATCTGTAGGTAATCACCCAGGAGGTGGTCAATCTGGAGGTGGTGGATCTGGAGGTGATCGATTGAGAGGTGCCCAATGTGGAAGTGGCCATTTTGGTTGTAGTTGATTTGAAGGAGGTCGATCTGATGGACATCAATCTGGGGAAGGTTGAACTGGATCAGGTTTATTGGTTGATGGAGGATAGGGAGGTGGTTGATTTGGTGGCAGTAGATCTGGTGGGAGTCGTGACCCAAGCTTAGTCTCTATTCATTGGTTAACTCCTTATCATGGTAATATCGAGAGCAGAGTACAACAAGAGGGTATGTAATGATATGGCAGATGACAGGCTCACTTGGAGTCGGAGAAAGTTGATTGTGGGTTGATGCTGTACTCAAGATAAGCGGTACTAAGTTTCATCCGCCAAATGTAAAATCGTTTAGAAGTCATAACTCAATGACTGAACTATTCTGCACAGTGAGAGATATCCTTCCAGAGACTCCTAGATGCTCGGTGAGAGGCTGAATTCCAAAGAATTACCTCTGAGGTGCTCTGTGAGTACTTTCAGGTCCTCCTTGAAGATTCTAATGTAGAAGCACAAAATACAACACTGCTCCATACAGTATGATGTTATTTTCAGAAGGCCTTAAATTGATGCCTGTAGGTGAAAAAAATTTGGCGCTCCTCGGACTATGACAGTCATCTGCATGATAATTCCTGTGTACATCGAACCTGGAGGCAGAATGTCTACAACCGATAATATATAGTGCCAAAATTGAATAGTTCAATTCAGTATACATTCTTACAGCTACTGAAACAAATTAGATATTGGAACTAATATACAATCCAGTCGGTATCTAATTCCACATCGTTATTCACAAGCCATTAGCAATCAATATCACAGGATGCAGTATTCTCCTGCACCACATATTCAGGTCCAACTATTGGTCCAACAGGTGCAATATGGACAGAATTAGTCTGTGGGACAACCCAGATGAACCCAGCAATGCAATCAGCTCAACCATGCAGATCATTGTAAGTTGATGGAATTACCAGCACATATTGTTAAGCTTGGAGATGTAATACCCACGGTTGATTCTTCTTGCACCTTTTAGAAAAGGTTGATATCATGATTGTGGCTGGGAGATGGTTATGGATTAGGTGGCTCTGGTTTGGGTGAGTACAGCTCAAATATAATATATGAAACGATGGGATTTAGCCTTGGAAAGTATTACGGAGGTCATTCTCAGCACGTTGCATATACTGGACCTAGATGATATGAGCGTCAGGGATGATCCATTGGTTTACATGTGTATGTTCTACCTTGCAACCATGTTCCATACAGTCAATCCAAGTAGGGTTGTGAAATGGTTGACAGCAATACGACAGCCCATTCTGAAGTGTAACAAAGATTCAGTCTATGAGTACATTCTGATCATATCCGAACGCCAACCCACTATGTGTGTTTCCCCAGTCCTCCTCCAGTTGCTGGCGGAATAGTTTTCCAAAGTTGGGAAGTCCAAAATCTAATAATGCATCTCTTAGTGAGGTTAATTTCATACATTGGCACACTCCATGGAGTTGAGGTTTTTACAAATGACATACCTGCTGTGATACAGAGTGGAAAATGGGCTGATTGTGACACTGCTGGAGATGTATCAGATGGGCTCCGTGTGAACTTCACAGTGAATATGTTGCTGATAGTTCGTTGAAATCCTGCACAGAGTCAATGTCGTACCAGAGTTCAAGTATGAGATATGGTAGTGTCTCCTCGATATCATTATGACCAATACACCAGTCATTCTGCATGAGTATCAGTCACATGTCACTGACTTTGTTGGTAGATCAATATGCCTCTTCTGGGTTGGTGATAAGGCGCTGTGCAGAAATGTCAGCTGTTAAATTGTTAGTAGAACCCATTCTCCGAATTGACTCTGATATATGGCTCACATGATGCGTCATTCGATATTTGAAATGTATTATGCATTGTTCAATGGTTTTTTGGAACTCCTGAATACTGATTGTCTTCTACTGAAGTTATTCCATGATCAAGCAGATGGCTCGTTCCTTCTGGCACTGCTTCCGATCATTGAAGTTGATGATGTGAATCATACTCAGCGGCTGGCCAGTGAAGACCTCGTGCCAGGTAATGGCTTCAGTGTCGGCAATGGATAGGCCAATCTGAAATTGCCCACTCTGGTCGGTGATCATATTTGCCACCCCGCCATCCACGACCACTGCTGTAGTTTGCATCCGAGGTAATTTTTGGATGACTATGTTTCTGGGACTGGTTGCATTAGTTATGACTTTATGCAATAGTTATCACCCATCTTGTTGGAATAATTTATCAAAACACTTGATTTTGTCAGTTGTCACCAGATGGATTTTGCACTCCAGTCTCTTGATTGCATTTGGATGATCAACATCTGATCGTTAAGTCGCTAGATGTTAGGTTGTATTCAAGAGCACCTGAAACTCCCGACGTTTTGTAATGGTACCATTTTCTGCCCCATACTTGATGGCTTGTATTGCAGCCGGATTTTTAAGAACCATTTGTCCCTGTATGTGAAGGGATTCTCTTTCCAACCGTTTATCTAGTTTGGCCTTTGCAGACTTCAACACTTGTCGATTTCAAAAATTACCTTTCATCTGTCAACGTTGCTTGAGTGCATTCTCTTGTGCTTTGAGGGATAGATCAGAGTGATTCTGTTACCTAACGAATCAAGAGAATTCACATAATGCCCACACTGCACCAATTACCAGTTGATCGCATGATGTTTCCACTGCAGTTGTTCAATCATCTTTGGAGAAGTTAAGAATTGGAGTGCAATTCGATGCTAGTATTCTGATCATTCCATGGATCCCAATTCCATGGCAGGTCCTGCTTGTGGATCAATTAAATTGTATAGAGAAGTGCTGGAGGCCAAGATATCATAATACAAATGTAAATCAATTGTCAAATTCATCCTGGACATTTATAGCTTTCAGGTATGTGAGCAGCCATTTGAATAAGTTCTTAACTAAATCCATGTGCAGCTGAGGATACTCAGCGGACTGCGAGAGCCAGAAGATATTGCAGAAAGGGTATTGCCGGAACAGGTTGTGCATCGGGTCAACTTCTAGTGTGCAGAGCATCAATATTAGTATCCTTCAGAAACTCCAACTAAATATGCAGATCTCTTGAGCAATCCAGTAGTTGAAGCATAGAATGTGCCATCGGCACATGTTTAGGAATTTCATCCATTGGGCAAGAGTCATATGAGACTTGAGCAACATTCAATTGTTCTGGAAAATCCTTGACCCTGGTAGCCAACAGAGGGTAACAATGTTACTGGAAGCCATCGGTAAAATCCCACTTCAACTTAGGATGAGTTATGTCAGGAGGGTAATGTTGAGACAGCACAGTTCCAACTGCATTTGGAATGCATTCTCATTGTTTCGGGCACCACTCGGGGCACATCAGATAACTTCAATGAGAACACAGGCACTAAGTTTAGGTAAACGGCAAAGATCTTTTCGAGGAATCCCAATGGTTAAATTCAGCGGCCAGGAACGCTGATTGCCCAGAATATTAGTCAAGTGAGCCATATCGGATGCACCAATGACCTGCATAATTATAGCTGTGGTGGGAAGTTAATGCTCTGGATCCCACCACCAATCTCCCATGATGATCTCACTGTGGAACAGTTGAGCCTCTCAGTCTGTGCGGCTTACTGGTTCCATATCTAGGTGTTCCTGAAAAGGGAGATGTGCTGAAAGGAACTGGATATATTTGAAAATGTCCCTATAGTATAATATTCTGAAAATATGTGAATCATCTTCAATCCAACTGCCTTTGTGAAGCCCACTCTTCAGTTCAGAGTGGAGCTTGCTCAGGGTATCACCTGGTTGGAATGATTCGATTTTGAAGTTCTCCAGTCCATGTCTCAGATGTTGATATATCCACAATGTTGTTTTCTGGCAAAATGGTTGCACCTGCTGAAAGTCATGTGCAGACTGAAATGGATGCGATGGATTTCATTGTTAGGAGTGCTTTTGATGCTTGTTGTTTAATCAAGTTGCTTTACCATATACTCACCCACCCACATTTTCCACACCAACTTCCTCTCAATGAGCCATTGAATTTATTGGATCTGAGGTGAATGTGAGATTAGGGATCATGGGGTCTATTTGTTCTTCGTCAGGGGTATCTTCAGGTGGTGGTGTACGATGTATATTGTTAATAGATAGATCATTAGTTGACAGCTTCTCAATGGCCATATAGGTGCACCAGCTGTAGTCAAATCCTATTGACTCGGGGCGATCCCGGCCTGCAGGTGTTAGAAACCCATCTGGTTCAAGCCCTTTATTCATCGATATTGAATGCATCTGCTGCTAGAGAGCCTCTCATACATTCTTGTTAAATCATTTCTGTTTGCAGATAAACCATTTTATATGTTTCCGGCAAGTGTTAACCATGGTTGAGAAATGCTCAGTGCTCTGACCAATTTCAATGATGCTTTAGGGGGTATGAGGTGTTGCTGGACTAGAGCCTCAGGGATATTGGTTTGAAAGGGAGTTAACTCAGGTTAGCATGTCACTTTCACAGCTGCATCACACCCCACCAAATGTAGGGGAGGGGGTAAACCACAGTCACCTTACCATCAGTTTTGTTTATACACTATCATGATATCTATCAAATTCTGCACAATAATGCTGCACATCATCTGCTGAAAATCGTTGGCAGTGACAACAAGATTTCTTTTGTCGTTACTGCTATTAACTTTCAATGCTGTCCATTAGGTGCTGCTACAATCACAACAATTGTTTCTATCATATACTATCCCATTATGGCATTAGGCAGTATAAAGCTATGCTGAAGCCTGGAGCTGCAGATGAACAGAATAGATCATCTTCTTACAACGAATTGGTATGTTTCCGAGCTAGCAGTTTGCCTTGTCAAATGATCATCCAGCACTGATTGGTATGTGTGCTGTGTTCTTGAGTAATGATCCTTGACCAGTGGGTGGATCCTCCGAGACAATTCAGTGTACACTAGGAGCTCAACAGGCATTAGTCACTTTTGGTGCTTGACTCACTAGCCTGCTAATGAATAATGTTGCAGCTGCTAGGTGTATATTTTGTATGTAAAGTCCTTAGTTATGCTAACCTTGAAACTTGATATAGTTCCTATTGGATGCCAGGAGATATCATATGACATCCATTCTCTGACCATTACAGTCATGATCCAAATGAAGGTGATTATGGATCCATGATTTGAATACACCAATTTGATCATATACCACACATAGGTGGGATGTGTGTGATTATGGTCTGCTTTTCTGTGCCGGCATCTTGAATCAAAGATCCAGTGAGATACCGATGGGTGTGACACATAGAGTGATACACGAGGCCTTTGTTCTGATGAAGGTCACTGCTACCTTCAATATACTCAACTCCACTCTAGATTATTTGAAATCACAAATTGGATTGAGATTTATTTAACACCAGCATTGATTCATATATAGTGTCCACACAAGGATCTCTGCCAAAAACAACCATTCTGGCTTGAACAGGTGTGGTATTTGCGTGATATCAACACCTATTTGCTATCCTCTGATCATCAGATAATTATGTTCAATATGCACCAACCAATGTCACATTCAAATCAAGCCACCCACTAATCCGTCTTATCCACCACAGGGGAATGGTTACCCATGTTCACAGCCATCATTTCTAGGAGCTCCGCAGTTCTATGTAATTGCCCAATCGAACATGACACCAAGTTCACAACTAAGTTCCAGTCGAACCCAACAATGTCTGAGTCAAAGACCAAGGTGGAAAGCCTAAGATTTCCCACAGGGCAGTTACAGTGGACCTCAAATGCTCCCCCATCAATAGTACTCAGGACAAGGGCCCTGATGCCCAGGTATGCCACATGTGGGTTCCAGACCACCTGAAAACAATCCAGTCATTCAGCTGACATCTCCTACCTCAACTGCACAAGAACATCTTTCTGGCCCACCTGTGAGAACCCCCATATGCCTCCTGAAGAACTGAATCCAGCCAGCTGTGGGACGGTACACAACATATGATTCAGACATCACCGATAGGCCGCCATTGTGGGAGCTATCCTACAATGAATATGACCTGGATGTTGATAGCGATGATGTTACGGGGGTTCTTAATCCCAATACTCAGTACAACATTTATTGAATTAAGTACAGCCGCCTATCTAAGAAACTCTTTCTCTCCTCGTCTTATCCTAAGACTCAACCTCTTGCACCTGCGTTGCAAGAACGACCTCCCGAAACCGGTACCACAGCTCATCCCCGCGATAGATGTAGATTTCACCTCTCTGTCAAACGACCACTCCTCAGAATACTCCTCGAATGGTAATGCGCCGGTATTGAGATATCTCAATACCAGATTGTCGATATTCTCGAGGTCGCAAAAATGTAAAACCACTTGGTAGATGTGGGTTAAACGGTGCTCATCCAAACTGAAGAGAAGATTGCCGAAATGTTTGACTATCTATTGAAGTGCATACTCGGATTGTGTCAACCTGTGTCCAGGCATAAAAAGCGTAATCATGTATATGGTTGAGAGACGTAATCATGAAGTATATAATGGATAGAATTCTTAATAATATTTTAAGATTGTCTTCGGTGCTTCTGTGTTGACTGAGAATAGCTGTTGTTGCTTGCTTCCTTTCATTGCCGCAGCAATGGTGTCTCTTTATAGCCAACATTCTTGGTCTTGTGTTGCCACACCTACTTGGTATGATTATGCCGCTCATGATAGCATTAACATGGACACTCCCCTCAAGGTGTTCCGTGATAACTGCCACGCTCCCCATAGGTTATGTGTCCATGCAATGTGGTTTCAAAGCACTATGCTTCTGATAACAATCAGGCCATCCACCGCACGATATCATATCAGCCAACGCATCAGACACACTTGAACTTAGACATCTTGCAATCGAACGAGTCCGTAGTTGGAACATCTACCATATAAAAATTGATAATGTTTATCCCAAATTAATTCCTTCAACATGCGCGCAATCAATTTAAACGTCATGGATTTAATCGGCGACCAACCGACACCACGCCAATGTAGAATATAGACGCGTAAGCTCGTATCCGATACGAGGTTACATTGCGATCCATACAACTTAAATCAGTAAGTTGTGCTCGCTCTTCGCTTATTGCCAACGTCATTTTTCCCTCAGGTACGTCATGCTAAGGTCGAGACTTCTCTCCAACCAGAACGTGCCTTACTGGATCCTAGCGCATTATGGGATAGGAGAAAGAAGTTCTCTCAATCGCATCTGACTATCAACTGCCGTGCATGATAACCATGCATGTCCCGCTAGTATCAGGAAGGTGAATGCGACTAGTATGAAACCCTGCTGGAAGGCATACTACTGGCCGACTTGTTGAATCATGATTAGGTGTTATGCAAGTCACTGTCTGACTATACTGATTCTGATTCAATATCAAGTACCATTATCGCTGCTACGGGACAACCCCTAACAGATGACTTATTGGACTTGGCCAGTACTGAAGGGAAAGTTCCAATCAACTTGAAGCAGACTGAATTCTCCTCGAAGCGATATACCCAAACTTTGGGACTGCCTAACTTGAGTAACTGCAACAAGCACAAGAAGGTATAAGTGGCTGAGAATCCGGAGCAAATGCATCGGAGTAGTATCCGAGGGCTGAACCATTTTAAACAGCTGTTGGAATGTCCTGTACATTGGGAGATGGAGGTTACAGATCTTTTAGTGACTTTCAAGTACAGACCGCATTTGGAAAACATTGATAATTGAGGATAGATTTGGCAGCAGTGGATCGAGTTGATATTCAACACATGTACAAGCGATGTTCAAGAGGCATGAAAGAAGGAACAGGGAGGCAACCAGCAACCAGCAATCCATTTCGCCAAGCATGTGGGTTCAAAGGCGACAGGTAACCTCCCACTGTGGCCAAATACATCATTCAAGGTTATGATTTGTCAGGTGCTGAATGGAGACGATGACAATGCATCTGGAAAGCAACTCAAAGCCACCTACAGGGATTTGTTGCACTTTGAGGAGCTAATAGAATCCATGGAAACTAATTGTGGCCTGAAAGAGCATTACTGTCTAACTGCGCTATACAAATACACCTCAAAGCAGGTACAATTGGATGAACAGTATATGGGGTTATAGGTTCATTGGCAAATAATGATTGACCACTTCTATGGGCAGATTTCGTTCAACTGTTGCCTTTTTGATGCCTTCAAGGTGAAGAAGGGTCACAATTGAATATCATTTTTTATTGAAAGGAGGGCAGCTACAGGGCAGAATATTGTGGAGTACGAAATTAGACCGGCCAAAGTAATCCCTACCAGCCTTGTAGCTGTTAGATATGCCACACTGCTAATCAGTATACATAGGCTGCAGCAGAATCTGAGGAGAATGGAATTGTGAAGGAGGAGGACACTGGTGCATAGGAGATTGGAAGTAGTAATCATTTAAGTTCTGATTAAGTGAATAGAATTAATTAAATTCAACATATAGTTATTGGGTCCAAATGGTTGTTGGTGATATACCTAACATCAGGATGATTTTCAGGAGTGCTGGAGGATGAGCCAATCTTCCCTGCATCTTTCGGTACAACTGAAAGAGATAATTGAAGAAGAAAAGAAGACTGAACAATGGGCACAGGAGGTTCATGAGCAAGTCAATGGCAAGGAGATCCTCAATCCAGATTATTGCAGTTCAGTATTGAGTACAGTATACAATGAGATCTGCCAGGAATTGGAACCTGCATGTCTGGATGCAGTGGTGCGGCTAGTGAATAGCCATCCAATTCACCAATCACATGATGACTGGGTTGCTGGAAACAAGTATTCAATTCCAGGCCTACTGGGAAGCTGGTTTCTGGCGCACCAGGTATGGGCAATATGGTTCATCATGAAATGATAGGTTTGGGATTTGGATATGACAGGAGTACTAGTGGCAGATGAAATGGGCATTAGAAAAATGGTTACCTGACTGACCATGACTATGATATTCCAATCGCGGGATGAGATGGTCATTGCCGAGTTGGCACTGTCAATCATGTGGTGGAATACCCTTGGCGAATGGGTAAATAGGACACCAAATTTCTATTCTGTGATTATTAGTGAAGAATGAGAGTGGTAACCATTGCTGAGACTGAATTCAATGCCGCGCCACCATTTAGACATCCAGACAACTCTAACTGTAGAGTTTACCGAGCTTGCTTCAGCCCTTGAACCAATTGTAGTCATGACAATCGCGTCAGTGACAGAGACATTGAAGAGTGTCATCAATGAAATGACACATGGGACTAATTTCAAACTGGTGAACGTGTTGGATGCAGAAAATGCCAAACTCACTCATGAGGATCTGAACAGCAGTATTGACAAGGCAGAAAGCCGATGGAATATCCACCATGTTTCATATGATAACTAAATATCCGCAGCGAAACAATCAAGCAATGACCAACTGTCACACTGTGTCATGAATTTTGGGAGTTTTGATTAGTCTCAGCAGGACAGGATGACAAACAGAAAGGGCTGGCAAATTGCAATGAATGCTAAAATTGGATTGAAGCTTCAAGTCCCGGCCACAACAAAATGCCATTCACCCTTTGATTAGTTTCATCAAACGATATAGTTATTTTCAAGTACACGTAAATATGTGGTAAATGATCTAGTGATAGTAATCCATTGTTCAGAGGGATTGGATTCCATGGTGAAGAGTTCGATGCATGCCATCCAGACTGAAGAGAAGATAGCTCAACCAGATGCTGTGCACCGGATGATCCAAATTGTCAAGGGCTGGGAGATCTGAATGTAGTCAGAATTGAAACTGGCACATAAGAAACCATTGATTCATATTCGCAAGGAGAATGCACACGTCGTCAATCTTGAAAGGACGGAGGGTGCTCAAGAAATTCTAAACACCCACATGGTAAGATAAACCATGCAAGGTCCATCAGGAGCATAGAGGGTACATGGATGCTGGTTGGCATATGCTTCATTCGTACTGGGAGACACCCAGCATCGCACCGACCATTGCAATTAATGGTACCATGCATGACCACTCCATATTGGGTGGATTCTCCACTTCGCTGATGGCTGAAAGACGCAATTGTACCAATGCTTGTCATTTTAGCAGTGGAGTATCCCAAACCCGATGAAGATGATGTAACAAACGTGGCCATCTTCCATGGACATGGATGAATTCATCATGTCTTGCATAGTGCACCTCCTCTGCCTGGCCAAGTCCATTATTGCCAGTGGTGGCAACAGAAGTTTTTCGATGATAATTTGGATATTTTCTAACTGTTTGCTGAAATGGGCAACAATGAGCACACAGAAGTGCAGCACAAATTCCAAGATTCACCAAAGCCTGCTGTGTTGATAACAACACCACAAGTGGTCAGGAGTAGCTTTAAGCCTACAGCCGCAAACTATCGAGTAAGAACTAAGATGTTTTGGTTATTGAATGAGCAACACTAGGCTTTTGCATGGGTTCTCTGGGTAGGGCAAGACAGAGTCCCACAGCCATGGCTATAGAAGATACGTCGCAGTGGGTATGATACCCAAGCGGACGATCTCCACCAGCTCTCTGGCGCAGAACGCAGGAGTATTCTGCATGGCCTGAAATGTGTACTGAATATAACAACCTCAATGATATGCTGCATTCTCGAGTATCAGAAGGATGTAACAATCCGGATTTCAGTGCAAGGTGACGTGGTGCAGTCAGATGGTGAGCATGAACAATAGCCATCAGGACAGTAAAATCCAGATTCACCTCTTTACACATTGAATGCACATACTCTCACCAACTGATGTATAATAGTCAAATGGTGTTCACATTAAGGAGCTTCTAAGGATTAAAGTAGTACTCTGTAGAATTCAATTCAATTTCATGTTGGTTGATTATTAGTGACGAATATAAGAAGATGTCCATGATAAAACATGTATTTGGTATAATGAAACATAGACTTCTTTGGATGATTGAATCTGTAATCAACAGCCGGTGCGCCAGTGCAATGGTGGAGAGTAGATGGAATATATATTCAGGACAATATTGACTGACTAACAATCAACAGTGCCATCTAGTCATCATTGTTATAATGATTTGAAGCTGCAAATACTCCTAATGTTTAAGGTATATGTTGTGTGTAGTATTGGGATACCTAAACCAGCAAGAAGATCTCAACAGGTTCGTTAATGACATATTTTCGGTGCACTGCTAACCGTGATAGTGATTAGAGATATTTGTAATCTGCAGATTCCAGGTATGCCAGAAACTCAGATAGCAATTTAATGTATTCCTTACTCTCATATCTCAGGTGTCACGGCGCAGAAAGGTACGGAGATACTTGGGAATAATAGTAGAAAGATACAGAAGGAGTGGAAGGAATTGTGTTACGGAAAGGCGGAGACGTTGGAAGACGCGGAGGAAGCG
>Ga0307512_10000149_pt1 | contig 92166 bp, 87 predicted proteins | sample 14_EM_MG_FD_200267 | JGI IMG/M metagenome (GOLD analysis project Ga0307512, IMG submission 200267) | Populus trichocarpa ectomycorrhiza microbial communities from riparian zone in the Pacific Northwest, United States - 14_EM | ecosystem: Host-associated > Plants > Roots > Unclassified | place...
GTATAACAACACTCTTGCCACAGTCAAGCGTCAGATCCAGCAGGCGGAGAACCCAACGCCTGCCGTGGTGATCAGCGTGGAAGCAGCGCGTGTTGACAATGCTATTCTTCTTGACTATTTGACCTCTGAAGTGGCGCTTCAGGAACCTGAGATCGGAAGCATTGACCCAAACATCCCGATAGACAACAATTGCACGGATGACGAACTGCATTTCAGGATGCCAGGGGGCAGCGGGGATTTCGAAGATGAAGGTGACGAAAGTGATGTCATTCCCACCGCCAGCCGGCGACGACGGGCTGCGACTGAACTCGAGAGGTTTGACCTGGGAACCAGTGATGTCGACGGGTATGAGGGCGAGGATGGCAATCATGCGGATGCGGATGAGGAAGAAGAAGCATCGCAAGCCGATGATGGATCAACGCAGAATGTGGAGGACTGAGGGCATAGTACTCGAGAGTGTGAAGATTGGACAGTATATTTCAGACATGTAAAATACGATAGTGGTGGAGCCAATGCAACGGCAAGCGATGTATGCGAAGCGAAGACTGTATTGCAATAAGTGACAAAATCTCAAAGGTAAACATGAATGAGAGTGCGGCATGTGGCTATCAGCCGAAGAAAGGCATAAACATCGCCTGGCGTTGTGTAAATGGCTACTGAATAACTGCAACCCCTGCGAAGAGTGTAACATACGTGTCGTTCCAATGGTGCGTATACGTCACCACATTCCGGACGCAAAATAAAGGAAGCCTGACGCCGGAGCAGCGAGCGTAATATACAACGCGACGCGTCTCAAGAATAAGAGGCATGGTATAATAGCCGCCGCAAGGGAGGTATGGAACGCGACCCGTCGCTTGGGCAACGGGTCGCGTCTGATTCTCCGTCAGAGGGTACAAGGTTCCGCCAGAGCCGTCAGAGCCGTCCGGAACACCCGGGTGTTTCAGACGGAAACTAGGGTTGTTGCTGATGCAGGAGGACATGTGCAAGCTCAACTCATAACCTCCTATCCTTTGCGGCCTGGGGATTCCGTTTATGGCATTCTCTCAGTAACTCTTTTTCATCGAAGTTCTCATAAGGTTCCTCTGTCCAATCTGTGTCCTCTGGATATCCTCTCCATTTGACCAGATATAAAACTTTCTTCCATTCCTTGTTAAATTGACTGCCCATGATTCCTTCCACCTGGTATCCTGTCTGGTATTCATATCCCTCAACATCATACCCCAACTCATTTTCATTAGTAATCATTGCATCCAGGTTTAGTGGATCCCGAATTGGATTACTGGCGATTCAAAAGGGTTTGATACCGGATACGTGACAGGCGTTATGTATTCGCCATCGTGAGGGCAGTTCTAGCTTGAGTGCTGAAGGTGACATAACCTTTGTGACCCTGAAAGGACCATGGAGTTTAACGTCCAACTTTCTGGCTGGCCTCCTGGTTTTGAGGTTCCTTCCATTGAGCATAACCAAATCGCCTGGTTAGTAAACTGGCACAGGTTTGGATTTCTTATCGTGGTATTTCCTCATTGTTTCGCTGGGCTTTTCGAGTCCCTGACGACAAAGTTGATGAACACTTGTCATCCACTGAATGTAGTTCTGAGAAGTGGGATTCCACGAGGGTTCGGCAGTTGGCTAGTTTGTTCAAGGCTGATAGCCAAAATTTGCAAAGAATGGTGTCATTTTAACTGTGGAATGGAGGGAATTGTTATAGGCATATTCTGCCATTGGCAACATTTCTCCCCAATTATCCTGTTCGTAATTGCAGCAGTTTCGGAGCTAACACCCTAGCGTTTGGTTGACTCTTTCCGTTTGTCCATCAGTTTGAGGGTGAAAGGGTGACGACATTTTGGACTTGATTCCTAATGTATCAACAATACCTTTCCAAATTGTCGATGTAAACCTTGTGTTTCTGTCTGAGGTTACTGTAGATGGGATTCCATGATGTCTCCATATCTCTTTTAGGAATATGCGCACCAAGTCTGGTGCTTTCTTTTCTCCATCCTTGAGTGGAATGAAGTGTGACATATCCATGAATCGGTCAACCACTACCCATATGGATGAGCATCCATTTGATAGAGGCAGATCCACAATAAAGTCCATAGACACTTCGTCCCAAGGTCTGTATGCTAGCTCCAAAGGCTGCAGTAGTCCATAGCAAGCGTGACGCGCTGCCTGATTCTGTTGGCACTCAGGACATGGATGAACATAGTCTTCGATCCATTGATCCATCTGGGGCCAGAAGAAGTTCCTTTGCCCAAGTTCAATCGTCTTTTCCTGGCCCATGTGGCCAGCTACTTTAGAGTCATGATCTTCTTGTAGAATCATTTTCCTGAGATCCACGCTATCAGGAACCCATAGCCTTCCTTTATGCCAAATGACTTCATCCTCTAATCTAACGTCTGCATCTGCCTTTCCCTCTAACACCCTGTCATATGCCTTAAGCCAGTCCTCATCATCCTGGCCAGATAGGATCACGTCCTGGTACATATGTTTATCGAATTTGACCACAGGTATAACCTTCAGTGTGTGGGATGAAACAACAATTGGTTCTGATAGTGACTGGAGAGATGAAACCATTATTGGTGAGCCCTTTGCTCTAGCGGCTGATGTCCAAACATAGTCTCCCTCTACTGACATAAGTTGGTCAGGTCTAAGAACCTGGTGGATAGGCTGATTTTCGTTTTCCTCAATGCTACCTCCCCCCTTTTTTGGGCAATACTCCGAACACCTAGATAATGCATCAGGTTTTCCATTTGCACTTCCTGGACGATAGAATATTTTAAAATCGTAGCCAGCCAGCTCTTGTGCCCATCTAGCCTGCCATCTATTCAAGATCTTTGTAGTAGTAAAATATTCGAGATTTTTGTGGTCTGTATAGATCTGAATCTGATGGTGAGCTCCATCAAGGTAACGTCTCCACTCTTTCAAAGCAGCTACTATAGTGAGCAGTTCGTTATCATGGATGTAGTAATCGATTTCAGCTTTATCCATTCTTCTGGAATAAAATGCAATTGGGTGTAATCGTCCAGCGATAACGCATGAGAGTACCGCACCAAAAGCGAAATCGCTTGCATCAGTTTCCACAACAATCTGCCGCATGGGTTCAAAGCGCTTTAGGATTGGGGCCTTAGTAACCTGGTCCTTGAAGTTTTGAAATGCCTTTGCACATTCATGAGACCATTCGTATGGAACACCGTTCCTAAGGAGGTCGGTAATAGGCATCATTTTTCTTGCAAATCGTTCCAAGAATTGTCGATAAAAGTTGGCGAATCCCAAGAACATTTGCACATCTTGTTTCCATTCGAGCTTTGGCCATTCCAGGATAGTCTCGATTTCATCCAGAGCCATCTCTATTCCTTCCGATGATATGATGTATCCAAGAAATTCAACTCTGGAGGCATGCCATATACATTTGACTGGTGCGATGGCGAAGTTATTTTCCTTTAGTCGTCGGAGTACCTCCAGGACTATTTGGATATGCTCTTCTTCTGTTTCTGAATAGATTAAGAAGTCATCCATATAGATGAGGAGTCCTCTGTCAAGCATGTCTCTGAAGATTGTCTCCATTGCATCTTGGAATGTAGCTGGGGCATTTGCAAGACCGAATGGCATAACAGTATATTCATATAGGCCATATCTTGTACGAAATGCTGTTTTCCATTCGTCACCCTCCTTGACTTGGATGTGGTGAAATACAGCCTTGAGGTCGATCTTGGTAAAGATTCTAGCACCCTGCACTCTTTCTCGAAGTTCGTTTATTAAAGGGAGTGGCCGCCGATTCATTATGGTGACTCAATTGTGTCCTCGATAGTCCACACATAAGCATAGGCCTTTGCCATGTGGTTTTGGAACGAAGAGGATAGGTGCACCTGCTGGTGACTTGCTTGGGCAAATCTTTCCCTGGTCAAGCATTTCCTTAATATATTCCTTGAGTGCTGATAAGTGTTTTTCTGAGAGAGCATAGATAGGTCCCCAAGGGGGTTCTTTTCCCACCTGGATATCAACGGCATGGTCAAATGATCGATGAGGAGGCAAGACATTGGAGACTTCTCCATTATACAGAGACCTGTAATCTCGATACTGCTATGGAATCCTATCAATCCAATCAATTTCCATTTCATCGTTATCATTGATATTAAGGTTTCCAATGATTCCAATCCATCGAGGATCATTCCCGAAATCCAGTATCGTGTCATCGATTTCAATGGTGAATGAATTGCAGCTATGCCTTGTGCATGTCCTCTTGCATTCCTCACTCTCAAAGCCGATTTTTCCTCCATCTGTGAATCCCTTGGCTTTATGATTAATGATCCACCAATATGGGAGCATCAGATAACAGGAATCCTCCATTGGACCTATTTCGAAAGTTTCTTTGGAATAATGGTCTCCATGTTGACATGTAATTGGGAAGGTATAACACCATCCGCAATTCTCCAGTGTATCTCCAGCAAAGTTCTGAATTTCCTTCTGTTCTTTGCGGATAACAAATGGGACATTGTGTTCTTCAATCCATTTCTCTGAGGCAATGGGTGTAGTAAATCCAGAATCGAGTAGCACTCCCGCTGGAATATTCTGTTTGCCTCGAAATTAGATTAGCATCATTATGTCAGGTCTGTTGCCTGACTTGGGTTTGGGTGGAGCATGTTTTGATTTTTTGTGTTTGATTGAATCACTGGAAGGCGAAGCCTTTGGTTTGCGTGAGGTACTCATGGTGAACTGCCTTTTGACACAGCTCCAGCCACAACAGGTCGTGAGTAATTGACGGATAAGAGTTGTAAGATATGGATATATGTATGGTCACCTTTGCTTTCAAACTGAATGCTATGTGGCCAGCACATTTCGAGTACTAAACTCATCCTCAGGCATCCTGTTTTCTTTATTCAATCTCAATTGAGCTATCCAAGGAAAACACTATCGTTTCCATCCCCCATATTTCCATATAGATCAATACCACTACCTCTACCTCATAGGACTGTACCACAATATCCTTTAATCCATGATCATCTCATCATTAGAGTCTACCTCATAGACCCGTCAAGATGCAGAGACCTGAGCCTTGGGTCTATCCCCTCCTGCTCCTGCGGCGGATGAGACATCTTTTGGATGGTCGTCTTTGTGTTTCAGCGGTTTACCTTTAGAGGAAGAAGACACGATTGAGTTTCGGCAGAACTTCCAAGCGTGGTTGTCCATGCCACAGCGAGCACACTCACCCTTTTCAAATCGTTTTTCTACCAAAGAAGGGGGAATTCCCTCCAGGGCTTTCCTCTTGTCCGTATGGACAGGAGTCTGACCCATAGTTTTATCCTCTTTTTTGGGTTTCTTAGAGCCAGGCTTCCCTACTGATCCCCGATCCTTGGGTTTGTCTTCTCTTTGGTCCCCTTCCTCCAGACACTTTCTCTTCTTGTCGTTTTTCTTAAGACTCGAAGAGCTGTCCTTTGAAGAATGCTCCTTTTGCAATATTAGGAATTCTTCCATTGCTAGTCCAACCCTTCGAACACTCTCCACATAGTCTAGGTCGTTTCGAGGTTCTCGTTTGGTTGTTCACAGGCGATATTGGATATCCTCTGAAAGCCCATCTCTAAGCAAGGTCCTCCAAGGGGTGCTAACTAGGCAGACCTTATAATTGAGCGTTTCCATGTCTGTTAGGTAGCTCTCAATGTCTTCCTTGTATTTCAGTTTCCTCATTTTGCCTAGGGCTTTCCTTTCTTCTTGTCAGTCGAGGAACCTTTCTTCCATTGCGCTGACAAAGGGGTTCCATTGGTCCACCTTGAAGTATTTTTTCATATACTCAGCTCTGGCATCGTACCATGTTCCAGCTTTTCCATCCATTACACCTCCAATCGAAATGATCTTGTCAATATCATCCTCGAAATCTGTGCGGTGAAACCACTTCCGATATGGGAGGGTGTCGTCTGATGGATTTCCTTTGAATACTTTGGGGAGCTTCATCTGGCTCTTTTTCTTTTGATAGTTTCGACCAGGGCTGCATCCTCATATCGAGCCACTATATATTGTAGATCCTCCTGGTGGGAGCGGTGGTAATCCTCCTAGACCACGCCTTCTTGGGTTGTTACTGCTATCTGACGAACTTGAGCTGTCATGTAGGTCATTGCCAGTGGGGAACGGGGGAAGTGGTGGCTCATCTGGGTTACGAACCCAATTATTATTGCCTCTTCCACCCCCTCCTCCTCCACCTTCGGAGGGTCCTTCTCCCCCACTTCCAGCTTTACTGGATGGTGGAGTAGAGGGTGGTAAGGAAACGTCGTCTGCATTCCTGCCCTTGACAATTTCCCATTTCCCGCTTTTTTGGCTGTAGACCCACTTAATACCACTTGATGTTTCCATAAAGGCTCCATCCTTGGGTTGATTTGGGTTTCCTTCTGGGTTCTCCAGTTTGTCGTCTTCTGCTACTGAGTTCGCCAGAGTTCTGATGGAGCGTCAGGTTTTCTTTGGAACTTCCTTTAGTTTTTCCTCAAGCTGTTTCTGGAATTCTGCAAAGGCCCGCTGCCACTGTTTCTTATTGGCTTTCATTTCTCTTTTAGTTGAAGCCAACTCTACTCATTGCTTCCTTAAATCATCCTCAGCCTTTTTCTTATTATCCTCCATTTCCATCCTTTGTGTATTCTGTACTCTTGCCATTATTTGTTCAGCATTCTTCTTATTGGCTTCCATTTGTAACCTTTGAGCTTGCAATCGAACTGCCAGTGCATTCTCAGCATCTTGCCTCTCCCTAAGTACTGCAGCTATTCTAGACCATGCAGTATTATTACTTGAGATTTGGGCATTAAATGCATCATTGAGATTGTCGTAATCTTGAGATGCTTTGGCTGTGATTACCGCCATTCCTCCTTTGACATTAGATGCAAAGATCTGGGACTGGAGAATGATCTCTGTGTATTGGGCGTACACATTATGGCACAAGGTTTCGACTCCCTTGGTCATTTGATGATAGAAAGTGTTATGTTTGCTGATCATCGACATATGGGCATCTACCAACTGAGGCATATCTTGTTGTACATCAACGGATTTTGATATGGATTCTGAGATGAGGGCTTGGATTCCATCCAAGTCTGCCGTTAATCGATTGTACAACTCGACTGCCCATACAGGGACTTGTTTGTTGGTAATAGGCTGGTATTGTTCCACCGCTTTCCCAGTTGTATCTCTGTGGACCAGGACATTACTCCTCCTTTCCACTGTTAATCATTGAAGGTGTGATGATGACATGATCTACTGCTTGAGGACTATGCAGTGTTTAGTCTTTCCTCCGGACTGGTAATGAAGACCGATGTAATCGTCTGCCTGGTATCCGAAGATATCAAACTGTTTTAGTTCGTAATCAGAGGAGTCTGTATCTTCGCAGGAGTTTTTGAGGATATCTTCTATGTATTCTTCCTCAGTTAGAGAGTCCCAGGGATCAGAGATCTCAAACGCAGGGCAATCAAAGAAGGTTTTGGTAGAAGTGGTGTCTAAATAAGTTTGGACAGCGTGGACAATATACGGGTAGAGTATGATATGGGAAATGATAAAGAGGAATTCGAATATCATGTGGTGATGTGTCTGATAGAGATTTGGAAATAACAATATAGTGTAATGCGGGAGGATCGACTCCAAGTTACCTCAACTGGAAGTATCCCTTCTAAGTATCCCCTTATCTAGTCTCGCTATCGGACTTGATATTGGACTTATATAAGGACTAATAGATGGTTCACTTCGAAGCTTCACTCAGGCACAGAAAGGAATCAGAATAGAATAAATATAGAATAGCGTTCCAATCCAAATATATTGTTAAGGCTTGTTCTCTGTCGTGAGAAGGTTGCCCTCTATACCAGTGGAGAATTGAGCGGTCATTATACCTCTTTCTTCTGCACTCTAACTGCTAATTCTAACTACGCTTTTCTCTAGATAATTCACTAACATTCCTTCGTCCCCCAATGCCTTTGGTGGGATAACCAGTCGGCCTGAACTTCCTTCGAGCAAATGGTATCCTTCCAATCTTCAAGTCTTTCCGGACCAACAGTATCTTTCTGATATACATCTCCAGAATTATTGGTATCAATCGGACTGTTGTCTTCCGGACCATCTTCTTTATTCAACCATTCAACAGCCTCCCTCCACATCGTGCCCAAGCATCCCTATCCAACTGGTCGTCGCTATTGCAAATTGCATGATAGCTCATACAGAGGTGGCGACGGCTGGCATCATTCATCATCTCCATCCATAGAGAATAGAACAATGGGTGTTTGCATTGTATTAACACACCACTATTGCTATGACAAAACTCGAAGGTGGGTGGTGATGATGTAGTCGAGGGACATGTGCCTGGCAGTCATTGGTGTGGCGATAGTATTGGCTTATGACTGATGAACCTTATTCCTTCGCCACCTGACATCATCTTCGAGTGATATCTCGTGACCCCGGAACCGTGACAACTCCAAAGGTGTAACATCGTTAAAGCATCTGCCTTCCCTTTCGATTTGCCTGGTCGATAGACGATCTGGTAACCAAACCTAGTCAGAAAATCTCACCACCGTGCCTGTCGTCAATTCAAGAGCTTCGTTGTCATACAATACTCAAGGTTTTTATGGTCAGTTATTAACTGAAGGGGATACGCGGCCCCTTCACATCCTGGTCTCCATTCCTCGAGTGCCTTAATAATTGCCATAAGCTCCTCATCGTCTATATCATAATTTCAGATGGCTGGTGATTGTTCCTTCAGAATGTAAGCTACCGGGTGTAACACCCGATCGTCATCATATTGAGATGAAACTCCTGCAGATGCATAATCGGAGGCGTCTGTTTCAATGATCACTTCTCTATCGTGATCAAAATGTCGAAGTACTGGAGCTGTTATACACGCTGTCACCATCATTTTAAAAGCTAACTGTTGTTCCGCCTCCCATACAAATGGTTCATCTTTTTTGGTTTGCCTTGTCAGTGGCTCTGCTTTCTCAGAATACTTGGGGATAAATCTTCAATAATAATTGCAAAACCGTAGGAACTGTTGTACTTCGAAGAGAATATTCAGCCTCCCATTCTTTGTCTTCTTCTCTCGACTCCAATTCTTCACTGTCTCAACCTTCTCCTCATCCATCGATATCCCCTTTGATGATATCATCCGACCCAGGTACCGTACAGTTTCCGTATGAAACTCGCATTTTTCCGGCTTTAAATATAAACCTGCTTTCAAAATATGTTGCATAACCCACTTCACATGTTCCACATGTTCTTCCTCCGAATCACTATATATCAATATTTTATCCAGGTATGCTGATGCAAAATCATCCAAAGCCTCCCTCAGAGTATTATTGATGTATCCCTGGAAGTCCACAGGAGCATTTGTTGTACCGAATGGGATAACCATTGGTTCAAACAATCCATATCTTGTCCGGAAGGCTAACTAATGTTCATCTCCCTCCTGAATCCGGAACACATTATAAGCCCCACGGACTTCAAGTGTCATATAAACCTCAGCCTTTCGAAGCAAATTCAATGTCTCTCGTATTCAGGGATGGGGGTATCGATTTGTGATTGTCTTGTAATTGATATGTCAGAAATGAATGCAGAATCGAAGCCATCCATCTGGTTTCTTAGCAACCAGGGCTGGTGGCGCAAAGGGTGATAACAACTGACGGATGAATCCTTTCGACATATACTCCTTCAACCATTCCTTAAGGACTACCAACTTGGCCGTTGACATTGAATAAAGGGGGCCCCATGTTGGTGTCTCCCTTTCCTTCAGGCATACTTCATGGTTAAAACCTGGTCAATGTGGTGGGAGGCGATCAGCTAAAACCTTATTAAACAAAGGTAGAAACTCATGATACTGTTTCAGAACAACCTCCTCCAACGGTCATTTTTTATGATGTTTTGCCCCGATGGCTCTATTAATATCATACAGGGATGCTTTCAACACCTTAATCTTCCTTAACTTAACTGTTCGAAAGAACCAATATCCGATAGGCATAACAATAGTTCCTCGAAACGGTCGTTGTGGATGTATCTGTGGCACGAACATTCCTTCCTCCTGTGGAAAAACTGGTTCCGGGGGTTCTTCTGTTACTCCTTGTACCGTAACGGGTGCATCATGGCAATGTGTCGTACAGTAATGTGATCCGAAAGTAACCATATTAGATGAGAACTGTACTGCAACATCATATAATCGTAACCAGGGGATTCCAAGGACAACTGGATAATGTCGTAATTTCATAACGAACATGGATAAATGTTTCTAAAGATGTTGGATTATGATTCCTACTTTTGTAACATCCGTAATATCCCCAGACTAGATAGGTCTTCAGTCGATAACCTCGACTTGTGGTTTCTCTTTTAACTCTTGGAGTGGTATTTGATGATGGCGGGCAAAATCTTGATCGATAAATGCTATGCCTGTAGCTCCCTAATCAATCAGCGCATATGTGGGTATCTCTTGAATATTCTAGGTCAATGTGCAGGTTATAACTAAATGTTTCCCTTCCATTGATCATTCTAATACCTCTACCTTGCTAACTGAAAAACGCGAAATTCCAAAACATTTCAAAGAATTTGAAACAAAACTTTTTCTGTCAACTGAAGAGCCATCTTTCTTCAATTGACGTACTCTTTTACCGATTCCTCGGAACCTGTCTCGGTCCCTACTTCCTTCACTTCTGCTCCAGCCGCTTTGAATGTCTGAGCTATCTTCCTTGCGGCGCACTCTGCCGCTCTATGGTTCAACCCACCACAATACAAACGCCTTCCATCTGTGAACCTCTTTGCCCTATCTTCCGCAGAAATCCTTCTCCTGGCCGCTCTGAGGTCCATATGTGCCGGTCCTGTCTATCCAGCCACTGTTCCAGTAAGGGCTCCTGCGGGATCCTTTGGATGGGCTGGAGGTCTGGGGCAAGGGGCAAAACCTGTCCCTCCACCCCTGATCTGTGCTGCCTTTTCCGCACGTCATTCTCGAAGCTGATCATCCCACTTCTGACAAACCGTGACAAACGCAGGAAGTTCCTCCGGCATATAGTTATACGTGCGGGAGTCTTTCATTTCCTCAGATAGTCCCATTCGCAAAGCATTTCGTAAGGCCGAGGGGTTCCAATCCAAGTCCGCGGCAATGACTTGATACTCAGCGTAGCACTCAGAGAACATGCAGTTCTTGTGTTTGATTTCCCGCATCTTCCGTTCGGCTGTGGCTACTTGGTCGGGGTCCCCAAACGCTGCTGTAACAAGTTGTATATAAGCTTGTGGGTTTTCCAGCCATATCATTCCGTCCTCCCAGACGTGTGGCATGATTTGCCCCAAGCCTATACCCTTCAGGCGGTTGAGTGCGTACCGCATCTTCGACTGTTCGTCACGGAAGCTGGCGGGATTGTGTTGTATGAACCTCTGTGGTTGCGCAAATCCAGCTGCTCAATGAGTTCGATCCAACCCTGAAAATTCCGGGGAGTCTGGAGATTTCTGGCTTCTGTCATCAGGAGTCTGTGGGGCTGTGGGGGCTGCCTGGGCTGCCAACGCGAGAACATTGGCTGACTGCGTCCTCATACCGCGCACCCCCTCTCCAGACGGTTGTGCATCGTGGGTCATCGCGAGGACATCCCTGCGTAGTTATTCGTCGGTCGAGTCCTGACTTCGGCATTGTTAGTTCCGCAGTCCCCGAATTCAATTCTCCATCTCGGTATAATTGCACAGTGTGGACAGCAACTGTTGTCCCAACAGGTCCATGATCTGCTTCTGTAACGCGATTATCTGAGCGGGGTGATCGCACACCCTCTGTACGAGGTTTGCAGGTTCTATGTACTGGGCCACCCGCCTCAGCACCTCCTGTGCTTCTTCGAGCATTGTTTGTCTCTGTCCTAAGTTGATCTCCAGCAGGTCCCTGTTGACGATTCCTCCACTGATAGCCTGGTCATCCGTGGACACCAGAGCCAGCCGATTGTGCTGTTCTGATCCTGACATCGCAACGAATCAAGCACATCTACCAGTGCCAAATATATACGTCAATTTCGGAGGGGGTCGGGGTCAGAGGTTCAATAACAATCAAGGGCACTGGCGCAAATGTTGCTGTTGCTGCTTTCTGCTGGTGCGTATCCTTCTATTGAATACGTTCCGAAATAGTTATGTCCTTCGCACTGGTGAGGTCATTCTGGGTACCAATCGCACCAAACGTGGGCTCCACAATCCGTAGTCCAATTAGTTCCAAATATGGGGTCGTCCAATTCTAAGCCTCCTCCGTATTTGGCAGCTTCTGTCCAATCCGTATTCCAAGGGGAGGGAACGTCTGACTGCTCCCAAAAATGAGTAGGCAAGGTGAGGTCGTCTACCACAGTAGTCGATAATTCTTCAATGCCTTCAAAGGTGTTCAAAGGATCACGTTTGGACAACGAACAATGAGTTCTGGCAAGATCAAACCAATTCGTTTGGGATATACAGTTACTGCCATACTTTCACATCCGACTATGGGGATCAATATGGGTATTGGCCGATATCAAATCTAGAAAGTCATGGTAACCCATCAACGCAATCGTCGCAAATGTGAAGCCACCGATGATTTGGTCTAAGATATACCCAACAATTAACAGAGCAAGGTTTGTTGCGCTACTAACAGCCATTCGAAGGGTGTAGGCATATATAATTCCATAAGGTCGCAGCTACACAGATAGCAAATTGCAATATAACTATCGGTAACTTCACAATAGTACCAACCACAATCAGAACAAGGAGTCAAACAATGTTGACAATACATTCAATATCAGGTACGTTATAAATGACTTGTTATGATGTAATGGGCGGGGTCGGGGGTAGGGGATAATCGTAACAATAATGTGATATCGGAATCCGGACAAGATGCTTCCAAATTCGTATCTAGGAAATCAAGACAAGACAAGAGTCAGCGCTGTTTCAATGTCGTACTGGCTTTGCTATACACGAGAATGAGTAAAGAGAGAAGAAAAGGAAATCTTCCAACATCTAACAACCTCTCATGGTATATACTTGATCTGCCACCCTCGAACCATTCCCTATGCTCCGATGTACCATCTGAATGTTTCCTCATGATCTTACACACCACCAACACAATGCCTTATGAACACAACCACGCCACATCGCCTGACGTTGCAATACCACAGACCACTTCCTCATCTTACCAAAGTAGACCGCCACAATCTCACAAAGTCCTCACGCCATTCCTGCATCGATCAGCATCTCTGGCTTACCGTAACACTAATCTCTTCCACACATTCGATACTACTCCTGAGTACCATCCATACCCCTCACTTGTAAGTCGGGCCGTGACAGATGGTGAGTGCTGTGTGGAATAGAGGAGTACACAGCAGGTGTTGCAGGAGTGTGGAATGAAAAAGAAGAGCACCAAATCTAGGCTGAAGAGCGCTGATGGGACTGAGGAGTGCCCATACCAGTGAGGAAGCGCAGAAAGGGGCATGAGGAGTGTGGGATGAAATTGAGGAGTGCCAATGCATGCAGAGGAGCACCGATCGGGATTCAGGAGTGCGATCCCAGTGGAGGAGCGCCACAAATGAGAGGGGAGTATGGAATGTGGAATGCAATATAGGAGTGACAATTAAGACCTAGGAGGGCCGGTAAGAATTGAGGAGTTCCTGTCCCAAGTTGAACAGGGCGGACAGGGGGGTACAGAGCGCGGAATGACACTGAAGAGCGACAATCTAAGCTAAGGAACACTGACGGGAATTGAGGAGCACCAATTGTGCAGAAGATGTGCCACAGAGTGGTTTCCAGCGGCCCAGTAACGTGTGATTCATGAGTGCAGTGGCTGCTGTAGCAAAATGGCCCACAGCAGATGTACAAAATGTACCTTGATATCCACCATGGGAAGATGCAACTGTGGGCATCTTTCGACTGGCATATTCAGACGTCGCACAATGAATAGCTGCAGCTGCCGACGCGAATGTCTGCGGATCGAGAGGTTCGATAACTAGGATGTAGTAGGCTTGTGCCCCCGGGCATTGGGGGCGAAAAATTATGCATGATGAATTTGATAAAGAACATCTGTTCAGGTGAACCATGATTTCATGTCTTCCATCAGCTTCGAGAGATAGGCATCATCTGAATGAAACTCCTGAACCTTGATGCGCAGCTACAACTGGGAGCCCACATCCAAGCAATAACTTCGCACAATAGTTCAACATGCCCCATCTGCCATCTGTCCTCACATAGTACCTATCTTCAGTTTTACCTATGTATAGTGTAGGGTGTAGGCAATATCGTAAATCTGATGTAGGAGCATTAAACAGAATCCAAGGCTCAGGGCTTTTTGTGTGTGCAGATCAATTTTGAGAGACGGGCCACCAGGAAATTGACACACTGAAGGTGGACCTACAGGATCACCTGCTAATGCCTGCTGATAATCCTGAGCTTCAATAGCTAGTATGTGAGCATTGTCAACAATTGAGTACTCATCATCAGATAAGATTGGCCAAGGAGTCTTTGTCAGTACGATTGCCTCTATGAACCTTTCACTACCTCAAAATTAGCCTGTTGATGTTGGGGAATGTTCTTATCTCCACTGGCCCTGGGTTGTGGAACATTCTGGTCTCCATTAGACATGCGCAGCGGCAACGCCTGGGCGGATGGTAAGAAGTCAGACTCGGATAATTTGTTGCGGAGGGTTCACTTTTCTACTGTAAAGGCACTTACGCCTACGCTTGGCCGCAGATGTATAGTATGGTAATAGAGTTGCACAGGGGAGTGAGTGAGTATATACGTAGAATAGAGGGGTAAGATATTTGATATCGATCTTTGTGGCGCAGTGGCAACGTCTGAACCATGGCGCTTACCCCGCCCTGGGTCACGTGTCGCTGTTACATTATCCCCCTCTTTAGGCGCAGACCTCCTGGGCTGCCAAAGCCAGTATATAACAGATGAGATGGAAAGGGAAACAAAGAATGAAACAATCACTCAAGGTAAGGAATCGTATGAAACCACAGGTCGCACAACCGATCAGTTCTGCTCAATGGCAACCTTTCGGCGCGTCATGCGCACGGGGAAACTCCACCTCCATTGGTCGGTGCTAAAACCTATGCCCACGCCATTTATTCTGGGCCGAAATCCAATCAATAGAGAAGTGAAGGAAATGAAGAAACAAACTACAATGAAACATCCAAACTGCTTCTGTGTCCTCCGTATCTCCACCATCAAAACTCCATACGTCTACTCCGGTGGCCAATCCGGACGCTCTCAGTGAAACTCGTCAATCAGATCTCGGCCATCTTCATTGTGGTCCACCGGTTCCCAGCTCATGAGTATGTGGTTCCAACCGACCCATTGGATGAGATATTGCACCTTCCAATAGCGCCAGCTAGAGTCAAGTATGCGGTCGACTTCCCATTCCTCTGTTTCCTCGACTATCCCAACACATGGTTCTGAAGATGATTGACCTCTGACTGGCGGTGTATAACAATTGAGAAGTGACACATGGAGGACGTTGTGGTTCCGCATTGTACTCGGCAAGTCTATTTTGTAAGCACTCTTATAGATGATCTTACTTACCATATATGGTCCTGTGCGTTTGTAATCCAGCTGGTTTGAAGGCCTAGATGTTATCAAGTTCCTGGTCGATCGCCATACTTTGTTTCCAACCACAAATGTCATCTCTGTCCCGCCAGCGTACTGTATTCGTCGCGACTGAGCCTCATTTATGGCTTCCCGGAGAATTCGGTGATTCTCTTCCACTCCTGCTATCCACCAGTCTGCTTGCACCTGTCATCTGAAACTGGGGTCCTTGGGAGGCTTCAATTGCATCATAGGATGGTAATTGTAGTTCGCCCAGAAGGGTGTCATCAGCGTGGAATGGTGGATGGAGTTGTTGTACGCATTCTCCGCCAGTGGTAACAATTCGACCCAGTTGTTCCGCTTGTAGTGGCAACGGCTCAGAGGTGCTGCTCCATTGCTTGGTTCTGCCGCTCGGTTTGACCGTCTGTCTGTGGGTGGAAAGCGCTTGAGAGTTGGTGATTGTTACTGAGGTCGGCACAAACTCTGTCCCGAAATCGACTGGTAAATTCTTTGCCACGATCAGTGGTGATATTGACTATTACACCGCGTTTGCAGATGAGGTGTTCGAAAAACATTTGTGCCAGCTCTGGGGAGTCAATGTCCTTTCTGCAGAGGAGGTAAGTCGTCATTTTAGCGAAAAGATCGACAATTCCCAGGATCCCGGGGTATCCTGATGCCATTGACAGAGGGAAGTTGGTAACAAAATCCATGGTAAGTCCCTCTGAGTGACGAGAAGGCGGTGGTTGTGGCATGTTGATTCGATAGCTTGTATGATGCAGTAGTTTGATTCGGTTGCACAACTCGCAGCCAGCCACATACTTCAATAGCTCTGAATCCATCGCAGGCCAATAAATATGTCGTGATCCACGCTCTGCAGTGTTCTGGGCTCCAAAGTGACCGGATTCAGGGTTGTCGTGGAAATGGCTGGTCACTCTACTGCAGAGTGCTGCAGGCACATATATCCTCCTCTCCTAAGTCAGAGGTCCATCCACTGTTCTCAATTGACTCTCATCTACGATTGAAACATCAACCAAGGTTGGCCGTATTTTTGTGGCTACAAAGTCAGTCTCGTGGGCTGCCGTGATTTCCGGCAGTAGGTCACCATATGATTCGGTGATGGTGGTCGCTGCTAAGGTGGCCAGGAGCCTTGCCGTCATATTCTCATAGCCAATCTCATAGTCGCGTCCTCTCCTTGGTCCGGCCACTGCATTCTGCTGACGTTCCAGAGGTTCAATAAAGAAGTCGTGCGAAGAGAGGATTTCCGCACATCTAGCCTGTCCCTGGGAGCGGACTCTTTACCTGTGAATATATTCGAGCGTCTTATGGTCGCATTGTATGAGGCCCTGATGATTCGCTCCTTCAAGGCAGTGACGCAATTGCTTCATAGTCTCCACAATGGCCAAGATATCCCAATTGGATGTGTTGTAGTGCTGTCCAGTACTTGAGCACGTTCGAGAGTCAAAGTTGACCAGTCTGGGAATCCTGAAACCATCGTACTGGTTGAGAATGCCGGCTCTGGCAAATCCACTTGCATCAGTCTGCACAATAATCAGCTCAGCTGGTTCAAAATGCTTCAGGATGGGTGCATCAGTGAAGGCAGTTTTTATCATCCAGAACACTTCCCGAGTCCAATCCCATTTGACCTGTTCAGACCTCCTGGAATTCCCTGCTTTCTTCAGTAGGTCTGATATCAGGGTTGACACCTTTCCATATTTCCTAATGAACTGCTGGTCAAACTTCATGAATCCAAGAAGCACTTGCACGTCCAGAACGGACTCCAGAGTTGGCCAGTCTTCAATCGTCGATATGCAGTCTTATTCCATGGCAATCCCATCGGGGACAATGACAAATCTGAGAAAGCGAACCTCTCAGACTCCAAAACGGCACATATTGGCTTTGCCGTAGAGACCAAATCCTCGTAATCATTCCGGTAAATTTTGTACCTGCTCTTCCTGCTTCTCCTCAATGGTCGACTAGATCAGTATCATCTGGATAGCACACAGGGAAGTCATCAATGTAATGCCGTAAGCAGTCATCAATATAGGCTTGGAACGTGGCTGTGGCGTTGGTCAACCAGAATTGCGTGACTCGGTACTCAAACTGCCCATCCTGAGTGCGGAATGCGGGTTTGTACTCGTCCCCTTCCTTAATTCAGTTGGGGTTATAGGTGTTCCTATGTTACAGTTTCATGAAGATCTGGGCGCCCAGCAACCTGTCCAGCATCTCTGTGATCAGTGAGCGTGGGAATCTGTTCTTCACAGCGGCATTATTGAGAGCTCAGTAATCCACACACAGCCACAGTCCACCATCCTTCTGCTTTGCAAACAAGATTGGTGCTGCCACAGGTGATGATGACCGCTGAATGAATTCATTGGCTAGGTTTGTTTCGATGGAGGCCTTGAGGGTTGTCAACTCGACCTCCGAAAGGTTGTAGATTCAGCCATATGCTGAAATGAAGCCTGATTCCAGATCGATTGTGTGGTCAATCGGTCAGTGGGGTGCGCCAGTCTCTGCCATATCTTTGCTGAACACGTCCACATAGTCCTTGTATCTCATGGGGATAAAACCTCCATCATCAGTAGGTACAGTACCTGTTCCAGCATCTGTACAATAGCTTGTATCTCTGACTTGGGATTTGGGAAGATGATGGGGAAAGAAAACCAGCGACTTGCCGATAAAGCGGTTCGCCCAAGAATGAGCCAAACTGAGCTAGTCTAACAACCTCCCATTGTGACTCGGCGAGCCGTTAGCAGTCATTCAGGTATACCTGAGTGAGGTTCCTCTTCTGCTGCAACTACTGCCGCTGCTCCCTGCTCACTCATCTAGCGCTTTGGGTTGATAGTCTCATTCTCACCTGGACCTTCCAAAGTGGTGACCTCCATAGTCAGTACCAGCAGTCAACTGCATTCCCCAATTCGTAGGGAAAATATCTTGATGGTCTCGTTGCTAGTTATGAGATCGTAGAATGCAGTTGCGCCGAGTATTTCGATATCTGGAGTAGAACTGTCCTCACCTCTCTCCCTGGGTTTCCCATCTGAAACCGTAGGGATGTCCGATGTCGAGTTCATCATCGGCGTACTCCCACTAATGTCTGGCAGCTGTACATTTGTTCTGTCATCATCCTGACATTCATACCGCTGCACTATCATACCTGATCAGCATGTCTCCCCGTGGCCACTTGGGGTTCCTAATGAAGTTAATGGACCGGTAGCCCAGCTGATCTCCAGCTTGCAGGTTCTGAACCATAGTAATCCAAGTACTGGATCGTATGCCCTCCTTGGGACGACCAGCACCTCCGGTCCTTGGACAGGGGCTGAATGAACCATATATTGGACTGTCATTACCGTCTTGCAGCTCTGCATCACATGCGTGATCACCTGACCGTGAATGCTGTGAGTTGGGATGAGCACCGCCTTGTGGGGTAGTCCGAGTCTATTGAGAAGTTGTGGGACATGAAGATGCTTATGGCGCCGCACTTGATGAGTGCTCATATTGTGTGCAATTATCTGGGTTAATCTCGTATCGGGACTTCACGGACAATGTGCGATGAATCTGGTCTTGCCATCCCACATGAATATCGACTTGACATGAGAGCTTTCAGGCTCTCTCAGACAACACTCGGCCTTAATGAAACCTGGTGCAGTTGAATTTCTGGCAAAGTTGCTATCAATGCCCTAGTAGCCAATGACTGCAATCGATACTTCGATTCGTCCAGTATCTCCGGCCGGGCCAGGTCATGAGAGAGCTGACCTAGTTTTGTGGTTGCTGACAGTCGAAGGAGAATTGGCGAGTGATTTGTTTTCCATCTCCTCGACGAGCAAGGTATTCGGTGAAGTTGTCACGTGTATATTGTATTCACCGGAATGTTCTATGTTTGGGTGACCCGCAGCATATGCAGTTTCCTTCCGACTTGCGAGTTTCATAGAGCACTGGCGAGACCCAAGGCCCTGCAGTGTGTTCATCATTGATGTCGGACTTTCACTTGTTGCGCTTTGGTGCTTCGGCCGGCTCGGATATGGATGGTCGGCAGTTGCAAATCTAGCCCCCTTGTTGAGACGATTTTCCTGACTGCTTTTGCTGTTCATGTGGCTGCTGCTGTTGGGGCTTTATGCCATCCGGCTTGACTTCTGAATCGGTGGCGCGGTCAGAATGTTGTTCCGTACTGTCAAATTTTCCATTCTTTCCGGTCAACAGCTTGATGTTAGACTCAAGTCCTGGTTGTAGTCCGCTCCAAGCGATTTCCTAAAGGTTCTTGTTATCCTGCTGGAGCCATCCCACTGCTGTCCAATTTGCTTCGATTTGATTGGTGTAGACTCTCGCCAGTTCATTCGCTCCTTGGAGGATGTCGGTTATACACTTCTTTGCCCCGTTTGAGTTCTCGGTCCTTGTCGCCATACATCTTCTGCATTGCTTCCGAGAAGGCCTCAAAGTCTTCCGAACATGGATCTCAGTCTCTCCATAGCTCTCGCAGCCACTCTACTGGATCGATCATCTGTGTCTGTCTGTGTGCCAAGTCCGGGTGATTGTTTGAAGTGCTGAGGAGGCTCGCTGCAGGTTTAACTTTGTCATGATCTCCATGCGGGAATAAGCGCTTGTGGGTTCGGAAGTTAGACCGTAACGTGTCGAGAAAGTCATCAAGCTCCATCGCTCCGCCGTATGAAAATTCTGGATGTGTCATATCCAAGATTTTCGTTTTTGTTGCTTCTGGTCGAATGGACTCCCTGCTGCATTCCCGGTTTGCTTCCAACAGTTCGGCATTGTACATGCAGAGTTGAGTATTCTGTTGGATGGCATTGTTGGGCATTGCTGATTATTCCTCCATCATCATTTGCATGGACGCGATCTCGGATTGCATGGTAGGCTTGGGACCAGTCGGGGTTTCGCTCAGAATATCGCTCAGGACGTCGCCCTGACCGTCGCACAGGTCATCTTCCATGTTGGCAGTGTTCTTTTCATCTTCGAGATCACTATCGTTGTGGATTTCATCCTCCGGAAGAACAGCAGCTCGTCAGGTACAAATAGTGGTTACTCGGCTGATACGAGATCTTCGGTTTTCCGTGCTCAAACATATACTAGCCAAGCCCAATTGACCTCTGGCAGCTTTCTCAGGAGGCATAGGAGCTGATTGACAGTAGAATTCACCCGCAAGCTGTCCATTGTTTGTTGATTGTGTGCTTCCTAGACAGTCGGGGTAAAACTTGTGTATTCTCGTGAGCGAAACATATCACATAACGGAACAATCGAATATGGTGTAAAGGCCTGTACGCCTACATCTAATCGCAGTCATATAGTCTGGTCATACAGTTGCACACGAGAGGGAGTGAGTATATATGTACAATACAGTGGTAATATATTCGACACAGAGCTCAGTGTCGCAGCGGCGACCGATATTCAATGGCGCTTACCTGGTCTCGGGTCACGTGTCGCCGTTGCATGTAGTGTGAACAGTGGTGGTGCCATTGCCCGAGCTGGGTTTCGGAAATTTGGAAGCGGAGGGCGTGCAATGACTGTATCGGCATGGCTCTGGTTCTTGGGCTGATGAATGCTTGTTGTTTGTAATGACTTGTCCTGGCACAACTGGCCGAGATGTCGGACGTCCTGCTGTTGATCCATATGGTCTCCAATGGTGAATGATATCATGGACTGCCTGGTGTCCTCACTTTCGTCATCAACAATCTCTTGATGAGGAATAGAAATGGGGACATTTGTCATCTGCAATACGATGAAGCAAGGCAGATGATTGGCAGTCAAACATTGGATGGACCATGATGAATGGCGGCTTTCTGGAATGCGAGTGCTCTCTCAAGGTGTGCTTCTTGATTATTCTGTGAATGGTGATTCCTCACTTGGCTGGGCATAGGTTCCATTTGCTGCTATGAAGATAGACTGTTGGGGAATGTGGGAGAGAGTGTATAAGTGGCAAATATTGGATTAATTGCAATAGTATAACGAGAAAAATGGAGCAACATGTTGCACTTAGTCGAGGAGGACGCAATTTGAGTCGTGCCTAAAATGTTCCAGGAAACATGACGGCAATGATTTGCATGTGTATTGGGGATGGGAGTCCGGAGTTGTGATTTCGGATGTTGTCAGGTGCACTGGAATTGATGGATTCCTTGTCAGGTGCACTGGAATAGAGGGATTGCTAATGCCAAATGTTATCAACTTCTATCAACAATACTCAGTATGGATGGAAGAATTGGAGGTGGGCTAAAGCCAATGCACGTTGAATAAAACCAGATGCACCTGAACCAGATGCAGCAGAAGAACACTAGCAACATTAACTAACCCTTGGTGCCAGCCCAATGGCACACTGCAAACATGAATGAGAACATGTGCCCCTGCATATGACACCTCTAAACATAGTAATTATGCCCGAAAGTACCAGCATTTGAGGTCACTGTATCGCATACAATTGGTGCAGTATTGAAAAATCTGCAGAACTGGATAGATATGGGAGTTTGAGAGTGATGGCTGAGCACCAAAGGTTGATACTGAGTTTGTTATAGATTGAGAAGATATATGAATCTCCGTATGTGGTGTATCTGCCAGAACAACATATGTATTGTCACGATACTCTATTGAATTATGATGCTGCAGCTAAGTGGGCGGTTGATAAGGCAATGTCGTAAGCTTAACTTCCATTGCGTGCATTCATCTGAGCCGTGTCTGAATAACATCCTTCCCAACAAAGTTCCAGTTCGTGGAGGAGGGAGAGAATTTGGTCCACAATGAAGAAATGAAGTTGTAGAGAAAGAATAGTATGGGATGATGGATGATTCAGGGGTAATCATAATGATTCAAGCCCTCGTCAATGCCAGGTGTGCTCACAAATTGGTCATAAATACTCACTCACATTCTCATTTTGTGTCCAATATCTAGTAAGCTTGCACACCAGTAAGTCACATATTCTTAGTGAGTCTCACCACTATAATGTTGACTTCAAATAAATGTTGGGGTTAATAGCTATATGCTACGATAGTATGAATGTAGCATGAGACATCATCTCACAGCAGGCAGAAGAATGATGATTGCAAGCAGTGTTGGGGTATTGAGTTGCACCGAAGATTACATGAGCAAAATGTTTTTTAGTCACTGGGAGCCTCCAGGAGTGTGTGAGAGAGGGCGGAGCGTAAACTTAGAAGCGTCGATTGCAGAAGAGAATCAGACAATAGGAGGGCATTCCGGCCAGCCTTTGTCGGAACTGGGATCTCTGATGACTGGTACAGGAGCACCGTGTGAGAGGTTGTGATAAGTTTGGGGGCACCTGGGACTGTGGCCCAACCAATGCGGGAATCCCAAACTAACTCTGAGTGATGCCTTGCTTCTTATGGATATTCAATCGAAGGACTGCAGGCGTTATCTGAGATTCACCTGATGTACAGCGAGCAATAAGAATACCCTCCACATATGATGCATGGATTATTGTTCATTATCAACTTCTAAATCATACAATAGTACCCAGCATCTCATTCAACATTCTATTGTGTGCATCACTACATTAAGGACAACCAAAGAACATGGCGAGTGATTCACAAATGGAAGCATTTAAAACTGAAACAATAACCCGACTAAGCAATCAGAATGATATCAATCGAACTCTGTCTCAATGTCATCCACAAATTCTCACATCTCATCAGGGCCAACTAGAGCAGGAACACGCAATTCTTCAACGGCGCACAGAAGCTGGAGGCGCTTCTTGTATATCCGAATCATTCCAGGCTGGCGAGTGGGTGAAAGTGAATTCCAATGTCGATTGGCTCGATTTGTGATATCTAAAAGGTTGGAATTGAGAGGTCAGCTCGCAGTGAATCACAATGGGGTTTGAAAGGCAATAGGATGATTTCGGAGGAAAAAGAGGTGCGCCAACAGGAACCGAGGAGTGCCTGATGTGGAGTGTGGGGTGGGCGAGGGGAGTGCTGATGTCGATGGAGGAGCGCGGAATGTCATTGAGGAGCGCCTATCCAGCGGAGCCGTCATCCATGCTGTGCATCACCAGAAGGGGAGGGAGGCAAAGAGTCTGGAATGAAATAGAGGCGCTCCTAATCGAGGTCGGAGATGGGATTGAGGAGCACTGAATGAAATATCGAAGCCCCAATCCAGACTGAGAAGTGCCAACGACAATTGATGACCGCGTATTCTAGCGGAGGAGTACCATTCAGGAGAGGGGGGGTGTATGAAGCACCCTACCATGTGGAATTGATGAGTAGTGCAGTGGCTTCTGCAGTAATACAATCTTATCACCATGGAAGGGCAAAATTCACCTCAATATTCATTTTGAGAAAACATAACCATGACCTTCTTTCCAGTTGCATACTCAGACAGCGCACAATGAATAGATGCGGCCACCAGCGCTAACATCTGCAGTGAGAGAGGTTGAACAAACTGCGATGTGGTCGGTTGTCACCCCAGGCTATTGGCAGTGAAGAAATACTGATGGTAGAATGAGTCAAGGACTTCCATCTGCGTGAACCAGGACTTCTTATCATCGATGACCTTCGAGAGATAAGCATGGTCAAACAGGATCTCCCTAACTTGAATTTGAAGCTCTGTCTCTGATCCTACAACCAACCAATAACTACCAATCATAGTTCTATGAACTCCCTCGGCCAAACGCCCTCCAATGGTACTAATCTTTCGTTTTAACTATGTATATTTCTGGGGTTATCATCCTAAATCCAATCGAGGAGCAGAAAACAGAATAAACACTTGCAGCTTCTCAGGTTTGTGGATCAATTCTAAGAGATGGACCAACAGGCAATTGACACACAGATGGTGTACCAGGAGGAGCACCTGCTAAATCCCGCTGACGATCCTGGGCTTCAATCGGGAGTTCCCAAGATTCATCAACCATCGAGTACTTCTCATCGGAAATGATTGGCCAGGGAGTCTTTGTGAATATGATTGCTTGCGTGAACCGTTTCGCTACCTCAAAAGTCGCCTTTTGGTGTTGAGGAATGTTGTGATCTCCAACTGCCTTTGGTTAAGGATCACTCTGGTCTCTACCAGCCTTGGGCAGTGGGAGGGCCTGGGCGGGAATAACATCAGACTCGAGCAATATGTTGATAGTGGACTTTTGGTGTTTGACCAATGGTGGTGCTATGGCCCCAGCCAGATGTCGCAGAGTTGGAAGTGCAGTGCGTGCAATGACAAAATCTGCCCGTCTCCGGTTATTTGGGAGTGGAACCCTTTTAGTTCGTATTATCATATCACGGTGTGCCTGGTCTAGATGTAGGACCTACATCTGGTTGTCCAAATTGTCTTCTTATATATTGGATGACAAGGTGGACTCTCCAAGGTCTTCACATTTGTCCTCGCTGATCTCCTGATCGGAACCGTCATCATTCTGCTTTATAAGAAGAATTATAGTGCGGATATTAGCAATCTTCAACACTATACTCGACAGCAGGGTTGGATGTTCAATCATTTGATCCTCACTGAAGATTGGCTATCTGCTTTAATTCATGTGCAAGTGCTCTCTCAAGGTGGGCTTCTTGAATCTTCTGTGAATAGTGATTCCTCACCTGGCTGGCTGTAGGTTCCATGTTTGATGATCATGAAGTTGGGGAATGTAGATAGAAGTATATAAGGGTGAATATAGTATGAAATGTAGCAGAATAAGGGGAAAATAGGGCAAGGAATTAACAATCGGTCGAGGAGGATGCAATTTGAGGCGTGGCTGAAGCAAGTGTTGGTCGGCCCAGGAGGGTGATATCTGAGGCGTGCCTGGACAGAGTCCGGAAGACATGTCCGCGGTTCCTATTTATATTGTCAATGCTAGTTCTGCGTTGTAATTTGGCAAGGGTCAGGTACACCGGATTGGATGGAGTCTTCATGCCCCCAATTCCGGAATGTTAGCACTCGTATCAACGTATGCTATTGATGCAAGAATTGGAGCTTGGTTCCAGCCAACATACCTAGAATTGAACCAGATGCACCTGAAGATCTCGACACACCTGACGAACTCGAGAGATTAACAAGGGTGTATTACTAACTAACTCTCATAGCAGAACATATGGAATACCGAGGAATGAGTTGATTATGATCCGCTCCTGCATATGACTCTACCAAAGGTAGTTCATTGCGCCTCTAGTTGGAGCATATGAGAGGTGACAGCATGGCACAGAATTGTCGGTGTGTTGAAGAATCTTGCAAGACCTGGACGGAGGATAGAGTTGGGACCTTGCTGAGAGGCAATATTTGAAGTTACATGCGTTCAAACTGAGTTTGTTGCGGATAGTGGATACATATGAATCTCTGAATGCGGTATACCAGTCGGATGCACACCCAATTTTCATCATATTCTGTTGTTTAGGATTCAGCGGCAAAGTTAGTTGTCGATTAGGCAATGTTGTGTGCAGAACTTCACTTTCAGCGGTCAGAGTCTGCTGGATTCACAATATGTATGCAGTCAGTCAAAGAGAAGAGGGAGAATTTGGGTTTACAAAGGAGAGATTCAACATAGAGAAAGAACAGTAAAGGTACAATGAAGATTCAGGGGTAATCCAATTGATTACAGTTGTCGTCAATGCCAAAATTGCTAGCGAACGGGTCATAAATGGTCACTCACATTAAGATGTTGCATATAATATCCTGTATACACCGCATCATTTAATCCCAAACCCATTATAAGTCTCAATGCTACAATGTTGACATAACATAGATATTGATGTTCAAAGCAGTGCATAAGAACAATATGAATGTGTCATGAGGTTTCATCTGACAGCGGAAAGATAAATAACAGCATGCAGTTCCGGCCAATTGAGGTTCAGCAAGCATTGAATCGGCATGCAGGATTCAATCTAATGCAATGCCTGGGATTGCAGGCTCGCCTTACTTTGACAGTTACTTGTACTCTCAGAAACTGCCTTTTCTTAACTTGAGCTTTCATCACCATTTGTTCTGCATGCACTGTTGGGATTGGATGTTGGAGGAGATCAGATATCGTCTGGTTGTGATTTGTCACGGACTTCCGGCAGGAGCGAGCTGGTCACTGATTGAGCCGCTGAGCAGAGACTCGCATCGACACTCTATCCCTGCGAGCTCTCATGATGTAACTCAGTTTGCATACTCAATTTTATGATATAGGTTTTCGGTGGCCCAAACATACAACTTAGTCAAAATGTACTTAAGTCTGCATTAGAAGTGTTGTGAATATAAGCCTGTTCGAGGAAGTGTGGTATCCAGGTGAGCGGGAATTGTCGGTCATCTGCCGAGTAGCTGAGCAGAGGCTATCATTTGAGATTAGCTCTTTTAAGCTGCAGCTCGATTTTGGAGCTCACACAACAGAAGCTCTTGTAGAGTCTTGGAAACATATAGGTCCAAACATATGTTTTAGTCAAGATCCAGTCGTGTGTGGTTACTTATCGCTTAGAGCTGTGCATTTACGGTAAGTGTGTGGTGGACACCTTCCTCCGACAGATGGGTTGACATGCAGAATAACAGTCATGATATTTTTGCCACGGCCTTGGCATACCGATCAAGCTGAGATTCAGATATTAGCAGGGATCGAGCAGGATAAGCCACACCTGCACCTAAATGTGTAATGTCTGAGAGATGGACACTCTGTGTGTGCAGGAAGGCACAGATTCGACACATTCAAGAAGGAAGAAAATATTCTTGGAATGGAGCAAAATGAATCACTCAAGGGTATTGCGAAGTGGGTATACATGGTTCAGAGGGGTGCCTGAAGTGGGATCGCATGAGAATAATGAGTGGCGGCTAGTCTAAATTGGCCGTTGACTTGAATATGCATGCGGTCTCAAATCTGAGGTGAGCCTGAATTTCATTACTAAGCGAGGAAATACTCGGCAGGATACTTTGGGTAAGGCTGGAATACGCGAGCTGTGTCTCAGGATACAATACATCAACTCGATATCGCCTAGACCGTCTTTCCATCCCTGGACGATTAGAGATATACTGTGCTGGATCTGTCTCAGGAAAGTCAAGAAGTTGATAGTGATTCTCTTTTGCAATTGACTGTAAATGCTGCAGCATTGTTGATTCAGCAAATATCCCGAATTCTTTCTCCATTCTAGTGTCCGGTGCGCCTGAAATGGACACGTAACATATCATTTGAATCGCAGTTGGATATTTAGGCGCACATGAAAATTCAAATCCCATGTGGGGATGTACGTACCACAATTCCATACGGATAATATACGATGAGCAGTGTCTGCAGCTTCGACAGATTCTTACAAGGAGCAATATACTGCACTGCAGAATTTGACTTACTTGACCATTAAACTGGTGCACCTGTTTTTCATCACATATTGGATCGTCCAAATGATGCTAAGGTTCAGCTTACCAGATATCTGTTGATCATAGAATACATCTCATATTCATCACAATAATCAACTAACACAAAAAGCAATTGAACTCTAACCACAACTCCTGGACTCCTCCCCGACGCCTTATTGTCCATACCATTTGCCTATTGTGCATCAGTTGATGAGATTCTGTCGGTTGAATGATTAAAGAGCCATACCTTGATTACACTGCGCAAATAATTATCATTCATCCTGACCATCTGACAGCACAAAGTCTCCATGCTCTGTAAGCTGCGTTGTATGGTCCTCCCGACACTCCAGAATGCGGTATATCATCCAAGTTGTGATATTCAGTCAGCTCATCAGACCATGCAGGACTCGCATTTGAGCCACTCCAGCAAGCTGGTGGAGCTCACTCGCTCTGTTATCATAACCACTGGGTCCAGTGTTTAATAGACATGTGTGTGGAACGCTGTTTTGCCCCAGTCAGACAACCCGTGCAAAGGTCTGGTGCTGCTCATTCAATACCCAGCACTTCTGAGGTATTACCGCATGGTTTGCTGCTGTGAGATTTAGGCCTGTCCCACGCTCTTTGGGTGTAGTTACGAATACAGAGGGATTTGGCGAATGACGGAATTTGAGGAGCATTTCTGTGGGCCCATCGTTGGCCATTTCGGCATCCATGTTGATAATATTCAAATGATTGTCAAAAAACATCATAAACCACCACTTCAAATGACAAACTTGGCCAGGAAGAGTACAAAATTGCACCACCATTTGAAGAGGAGGAGCACAAGGCAACAGGCTTTTATACAGTTCACGTTGGTGAAGGAGCGCCTCATTTGATGCCTCATCTTTGTCAGGTTCGGGATACGCCGCCTGGGCATTGACAGGCATTGGCAGAGATGTGTCTCTCAGCCATCGGAAAATCAGAGTATCCACCCAAGTATCGAGTGGCCATTCATTGTACCATTGTCCTGAGACATGATTCCAATCTACGGTGTCTCCCAATACCAATGAGAACCATGCCAGCCGCCATCTATGTATCCTCCATGCTCCTGAAATTCCTTGTGAAGTGTATCTTTCCACCAGGGTCTTTAGTTTAGCTTGCTCTTCCTCAGTCCATTCGAGATGAACAAGGTGTGGATTCTCATTCGCTATCTGAACTGGTGGTTTCCCATTTGCAAGTTTAGATTCTGACCACCTTTTTATCGTCCAGAGCTTTGCAATTTGGATCATCCAGTGTACTGCATCCTGTTGAGCGTCCAGGTCTTCAGTCCGGATGGCATGCATTAAACACTTCACAGCGGAATACAGTGCCTCGGCGGCATGCTTTTCCATCGCAGTCTCATCCGCTGCATCTTCAGGCGCACCTGAAAACAGCCACATCGTCTGAAAACACCAGTCATAGAGTGAATTGAATCCTGGCGTTGCAGTTACTTCAAGTTTGAATCCGATTCTCGCATTCATCGCAATTTGCCAGCCCACACTGTTCTTCATCTTGTACCGATGAGACTCATCATAAATCCCAAATCTCCATGAGCAGTGTCAGAGTTGGCCTTGGCTTGATTGTTTCGCTTGTGATGTTGAGGTTTCATACGACACAAGGTGGACGTTCCATTGGTTTTCCGGCTCGTCAATACTGGTGTTCAGATCCTCGTGGGTGAGATTCCAATTTAACGCCTGCAACAAGTTAAAGGGTTTGAAATCGGTTCTATATGTCAGCTCGTTGCTGACACTTTTGAACGTCTCTGCAACTCCGGGCATTGTTACCAGCAGGATTGGTTCAGAGGCTGATGCTGGCGCTGGATGGCCCTGCGGTGGAGGTGACTGGATCTCTGAAAGGCAGCGGGGCACTGAAAGGTATCTCCACAACGGATCCGACTCCCGTTGGTCGCCGATAATTCCGGGCAAGTCATTCTGTGCCAGATTAACCCACTTTTCAAGGGTGTTCCCCTACACAATGGACAGCGGTGAGCCTATTACAACAGCTCAGTGAGCAATTTGCATATCATTGCTACTAGCACTAAGCTGAAAGTCATTCCAAGACCCATTTCGTCTGCCACCAGTGCTCCTAGCATATCAGTATCCCAGACCCACCTCCTCACAATGAAACATATGGCCCAAACCTGGTGCTCCATGAACTTCGTTCCAGGCGGGCGTGGGATTGAATAATTGCGGCCTGGAACACGATCATCCATTGATTGGCGAATCAGATGGACATTCAGCAGCCTGACTGCATCATCATGACACTCATGTTCAAGTCCGTTGTTGATTGTGTCGAGAGCAGTATTCAAAACTGAAGCAGTATTTTCTGGATCGTGGTCCTCCTCGCCATCCTCCGCTTGCTCTTGAACCTCTCTTGCACCTTTGTCAGTCTTCTTTTCGTACTCAATAATCTCTGTCAGTTGTTCCGAGGTGAGTTGGGCTGATTGGCTCATACTCCGGCGTTCCTGAAATGCATCGCGATGGTAGGCAGTTCACAGACAAGCATTTGGACCCATTAAATATGTGGAATACATTCAATCAATTCCATTCACTCAATCAGAACTTACATTAAACCTACTGTCAGTCTCTTTCCCACCTGACTCCTCATCCACCAGTCTTTCGTTTTCATCGGATTCCCCCGAAGTCTATAAATACTGAACAGCAGTGGGGCTTAACTCGCCATAACCAGACTAGTGGAATTACCTTCACAGGTCTCATTACTTGCTCGGCAATATCCTTCCCTGTAGCTGCCTTCATCTGTACCAAAAATTGTTTCACATTGTGTCCCAGTCTCAATTCGAAGGCATTAGAATAGGATCTGTTGTTGGAAATCTCACCATATAGAGGGTCATTCATCATTTGCCCTGCTGTGGATAATCCCAGATACTCTTCGTCCAATTCTTCCTGCATCAGGTTGCTTCTGTATATCGCGGTGAGACATTATGGTTCTTCCAGGCCACAATTTGATTCGAAGAGATCAATCAGCTGCTCCCAGTGGCTCATATCTGTGTACGAAGCTTGGAGTTGCATGCTGGATGTCTGGTCATTGTTGCCATTCTACAGTCGGCGAATCACAACCATGAAAGCTGTATTTGGCGACCCTGGGAGGTGACCTCTCGCTCGTTTCCCCGTGCACTGTACCAAAACTGTCGCTGGTGGCTTGTTTGCTCGCCTTCCCTTCCTACTCGCCTCCCGAACCTGGCTTCCACATTGATTCGAAATCATCCCAACCTACTGTCACCGACTCCATTCAGCATTGTCGAAATTGTCCAACGGCTGCCAGGTGTTGAAAGTCTCCGAACAATCTGCAACCACCATCTCCCAGTGCAGGGGTCCGTCTCGCAGCTGTTTCAGACAGTTCTGTCCCCGTATACCGTACCGATGCTTCTTCTCAAGAAACCCAGCCACCCATACTTTGTTCCGTTTGTTGAAAGCACTAAAGTTGGGCTGCCCAATCCGTTTGGCAAATTTCTTCAAGGCGAACTGCATTGGCTTCAAGCTTATTGGGGCTTTGCCATCGGCCCCGCCCAAGTCCGACGAATTATCATTCTCATAATCTGCATCGAATTTGGCATAGGGAATATCTGGTAATGGAGGCAAATCGGCGATCCCTGCAACATCAGTCCTCCGCAGTTCTGCAGCCGGCTAAAATTGTTTTGTTGGGACACTACTGGGGGGTCTCATCGGTCCATAGGGAAGTTGCCCTGGAGCAGTTGAGGAGCAAGATGTCGGCCGAATGACTGGATTGTGTTGAGGCAGTGCTGCAGACACTCGAGGTGCGCCTGGAGATTGCAGCCCATGTCCTGTGAATTGCTGAGGGAGGAACATTTGATGTCCACCATAACCTCCTTGCGAGAAATCATATGCTTGCCACGATGGCCCATAACTCAGATATCCTTGTGCTGCACCAGTACTTGGTTGTGAGCTTAGTGTCATGTTGAATGGGGTGTGGTGGTAGAACTTGGGAGTGCCTGGAAATGATGGCTGCGAAGGTGGGTGACTATAGCCCAGTGGCGGATGAACTTGATGCGTGGGTTCCCCGAATTGAGTGTCTTTGTTCAGTGTATTTCCAGCATTATTTTCTGATGCTCCCACATTGCCATCCGGGTGTTGTTGTGAGCCAAACAGCCCACCAGTCAGGGCCATATTGGTTGTCTTTGGTGGACATCCGTTCGTTGACATCGTATGTGAACACAAAGACAGTGGTAAGCAAAGTATCAATTCAATTGTTGATTTCGAATGCGGCAGAGTATAGTTGAGAATATTGACGCTAGCAGTGACGTTCGGCTGAATGAAGGCCTCGAATATCCATCTTCTTTGTCCCGGACTGGTGTTTCACTGCACGTTTCATCCCATGAAACCCAGCTGAGAAAAAGAAATCACAGTCACACATATCCCACCTTTCTTTGTTATCTGCTCGAATTCATATAGTAGGATCAGGGATTCAAGCTCACCTCTGTTCGGTTGAGGACAGTAAAGGTCATAGAAGTGATTCGACATCATATCTCCAGGAACCAAACAAATTCTACATCCGGTTAGAAGGTTAGCACGACTAGGCATTTTACACTCAAAAAGTGTGTGTAAGACCTGCACTTCATTCAATATGAGGCCTCGTTAATCGAGCAGCAACAGTGATTGCTTCCTTTTGAGATCCTTGGGTAAACTTCATTGTCTCCTCAGGATCCACCCACCAGTCAAGGATCATTACTGCAGAAAACATCCAACCGCCTTATCAATATCAAGTTCTCGATGAACATTCAGCAGGCATACTGCCAGCTTGGAAATTTACTGATCTCATTGTATTAAGCTGATGTGAGCTGCTGCTTGAGGCTCGAGCATAGACATAATCTGCACAATGCTGCAATGACGTAATATATGATGAGGCCAATCGTAGTAGTAGCACCTGATGAACGCTATTACAAGTTAATCGCACTGATGGCAAAAGAAACTTTCTCTGCCAACGATTTTTAGTAGATAATGTGCAGCATCATTCCGGGGGATTTCAATGATATTATCTTGGTTTGTGAAGGAAACTGATTGTGAGGTGACTTTGTTTCACCCCTCCTCTACATTTGGTGGAGTGTAATGCAGCTACAAACGTGATACGCTAACCAGAGTTAGCTCGCTTTCAAACAAATATCCTTCAGGCTCAAATCCAGCAACAAACTATACCCCTTAAAGCATCATCGAGATTCTTCAGAACACTGAGCATTTCTCCAAGCCGGTCCACTCTCACCGGAAACATGTTAAATGCATTATGGGCAAAAACGAATTATTCAACGAGAACCAACTGGAAGCTCACTATCAACAATATCACCCGATATCGATGAATGAAGAGCTATTTCCCAATGGAATTCTGCCACCTGCCATCTTCCCTCACCCTGAGCCATCATGGTTTGACTACAGCAGATGCACCTGAATGGCCATCGACAAGCTGTCAAGTAATGATCTACTTATACACAATATACCAGGTGCACCACCACCTGAAGATACTCCCAATGAAGAACTCATAGACCCTCAGCATCCAGATCTCACCTGTACCCCGGATCCAACAAAGACAAAGACTCATAGGCAGGCAGTTGGAGTGGAAAATGCGGGGGGGAAAGTGTATGGCAAAGATACTGGATTGTACAACAAGCATCGAAAGTACTCAGAACAATGGAATCCATGGCATCCATTTCAGTCTGCACACGACATTCAGCAGGCTCAATCATTTAGCCAGCAAACCATACCATGGATAAATCAACATCTCAGGCGTGGACTGGACAACTACAATATCGAATCATTCCAATTAGCAGATGCTCTGCGAAGGCTCCTGTCTGAACTTGAATTTTGGGCTCAGCGATGATAGTTGGATTGAAGAAGACTCACATATCTTCGGAACATTATTCTACATGGATATTTCCGAATGTATCCGGTTCCTCATAGCTCATCTCCCATTTCAGGCACACCTCGATTCTGAACCGGTGCTCCTCGCTGACTCTGAGGCTCATTGAATCTACACCTGGAGGAACATGGGTACCTGGTGGTGGGATACACAGGATCAACTTCCTGCTGGAGCGATGATTGTGCCAGTCATATGTGCATCCGACAAGACTAACTTGACCAATATTTCGGGCGATTATCATGCCTGGCCGTTGAATCTCACAATTGGTAATATTGGAAAGATATCCACTGTGCCCCTAAACAGCGGGCCTGGATACTCGTCGGAATGATCCGATGTCGCCGGAAAGGTTCCACAAACATTGACAAAGCATAGCATTCCACAGTTGGAACAGTGCTGTCTCAATTTAGGCATCTTGACATCACTGGCTCTGGCTTGAAATGGGATTGTGCAGATGGATTCCAGCGACAAGGTTACCCTCTGTTAGCTGCCTGGGTCGGGGATCATCCAGAACAAGTCATGGTTACTCAAGTCTCATATGGCTCACGCCCGAGATGTGAAATTCCTAAGAGTGCGCCGATGGGGCATTCAACGTTTTGACCACTCGATAACTCAAGAGACCAGCAAATGTTTTCATGGAGCTACTGGAGGACAATAATCTTGATGCTCTTCACACTCTAGGTGTCCACCCAATCCGCAACCAGAGTTCGCAATACCCTCTCTGCAATGTCTATCGCCTTTGGCAGCCTGATGAATTGCATCAGCTGCTCCCAGGTTTAGTTAAAGACTTATTGCACTGGCTGCCCAAATACCTGGAAGCTAGAACTGTCATGGATCAATTGGACAATCGATCCACATCGGTGCCACGATATCCCGGCCTCCAGCACATTTCTGAACTATTCGATTCATTGAACCGCAGCGCCAGGCAAGGTACAGAGATCCGTTGAATGTTCAGAACACCCTGCGGTGAATTGTGCTCCAAGTCATGTCTGCTGAAAGGATGACGGGAAAACTGCGGTGGTAACAGCCTCTGATGAAATGGTGATGGGAGCAGTGCGGGCATTTTGTGAATTCTCTCCACTGGTCAGCCAACAAAATCATTCGGATCTATCCCTCCAAGCATTAGACGATGCACTGAAACAATTTTACCAGAAGAAGGGTATTTTTCGACCAAAGGAAATGTCGAAGTCTGCAAAGGCCAAATTGGATGACCTGTTGGCAACAGAATCTCATCAGTTCCGCGAACAAACGATTCATAAGATTCCTTCAGCAATTGAGGCCCTTGGGTATGGGGCTGAAAGGGTTTCCCCAACAAAACACAGTCAATTTCAGGTGCACCTGAATAGAGCCCAACAAGCGGCAACCACTTGGTCAGATGCTGATCGTCAGAAGGCAATTGAGCGATTGGAGCGCGAAATCCATCAAGTGACACCGGTTAAATGCAAGGTTTTCGATAAATTAGTCCAACATCATGCGCAACAACGATTGCAGGAAGTCGGGACTAAGATAACCGGTCCCAGAAGTATATTCGCCAAAGACCTTGCGATAAGGAAATCTACTGCCGAAGATGGGGCTTAGGAGGTGGCAACCATGACAACCGACAAGAGACTGCAATTTCAGATCCGCTTATCAGATACTGAGTCAGCAGCCACGATCTGGAGCTTGGCTGATTTGGAGCGTGTCACTCACCAGCTGGTGAGAAAGACTCATGGCATCACCTCGAATGAACAGAAGCAGTTCAAGATGGAATTCTCCATCCGCTTGATCGAGTTTGAAGCTTGGTGGGAGACAATCGGTATACAGGCGTTCAGGAGAACCATTGAACAACGCGTAATAAATTACGGATATCCAAAGATGCATCTTGTGCACCATAACTCAGAATCAATTCGGCGAATGGGTTCCGGACACAATTTGACCCCAGATATTTCTGAATGGCTAGATATCGCCAACGTGAAAGAGCCATATCGATCTAGAAACACAGTCAATGACATTCGACAGAGGCTCAAGCCCAATGACTGGTGTACTGGTCTTGACTACATGGAGGAGACTCTGCCATATCTTGCACTCGAAGGCTGGAACGATATTAACTTGGCAAAAGTTTCAACCCACTGTCCTCTACTGATAACCGGCGAAGTACATGCACAACCCATCTGTTACATCTCCAAAGAATTCAGGACCAGCCCATTATCCGCCCTGTATTACAGCAGGTATATCATTGGAGAGAAAAGCATGTTCGCTGAATGTGCAGAAGTATCAGATTAACCTCTTTCAGAGATGCATCAGAAGATTCCGGAATTCCCAACTTTGGAAAGCTATTCCACCCGCAAATTGAAGAGGACTAGGGACAGGAAGTTAGGGGACTCGTGCTCGGATACAATCAGAATGTACCGATTGACAGTATATTTATTTAACTCCAGAATGGGCTGTTGTATTACCATCAACCATTTCACTGCCCTACATCTGTTGAGCATCTGGGACTTGATTGCAAGGTAGAATATACCAATGCCAACCAAGGGATCATGCCTGAAGCTCATAACATCTGGGTGCAGTATACGCAAAGTGAAGAGAATGACCTCGATCACACCTTCCAAGGACAAATTCCTTCTTTTCCTGTATTATATTTCAGCAGGACTCCACCGAATCAGATCCTCCAATTTCATGAGCCCCTGCCCGCCCACAAAGCAACATTGACCTTTTCCACCCAGTGCAAGATGACTCAGCAATGGGTATTAGGTCCTCAAGTTCAAGAATACGCAGTGGTGATTCCAACAAAGTTCAACGATCTTCATGGTTGGGCAGATTGTGTTGACAGATTCATCCGGGTTGTCAAACTGACGAATAAAATGCATATTGTTCCTGTTGGAGCAATAGTTGGACCGGCACATTTGGTGCGGGAGAATGCTGCTGCGGATGGCATCGATAGCATATGGGTTGTAAATAATCATGTTGATTTAGATACCTACTGGACTGTATATTAATAAGATTACAATGCCTGATGAAGGTGTGAAGCTGTGCGATAAGTTGATCGAATTGTACTATTCGATATAGACATGATATATTATCACTGTCCTGGAGAGTCTGGCGTCCAGGTGCACCGGAATTGCCTTGGAGACGTGTGTCGTAGTCCCAACAACCCCTAAATTTTTCCAACTTAAAGGTATAATTCTATAGCATTCTGAAGATGACCTCATACTCTTTAGAATATTCTTGTATTCTGTTCGGCTACTTCAGAAGGGTTGAGGAGCACCTGAAAGTACTCTCAGAGCACCTGAGAAGCACAGCTTTTTGCATTCAGCCTGTTCGGGAGCTTCCTGGGGCTTCTCGAAGGATCTGTATTGCTATTCAGAATAGCCGAGTCGTTGAGTTATGACTTCCAAACCATTGTACATTTTGCTGCGGTATGTCTCCCACCACCACTCCGCAGTGTGCATTTCGGTATTGAGGTGTTTCGGTGGCTTATATCCGTAAAATTAATGCTGAAGAGTATAAATGAGATTTTCGGCATAGGTTGGCTGCCGCATCAAGCATCCCATGCTTTTGATGACGTCATCACTCCAGTAATTGATAGGGCATTGGTGATTGTCATTCCATCGCATACCCTTGAGAGTGTGTAGTTGCCACTCCCTGAGAGCCTGATCATGTTGTATGTTAGCCACGAGGAGGTGGACGCCATTCCTGTTTTTGAAGCTGGGGAAATGCAGAGCGGAGTGTGTACCGTTCAGCATGTTGTCATAGTATGTCTGCATGCCCTTCTTCTTGATCCCACACTCGATATATTTGTACTCTTCACGCAGCGCACAATGGTAGTAGGATTTGTTTTGTAGGTTCGTCTCAAGGCAACCCTGGGCGTTGCAATCCCATGCCTCTGCAATGTAATCCCTCTGCAGAGCGCCGGTGCTGGGGTATGTTTCTCTCTGCAGCAGAGGAGGTGGCAGTGGTTGAGACTTCTACTCTGCGATGTTTTCAATTTGCTCAAGGTAGGGAAATGCGTCAAAGTCTTTGACGGAATCTTGGTTACCATGAAATTCACATCACTCAGCGTGTCCAACGCGTTGGAGCGCACTGCGAATGGTCAGATTTTTCTGGCATGCAACTTGAAGGTGTTCAGGATGGAGTAATTTGATATGTTTCAGTTGCCAGTTGTATAAGGTGAACTTCATTCAGCATGAAGATTTAGGGCACCGGAAATGGGTCTTCTCTGGCATTGTCGACGACACGCGAGGAGTGGAGTATACACTGTAGAAAGGGATGAATTTTGGTGCTGGGCCTGAGCAGCCTGGTGTGGGTGTAAGCTGATGATACTTTCAGCCAACTTGAGAGATTTATTGAGCCTCAACACAATCACAAGGAAGTTCCTTACACGCCAGGAGTTGCAAAAACCCTGCACGTGCGATGTCATATAATACTATGAATCAAATCAAACCAATACTCAACCCATAAATACAAAAAACCCTGAGCATTGCAACAACCTCGCGACTTCTGTAATTATCGATGCCGGAGATACATCGATTAGAACGAAGGACACGAACGAGACAAGAATCCGACTCTAACACAAACACTACCCCGATCTCCTCTTCTGCAAAGTGAGGACTGCATGACTCCTCACCAACAGAGCCATCTGGGCGAGCCTCAGGGAGACGGACATCAGGGAGAGGGAGATTGGGGAGATGGACATTGGGGAGACTGTCCCCACCTGCCTATTAGCCGAGCAGCTTTTGATGAATATCCACATCTGAGATGATTACTGCTGCCTCAGCTTCTCGCATAGTTGGCACTGCCGGGAGAAGTTTTTGTGGCGTCACTAGCATGAAAAACTGCAGCCCACCAAGGGGATGAGTCTCCGGGGTTTTGGCCATGAGGCAGGCACCAGAGTTTGTGGCCATGGGGTATGCTCGTGCATCTCCTCGCCTTGCTCAGGTAGCACAATTGGCTGATCGGCTACCATGGTATCTACATTGTCAGCCGATGTAATTACCATCTCTCCCTGGCCAATAGTCTGAGGTTCTTTGCCATCATCCTCATCCTCATCCTCCTCCTCATCCTCATCCTCCTCCTCATCCTCATCCTCCTCCTCATCCTCATCCTCCTCCTCATCCTCATCCTCCTCCTCCTCATCGTCCTCCTCATCATCATCCTCCTCTTCATCTTCCTCCTCTTCATCATAACTGTCCCTTTCCATATCCACATCGCCGTCGAAATCAATGCCATACGGTCCGTCCACATCATCCACCATGTGCATATCCGAAGCAGAATCAGGTTCTGAGTCATATTCACTGTCCAACTCATCGGTAGAGTTGGTATCATCAGCTGATGAACTTCACATGGTGGGCGATGCTTCCGGCTCTAAATGTACCCACTCTAAATAACCCTCCGTGTCTGTGTATGCCTCATACAACGCCATCTGCAACTGTAAAGTAATGGCACGAGAGATATCATCTCCCCCTGGGGTTTCTGTAACAAAGCTTTTCCCATTTCTGTTTCCCTTTCTGTTCCTCTTCCCTTCCTCATTTGTCTTCCTCTTCCCCTTCCCTTTCCCCTTCCTGTCCTCAGTCGCCTTCCCTGTCCCCTTCACATCCTTTCTTCCCTTCCCTGTCCCGGTGCCTGTCTCAGCGCCCCACGCATCCTCCTCACTCTCACTGTCGTCATTGTCATTGCGATCGCCAGAACGGCTCCTTCCCCTGCTCAGCGCTCTGGGATCCTTCCAGTTCACATCATCATCATACTCGTCAATTCTCTCATCCCAAATCAGTGGTATAATGTCCAGGAAGTTGGCTGGCACGTACTGCCGACAGCTTGGCGGCTCAATTGTTGCCGTGAGATCATCGCTACCATACCGAGCGAAACACTCTCCGGTGCGTTTAACCTTCCCAAAATTGGTTGTCTGTGGATTGGAGTGATCAACTGAATCCCCAAGGGCACAAGGGTTGTCTCACCTCCAATGGTTCATGTGGTGGCAGGATTTGTCAATCATTTGCCCCATGTATGAGCGGAAGTCTGCCCACCACTCCCGAAAAGTCAAACTCCTGCTCCTCCTGTGCGGCCACCCTGCTGGAATTGTGAAAAATGCAGAATCATGACTTGATCAGAAAAGATTATGTCATAAATGAGGTCCCACACCCTCTCATCTTTGACGTCTCGAACATTCTATATCTGTATGAGTCCACGGATGTATTTTGAGATGAATCCCATTACACAGTACCGATCCAGCGCAAGGCGTTGATTTAAAACCGGTGTCAGCATTGTTGCTCTAAAACTTGCCTTGCCCTTTCGTTTGCGGTTGCCCTCTGGTGCCATTGCTGGGAGTTGAAAATGAATCTATATCCGAGGCATTGGCATTATGATACAGTTGCAAGTAGTGGAAGGAGGCACAGAGGGAACGAACACAGTAGTGGAAGTTATCTGGTGTGTTGTGGAAGGAGAGGAATTGTTTTGTGCATGTCACGTGATGTCGAGATAGTCCAGGATACTGGAGGTGTGTTTAATATGGGAGGAAAAGAGGATGGAGGTGTAGGCGGGAAGAAGAGATACATATACTGGAGTTGCTGCGATTTCTTGGTTCAACATGTGAGACATGATAATTTTGATTCATATCTTTCGTTTTGTGGGTTAACGAACACAACACAGCCTAGCCTTCATGTTTCACAACCGCCAGGCACCTCATGAACGTCAAGCCTCATGACGAGATTTAGTACTTGTGGTGAGGAAAGTTCACAAGGCCGGGCATTGCTCTTACATCACACACCACTTTCACTGCTCAGACCTCATGCATCTTGGAGCAAACTGGGTAGTGCTCAGGTTGTCCAAACTGTGAAACCATCGACCATGGCTACCAACATGCCTAGCATTGGACAATGCACACGCAATGGATATCATATAATCCAGAATACGTCATTGTTCCCTTTGCGACACTTTGAGCTCTACCAAAGGGGGATTTCCACTGAGAAGCTGAAGATATACATAATCGAGGGTTGGAAGTATTGTGCCAAGAACGAGTGTAATACCATGATAACTGCGCCAAGAAGGCATAAACACCCTTCAACCAGTGCAAACAAACCTTCATATGTTGCTGTAACAGTGAATATCAATGTTGAGTTCAATCTGAGTTCAATATGATGGCACTTGACCCCAGAATTGAATGGTTGTCATGGGATCTTGTCCCCGAGTATTGTCATGGTTTAGAGTCTAGTAAAGTCGACCCTGCGCCTCCGTTTGTTGTCAAATCACTCCGTGCTCGCTCAAATAGGAGTCCACCGCACCTGGCATTGCATATGCATGGAAAGGAAATTATTCTTACATTTGTAATGTCAAACATAGATATTTCGGAATATCCCTTCTCAATGTCCACACGGTGACACAACTCTTGTAGTACAATGTGCTTGAAGTCTTGCTCATCATCAGAATCAACAAAAGGATGGGCATTCAGGGAATTTTCAACTGCCCTCTGGTAAGAGACGCAAATCAGTACGGCGGGGGAGAGGGATTGCTCTCAAGGAGGGAGTTCCGTAGTCTCCGCAATCCATGGTCAGGAATCCGCCCCATCATCTTTATTGCACAATTCTCGCGTTGCAGATATCACTCAACACATGTCTTCCTGTGCAGAGAGAGGCAAGGTTAACATAAGGTGCAGCTCTGCAGAGTGCACAGGCCAGAAAGGGGAACGTGAGTATCCATGCAAATTGAGTGGATTGGCGGGAGGATAGATATCGCTCGCTTTGACAGAGAATAGACTATCGTCACTTCATACTACTACATTGGTAGCAACACTGTCAGATTGTCTTCTCCTGCACCAGATGCGTGCCGGAGCCCCATTCGATTTGAGGAAGAGTAGTTCAGACGATCACAGACAATGTTCTGTCAGCGAAACAGGTGAATTTTGCCCCAACGATACACCATAACAACAAACGCGATGCCTGCTGCCATGCACCTTAACCCCGCTGGAGGTCGAATGGACTATGGCTCAGAAGTGGCGCGTACGTTGAGAGCCCCCAGCGCGAGTGGTGTCTTCCCAGACGCGCGGCCAGAGGGGTCCAGCATCCATGAACAGCAGACTGATGATGACCGAGCCCACCGACAAGGGATCATCAATCACCCGCCAGTAGTCGCCCAACAGGACATCCCCAACAAGGTGGCCAATTGATTCCATGCGGTCAAACATGAGTACAGCGAACAAGTCGAAGATCTGACCCTAATGTGTGACAATTCCAATTGGGAACGGGACACAGTCGCTGATGATCTTTTCGATCTACAGAAGCAACTGGACGACAAGCTGCAGGCCCCAGTGGCGAAATAGGCGGAGTGCGACAGATTGGCGCAACATGCCTCCAACGACATATGGGACGATGCAGTGCCTCTCCTGGTTGACCATGCAACGACAAAGGAGTTTGCGAAGCTGAAACGAGAGATCACCGTCAAGAACGCGCTCAGTCGGTCGATGCAAGCCAAACTGGATGCAGCCTTACAGCAAGTTGAAGAAACCAACAAAGCGTTGGCAACCAGTAAAAACGAGAGAGATCTGATTAGTGAACAGATGGAGTCGGCCATGATGGAACTGAATGCTACAAACGAGGCCTTAATTCTAGTGAAGGCTAACTTGGCACCCATCAGCACCGTCCAAACTAACTCCACCAACTGCATTTTCATCGTCAAGACGACCGGATTGCCGACTTACGATGGTACGAGAACCCTGGACGCCATCCCCTCCTTTCTATCCACCCTGCACCGCCACTTTGGACCTCGTGCCCAGGAGTTAGGCTTGACAGACGAGTTTGGAATTCCTTTGACAAAATGTTGGGCCGCTGTGGCACTGCTTCAGTTTCGCTACAACGCTTCAGTTTGGGCCAACCACCGATTCCCAGCGCACGCAAGAGCAGGTGTAGCTTGGGAAGACTGCTCAGCGGCAGTCAAAGAGGCCTTTATCCCTCTCGATGCTGTGACCAGGTTTAAACGAGATTGAGAGTCACTACGAATCAAAAGTGGTGAGCATGTCTCCACTTTTAACAAACGTTTCCGAGTGCTTTGAGACCAGCTAGAACCTCAAGCGCCACTCTCCGACAAGCGCCTTTGCGACTCATACCAGTTCAAACTTGAGAGCCACCCAGAAGTGTCGAAGGCTTTGATTGAGAAATTGGGAAGTCAGCCTACCGGGTCGCTCAACGACGTTATGGATCACGTCTCCCAAGTGAATGCAATGCTTAACTCCACAAAGCAACTGACGCAAGTGACATTTGAGAGAATGAAAGGCAAACAGAGAGAATGCAGCTCTGGAGGAAGCAACGACCGATTCTGCTATGCTTGTGGAGAAGTGGGCCACCCCGCCCTCATGTACCCCAACAGGGAGAAGGTCTTGGCCGCATGGAAAGACAACAAAGCGGCCACAAACAAAGGCACAGAGAAGAAAGAGACAGAGAAGGAGGAGATGCGCAGAGGTTCCCGTGGCGGTCACAAGAAAGGCGGCTATGGAGGCGGAGGTGGAGGAAAGCAACAAAGCCTCCATTTCGCCCAGACCTCGGGAGGAGAAAATGACAATGCCAATGTGCCTAAGCTGCAGGAATTATCCAACAGTGCAAGCAATGATGATGATGATTCGCGATGATTCGGGCTCAGGAAATGGTGATGGGAGCGATTACCTGAGAATCTACTCCCTAACACTGAAACTACTACTGTGTCGAGAATGAACGAGTCTCCTCATTATCATCATCTCCGAGTCAGTGAGAACGCTACCATAGATCATCTCCATTTCGACGGAACGCTTCGGTCCAAAAAGAACAATGACCCATATGATAGTTTAGCAGCTAAAACAGCCATAGACGATGGGGCATCGGAGAATTATGTAAAAAGAGAGAGGGTGGAAAAGTTAAAAACAAAAGGTGCGGTATTCGAAGAGAGAGACGGCGGCTGGATGATCGTGGAGATGGCGAATGACTAGGTAGGAGACAGCATTGAAAGACGGCAACATGTGCACTTGAAACTGAAACTGGAGGACAACGGCTACACATTTACGGGGTGCTGCACAGTGTAAGATGTCAAACAATTTGACATCATCATCGGGAAGACCTGGGTCTGCGATATAATTCGAACATACAGTATCGATCACGGAACAAAAGAAATGTGGATAACTCAAGGCGACCACATATGGAACGACTGAGATAAGGCAGCGCGAATCCATTCTCTTGGTTGCCTTCGGCCAGACAGCGAACCAGACTACTACACCATCAAAGAAGCAGCCCGGGCCATGGGCATCGAAATTATTCGCAACAAATCACTTCGTCACAGGGATCATCGAGTTTTGGCCAGGGCATTCATGGTTCGAGTGCAGTACAATGATCCTGTGTTGGCGCAGCCGCCAGATGAATTTCAATGCATGCTTTGCGACGTTGAGAATTTTGGTTTATTCGCTGAACCGACATACAACACCACGCAGAGTAAACCGCAATTTTCAATCATCGTATCACCAGAAGATGACAAGGAAGCTCCATACCAACCTCCATACCGCTTGTCTCCGAAAGAAGATGCGGAGTTAAAACGACAGTTGGAGAAGGCATTATGCAATCGTTGGATAATGCCAAGAAGCAGCCATCATGACTCACCTGTCTTATTCGTACCTAAGAAAGATGGGGGATTGCGCATGTGCATCAATTATTGGGCAGTTAACCGCATCACCAGGAGGGATCGATGCCCATTACCTCACATCGAAGAGCTTGTCCAACCGCTGGGGAGTTCGAACTGCTTTTCAAAGATAGGTTTAGCTCCCGGTAATTATCAAATTTGAATATGCGCCTGTGATCGTCAAAAAACTCCTTTCTCAACCAAGTATGGGCTGTACAAGTGGACGGTGCTTCCTTTTGGACTGGCAAATGCACCTAGTCAATTCATGCGTGTGATGAACGGCCTGCTAGCATCCAATCCTGGGCTACATAAGTTCTTTACCGTTTATCTTGACGATGTATCAATCCATAGTTCAACGAGAGGGGAGCATCTGGATCAGGTACAGATCGTGCTGGACCATTTGCAGAAAGCCGGCTTGAAACTGAAAAGATCAGAATGGGAATGGTTTTGTAATGAGATTGAATTTTGCGGTTTTCAGATCAATTAAGAGCGAGTGCATACTTTGGATTCAAAGATGCGAGCAGTAACAGAATGGCCACAGCCCTGAAACACGAAAGAAGTTCGTGCTTTGATCGGTCTAACGGGCTATTACCACAAGTTCATATGACACTATGCACATATCGCCTTGCCGTTAGATGGGATGTGCAAAATGAGTAAGAAAGAACAAATGGGCAGCCGCCGCGGTGAGCTACGGCTCAAGGAGGTGGGTACAGCTCAATTTGATTGGAATGGGGAGGCAGAGGAGGCCTTCGAAACTTTGAAAAATGCCATTTGCAAGGCTCCCATGCTAGCACTACCAGAGGAAGGGGGTGAGTATGTGCTGTATTTTGACGCCAGCAAATATTCAGTCAGAGCAGGACTATCACAGAAGCAACAAGATGGAGAGACCAGAGTTAGTGCCTTTTGGAGTAGGAAGCTTCAGAGTGCAGAGACGCAATACCCTACATACGACAGAGAACTCCCAGCGATTCATGATGCAGTTGTGAACTGGCACTACTACCTCCATTCGGACAGAAATTTTACATTCCATACGGACCATGCCTGTTTGAAAAACATACTGACACAACCTCGACTCACAGCACGACAAATGTTGTACTTAGCAACTTTACAAAACCATACATACGACATCCGGTACATCCCAGGCGCGAAACACCAGGCCGCTGACACACTGACGAGATGTCCGGACTTTAAGCGGGAACGCTGACAAGTCTCTCAGTATCGAATCACACAGTTGGTAGTTCAGGACTTGACAGAGTGGGGACAGGAAGTCGCCGCTGGAACGAAGGACGACAGCTACTGTTAGCAACGGTTCCGTTTTTGGACCATTTCTACTATAGTGGGTCGAAGAGAACCCGGAACAGGCCAGTTCTGTGCCGGTTTTTGCCAAACAGTTCCCTTGATTAACTCTACCAATATTGATCAGAGAATTTAGAGCTTGGTACATGAATTATGCAGCTTTGCGTGGCGCATCTTTTGGTAATCTCGGATTTTCGCGATCTTCAAAACTCAGCAAGCGGCTCTGATAATACAGTGAGTTTTCGACTAAAAACCATGTTTTTGCACCATCGCTTGCCGAATTTTGAAGATGTTGCAAATTCGAGACCACCAAATGATGCGCCATTCAAAGCTGCATAATTCACTTACCAAGCTCTAAATTCTGTGATCAATATTGGTGGACTTAATTGGGTAGTTTGCTCAAAAAATCGTCGATTTTTGATGTGGTAAGGCCATTGCCACGCAGACCTATAAATGTGGCCGGTTCCAAATCTGGAACTGTTTCTAACACTAACGACAGCTGGAGTGAAGATATGGTACATCTACTAGTGTCCAAGGATAGCTAAGAACATCCACCAAAGGCGTGTGCTCCAGCCACAGTAAGAAAGGCATCGGTTCACAGCCACCGTTTCTCCCTAGATGACGGCCTGCTTTACCTAGACCTCCAGAAGCAGGACCCTGAATAACACAAAGACGATCCACGTCGGCTCTACATTCCGACACCCCTAAGACACAGAATCCTTCGAGCCGCATGTGACGCTGCGGTGGGAGGCCATTTGGGAACAGCAAAAACATATACAGTGGTGAGACAGCACTTCTTCTGGCCAGGGATGTGGAAAGGAGTGCAAGACTACACACAACGCTGCAACACATGCGCGCGAGTTAATCAACTGGCTGGTAAAGTAGTGGGTATGTTAAAACCACTACCAGTTGCACAAGGCCGCTGGGAGCGCGTGGGAGTAGATTCCATCACTGACGTGCCAACATCTTTAGGAGGAAACAATTGCATTGTGACCTTTGTGGACCATGTCTCCAAACAAGCTCATTGGATGCCCTGCACTAAGACCATCGATGCCGCAGAATTTGCACAGTTATTCTTAGAGGCCATCATACAACTACATGGTGTCCCCAGAGAGATAGTGAGCAACAGAGACACCCGCTTTACATCTGATTCCCGGCGGAAGTGAGTGACAGAGTACAGACTAAGCTGCTCATGTCAACAGCATTTCACCCACAAACAGACGGGCTGACAGAGATCTCGAATAAGCAGCTCACGCGGTATCTACAGTGTTTCACCACTCATCTTCGAGACCAATGGGACAGCATGCTTCCACTTGCGGAATATGCATATAACACGTCTACACACTCATCCACCAATGAAAGCCCATTCGAATTGGACCTAGGATACACACCATCAAATCCATCAGACATCATGGTGGGCCAACGGCAGCATGACGAAATGCGGAGCCTGGAAGGTGCAGTGTTTGTTGAATGATTGCAGGCCTCATTGCTAGATGCCCAGGACCGTCTCCATGAGGCACAGGACAGCCAGACAGCGGAAGCACGCAGGAGCCGAACGCCATGCACCTTTCTACTGTGAGACTTTGTGATGTTGAGTACTAGAGACCTTCCAATAACACATGCGAACCACGACCCTTCTCGGCGGAAGCTGCCACACCCGTGGGCCGGACCCTACAAGATCATAATGTTCCGTGGGCCAAATGCAGTGGAATTGGATTTACAGGTGGATATGACGATCCACGATACAGTGAATGTCAGCAGACTCAAGAAGTACACCGCGGATTGCGCCCGAGAGAAGCCTCCTCTTCCTCCTGTCCGATCTGTGAGAGATCAAGATGGCACGATTCGGCATTCGTATGTCGTAGATGCGATTACTTCGCATATGCGGGCACTGGGTGTCCAAGGTGGTTACCAATGTCAAATCAAATGGGATGGCTATGACGACGACAAAATGACTTGGGAACCAGCTCCCAATCTCTCAGAAGCAAAGCAAATGCTTGATGACTACAGAGAACAACACGGATAGCGAGAAACGAAGTTCAAACGGAACAAGAAGGACTAAGGCCACAGAGTCGATGGCCAGTGGGTATTTGGTTACACTTCGTCGTGGAGTCGATGACAAGTGTGTCTATTCCTTGCATTTATTTTCGAGAAGTACCTCGAACTTTTTTAGGAGGGATGTAATGTGGAGACAGAGGCAAGATTAACATAAGGTAGGGCTGTGCGGAGCGCACGGGCCAGAAAGGGAAACGTTAGTATCCACGCAAATCGAGTGGATGGGCGGCCGCATACAGATCGCTCGCTGAGACAGAGAATAGACTATCGTCACTTGATGCTTCTACACTTGCACCCAGTCTGCTTCACAGCGACGGTCAATAAATACTCCGACCGCCACGCTGGGTACAAGTAGTCATAGCACACCAGCACTGGGAGCAACTTCACAGGCAGGCTCAATTCGTCGCGTTGCATCCAGCCCGGCATCCGGCAGTGCTAGCACTCCCACTCCTCGCAGCTGTCTTGAAAACCTGCTTACCCGCATTGCTAATCCCGAGGCCCACCTGATCATTACAAATCCACTGCACATGCAAGCGACACAAAAGAATCACTGATAGATGCAGTGGCAATTGCAACCGGAGGTGGTGTATACACCTCGATAAATGGTCTCCGGCAGTCGCAGTATCCATCATTTGGGTCAAATGGGCGTGACACGTCTTGTAGTGGCAACGGGCAGACTCCTGGAGCTCTACATGTGGAACAGACAGCGATTTAGGAGTGCAACCTACTTGGAGATGGTAAGTTATGCAATGCGACGCGTTGCGAAAGCATTAGCTGAAGCCCCACAGTGGCAGGTAATCGAGAAGTACTGGAACACTGCTATGCAGCAAAACACAAATTGGTCCATAGCATTGGCGGCATGCACAAAGGAGATCTTGAAAGATGTATGCAGAAGAAATGGCCCACATTGGATATTACACGCTCAAACTGGTACCAGGTTTGAGCAGAAGTCGATAAGGTTAAATCCCATAATATTCAATCCGCGACCAACTGAATAATAGAGCTTGATGATCTCCACAGCTGTGAATCCAACGCAGAGCATTTGGAATTCATTGATTCCCTTCTGGCAGACAATAAATACCTATTTCCTGTACCAGAGCGTGTGGAAGGTGGTGTATGTGGTCCAAATCCAATGCAGAGAATGTTGAAAGCTGCTAACGAATGGCCAGTGTCCACTTTACTTCCTGGCGGAAGCAATCCCAGGGTGTATCTACATCAAATTTTAACATTGTGCAAATAACCGATGTAGGAATGCTGATGGATTTTATAATTCCATGATTGACAACAACGACGGTCATATACCCTCGCCACTGACCATGTTTACCTTCACCGCATTGCGCAATGCTCTCCTGGAGTGGCAAACGAACAAAGGTGTTCATCTGAAACCTTCCAAGTCAAAGCTGAAAGTGGACAGACCTGATCGCTCTAACTACTTCAACTACAAGAATGGTGGTGGTAAGAATGCATCCTGCTGTGCTGCAATGGGTCGCAACTTGTTAATCTCTCCTGGCGTTGCAGACACATATATATTCTTGATGAATACCTGGAACACACTACTGGAGAGCTACCAACAGAGGGTGTATCAATACACTCTTGCTCCAGTCAAGCGGTACATCCAACAGGTGGAGAACCTAACCCCTGCCGTGGTCATCAGCCTGCAAGAAGCACATGTTGACAATGCTATTCTTCGTGACCATTTGACCTCCAAGGTGGCGCTTGAGCAGCCTGGGATCAGAAGCACTGACCCAGACATCCCGATAGAAAACAATTGCACAGATGACAGTCTGCATCTCGGGATGGCAGGGGGCAGTGGGGATTACAAAGATGAAGGTGACGAAAGCGACGAGGGTGATTCCATCCCCACTGCCAGCGGGCAATGATTAGCCACGACGGAACTAGAGAGGTTCGACCTGGGAACCAGTGAGGTCGACTGGTACGAGGGCAAAGATGACGACAATGTGGATGCAGATGAGGAGGCAGAAGCATTGCAAGCCGATGATGTATCAATGCAGAATGTGGAGGACTGAGGGCATAGTACTAGAGAGTGTGAAGATTGGACAGTATATTTCAGACCTGTACAATATGAATATGGCAAAGCAAATGCAATGGCAAGCGATGTATCCGAAGTGAAGACCGTATTGGAATATGTGACAACATCTCAATGCTAAACTAATATGCAGAGAGTGCAGCATCTGATATATAGCAATAGCGGACAGTTAAATGTGGCACTCAACCGGAGAAAGGCATACACACTGCCCAGCGTGTGTTAACGGCTACAACATGAATGCAGCCCCTGAGAACAGTGTAGCACACATGTCGTTCTAATGATGTGAATATGTCACCACATTACAGATGCTATGTTGAGGAGGTAAGTATGCAACGCAACCCATCGCCTGGGCACCAGGAAGTGTGTAATTCTCCATCAGAGGGTACGACGTTCCGTCAGAGTCGTCAGAGCCATCCAGAACACCTGGGTGTTTCTGACGGGGACCCAGGTTGTTGCTGATGTATGGTTACATGTATACCAAAAAGTGCACTCCCACATATACAGCAGCATACACTCTGTAGTCCACCTCCAAGTTGCTTTTAAGACAGTCACAAGTATACATGTGAGTATGCTCCCAAGTACACTTTTGAATATGATTTCAAGCACCACCCATATTATGCTCAAGATGCTTCCAAGTAAACATTCAACTGTGCTCTCGTGTAGATATCCAAGGTGCTTCCAACTGCGCTCTGAAGTGTCATCTGAAGTACCCTCTCATGCACACTCTCAAGCATTCCCCAATTGCACTCTATTGCACCCACCAAGCCTATTTTGCACTGTAAATCCTACAATCCTCTCAAGAAGCAAGACACTGCAAAATCTCACTGGATAATAAACTCCCACATATGTGTTGGCAGACCTGATTCACCAACTGGTTCAGTTTTGGGTTCTAGTTACTGTAAGGCTTGTAGAAGGTAGCATATAGCAGGTAGTATTTGGTGGGGAGATTTTGGTGGGCAACATGTGGTATGTAACATGTGGCATATGGTAGGTTGTGGGTGGCAGGTGGAGCATCATGGCCAAAATTATCACATTGTTCAATAGCACATTGTCAACATTTCCTTTATCATTCCTACTTTAACAGGATCTCACAATGTTCCACAGTGATGGAGTTGATATTTTCAGCCTCAAATACTGCTAGGTTGGTAGATAATTGGATTGTGGGGAGCGCAGATCTCCATCTCAATGTTCGCAGCAGAGTCTGGAGCCACTTTTATGTGTATTGTGGGCACATTCAGATACATTTGGTCCACAGATGCTCATAATGATGTTGATGGTGAGAGCAATACTGATGGTAATGGTAATGGTAACAGTGATAATACTGAAAGAACTTAGTTACATAGGTTGGCTACATCAATGGCTATGTCAAAGCTTCAACACACATAACACATTGAATTGGCCCAAGTTTCCACCATGTCAGAGTTCAATGGGCCCAAAGATTGAGATGGAAATGCTATTCCTCCCAAATCATAACTAGCTTTGCTATTGTGCTGACATAGGATCCCAATCTGATCTGTAAGTTAGCTATCAAGTAGGTTCTGAATCAGGATCCAAATCAATCTGCCAAGCCAGCTCCAAATAATTCTGTCAAGCAGAATCCGAAGCTGCCACGGTTGATGCATTCCAAGAGTCTGCAAGTAACGCCACAGCCTATCTGTAGTCAACACTGGCTGAGATTGATTGGCTGCCTGCTGTGTATAGTGTATTAGAGACATTTACCAGTATCTATAAACTGACTAGTGATGGCAATAAACTACACATCATGAAGGGGTTCACCAAAGGCTTCCTTTGAGCTGTCCACATTCATGTGTGTGTACAGTATAATCTATCGTTGATTGTCACTTTTGCTGATTTACATACAGCTGACTATTCAAGTGTGGACAGGTAAAGTAAATATTTGTTTATATATTAAGACTGGGGAATATCCATACCATTGACAGACAGTGGGTATCATTTTATTTGATTTCAATGATGACTATTTTTAGTTTACCATATTCAGAATCAGTATTATGAAACAAATATACGCAAAATTGTTCTATGGATAAATGACCATCTTTCATTAGCTATCACCTTTTACTTCTTTAAACTTATCTGACAATATCCATTTACAGTATTTTTAATACTGTATTAATATTGCTTTCAGCTTTCCATTCAAGTTTACTACAATATAAACTCCATATATATATCTAATTTTGGTTCATAGCCAGCTTCAACTGCTGCCAGTACCATCTTGATACATATTTCCCAATTTTCAACATCACCGCATTGAATATTCTCTTGTAGATAAGATAATTAGAAACTTTTCGTATACCTCTATTATTGCTCATTTACAATTTCGAATGATATCTTGTATTTATCCAAAGACAATATTTCTGCTGCAATTTGGTTACTTTACATTTGCCATATAGTTATGAAGTAAGTGAATTGAAGAACTATTCAAAAATTCACCGATAATATGTACATATTAAGACTGGTATTGGTTGAAAATATGTACCATATTATGATTGGTAAGTAATATTCTTATGGTACAATACAAATATTTATACTAGACAAATAAAATAGAACAAATACTATATACTTCTAGGACAACAAATGTGACTGAGAATACAGTTATTATATTTCACTAACTCTGAAAGCCATATGTAGTAATCTCAGCTGCTTTCAAATTTAGCTAGTATCTGAGTATACTGTAATTCTATCATCAATATATCTCCAAACTGGTAAACTTTTTGACTGCATAGAAATATTGTCCACAGGTAACATAAACAACTACTAATAGATTTTGACAGACTAGGATATATCAGGATATACTTGGAATAACCAGAAATATGGAATACAATATTGTGTAAATGTGTACTTAGTATCTAGATTATTTTATATTGTGCAAATAAAGTACTTCTGTCAGTCCACTTAATTGCTAGTTGAAACTTGATTACAGGTGTATACTATACTAATGTATTGCCAAAACGGATTTATTGCTGTTTTATAAATAGAAAGAGGTATCCATATATTGATATATTGATATGTAGGTAGACTGAGACTTGCATATAGATATAATAGAATAGATAAATAAATTAATAGGCAGATTGATTAATAGATTGATAGATAATGAGATACAGTAACAGATTAATAAATACACATTTAGATATAGTAAATTATAAATTAATCAATACAATTGTATAAGTTGTGTGAATCAAGCAGTCAGAAGTCTATTAAAATTTAACTCAATATAGTTTACAGATATCAGTAAATTTCAATCAATATTGAATCCTGACGAAGTTGAAAATATGTCAAACACGTATTGTGAATTCAAACGAATGAGCTACATATATTAATGATGTCTGCTTTTTTTTGTTGATGCAAAGTTGAAATCGTTATACATCTATCCACACTCTATAACTGAACTTTGCTATATTTGTATTTAATGTGCAATTAGTAGTACTTATAACATGTTGCTCCAGATTTTGCAGGATTTGACAGCTTTTACTTGCATATAAAGATTTGATTATATCTAAAAGTTCAAATTTACAATATTTGAGTACTCAGAGAATTTGAACAACCTATACAAATTATTACAAACTGGTTAAGAGTATTTCACCATACTTCACACTGTCAAATGTATAATAACTGGAAAATGACTGTTGGTTAATGGATTTATATGGAGTGCAGTAGAAATTTGAATATAGACAGGTTATTTTAGATAGTATTATATCTGCAAACTTTTAAATTTATTAACTTTATTATCAATTAATCTATCAGAAAGGTATTATTCAGACTCAATTGCAATTCAGAACTGCAAGAGGAAAATGATATTGTCATTTGAATTAAATTTGATTGTATTTAGACCTACAGTTTAGAAATACTATAATATTAGAAAATACAGAATTTTGTATCTTTTTGATGATAATAAGCATTAGAATACTGTTTTGCAACTGTTTTGCAAATTTTACAAATGTTTTTTAAACAATCAGGTAACTATTTTATAGTATATATGTGATACTCACTATTAGCAAAACATTATTCTTTTTCTGAGATTTGTTCTTATTATGCAGTCAATAGAAATTGAGTTATAAATGTTTGTTTAATTTTAATATTCTGTTTAAGCTGTATAATTTTTTGTGGACTTAAGTTATGCTTTTTGAAGTTTTCCCAATTTTCTAGTGCTTGAATACCTGTGTTCAATATGCCCCTAACCTACGATCTTCCAAACCCTAAACCCCAAACTCAAATCACTTCATTCATACTAGCGCACGTTAGTCTATTGACTTACAGCTTCACTTCGTCCGAAACGGTCGATTATCTTATCTTCTGAGCTTTTACTTTTGATTCGACTTCACCCACCAACAATTTTAGCCTGCCTTAACTTCATCCGACGCTGCTTTTGCAATATGCCACCTAAAAAAAAGGTAAATGCTACTACTACTGCAACTATAGGTGGCTCGATTACCTCAACTGTACGTTCTACGAGATCCTCGACTAGGAACTCTACTGCAATTGCGACGGCAGAAACCTCCGTTGTTGACACACGTGCCAACGGCAAGCGGAAGCGAGGTGCAGTTGCATCTTCCCGGATCACCACTGAATCGGGGTCTGACTGCGAGGTGATTCCCATACGCGCAACGAAACCAAAGCCAAATCCTCCTCCGAAGAAATCGGCTAAGGAACTCGCTACTATTTCCAGGGCCAATGCGGTGCAGAAATGGTTCCACGGATATGCAAGTACGTGCCTCATGTTACCCTCTACCGGAGTTCATTGATGTCGAGACACTCACATGGTCGGCCTTTAGATCCGGAAACTAATAGTATTGACCCGTCGACATTCCAGAAGTGGTATGTGATATCCGCTTACTCTCCTGTCCGATTTTGACAGTATTCGGTAGGATGGACGACTTGGGCGTTTCGTCGGACAGTGCCTTCATGTACTTCATTCTGTGGAGGTGCAACGCTGCGACACAGATGACAATCACCCTAGACGAATTTAAGATTTCTATGGATGTGATCGGGTACGCACACGGTTTATCTAGTCATGGCTGCCGCTAATACACACGCGCTGTAGTGTAAACTCGAATCAGAAACTACTTGCTAAATTGCCAGAGCTGATGGCTACAATTCGGCCCAAAATCAAACCTGTGACAAACCATCACTTCAAAACTTTCTACAAGTGGTGTTTCCACCATTTCAGACCGGAGAGTCAAAAAAATCTACCTGTCGAGTTTGCGCAAGTGCTGTTTCAAACTTTACTGGATGGGGAGAAATATTCACCATCTTGGAAGCCAACAACTAATACATTCAGCAACTCGTCGAAAGGACGCACTCCTGGTGATTTCCCACATGTTAATGCATTTGTGGAGTTCCTAAATAGCGAGCCCAAACCTGTGGCTGTCATCACCAAGGATCAGTATGAACAGTTCTACGAGTTCAATGCAAGCGTTTCTTGGGAACTGACGGAGCATTCAGAGGATAGCGCTTGTCAGTTTACGCAGAGGTCGTTGGCATCTGGTTCTTAATGCTAATTGTTTTTTTTTAGGGCCTGCATTAATCGACAGCTATGTTTCCTGGCAAAAGAGAAATTATCCCAGTACAAAAACCGTGGGGGACTAGGGGCAACACGTATGTTATATTCGGTTCTTGCCTCTCTTACCAGGTGTTCGTGCAGTACATTACCAGGCGTCCGTTGACAGCGGGGAATTATTGTATTCATTTTATCCCTAAAACTTTTATCTTTTACATTTTCAATTGTCATGGTGTTTGTATCGTTAGTGGTTTGTATGATTTGGGAGTAGGGGGAAGGTTGCAGTTCAGGGGTTGCGAAAGAAGCTGGCAAAAGAGGGCTTAATGTCGCGCGGGTATTGTGAACACTACCGAGCAGCTAAGCACATACTACTGCGTTGGTAACCTGTTCCCTGGAATGTGGTATGACTGAACATTGAATGGAGGCAGCTCGGATTTCATAAAGGTGATGCCCGAAATGTCAGGATGTTAGTAGCCGATAGCTATGGTGCAGCGTTTTTCGCTGAGATCTAAGGGTACATTTGCAGTGGACATCATCTCAAGGTCATCACATCTATTACTACCTCGCAAAAGTCCATGTATGATTGACTTAGTGACGGTTCAACACAACATTTTAACCACCAAAACCAAAACTGCCAGCAACACCACCATCCATTAAGAAAAGGAGCCAATCTGAAGAATTGCAAAATCTAGTGTGTAGAATCGCACTCTACTGTCTTTTAATTATAGGAGTTGTGGTTGATAAATTGCATCTTTTGAGGTTTCTGAGTGCCTCTCTACGTACATGTTATCACAGTACAACAGGTAAAATACAGGACACCTCCGACCACACACCACATTTGAGTTTTGCCAAGACCAATTTTGTTGAATTTTGGTTGGCATTGTCAGAAAAATTCAGCTTTAGCTTTTCACTGAAATACCCTCAACACCTGGATACAATATGCAAATGAGACTTGTTAGCAAAAAGAGTCATCAGCACTATCTCACAACCTATTAACATAGCTCAGTAAGAATATCAGGGAACAAGAAATGTTTCCTCCAAGCCTGGGAAGTCTGTTAGTGGGAATCACTTTGAAGAGATGAATACATGATTGGAAATCAGATGTAATCCAATCATCAACATGTCAGAATGTAAATACTGAATAAAAGCCAGATTGGGAGGGTAACACATGATCTGAGGTTAGATAAGCGCCAGTGTATATAAGTTGCCACAATGGTACTGAGATTAGTATTGAATATCTTACCACTTAGATTTTAATTTATACTGATTCACTCTTGTGTTGAGTAGTACCACTTTACCATACACCCAGAGTCAAGCCTAGGCATATGTGACTTCACACTATATTCAACCTTTCAGTAATGGGATATATTTCAATTACAAAATTATATCAGTTTTAGCACTATTGTAAATCTATGACACAACTGACAGAAATAAACAGCCTGCAGGGCAATTTTGCTGTCTATCAACTAGTATTCCTTCCAATAGAGTTTCAGAAGGTATAATGTACTTGGCTGGTGAAAATTCGAGGAGGGAAAATGTAAGATCTTCTCTTAGCTGACCAACTCCTATCTAAAACTCACAACCCTCAGTACTTTTGGAGAATGAAATGTAAGTTGAAAGTAGATAGGGAGTTAAAGATCACATGTCTGACATGGACAATTGTAGGAGTGTATCAGCAACATGTAGTGTAGTCACATGCAGCCTCAAAGAGCGAGTTGGAAGATGTGGAGACTAACCTTAGAAGTGTCAATTTCAGGAGAGAATTGCACCTGAAGAGGGTTTTGTGGCCACTCTTCAGAGCGACTTGGATGATTGATAACTGGTACAGGAGTTGTGTTAGCAACGGATCTGGGTAAATTGCCAGATGTCCAGGTTTTGACCACAAAAACGGTGTGGCTCGGTCCTTGAACCATCCAAAAACCCATCCTGCTGCCCCTTGGTGGGCCAAACACGTACTGGTACCCGGCAACCTGTGGGTATTGCCGGGTTTGTCGAAAACTGTCCGTCCCAATCTGCAGTTCTGCATTTCGGGTTTTTCTATTTATGGTTGCATCCAGATATCTTACTGTTAATCGCAAAATATTGACATTGGTATGTCATCATCTTTTTTTGATGTATTGGCTGTGTTTATAATCAAAATGAAATAAAGTCACGCTCCCTAGCCCATCGTGAAAATGAGTGTGAACAGAGCATCAACGATTTCTGGTCTTGCATCTTGGGTACTCTGTGTGGTGATTGGTTGCAGATATTCATAAAAGAGGCATTGGCCACCTCTATTGGGAAAAGAGAAAGTGACACACTCCATACCCCATCTTGAAAATGAGTGTGAATGGAGGGTCAATGATGTTTGGCGTTGCATCATGGTTTATCAAGGCGCGATGTGGCCGTTATTGTCTATATGTGAAGTTTTGACGGTTTTTGAAAGCTAACACTCATGAATACTTAGTTGCAGCTGTGTAAATGAAATAAGTTGTTACTGTCCAGGAGGCTGTCGTGGGAATATTTCTTGCTTACTAGCCTAACAAGGCTGCCTGCGCCTTGTTTATAGATGTCTGCGACCAAGCACCACTTAGATCGCCCAAGATGCAAGACGAAAAATTGTTGACACTCTTTTGATGCTCATTTTCAAGATGGGGCAGGGAGCATGTCGCTTTCTTTTTTGTCTATAAAGGCGGTGAATTCTTGGATTATGTATAACCACTACCAACTCACTTCTTAATTACCTGACTTAGAAGACCAAAAATCATTGACTCTCTGTTGATGCTCATTGTTAGGAGATAGTAGCGATGTCATGGCTAGCGTTTATGCCCATAAAGACGGCCAATGATTTCATTATGCTTCATAGCAACCAGGTCTCTTAGTAATCAGTTGACTTACATGACCAAAAATTGTTAACGCTCTGTTGACACTCATTGTGCCATGTGCAGATCTGCAATATGCAATCATTCGATTTGGCATAGTGTATCAATAATGATGTTTTGGCAGCCTTTCTATCATCTTCATGTATTTTCTCCTCTATGATGAAATTGTTTTGTAATAATACATCGGCAAAAGTGCAAATCGACTATAGGCTGCGCTATGCTCACACGTGCAGCTCATAGCAAGCTTCCTGTGGACCCCTGCGCGACGCGCAGCCTATAGTCATCTATAGTCCATTCATAGCGATGTGGGCGTGGGCCTATGGAACTATATACGGCTGCCGGCCAGAGATGGACCTATACTTGTCTTGACTGCCCGCTGTTTTACCGGTACTGTACACACGATCGCTGCTAGTCTGCATGAGAGCCCACTGGCGATTCAAAGCCTGCTCAAGAGCCTACTTGAGAGCCTGCTTGAGAGAGCCACCACTTCGGGAGGAGTAGAGTTTTCCTCCACTGGAAGCCTTTGGTTGATGGCAAACTATGAGTTTGTGGAAGCTTTGGCTGATAGAAGCCTCTAAGTCTGTGGAAGCTTTGGCTAATGGAAGACTCTAAGTCTGTGGAAGCTTTGATGCTGACGTTGACGTAGCCAACCTTCTTGTCCAAGTGCGTCTGGTACTATGATCACCATCACCGACACCATCACCATTGCCATCATCACCATTGCCATCATCACCATCACCATCATCACCATTGCCATCATCACCATCGCCATCATCACCATTGCCATCATCACCATTGCCATCATCACCATCAGCCCCGGACAGAATTGGCACACATACACCCAAAATCGGTGGGAAGCAGGCAGTTGATTCCGCAGGAAAATCTGAGTCGGAGATCTGCGCTCCCCATGATCCAATTGTCTACCTTTCCTGCAGAATGTAAGGCGGCAATTGACAACACTATGACCATGAGGCATCGTGAGATCTTGTCGCAGTGGCTGCACTACAATAAGATTCAGACTATGATATCGACCGACGTCATGATTTCGGCCGCTGCCACCCGCCTCCTGCCACCCGCCTCCCAGTGCCTGGCGCCTGCAGCTCAGCAAGTCTCTGGATTGAGCACCCAGGAGCATACATGGGAGCATATAGTCAAATGGTCTTGCGTCTGGAGAGTGTACTTGGGAGCATGTTCGGAAGTGTGCTTGAGAGCATCTTGGGAGCATACTTGGGAGCATTGGTCAAGCAGGCTACGAGTGTGCCATCGAGTGCTATTAGGAGCATCATTGAGAGCATGCTCGGGAGCGAGCTTGAGAATGCAGCCGGAGGTGTACTTGGGAGTATTCTTGGAGTGTACTTGGGAGAGTTTTGGGAGCTTACTTGGGAGCGTATAGTCAACCAGGCTGGGAGTATGCTATCGAGTGCAACTGGGAGTGTACTTGGGAGCGTACTCAGAGTGTACATTGGAGCATCTGGAGACTGTACTTGGGAACGTATAGTCAACCAGGCTGCGAGTGTCATCGAGTGCATTTGGGAGTGTACTTGACAGCGTGCTCGAGAGTATGCTTGAGATCATCTTGAAAGCGTATTTGGGAGTGTATAGTCAAGCAGGCTGGGAGGGTGCCATCGAGTGCAATTGGGAGCATCCTTGAGAGCATGCCCGGGAGTGTACTTGGGAGCGTCTTGAGAGCTTAATTGGGAGCGTAAGTCAAGCAGGCTGGGAGTGTACAATCGATTGTAATCAGGAGTGTATTTCAGAGTGTATTTGGGATCGTGCAATCAAGTCCATCTGCAGTTTTATTCAATGCTGCATGATGTATAGTATCAAGCGCCCATAATGGCATGTGTATCACAGTAATCTAGTCCACTTGCAGGTCCATAGCATCTAGTAGTGCCACGCGTCAATCATGCTATGGATTACCGGCCCACAGACAGCTTCTCTATGAGTTACGCGTCGTGTAAGGTCATTTTTCCCAGTGTACATATAAATATATCCGTTAAAATATACTGTAAAGTGTCTGCTAATTGTACTTAGTAATACACTCAAAATCCTGTTCCTTTTGATCTATGCTCGTCTTCACTGGCAGGTTCGCTCAATAGGGTTCTCTCGTCTGCAAAATGGATGTTAGCTGCATTACCACACAGCAGATAGTGTACTAAGCAGTGGATGTTCCTTCATTAGTCCACAAATCTGGAATCAAATCTTGATTGTGCTTGCTATCCTTGGAATATGCATCAACATTCAAAAATTGTGCGTTGGAAAGAAGAGCATGTAAATATGCATGTCCAGCTGGAGCTATGTTGATTTGGGACTCTTGAGCTCCCTCAATGTCACCAGGTGGTGAAGATGCCGTGTGGGGTGGAGGTGGCATTGGTTCTGTTTTCAGCTGTCTGCGTCGGTCTGGTACAGGTGGACCCATTCTTATGTGCCTCCAGCATATCTGCAGATTATTTGCTGTTCCAGTTTGTTAAGGAAGGGAGCCGTCTGTGTGATTTTCACCAACCATAGCCGGCTGTCTTTCTAATGCAGCCTTCACCTATCTATGCCCAGCAAACTCAACTCCCAGCTCCTTCTCTTTTCGGACTTCAGCACGAGGTTGCTTGATCAGGTATTGCTTTCCAACATTCCGGCCCACCAAAACCCTCCTTTGGCCATTTTGGCCATATTCAAGGCAAGGTGCATGCCGGACTGTTCTAGTTGTACCCAAACTCCTTGCCTTGCCATATTAGCTGACATATCGAAAATGTACAAGAAATTAGCTGCTGCTTCTCGAAGTGAGATTTGGCTATTTCCTCGACCATAAACACTTCTGTAGTCTCCACCAAGCTGTGTAAAACCTGTTTTGTCCACACCCAGGGACACTAATGGCAAAATTCTTTTGTGGAAATCCCAGAGCTGTGAACATCATGATGTTCGATTTCATGGACTGAGTGGGAAAATGCCTTGGGCAACCTTGGAGCCTTCCCGTTACGGGCAGCTACAAAATGGTCACAGAGCCCTCTGTCTGTACCAGCTGTAGGTTATCTAGTCAGATCACAGCCGTCTGCCTCGATATGAGTAAAGTAACATCATATCGCGTGCTGCTTGCTGTTGTTGCTGCTGCCAGTGTTACGGACCATTTTATATGTGCATCTTGGGTGATAATTTCTGTGGCTGCATTGACAGCCTCGAGGTGGACTAACTAGTGTCTGCGTTGTTGCTGTGTCCCGGGGAGTGCCCCATTTGATGAAATGTCTGCCGGTCGGCTCGATTTCGATCCGCTCTCACCTTGCCGAGGTGTTGGTGTCGCCATGATTTGCTGGTGTGGAAAAGCAGAGGATGATGAGAACTAAACAAAGTGGGAAGTCCTGAGGAACAAATAGTTAGCTTCAAGTCAAGATGGAATAATTAAGTGGCAACTTGCAGGATCTACTGAAGTTGAATCCTGCAGGGGTTTTCAACCATCCTGCAATTTGCAGTATGTTGGTCCGATGGTGTGTGTTGGTTAACAGAGATGATTAGACATGAATGACAGCCGAAATCTCGGGTTTGTGAGAAATGAACAGGAAATCATCCCATGGAAAGGATGTCTGCAGATTTTTGTCTCAACAAATCCCAGGGATTTGACAACAAACAGATGCCGAAAATCAAGTCATATTGAAGGATAAGCATAACTATTCCTAATGTAGTGACGGTCAAAATGCTCATTTTGCTTTGTTCAAGTCGATCAAACATACCAACCTTGACATAAAAGACCCAGCTTGCCTGGATATGATCCATATTATGCAATATCAATCATCTCGCCCAAGAACAAAGTCAATACAAAATACAATGGTCAACACTCCAAAACAGAATTTTTCGCCACTACCAGCAGCCAAACCTGGCAAATCAATAAAGCATTCCACACTATGAAGTTATCAAGTGAATGAAGGCAAGAGGAGTGAGGAAGCAGATAGGGTCGAAGCCCTAGGGGCAATGTGCAGCTTGCATTCCAAACAGAAGCTTGCGGTGCAGACAAGACTAGAAATGCAAATTTTGACAAATGAAGACAAAGAGCAATGGATTGAGAATCATGTGGTCAGAGACACCGCTGTGGTAAGAAAATAAGTTGAAGATGAAGTGACAGCAATTATGCAGGAGCAGGACGATATAACAATGCTGGTAATGCGAATTAGACAAACAGAAACCCCAAAGAAACATTTGAGCAGATGCTGAATGCGATCGGAGACAGTCTGAGCGATTTTGCATAATCCAATGATCAGGAGGATGCAGATGGTAAGGAAGATGATGAAGAAGATACCGAGCTGTGCAAGCTGAGCAAAGATGACAAACGTAGCTGGGTGATGGGCACAATATCCCAAACCGTACAATGCTGCATGGAGAGATTTCTGCGGAAGCAGATGAAGCTTGATGAATTCACACAACTGGGATGGGGGGACGCGACCGATTACTTCCATCACCGAGATCAGGAGTACAGGATGGCCAAATTGAAGGATATGGTGGTGGTTAGGCTGCAACCGGACGAAGTTGCAGCCGCACCTGCACTGTAATCATTTCGACAGCTTATGGAGACCCTTGATATCATCCCTGGAATATTCACAAATGCTGCAAGGGACATCTCGCCCAGGAAGCTGTCATATGAGGCTAGGATCCGGGGAACCACAGTGTCACAAACATGTAGCATCTCAACTGCCTGACCAGGCGCCTGATTCGTCTCTGATCATGATAGTGAAGCCTGTTGAACCTGTAAGCTTTTGCACCTGCAGATTGCCTCCCTAGCTAATTACCATATAGAAATTGAATTTGGAAGATGAAATGATGACGGCTCCTGTGTCACTGGAAGAATAGATAGGCAAATTGCCATTTTTGACAATGAATCTCATCGAAAAGCAATTCTTGTACCTATTTTGCTATTTGTCAGCCTTGTCTTGATTTCAGTAACCAAATTGAGTGACATGATAATTCCTCTGTGCAGGTGCAACAGTTGTATGCGCCATGTGAACGTTCAAGACCTCATAGGAGGTTGATGGACAACCAAGATAATTGATATCGACGTGTAAGTTACCGGAAAGTGGAAAAGCAAAAATTAATCTCCAGCCGAAATTGGCTAATAAAATTTCAGTCAGTGATGTTATCTGAGTCATAAACGGAGCGGATAGTGTGCAATACAAACCTGTATGATTGGCAACCATCATGCTGCTGTAATCCATGCATCCAACTGCATAACTCTCTGCTCAGACCTGGTGCACATAGTTGAGAGGGTAGAAATGGCTTATAGTAGGTCGTGGAAATCGAGGAGAAGCAGCTGGATGAGGAATGGTAAGGCAGGTCGGGTATAGTAATCAAAAACCAGTGAATGGATCTACATGCCGTACATTGCTGGCGGAAAGAGTGGGAATGAGATAGGGCTATTTCATCCATCGCTCCGATAACGAGTATAGTGGTTGATCAGAATCTGACAGGCCATGAATCTTTTGGATGCAAATGATTATGCATAGACACGATATATTGGTTGTCAGTAAACACTATATGAGTTTCAGGATCCAATTATTGAGCATACAATGACTGTTAGGATGTGTTTAAGGTGGGCATCAACAGAACGTCAACAATTTTTAGTTTTACACAATGGGCAATCAAAGAGCTGCATACTCACATCCTTCAAAAGTGAAATTTTTGGTCGCATTTATAGATAAATCGGTAAGCGACATGCTCGTTGCCCCATCTTGAAAATGAGCGACACCGGAGCATCAAAGATTTTTCGTCTTTCATCTTGGACACCCCAAGGGCTGTGCAATGACATTAACCCATAATCAATGTACTGGCCGCCTTTATAGGCAAAAAACCTAGTTAAGATATTGCTACCAGCTTCTAAAAATGAGTGTCAATGGAGCATCGATGATTGTTGGTCTTGTAAGTACAGTAATTGAAATGTGACTTGGTCGCTGTTATGCATAGTCGACCTATTGGCGGCCTTTATAGGCAAGAGAGACAGTGTCATGGGCACTGCCCCATTCAGACAATGAGCGTCAACGGAGCGTCAATGATATCTAGTCTTGGAAGTAAGGTATTTGAAAATTGATTTGATCGCTGTTATGCATATCCGACATATTGGCAGTCTTTATATGCAAAACTGATAGCAATACTGGCACTGCCCCATTCTGAAAATCGGTGTCAATGGAGTGTCAATGAATTTTGGTCTTCTGAGTAAGGTTATTGAAAACTGATTAGGTCGCTGTTGTGCATATCCGAGCTATTGGCAGCCGATATAGGCAAAAGTGAAAGGGACACTGTCACTACCCCATTCCGAAAATGAGCAATAACAGAGTGTCAACGATTCTTCGCTTTGCATCTTGGGTTATCTAACTGGCAACTGGTCGCAGACATCCATAGATGAAATATTAGCCGCCTTTAAGGGCTAAAACACAGGCGACGTGCTCCCTACCCCATCCTGAGAATGAGCGTCAATGGAGCGTCAATGATTCTTGGTCTTGCATCTTGGGTAATCTAAGTATTGCTTTGTGGCAATAATTCATATATGAAGTAATGGCCGCCTTTTCAGGCAAAACAGTGCATGATATCTGTGTCAGCCGATTGTAAAAATGAGCATCAACGCAGCGTCAACAATGTTTGGTCTTGCATATTGTGTAATCAAGGCATCCTGCAGATATTCCAGCTCCTGACACTACTATTCACCACCCTGATAGGCAAAAATACAATATATCAAAGGAAAAACATGGATTCCAAAATAATCGATATCGCAAACTGCAATACATGCAAAAAGTGATCACTGGATGTTGATTAAATGCTCTTGATAAGATACTATTATCATGCAGCAAAAACAAGAGCATTATATGAATCTACAGATTGGCCAGCAGGACAACCGGCTGAGAACCGCCCCAAATCTGACGGGTTGGGAGACTTCCATTGAACTGTACCCAAATTGACGGTTCGGGTTAATTGAAGACTTGGACCCCCAGTCTGGGCCAGGTTCAGTACTGACCCGCATGTGGACCCGAGGCGACGGTTCAGATCCATTGGTAACACTTCACAGGAGTACAATGGAAGTCAACATGATATGTTTGGGAACATGTCAGTGTGCTGGAAATAGCTTTGGGTGCATCTGGAAGTATCGCTGAAACAATGCAGGATTCCCTAACTAACTATGAGAGATGACTGGATGTTTATGCATATTTATTCAGAGGTAAGCAGGTGGTATCTGATACTCTCTGCAAATACACGAGCATGGATTACCCCCAACGGTGAATATCATGCCTGGATTATTGTTCATTATCACTACCTAAGCATACTTATACTAGCTATCAACTTCTTTAATTTTCTATTTGTTGCCTCACTATATTATTGAACCAAAGATAAAGATGAGTGATTCAAACATAAATACGGATACACCAAAACTGTAACCCGACTAAGTAACTGAATGACATCACTCAAACAGGGTGTCAATGCCATTCACTACTTCTCCCATCACATTAGGGCTGATGAAAGCAGGAATACCCAATTCATGAATAGTGCAAAGAAGCTGGAGGCACTCCTAGCATTTGCTAATAATTTGTACTTGGTAGGTGGATGAAATTTAATTCCAATGTTGTTTAGCTTGATCTGTGATATCTAACAAAAGTGTAATACGATATTAACTAGCAGCAAATCTAACTGGAGGTTCGAAAGGCAATAACATATATTTGGAAGAACAAGGGTAGCAACTCCCAAGACAAAAGGAGTGCCAGATGGGGAGTGCTGTGTGGAAAAGACAAGTTCACAGAAGGTGGTAAAGGAGTGCAGAATGAAAAAGAAGAGCACCAATCTAGGCGTAGGAGCACTGATGGGGATTAAGGAGCGCCTATTCCAGCTGAGAAGTGCCCATCCACAGGGGGGAGCAGTGGAAGTGGGGGTATGGAGTACTCAATGAAATCGAGGAGCACCAATCCTGGCACAGGAGCCCCTATAGAGATTGAGGAGCACGTAACCCAGTGGAAGGGCAGCAAACAGGGGGCGGGTAAGCAGAGAGGACTGACATATAGATGTGACCGTCCAAACTGAGGGGCACTGGGGGGGATTGAGAAGCTCCTGTCCCACCTAAGGAGCATTGAAATGGGGGTGTATGATTCACACAGTGACATATTAGAGTGCCAATCAAGGCAGAGGGGACTGAGGAACTCACATACCAGAATCCAGGTTCCAAAAGATGGGTGGTACAGAGCACGGAATAAAATAGGGAAGTGCCAATCCAGACAGATGCAATTGAGGAGTGGCTACCCCAGCAGAAGAGTGTTGAAAGAGGAGGAATTGAGTGATGAATGACATGGCAGAGCATCAATCTAGGCTGAGGAGTGCCAATGGGGGATTGAGAAGTGTCTATCCTAGCTTGGTTGTGCCACAGGGGGGGGGGTACGAAGGTGCCCACTAATGTGTGATTGATGAGTGCAGTGGCTTCCAGTGTAAAGTTTACCACAGGTGATGGGCAAAATGTACCTCATCTTAAGAAAACATAACTGTGGGCTACTTTCCACTGCCATATTGAACCAGTGGACAATGAATAGCTACAGCTGTCAGCACTGATGTCTGCAGAGCAAGAGGTTGAAAGAACTGCGATGTAGTAGGCTGGGGCTCAAAGCTATTGGTGGTAAAGAACAATTGACGGTGAAGAAGAATTGATTGTAAATTCCAAACAGAACTTCTATTCAGGGCAACCATGATTTCCTATCATCCATGACATTTGAATCATAAGCATGGTCAAATTGAAGATCCATAATCAACTCGTAACTTCAGACAACTGTTCAACAAGCCCCATCTGCCAACCATCCTTGAATGGTACAAATTCTCAGGGTTAAAGATGTATATATTATGGTGTAGTCAATATGATAAGTCTGAGAGAGGAGCATTAAACAAAATTCAAGACTTACAGCTTCTCCTGTTTGCAGATGTATTTTGAGAGATGGACCACCAGGCAATTGACACACAGATGGTGTACCTACAGCAGCACCTGCTAATGCATGCTGATGATCTTGAGCCTCAATTGCTAGTTTCCAAGCTTCTTCCACCTTCGAGTGCATTACATTGAATGATATTGTCCAGGGAGTCTCTGTGCCTAAGATTGCCTGCATGGGCCATTTTGCTACCTTAAAAGTAGTCTATTGGTGTTAGAGAATGGTCTGATCTCCACCGGTCTTGGGGTGTAGCACATTCTGGACTGCACAATACTTGGGCAGCAGTAGCACCTGGGTGAGTGGTGCATGGTCAGACTCGGATAATTTGATGAGGAGGGGTGACATATGGTGTGTGAGGGATGGTGGTGCTGATACCCTAGCCGAGTTTCGGGAACGTGGATGCCAAGGCAATGCAATGATACGAATACCGTGGCTCCATTTCATTCGCAGTGGAACCCTTGTAGGTCATATTAAGTTGACCCGGCATGTATGGCCCAGAAGTAGGACCTCTACCTCATAATTCAAATTGTCGACTTGAATTTCAGACAATAAGGTAGACTCTCTGGTGCCTTCACTTTTGCCATTACCGATCTCCTGATAAGTATCATTGTCCTGCTTCAATACTGAAATTGGGGATATTATTCATCTATAATATGAAACCCAAAAGCAGAGGGTCGAAAGGTACACATTATATGGATATTGATGATTGCCCGTTTTCTTGATTGCGAGTTCTCTCTCATGGTATACTTCTTGATTCTTCTGTGAATAGTAATCCCTCACCTGGCTGAGTAAAGGTTCCATTGACTGAAATAAAGATACAATGTTGGGGAATGTAGAAGACAGTGCAAAGGTGTTCAATATAAGATAAAGAGTATTTGAATAAGCTGAAAAATGGTGCAAGAAGTTACACAAGGTTGAGGAGGATGCAATTTGAGGTCTGCCTTGAAAGGGTTCAGGAGAGATGATGTCATTGGTCCATAATAGTATTGGGACTGGCAGGCGGGGGTTGCAATTTAGCTTGGTGTCAGATGCACCGGAATGGATGGCATCCCACTACTGAATGATAGGGCTCCATATCAACAACAGTATGTATGGATGCAAGAATTGGAGGTTGGTTCAAGCCAATGCACATAGAATGGAACCAGATTCACCTCAAGCACACACACTGGAAGAAAACTCCCCACAGTAACAAGGTTTGTAATATTCAGTAACACTTTGTGCTGGCCAAATGGAGCACTGAAAACCTGAATGAGAACATGTGCACCAGCATTTGACTCCTCTAAACATAGTAATTCTGGGTAAAAGTTTGAGCATGTGAAGTAGCCACATGGCATTGAGTTGTTCCACCATCGAGAATCTACAGATCTGGATAGATTTGGGACTTTCTGAGGGATAGCTGCGTTGTAAGCATTCATACTGAGTGTATTATTGAAAGAGGAGAAATATGCATCTCCATATGTTGTATGTCAACTGGAAGGACACATGTATTTTCAGCATATCATATTGTAGTAGGATGCTGCAGCTATGTTAGCAGTCTATAAGACAATATTGTAAGCATAGCTTCCCTTTTATGCATTCTTCTGGGCCACATCTGCAGAATATCCTTAACATCAATATTGCAGTGAAATGAAGAGGGACAGAATTCAGTACCCAGAGAAAAGATTCAGGAGTAGAGAGCAAATGGTATGGTGCGATGGATAAGTCAGGGGTATTCTTATTGATCCAAGCACTGGTCAATGTGAGGATTGCTAACAAGTGCATCATAAATACCCAGTCACATTCCGATGTTGAGTATAATATCTAACACATTGCTCATCATGTATTTACAAATTCAATATTGGGTTCACTGCCACCATGTTGACTTAAATAAAATAATGGAGTTAAAAGCTATGTACAATGGTATGAATGCATAGTGTGACTCTTTCTCACAGTTGGCAGAGCAATGATTGCATGCAAGGTTCAAGGAATTGAGGTCCACCGATATTTGAATGGTTATGCTGGATACAATGGCTGGGGATTTCCCACTCCCCATACTCTGACAGTTGATTGTACACTTCCAAGGTGTCTTCTCTTAACTCGAGCATTCAAGATTCTCACAGTCTGGACTTTTTCTTGATGGAAATTGGTTCACATAATGTATGTTGAGATGCGAGTTTTGGTGGCCCATACATACATTTAGTCAGAATCCAGTTAAGTCTGCAGTTATAGCATTGAGATCTTGGGCAGCTTGGAGTAAGTGCAGTACATGCAGCAAGTGGGAGTTGTCGGCCATCTATCTGCAGAGTCACTGAACAGAATGTTGCATTTGAGATTCATTTTCTAAAGTTCCAACTGTTTGATGGAGTCCGAACTTGCAGTAGGTATTGTATGCTTTGGATGCGTAGGTCGGAAACACACTACCTAGTAAATATCAATTCACGTGCGGTTACTAATTGGCCAGTGCTGTGCATCGATGGTTCAGTGTGCAGTGGCTATCTACCTCCAATGGATAGTTCACACAGAGCGAAGTGTTCAAGGTATTTTAGTGGCGGCTTTTACATCCTGATCAGGCATAGATTCATATATTAGCAGAGCCCAAGCAGGAAGAGCTGCCAGCACCAATTGTACAGTGTCTTGATAGATGACAATCTGTGTAAACTGCTTCCACTGATTCAAAGTTGAAGAAAATATGATCAGACTGATGGAAGCCACAATGTAAAGTGTGCTATGGACTTGGTTCATAAGTATCGGTGGCTTATTTGCTTTGCGGAGGCGTACATGTTCTGGAACCATATGTTTAGAATGACTTGCCGCTTGTTAAAGTTGGGTTCATAGAAATCCAAGAACCTCATACTGGGCTGGATTGCAGATTTGCGTAGTGCCTCCATTTCAATTGTAGGCCAGGAAATACCCGGCAACATAAGCTGCAGCTTTGCAATCAATGAGTGAGCTGTGTTTCATTATCCGACAACCTGTGATGTGCATCTGAAGTTCGCCTGAAGTTCTAACATGTGCCAGCAAAAGCTACAGTTGGGCCACGAATCTGCGTGCCTTGTCTTATATTCGCACCAAGATAATACATATTGCCTGGACAGTCTTTACTGCCAACTGGGATTGGCAAAGATACGGTACTCAATGAGTTATAACAAGACTCATGACATATGCGAAGGATTTTCTGGTGCACCTGAATTTCAGTTCCATCCCAGCAAAAACAACAGTTTTGCCAAGAAAATGCAAGCTCAATTTCATATTCGGACAGAGGTACTTAATACCAGCTAAACTGTCTTTATTGGCAAATGGGATTGGCAATTATAAATTGCCGATTCAGTTATAACAAGACTATTGATATATGCGGAAGATTCTCCAGTAAACCCGAACTTCGATTATATGCTGGCCAAGGCTGCCGAATGGCCACGAATAAGTGAGCGTGCATCTCATGTAGCTAACCAGGTCCTCAATATCGCCAACACTGTCTGTATTGCCAACTGCAATTGACAAATATGTAACGCTAGATCTCCCATAACATGACTCAAGACATATGCTGAAGATTCTCTGGTGCACCTGAGAGTTGTTGAATTACACTTTTTCCATTCATTTGACATCAATTGTTGTACTGCCCTCACATTTCAGGTGCACCAGACATATGCAACTGACAAATTATTCAACTCCCAATACTAAATGATATTTCATAATGTCAATTGATGCAATGTATTGTAAGATAGGCCAGCATGAAACTTGTAATTGTTGCTTATCAATTGACTTCCTTGTTGAGCTGTTTGGAAGTACGGATATCACTATGCCAAGGACTATGATGTAACTTGCCTCTTTTGTAGTTAGCGCCATTAGTCATCGATTGACCTTATGTCCATGCGACAGATCTCGTTACATGATACAATAGACACATCCTCGTATACTCCTGCGCACACTCGACTGCTCGAGCACACGCCACCATTCAACAGGTTATGAGCCCTTGCGTTTAACACGGCCACTGACGATCAACACTTCCACTTTTGTTTGTCGAGTGGAGGTCAACATCGTCACCGAGAAGCGTCTCAACAAGTTAAGCAATTACCCTGCATTCCGCCGTGTTGCTGACGGCGGCTGCTGGACGTCTCCCATAGAGTCCGAGAGACTACTATAACTGACGATTGCGATGCAAGATTAAGATCGTGCGAGATGAGTTCGACGACGATCACAATCACCAAGTTCAATGGCACGAACTATACACAATGGGCAACCGAGATGGCCCTACTTCTAGAGCAGAAGCAAGTGTATGGTATCATCCAAGGATACGATGACAAGCCGGAAGAGCAAGCAGCAAATCCGACCGCTACAGAGAAGGCCGCTTTCAAAGACGGGATGAATCGCCATGGTGTTGCCAGATCGACTATCCTGCTGGGTATGGAACCGAGGATCCAAGCGGAATACACGGTCGTCGACAACGCCAAGACGCTTTGGGAAAAGGTAACATCAGCATACAAGTCAAAGTTGAAGCTCAACATCTTCGAGATAAGGGAAGATCTTTGGAGCATTAAGCTACAGGACTGCGGAGATGTCGACAACTATGCATCGCTGATCGATCGGAATATCAGGGATTACAATCTCTGCCCAGGACCGACAGCAACATCGACCGCTAGCAATGATGCTGCCGACACTGACACCGACCCAAATGCAAAGACAATCGCCAAGATGAGTGAGCAAGAGCACATCCTGTACCTCCTTTGCGGAATCCCATGCAATGACGAGTGGAAAGTCTTCCTGGAGCTCATGATGGACAAAACGCCACGATGACTGCCATGCCCAAGGAGATCATCACCAAGCTCGTCGAAAAGGAAGCTGCAATCAAGAGAGAGAATGGGCTCGCTCCAGAAGCTCTGCTGTTTGCAAAGAACGGTGGCAAAGGCGGCAGAGGCGGCAAAGTCGGCAAAAGTCCAAGGAGGGATAAGAGAGATAATAAGGACGATAGGAAAGAGAAGGATCTGCGGAAGTGCTTTCATTGCCAGCGGTGAGGGCATATCACCAAGAACTGCTTGAGCAAGCAATGCGGCGATCCTCCAAAGTCTGCCAACACTGCAGCAAAATCATCAACTGAAGCATCGGCTACTTCAACTCTCACCACGTCGATCGAGAACTATTGGATGGTGGCCAGCTAAACTGCTCCATCCAGTGCTTGGCTCATCGATTGCGGATGCACGACTCATATCTCCGGCTGTCGATCAATGTTCATCACCTACACCAAATATCGTCCAAATACGGAGAAGGTGAAGGGATACAATGGGGTCACATCGTTTGCATCCAGATATGGAAGTGTTAGGTTGATTTGCCAGCTGCCAGATGGAAAGACGGAAACGATCATACTTCAAGAAGTGGTGCAGTTGCCAGGATTGTTCAGTCTCATCTCACAGTCTCAGATCATGGACAAGGACGTCAAAGTCGAACCGGTGAATCACTACGGTCTCAACATCTACAATAGTCATGTCAAGTTGATTGCCACTGCACCTCAGCTCGATGGGCTTTTCGTTCTGGATCGCGTTCTGGATCGAGCTCCGGAATCGACCGAATACACCAATATCGACAACAACAACAGCTGCCTGCTGGTACTTAAGACGACTGGGCATGCATCTCGGCATGATGCAGAGAAGCGGATGTTATGGCACCGCAGCCTGGCACACGTCGGTCCAAAGGCTTTGGAGATCTTGCCAACGATCACCTACGCTCCGAAGATGACCGGGAAGTGCGATTGCAAGAGCTGCATCATGTGCAAATTATCTCGAAAGCCCTTTACTCCCATGGCCTCCCGTGGTACTGAGCCTCTGCAGCTCGTGCACTCGGACATATGCGTTCCCCTGGAAACAGCCATCGGGGGAGGTCGATATATGCTGCTCTTCATCGACAATGCCACGAGGCATACGGATGAGTACATATTGAAGTACAAGTCGGAAGCCCATAAGAAATTTAAAGAATGGAAGGCTCTCAGAGAGCAGCAGTCGGGCAAGCAAGTGAAGCGATTCCGTACAGATGGAGGCGGTGAGTATACCTCCAAGTAATTCGCAGAATACCTAAAATCAGAGGGCATACTAAAGGAAACGACTACGCCCTACACTCCTCAGACTAATGGAGTCTTCGAACAGGCGAACCGCATAATCATGGAGCGCGTAGAATGCATGCTGGACGATGCCAGACTTTCGAAGAAGTGCTGGGCATTTGCAGTCTCAGTGGCAGTCGATCTCAAGAACCGCACTCCAATACGCTCAGTGGTTGGTAAAACCCCGTATGAGGCCTGGGATGGAAGGAAGCCAATTTCGACGCATCTCCGTGTGTTTGGATGCTTGGCTTTTGTCCACGTTCCGAAAGAGAAACGACAGAAGCTGGATTACAAAGGCACTACTGGCATATTAGTTGGGTACAGCATATCGACCAAGCAATACTTGATATATGATCCATTGGCCAAGACGCTTCACCGCTCCCGAGATGTGGTATTCAGAGAAGGGGAGTGGTACACAGCACCGAATGCTGCAGATGAAGCGATCTTGAACCAGCATATCTACAGAGATGTCATCGAGGAACCCAAACCCAAACCCAGAGGGAAGCAACAAACCAAACGTCAAAGGGAGGAGCCATTGGACAACGATTCACCTCCGGACCCTCCGAAGCTGAAGTAGGAGTTACGAGAATTGGCTGGCCTTGACACGTCACTTGGAGATGCATGGAAGCCGCCGGCCGAAGGTAGTCGCCGAAACCGCGCTGGCAAGTTGGCCGAGTCTGCACAATTGGCTCTCGAAGATGAGGAATTCGAGGATATGATTCTCATCTATGCTGCAGCTGCGATCTCCGACGATCATGAGGATGGCATCAACAATCCAATGTCTTACAAAGCAGCAACCGAGTCTCTGCTCGGCGACAAATGGGATACGGGGATGAAAGATGAGTTAGATGCAATTCGTCAGCATCAAGTCTTTGGAGATTTCATGGAGATTCCGGAAGGGAGAAAGGCTTTGCCAAGTCACTGGGAATACAAGATCAAGCGCGATGGAGCAGGCAATGTGCAGCGGTTCAAGGCCAGGCTAGTCTGTGGAGGAAATCACCAATTCGAAGGCATTGACAGCCAGGCTACGTATGCACCGACTGCTCGCTTGGGCCACTTTAGGCGGGCACTCGCCCTGTCCGCCAAGTACGATCTTGAGATCCATCAAATGCACGTATGCACGGCTTTCTTGGGAGTTGACTTGGAGGAAGCGATCTATATGCACCTGCCGCAGGGATATTTTCGTTTGGTCCAAACTGGGAGCCGACACAATGATTCAAGATTAACAATGACTTCGCGGAAGATGGTACTCCGCTTGAGAAAGTCTCTTTATGGCCTGAAACAGTCTTTGCACGTTTGGTACAGCACTTGTAAGGACTTCGTGATCTCGATTGGGTTTGTGGCATCACGCGTCAACGGGGGACTGTTTGTGCTCCATGATCAGGATCAAGGCATAGTCGTTGCCGCAGTCATTCTGTACATCGATGATCTCCTTCTCATTGCTAACAAGGGCTTGATTGGGCAGAGCAGCGATCAGGTGAAGAAGAGGTTCCGGATGCATGATCTCGGGAGTGTCTCCTTCTATCTCCGCCTGAACGTTGAACGCAATCGGAAGCATCATACGATCGACATCCATCAGCACAGCTACATTCGGACGATCTTGGCGAAGTTCAGAATGGACGAGTCCAGGCCAGTTGCCACGCCAATGACAATGAAACTTCACAAGAGGAAGCCCGACGAAGAAGCCTGCGATCCGACCATATACCAATCGATGATCAGAAGCCTTATGTACGCGATCACCACCACACAGCGCGATATCGCATATGCCGTCGGAGTTCTCCGCCGGTACAATCACGACCCGAGCAATGAGCATATGGTAGCTATCAAGCGCGTGGTTCGGTACCTCCACGGCACAAAGGATTGGCGTCTGCACCTCGGAGGAGCACTGGAAGGAGAAAGCCCACTTAGATGTTATGTCGAATCGGACTATGCTGGATGCCCGGATGACTATCAATCGACAAGTGGAGTGATCATCACCTTCGGAGGAGCGGTCGACTGGAGATCGAGAAAGCACAAGTCGACTGCCCAGTCCACGACCAATGCCGAATACTATGCCTTTGGAGTAGGCTGCATGAGACTCACCCAGATCTCGCATCCCCTGAATGAGCTCTGCATCCCGACTATCCATCACGTGTTCTTCGATTCACAGTCACTGATCGCGACCATCAACAACAGAATTTACCGCGGAACTGCAGTTGCACACATTGCGACCAAGTACTATCTTGCTGCAGATATGGCTAGAGATGGAGAGATCAACTTGAGCTAAGTACCGACTGCTGAGATGCTCGCCGACTGCTTCACAAAGCCACTGCCGAAGCCCGCCTTCTTCAGGCAGTGTGCTGCAATGGGAATGATCGGAATTGGACTCGGAAATGGCCTCAGGATTGGAATTGGGAATGGCCTCGGAAATGGCCTCAATATGCAGTGAAATGGTCTCGGAAATCGTCACGGGAATGGTATCGGAACTGGGAATGGCATCGGGAATGCCGTTGGAAAGTAAATTGATTGTGCACGCTTGTTTCGAGGAGATCCACGCTGTCTGATTGGCTCCTCTTCTCTTCTGTCTACTGAGTTTTGTTCGAAATGGACGTGATAGCCGTCCTGGAGGAGTGTTGAGCTGTTTGGAAGTGCGGATATCACTAAGCCAAGGACTATGATGTAACTTGCCTCTTGTGTAGTTAGCGCCATTAGTCATCCATTGACCTTATGTCGATGCGACATGTCTCGTTACACGATACAATAGACACTCCTTCGCAGACCCCCGCGCACACTCGACTACTCGAGCACACGCCACCATACAACATTCCTCTCATATTTGTCATTGATACTAATCCAGAGCACCAATGAATTTCCAATCTAACCATTTCTGATGTAAGTAACATCAATTCCAACATCAGAACTTTGATTCACTTCAAAATGACACAGAATTGAGTTATATATCCAGTAGAGTATGTCTTGCAAAGTTCATTTTTTGACTATATGTACCAGTTATGATGATTAGGTTGGTTGAATGTTTAAAAAGGCATACATTGATTCACTGTCCTAACAATCTGAGATGATGGTTCTTCAGACTGAAACATGTCTGCATTCCCTGTAAGCCACTTCGTATGGTTGTCACGATATTCAAGAATCAGATAAATCATCATCATCGTAATCTTTGTGCAATTCAACATGTTCTGTAGGACTCTTATTTGTGCCACTCTACAGTGATGGTAGAGTTCACTCACACTGTTATCATACTCACCAGGACCCATATTCAGTAACCATCTGTGTGGAAATTGGTTTTGCCCTTGCCGGACAACTCAAGCAAATGCCTGGTGGTGCTCATTCATTACCCAGAACTTTTGAATTACTACAACATGCTTTGCTGCTGTAAGAATTCAGCCTCTCCTGCTGAATTTAGGTGCAGTAACAAATACAGAGGGATTTCATGAATTGTGGACATTGAGTGGCATTTCTGGGTGATCATCGTTGCCCATTTCTGCAAATATTTGCAATCATTCCACATGATCTGCATCATACTTGGTCAGACAACAGTTCAAATGATGAACTTGGCCAGGCAGAAGACAAAAGAGCACCACCATTTGTGCAGGTGGTGTACTAGGGTGTGCATTTTCATGTCTCTCTTGTTCTAGAAGGAGCACGTCATGTAATGCATTGTTGTGATCAGGTTTGGCATACTCCTCAGGATAGTAGACAAGCGTTGGCAGAAAAGACTCTCTCAGCCATCGAAAATAGAAGAATCCAGGCAAGAAATTAGTGGCCATTCAACGTACGATTGTTCTGAAATGTAGTTGCAATCTGCCCTCTCACACAACACCAATGAAAATCATGCTACCTTCTATATTTGAGCCCTCCATGCTCCTGATGCACCTTGTGAGGTGTATCTTTCCACAATGGTCTTCAGTTGTGCTCGCTGTTCATCAGTCCACTTGAGTGCAAGGTGGTGTGCATTCTCATTCAGTATCCGAACGTGTGGTTGTCCAAAAGTTAGTTTCAATTTTGACCACCAGATTATCATGCAATGCTATGTAATGTATATCATTAGGTGCACCGCATCCTGTTGAGCTACTTTATCTTCAGTCTCGATTGCATACAATGATCTCTTCACTGCAGAATAGTGTCCCTCTCCACTGAGCATTTGAATCACAGTGTGATCCTCTGGATGTTCAGGAGCATCTGAAAACAGCCATATTGTCTACTATCACCAGTCATACAGTGAATGGAATTACAGCATTGCTGTTATCTGAATATTGAATCCAATTCTTGCATTCATCGCAATTTGCCCAGTCAACACTATATTTCATGTGGTACCTATGGGGCTCATCAAGAATCTCAATACTCTATGAACAGTATGAGAGTTGGCAGCTGGATGATAGTCTCGCTCTGCATGTGTAGGTATCATATGAAGCGAGATGGATATTCCATGGGTTTTCCGGCTTGTCAATACTGGTCTTCAGTTCCTCATTGGTGAGATTTGCATTTTCTGTATATAGCAAGTTCACCAGTTTGAAATTGGTCCCACATCAGCAAAATGTATTTTAGTCACTGGAAGCCTCAAGGAGTGTCTGAGAGCATGTGGAGTGTAAACTTAGAAGCTTCAATTTCAGGAGTCTCAGACCCTAGGAGTAATGTTAGCAACGGTTCCGGACCGTCACTTCGGGTCCGGATCCGGGTCCAAACTGAACCATTGCCAAATTGGCGGTCCGCGTCGTCAATAAACCAGAACTGCCCACTCGGGTACGGTTCCATGGTAAACTCCCAACCCATCTGAATTGGGCGGGTAGTAAGTGGGTCGCCCAGCGGGTCCATCTATAGATTCATATAAGGCTCTTGTATTTGCAGTGTGTTAATAGTATCTTATCAGAATCGCGTTTTCAGCAACCAACAATGTGCTTTCGCTTGTTGAGCAGTTTGCAACATCGATTAATTTGGTATCTGTGTTTCACCTTCGATGAATGGTATTATTTCCTAGCAAGATGGTCAATAATACAGATATGCACGCGAAGATCCGCGCGAGGCCTTGACTACGTAATATGGAAGTCCTAAAACTGTTGACGGTCCATTGACGCTCATTTTCAGGATGCCGCAGGGAGTATGTCGCTGTTGTTTTTGCCAGTAAAGGTTGCCAATATCTCATAAATGGAGGTCTGCAACCAATCGGAACATAACTTACCCAAGATGCAAAGCTAAAAATCGTTGACGCTCCATTGACCCTCATCTTCAGAATGCCGCAGGGAGCGTGTCTCAGTTGTTTTTGCCAGTAAAGGCTGCCAATATTTGATAAATGGATGTCTGCAACCAATCGGAACATAACTTACCCAAGATGCAAAGCTGAAAATCGTTTACGCTGCGTAGACGCTCGTGCTAAGAATGGGGCGGTGACCGTGTTGCTATCTCTTTTGCCAATAGAAGCTGCCAATATGTCCGTTATACATAACAACGACCAAGTCACTGGTGAATTACGGTACTTACAAGACCACAAATCATTGACGCTCCATTGACGCTCATTTTAATGTATTGTCCATTCATCATCTGCTGCCGTCGATAATTGTTTTCATCCTGATTTGACTTTATCGGTTATCTCTCTGCATGATTAAGACTCGGCCCTGTGGCAACGCCTAGCGGCATAATAATCTTGCACTGTTCACTCTCACAGGACTAAAAATGATGTATCAAGCCAAAAGATTCATTGCGCCTGCTATATATCTATTTATGAACTGATATTCACACGCTACTTCGTACCATTCGCCCATAATATATCTCTAACTGAAACTCTCGGTAATGCTACCTACAGCTGGTGAACCATTGATGCATTCTGTCCTACTTTTTCTTCCCTGCTTTATTTCTCCACATTTCTGCTGCATTGACCATCACCAACAACTTTGCAACCGGTCTCTTGGACTTCTGTGTTGGCCAAACGAATCCCGGCACATTTGGCGCGGTGCTCACATCCTGCTGCTCTGGGCATTCCGGATCCTCGATGGCATTTTTCTGCTCTATATCGGATTAATCGTCCGCTGCGCAATCCTCTTCGCTGTCAATTGGATTACCCAAGTCGCCGTTCCAGTTTAGCCAATCTTCGGTGTGCGAAATGCTTTCAAGTGCGCTATCCTCGGCACTTTTGACTGGATGACAGTTGACTCTTCGGATTCGGCGGACATTTAAGATTTGAGTTCGTCCTCCAGGGAGGTCCTTTGAAGACAAAGGTGGTGGCAAAGGTGATCTTTCTGACAATTTAAATGCAGCAGCACCATCATGTTGAAAGGATGACCAGGATGCTTTGACGATTTCTTCCATGTCCGAAATGTATCCTACGGCGGTCATCTGCTTGTTTTGAGCGCGAGATTCCTTCTGGGTAGCACATAGGTTTTGGCTGCCCTGCCACATCTCCAAAAAGTCGTGAACCTTGGCCATTCTGTGCAATTTCCTTTCCTCTACCTCTTTCTTCAATTCCGAGTCGTTTTCTGTGTTCATGGTATCCAAATCTGGTTCAGTGCCTGCGAAAATCGCATTATTGGCTCGGGCAAACTGCCTTAAAACGACTTTTTTGCGAAGGGACTCGCCTGTGGTTTTTGACTGCCTCCATCGAATAACATCTCGGCCAAGGGAAAAACTGGCCTCTACTCCGACACCATGTGGTATGATAGAGGATATGTCGCGCGCCACATTGGAGCGATCGGCGTACTTCGGGTGCGTTTCTTCCTCTTGGCACCACCAATCGGCTATGTCAGGTATCCAAAATGTACTACTAATCTCCATTGGGTCGGAGTGGTAATCATTGAGATTTGGATTAATTTGTCCCCAGTTCTTTGGTGCTTCAGGCGGTGAATTTAAATAGAGCGTGGCGGCGGTCAATATGGGGGCTGCGCGATCGCTTCGTCCGGGTGTCGTCTCAGCTACATTGTTAGGCGTTAAGTATTCCTCATCATCGCTGGACAAATCATATGGATCAAAAGATGATTGATAGGACCCTGATCCCGTTGCAGAGGGGAGGAGATTGTTGCTCGGTATGGTTTCAAGTTTATTGACAGGCACATGTCGAGGTTTGGCGCATTATTCATTCTCCGCATACTTCAGAAATGCCTCTTGGTATTGTGTAGTGTAGGATGTCTCATCCTCAGGATTGATATCCATTCCCTTGTCCCACTATCTAAACGATCGCAACATCCGGAAAGGATCGATGATGTGTGCGGAAATACGAAGCATGCCCGTCGTTGGAGTCACTTCAGGGTAGTATTTGGAAAGCTTCTGTCGAGCTAACTTCACAGTGAAGAACAAGTCTTCTTTCCACTGAGTCTTCTTCCTAGCCAAGGCTCGCATTACGCCCTCCATGTGATCAACCATGTCATTGTACACTGCGATGACGTGATGCAATGTGACTGTATGCCTCTTTGACATCCAAAGGGTCCAATATCGAAATAGCCTCGATACTTCCATGACATACTTGATAATCGTCTACTCATCCTGAGTTGTGAACAGTGGCCGTTATTCACTGTATTTTGGATTTTGAAGCCACCTGCGTGTGAATTCCCGTAATCAGTAGGCGCACTCGAGCAACTCCAGTGTAGAGTTCCAACATGTCTTCACATCCATAATCAGAAGTACTGCAATGCGGACTTTAGCTTTTTGACAGTCAATGAACTAGTTTCGGCCACCAGGTGTCAGCGTAATTAATACAGCAAGCATTCTCTGCTATATGAAGGTCAGCTTCAGGACATTCAAAATATCATGAAATACGTACTTTCTCAATTATCTTCACTAAACCTGGATTCATGGCCGACACCTTGTTGATTCTAGCATTGCCCTCTTTTCGAAGTCTCTGGCTCTTCCCAATGTCCATGCTTTCATTCTCTCCAAATTGCTGATCGCGCTCATGGGCTTCCCAAGACATGGTGCGGCCTATCACACCGAGACTGCTCATGAATGCACCTAATGCCAGCTGTATGCCATGCGCCATGCATGGTGTGTGGTTCCTCAATGCCGGCCACTCGATTCCAGAGGCCTCAAGTGTTGATTACGGCTCGCGTGTCATCGAGAAGTTTGAGGAAGCATTATCTGTTGTAATACCAAGTAAACGGCCATCGGTAAGCTCAAAACGATCCAGCACGTCCTTCAACTGTATAGCTAGCCTTGCTCTAGTATGTTGGCCCTTGACCTATCATCCTGAATTAGCTTTCGAAATGGGAATAGTACAGGCGATAAACCTCATCGAAAGCGAGTTGAACTTCACGCAATGACCGACATTATGGCTAGTTTGTTTGTTGAAGTCCATCGTTCCAAAGCTAAACGAACTTTACTTCGTAACGGCAATTGATTCTTAAATGCATCCACAGTCAGTGCATTTTCCCTCCGGCAAATGTTACCAAGGGTCGTAGCCGACGGTAGGACTAGGTCGTCCCGTAATGCCTTATATAACCGTCGTAGCTCAATATTTGATATCGCGTTCCATGGAATGTGTTCCAAAACAAATCCTAACATGAGGTAGCGATTCCACGTGTCTTGGTGAAATTCGGCAGTTTCAAAGTCCTTAGCTGCCAGTTTGGAACGTTTTGTCTGTCAATTCGATTAATCTGGTTTTAACTGAATATCAAATCTGATTTTCCTCTACAAACTTACTATTGTGATTACTCGACTTCCTTGCCTCTTCAGGACGGCCAAAGCTGTTTCATCCACCGTCGAACTAGTCAATTCAGTGACCTCTGAATCTGTTAATTCGTTTAACTTTGCGATGTGAGCTTTTGCCAGCAAGTGTTTCCCCATTGAGCTGGTCCCATGTTCTGATGGATGGTGAAGAACTTGATGACAAACGATACAAATAATGCCAGGGCCGCCTGTCTCCTCCATTCCGCAGGGTAAATAGAATTGCCACGACAGCGCATGTCTAGAATTGTTCCCAGCAATAAGCCGCTTCGACCCTTCATTCATTGAAGCCCACCAAGCATCGAAGATCATTTTCAATGTAAAGTTGCTCAAATCACAAATACAGACACATTCATTTTTGGAAGATATCATTACCTCGAGCAATGAGATGTTCAAAGATTGTGCATCGGACATGGCAGTAGAAATTAGGATGCTGGGTATTCCGACTCCAGAGAATGCCGAAAATAACGATACAGTAAAGCCGACTGCGGGTTCTTAAATATTGACTCTACAGCTACAAGGACAATAATCAGATCAGTGAGACATTGCATGCATATTTGTGATGTTGAATACAAGGACAGATTACAACGACTGACCGCGTAAAACTCCATTTAGGAACGGCATAATGCAGTTTATTGCTGTGCAGCGTTCGGAGCCATGACGCACTGTGGGCGCTGAATTGTAGCAGGCGGACGTGATATCGTCACTTGAATTTTTGCCAATAAAGGCTGTTGATAGAATCATTGTGGTTTAACTGTGTTCCATTCCGGTTAGATTATCTAAGATGCCAGCGCACAAATCATTGACGCTCCGTTGATGCTCATTTTGGGACATGGTTCCGATCCTGTAGTAAGCATATTTGCCTAGAAAGGCAGCTAATAGTACAATTGTAGATCATTGTGGTCGCATAGCCCCTTCATTTTCCAAGATGGAAGGCCTAAAATCGTTGACGCTCCATTGACGCTCATTTTTAGGGCATAGTAACGATGTCGTCGAAAGCATTCTTGCCTTGAAAGACTGCCGATAGTTCGATTATGTGTTAATGTCGCCGCACTGCCCTCGGATTTTCCAAGATGCATGGCCAAAAGTTGTTGCCACTCCGTTGACGCGCATTGTTAGGGCATATTGACGATGTCGTCGAAAGCATTGTTGCCTGGAAAGACGGCCGATAATTCGATTATGTGTTAATGTCCCCGCTGTGCCCTCGGATTTTCCAAGATGCATGGCCAAAAGTTGTTGACCATCCGTTGACACTCATTCTCAGGACATAGTCGCGATGTCGTAGTAACCGTTTTTGCCTAGAAAGACAGCCGATATTCTGACTATGGCTCAATGTAGCCGCACAGCTCTAGGATATTACATGATACAAGGCCAAAAGTCATTGACGCTCCGTTGATGCTCATTTTTAGGACATAGTAGCGATGTTGTTGCAAGAGGTCTTGCCTTGAAAGGTGGCCAAAAGCACGATTATGGGGTAACGTTGCCGCACAGCTCATGCATTTTCCAAGATGCGAGGTCAAAAGTCATTGACGCTCTGTTGACGCTTATTTTTAAAACATAGTCGAAATGCTGCCACCACCATTGTTCCATAGAAAGGCGGCCGATATTTTGATTATGATGTACTCTAACCGCGCAGCCTACTCGATGTTTCATGACGCAATGCTAACAATCGTTGACGCTCCGTTGACCCTCATTTTTAGGATATGACTACGAGCGTGTCATTTAGCTTTTTCGCAATAACGCCGACCTCTGCATCCGCTTTGGGAGGATGTGACAATGCAGCCCATTGATTGCTGAATGTGTAAGACTCAAAATCGTTGACACTCTGTTGACGCTCACATTAATCACATTGAAACAGCCTTTGTACACTCAATAATTGTATGCAACCAATCATATACTCATTATCGAGCTGCATTATTGCATTTGAATGTATTATCGTTTGCATCCAGGAGTTTTGTCACCTCTCAATTTCTGATCAACTGCTATCTACAGTATCTGAGTGAGGAATGACGTGGCCCTATCAAATTCCCGCGCTTTCAGCTGGCAATTGACGGCATGTGGTTCATTTCACTAGTTTTTGGTAAATATAGCTCGACATCCTCATCAATCCTTATCCAGCTCCTTCTCCTCGATTTCCATGACGTACCACAAGCAATTTCAATTATATCAACCATGTGCACCAGGTCTGTGCAGGGAGTTATGCAGTTGGATACATGGATGAATTTAGCATGATGGTTGTCGTTCAGATCGATTCATCATGCGCACTGACTGCTCTTTCTATGACACGTATGACATCACTCACTTAAATTTTGTTAGCACATTTCGTCACTAATATTGCTTTTGCATTGTCACCTAACAGTCACTTGCAGGTAGAAACTGCACGTTTTGGCCGTCTAACAGTGCGATTCGATTTCTAGAACATTCACACGGTGCGTTCGACCCTTGCACATGCACAGACGAATTATCATGTCTCATAATGTTGTCACTGAAATCAAGAAAAAGCTGAAATGTAGCGAAATTGGTAAACAACTTGCTTTTCACCGCGATCGGATGTCAAAAATTACAGTGTGCATATCGATTCTTCCGCAGACGCAGGAACCGTCACCACCTCTTCGTCGGAATCCGATATCTATGTGGTACTTTGCTGGAGGCTATATGCAGGGGTAAAAGCTTACTGGTTCAACAGAGCTTGCTGGTTCAACTGGCTTCGCTTTCAGCAACGTTGACGAATCGGGCTCCACAGCTGGTTCACCGCTAGGTATGGTCGATTTTGACTGCGGTTTCACTGAACCTAGCCTGATATGACTACTTCCTGGTCGAGAAGTCCCTTGCGGCATTTGCGATATTCTGGGGACAATGTCAACACTCTCCATATGCTCTCCAAATGTTGGCATTGGAGGTGCTGAAGCGTCATCATTCGTTAGCGGCTGAACAACTGCTGGAACCCTCAATTCGAATGTGCCGTACCTCTTATCTCATTCATGGAAGTAGTCGGCTGCATCCTCCGATCCCGGTTGAGTCAATTTGTCGAGCTTCATCTGCTTCTCCCGAAACCTCTCCATGCGCTGCTGTACCATTTTGGTGATTGTGCCCATCTCCCAGCCCGGTTCGTCATCTTCGCTCAGATTGCCCTGCTCAGTCTCTTCATCAGTCTCATCGTCCCCATCCTCCCCATCGTCGGAACTGGCAAGACCACTCAGACTGTCTCTGATAGCAACGAGTATCTCCTCAAACGTTTTTTCGGGCTCACAGTACATCAATCCCGCGATTTCAACATGCTTCAGATCGTCCTGCTCTTGCGGAACCGCTGCCTTTGCGTCTTCAACTCACTTTCTTGCCCCAGCGGTCTCTCTCTCAACATCATCCTCAATCCATTTCTCTTTCTCTTCATTGCTTCAGAAGTGCGTTTCTCGTCGTTTCTCCGCCGCAAGCTTCTTATTGGATCTCAAGCCGCGCAATGCCTCAAGTGCTCAGACTCTCTCTGCTTCCAAGCCGCTATTGCCTTCATTCGCTTGATGACATTGTTGGGTTGACCGCTGTGTTGATTTGCCGTATCTGCCAGCTGGAAGTGGCGATAAGTTCTTTTTCGGAGCATTGACCATTGTAGTTCACGTGGAATTCGTTGTTGGGCGAGTTGTTGGATGTTGCAAGATATGGACAATATGGAGGCAAGCTGCGTCTTTTATGTCAAGGTTGGTACGTTTACTCATCTTGAACAAAGCAAAATCTCCCTCTTGACTGTCAATGAATCAGGAATAGTAACGCTAACCATACAACATGACATGATTGTTAGTGTCATTTTCATGCAATATCCCGGGGATTATTTGAGACATACATCAGCAGAGGTCCTTTACCTCGAACAACACCCTATTAATATATAGCGATTAGGCGATCCCGGCGGCCGTACACCGCAGTTTATCCCCGTGACCAAACAAACAACATCAGACCGACTTTTTGCTAATTGCGGGGTGGTGGGAAACCCCTGCAACTTGCAGCCATACTCAGCAGGTTTCATCTTGAGCATAAAGATCTTGTTGGCTGCTACTTATTCCATTGTGACAAGAAGCTAACTATATAGTCCTCAGGGCTTCCCACTTCCTCTCATTATCATCATCCTCTCCTATTCCTCACCAGCACATCATGGATACACAACCACCTCCGCCAGGTGGGAGCGGATCAAATACCGGCCAATTGGCGGGCACTACAACAAATACGGACATTCTTGGCACACAACAAGAGTGCAGACACAAGTTAGTTCACTGCGACACTGCCAATGCAGCCACCAAACATATGACCCAGGATGCACATTTAAAAATTGTCCGCAAGACTGGAAGCTGGAAAAATAAGAAGTAGCATGCAGTGGGATGTGGGTATATCCATATCGGGGCAAAGGGCGGTCAATTAACTGTATAACGTACAGCGGGTGTCCGTAGAGAGCTACATAACGAAGTTATTGCTGCCCGTAATGGGAAACCTCCATGGTCAACAAAGTCATTTGTCCGCACAGTCCGTGAAATCGAACATCATGATGTTGTCAGCTCTGGGATTTTCGCAGATGAATTTCCTGATCAGCATCCCTGTGAGTGGACGAAGCAGGCATTAATCACATTAGAGGAGGCCACGGAAGCGTATATGGTAGAGGTAACAGCCGTATTTCATTGTTAGAAGCAGCAACTAATGTCTTGTAGGTTTTCAACATGTCTGCAACTATGGCAAGGCAAGGAGGTCGGGTACAGCTGGAACAGTCCGACATGCGCCTGGCGTTGAATATGGCCAAAATGGCCAAAGAAGGCTTTGCGCGCGCCGCAATCGAGGAAACGAAATACCTCATTAAGAAACCACCCACCAGGGTCGAAGAATAGAAGATGCAAGGTGTTGAGTTTCCTAGGCACAAAGAGGTGAAGGCTGCGATACAAAGGCCCCTGGCAATGTTTCATCAAAACCAAATGTCTGGCTGCAATCCTTGCCAAAATGGCACTGCAAAGAATCCGCAGACACGCTGGAGACGCAAAGGAACAGGTGCACCTCCACCCGACCGACGCAGAGAGCAGACTCCAGAGCCGACTCCACCACTGCCAATCACGCCACCCGCCCCAACCAGTAACACTTCCGGAGTTCAACCTTTGCAAATCGTCATTTTACCCGCCAGATTTAGGTGTTCGAATACAGCTCTTCCCTGAAGGGAATTTTTTCATGATGAGGAAACCGAGCACGATACCAATTTTGATCCTGATATGCTGACTGATGAAGGTTAGCACACCCTCTGTGGTGTGGTAATGCAGCTAACAATCATTTCGAAGACAAGAGCAGCGGATTGAGCGATCCTGCAACTAATGACAAGCATTGAGCAAAAGACATGGGATTTTGGAGATTATTATTAAATATATCTATGTATTATTAAAGAACAACGTAGTGATCCCGAAGAAAGTAAACAAAAATGCCAGAAAGGCAGCCAAAACAATGTGAATGATGGACTGTGCCAAATTAAATGATTGCATATTGCGGATACAGCCATGGCAAAATGAGCGTCAACGGAGCGTTAATGATTTTTGGTCATGCGTCCTTGGAAATCACACCTCTGATAGGTTGTAGTCAGTCATAGAGGAATTTTTGGCTGCCCTTATAGGCAAAACAGATTGCAATACCCTCCCTGCGCCATCATGAAAATAAGTGTCAACAGAGCGTCAATAATTTTTGGTGGATGCCTCCTGGGAAATTACGCCTCCGATAGGTTGCAGTCAGTCATAAAGGAATTATTGGCTGCCTGTATAGGCAAAACAGATTGCAATACCCTCCCTGCCCGATCATGGAAATGAGTGTCAACGGAGCGTCAACGATTTTTGGTCATGCATCCTGGGAAATCACACCTCCGATAGGTTGAAGTCAGTCATGGAGGTATTATTGGCTGCGTGTATAGGCACAACAGATTGCAAGACCAAATATCATTGACGCTCTGTTAACGCTCTGTTGACGCTCATTTCCAGGATGTGGTTGGGTGTGTGAGGATGCTTGTTTTGAACATCAAGGCGGCTAATACTTAGAAAATGAACCGTGACGTACCAATGCCAATATTTTATGATCAACAGTAGCATATCTGAATGCGACCATAAATGTGAAACCTGAAACGCAGAACCGGAGATTGGAACCAACAGGTCTAGCCAAACACGGCTAAACCCGCGGGTTGACAGGTACGGGTCCGGGTTTGGCTCGCCACAAGTCAGCGGGTCGGGTTTTTGGTCGAGTCTGGAACCGAACCGACCCGTTTTTGCGGTTCTAAACCGGACCGCTGGCGGGTTACCCGGACCCGTTGCTAACACTACCCAGGAGGGCATTCCTGCCGGCCTTCAGAGTAACTGGGATCTCTGATGGCTGGTACAGGAGTACCATGGGAGTGATTGTGATAAGTTTGAGAACGTTGCCAGTGTGCCTGGAAATCATAGCTACTACTCATCGTTCAACGATTGTTAAAACTCATGTATTCAGTTTGTATTCTCATCTATGTATCTATATAGCTACCCATCTACACATGGTATATCAAGACGGCTGCAGGCCGTGCTAGAGAGCAATTCAGGGTTCTCCTGGATATGGCGATTGAGTGAACTCAGGGATACACCTTGAGGCCGTGATCGAGCGACTTTGGAGATGCACCTCGAGGCGGTAGTCGCGCATATTTGGAGATACATTGTGAGCCTGTGATCGAGTGAACCTAGAGATGCACTTCGAGATCGTGATCGAGCATGTTTGGCGATGCACTTGGAGGCCGTAATCGAGCGAGTTTGGATATACACTAGGAGGCTGTGCTTGAGCGACTTTGGAGATACACTTGGAGGCTGTGATTGAGCGAGTTTGGAGATGCACTTGGAGGCCGTGATCGTGCGAACTTGGAGGCCGTAATCGAGCTGTATTGGAGATACACTTCGAGGCCGTTGTCAAGCAAGTTTGGAGATGCACTTGGAGGCTGTGATCGAGCGAGAGTGGATGAGTACTTGTGGGCGGTGGATTGACGGCGGGCCCGGTGCTGAGACTCTATTCATCAGTTAGTTCACTCGCAACCGTGGCAATGTGACAATGTAACTTCACCTGTGAGCTCTCATGGAGCGCTGGCTGATGGCGGTCGATTGTGTAGGGAGGTACGCCAGAAGCTGAAGCCACATTCAGGAGTCAACTCGTAATCATGAGAACGAATGGAAGACAAACAATCTTGGGTGTATGCTGTACTCGGTGAATGCTGTACTTGGCGTATGCTGTACTCAGTGTCAGCTCATGATCATGGCATGGAGATATAGAGAGGGATGACTTAACATTGTGTTCTGTGATGATGATTGAGTTGTGCATGAGAAAGAGAGAGATGGGGGATGAGGATGAGAATGATGTGGAGGATACGAGCGGAGATGAGAAATCGGGGGTATGACTTGGCTGATTTGATTGGGAAGACCTCGTATGGGTGGTATTACACGCCCAATCAGGACTCGTACCTGCCGTATCGGGGATGGTAATTTGACTCGCACACGATATTCTCTAAGTCCCAGTTTCTGATGATGATTTGCCCCATCTCTTCTGATCTCTCTCCTTCTCGTATTCAACTCTACCGTCACCTAAGAACACAATGTTATGTCATCCGTGCTTATCTCTCAATGCCATGATCGAGAGATAACACCGAGTACAGCATACACCGAGTACAGCATACACCGAGTACAGCATACACCGAGTACAGCATACACCGAGTACAGCATACACCGAGTACAACATACACAGAGTACAGCATACACTGAGAACTGCATACACTGGGTACTGCATCATCCCAAGATCGACTGTCTCCCGCTCCCAGCCAGTTTCTCATCACTCGGCAGACCATGTCGTACTCAATTCGCTACATTCCCACGATTCTGAGTTAACCAATGAATAGAGTCTCAGCTCCCGTCTCGCCTCCCTCCAGATAGACCGCCTGCATGTACTCCTCCAATCTCTCTCGATCATGGCCTCTAAGTTCACCTTCCACGCTCGCTCGTTCACCGCCTCCAAGTTTGCACTCTCATGGCCTCCAAGTGCATATCACTAGACTTGCTCGATCACCGCCTCGAAGTGCATCTCCAAGCTCACATCATTAGGGCCTCCCAGTGCATCTCCAAACTCGCACGATTACAGCCTCCAAGTGCATCTCCAAACTTGCACGATCACGGCCTCTAATGGTATGTCCAATCTCGCACGATTACAGCCTCCAAGTTCGCACAATCATGGCCTCCACGTGAATCTCCAAATTCGCTTGATCGCAGCCTCGAAGTATATCCCCAAACTGGCACGATTACAGCCTCCAAGTTCGCATGATCACTGCCTCGGAGCGCATCTCTATGTTCACTCGATCATGGTGTGGTGAAATGGTGGAGCTCAAAGGCAGGCAGCACATCGTTGACACTCCACTGGACCTCGCATTGCATCCGACAAGAATTCCTAAGAATGAGCTATTCTGGCTCGAGGAGCGTAGGAAGAGGGTGACAGGATATGAAGGGATACCTGGACACAATGAACCACACAAAATGCGTGAATCTATGAAAGCTCGGCAAGGGTGTGTGAGACCAAGATCTGGCAAAGAAAGAGTGCGTATTTCGTATAATGCGATGATGTCTATCTTCCCCGGCATCTCCCAAATATACACTCGCTGTCACTGAGTCCATCTCCGTTATCCCTGTATCTCTGTACGTATATATATAGAGAGACTTGGATAACATATGCCATATCATGATGTAGCGATTCTTGTGACTGTAATAAAGACGAATATGATCAACGAAATGCCTTGTGGTTTTTGCACCCTAAGAACCTCTGCTGTCTAAGAACCACTTCTGTCAAAGTACCACTGCTGTGAGAATTTGGCACCAAGTCTCATGCAGAGCTTGCGCAGAGGTCTTAGCTGCTCTCAAAGTCTCCCGCAGAGCAGCGCTGAGGTCTCAGTTGCTCTCGAAGTCTCCTGTAGACCTGCGCAGAGGCCTGAGCAACTCCAAAAATTGACTCTTCTAATAGTCAATCTCATAGCATCGTGAATGCACCTTCATAACTGCAGGTGCTTTCAGGAGCACTTGAGAATGCTCTTGCAGAGTCCGAGAGCACATTGCAAAGCTCCAGGGGGGCCTGGCAGCATCTGGAAGTACTTGGAAGCACTGGTGAGGGCTACCGGAGTGTCTGGGAGGTTTGCATGTGGCTTCCGGACCGAATTACATTCTGCTGATGCATATGTCATCTTGTTCATGATACTCCTTAATGTCTCCACCACACCAGGCATTGTAATCACCAGGATTGCTACAAGGGCTGGTGTATGTGCTGGATGCCCCAGATGTGGAGTTGTCTGGATCTCACAAAGAAGGTGGGGTACCAAATTCGGTTTTGGCAATGGATACCACTCTTGTTCTTCACCGATAATCCTGAAATTGTGATTCAGCACCATATTCACCCACTCATCAGTGGTATTCCCTCATGCAATTGACAGTGGTAACTCCACAACGCACTTGACAGTAAGCAATTTGCATATCATAGCCACGGCCACTGAGGTACAAGTCTTGTGAAGACCCATTTCATCTTCCACCAGCACTCTGGGCATATTTGGATCCCAACATCAGCAAAATGTAATTCGTTCCGGAAGCCACACGCAATCCTCCCAGACACTCCGGGCGACCTCACCAGTGCTTCCAAGTACTTCCAGACGCTCCCAGACCCCCCTGGAGCTAAGCTAAGTGCTCTCAGACTCTGCAAGAGCATTCTCAGATGCTCCTGAAAGCACCTGCAGTTATGGAGGTGCATTCAGGATGCTCCATCTAGGATAGTCAAGTTTTGGAGCTCCTGAGACCTCTGCGCAGATCTGCAGGAGACTTCCAGAGAAGCTGAGACCGCTGCGCAGCTGTATGGGATACTTCGAGAGCGGCCGAGACCGCTGCGCAGCTCTGCGGGAGACAATCTTGATGCCATATTCTCACAGCAGTGGTTCTTACATAACCACAACGCATTTCGTCTTATTATATTCATCTTTGTTACATTCACAAGATTCGCTACATCATAATATAGCATGCATTATTTAAGTCTCTCTCTATATACATCAGCAAAATGTAAAATGGTTTGGAAGTCATAACCGAACAACTCAGCAACTCTGAACAGCCACACTGATTCTTCCAGATGCTACCAGATGCTCCCAGATAGGCTGAATGCAAAGCGATGTGCTCTCAGGTGCTCCGAGACTACTTCACTGGTGCTCATGAATACTCCGGAAGTTGTGGAACAGAATCCAAGAATATCCTGAAGAGTGCATAGTTGTCTTCAAAATGCTTCCAAATCGAACTATTAGGATGTGCAAATTTCGGAGCTGTTGGGAGTATTGGCCGCGTCTCGGAGAGTACTCCGGTGCACCTCGAACCTCGAGCCATACTCTCCGGGACTGATTATTATAATGTTTATATCAAATAGTACAATTCAATTAACTATCTTCTGCACACCTTGATTCAGGCATTGTAACTTTAATACACAGTCCAGTAGGT
>Ga0307512_10000150_pt1 | contig 91808 bp, 79 predicted proteins | sample 14_EM_MG_FD_200267 | JGI IMG/M metagenome (GOLD analysis project Ga0307512, IMG submission 200267) | Populus trichocarpa ectomycorrhiza microbial communities from riparian zone in the Pacific Northwest, United States - 14_EM | ecosystem: Host-associated > Plants > Roots > Unclassified | place...
ACGCGACGCGTGGTATTGACGCCGGGCGCGGAGTAATCCGCCACCGGGGTGTCTCTGACGGCTCTGACGGAGCGCGTCCACTCTGACGGAGCCATTCCGCCCGGACGGAAATGTTTTTTGCTGATGTCGGTCACACAGTGGAGCCAGATTGGCTGTCTTCAGTGGAGATCTGTTTATCAACATGCTCAGTGAACAAAGGATGGTTGTAAACTATGATAAATGCAAGTTATTATTAAGAATAAATCAGAGTATGGTGAGTATGTTGCCAGTAGCAGTGACCTTTGGTGGAGGGAAGGGCTTTCTATATCCCTGTATATTGTCATGAACTATGGTGTTTCAGTACATCTTTGATTCATGAAATACAGCTAAGAAACAGAAACATCGATCACATCCAACCTGCCTTTCTTTGCTGTAGACCCAAATTTATATACCAGAATAATGGATACTACATGCTCCACGTCGTATGGTTCAAGGACTTTAAAGATTATGGATGGGATATGATGTGATATCTCCAAGATCCCAACAAGAACTATATCAAGTCTCATTGGTAGCACAACTATATATATTACACATATATTGTACAGCCACAACCTGTGGTATCATTCAAGAGGAGGCCTTGGAGTCGAGCAGCAACAGTTTTTGCTTCCTATTGAACTTTTTGTTGAAGAATTGAGATTCTCATCAGAATCCCACTTGCATTCAAGGATCAATCCTGAAGGAAACATCTTGCCAGCCTATCAGTTCTTGATGATGTTTTTCTGGGTGATGTTTTTCTGGGTATACATCTATCTTGGGAACTCACATATTCGTTTGATTAAGATGATCTACCTTTAGTATCAGTTGCTTGGAAGATTGAAGGTAGCAGTAACTTACATGGTCGCAATGGCATAGTAAAAGGCTGATTACTGTGATTGCAGCAGCACTTGATGAACAAGAATTTAGAGTAGATTGCAGTGATGACAAAAGGAACCTTGACATCTTTGCTGACAATTGTCAGCTGCAGATATGTCTGGTTATCATGTGGGAAGTGATATATATATCCTGGTTTAAGAAGAAAACTCAATGTAAGGGAACTTGGTTTTACCTCTCACTCAGATTTTGCGTGTGAAATGCCACCTTGAATATCATATGCTAATCTGCGTTAGCTCCCATTCAAACTGATGTCCCAGTGGCGTGATATCACACGATGAATCTTCATCGAGATTCATCTGAATACTTGTCAATTAATTATTCACGAAAATTGGTCAACACTTGCAGGAAACATTGCAAGTACAATATCTGCATACAGAAATTATTCAATGAGAACCAACCGGAGGCTCAGTCTCAATATTGCCACCCAATATGAATGGAATCAGGACAATAACCAGACAGGATGTCACCAAATGCAGGTTGCAATCTCCCCGAGCCATCCTACTTCAACTTTGGTCCATGTACCTGGATGACCATTGATGAGCTTGTCAACTAATAATGTATGGATGTATACTGTACCTCATGCACCCCCACATGGAGAAACTCCCAACAAAGAAACAATAGACCACTAGAAGTCTGACCTGACATGTACCTCTGATGGAACAAAGAAAAAGACTCATAGAGAGGTAGTTGGTGGGGAAAATGCATGGGGGAAACCATTTGGCAAAGCAACTGGATTATACAACAAGAATCAAAAGTATTCAGAACAATGGAATGGATGTCATTCATTTCAGTCTGCACACGATGTTCAACAGGCTTAATCATCTAGTCACCAAACAAAAATGTTGGTAGATCAACATCTGAGGTGTGGACTGGAAAATTTCAAAATCCAATCAATCCAGTCAGCAGATACCCTGCCAAAGCTCCTTGCTGGAGTCAATCTTGGCCTTGGTGATGATAGTTGAATTGAAGATCATTCTCATATCTTCAAAACGTTATACTATGGAGACATTGGCAGATGGATAATGTCCCTTTCTGAATTTCTCCCAGTTCAAGCTCACTTCCATTGTGAACCGGTTGGCCTTGCTTACTAACAATGTCACCGAATATACAGTGAGTTCAATACTGGTGATTCATGGTGGGATGTACAGCATCAATGTCTTGCCGGAGGGACACCTGTGCTAATGATTAGTGCATAAGACAAGACTCACTTGACCAATTTTTTCAAACAATCAGGTTGCCTAGCCACTATATCTCACAATTAATTATTTATGACAAGATCTCTGGCACTCACCTAACAGCATGCCCGGATTATTATTAGGCTGTTCTCATGCCCCTCAAACGGGTCTAAAAATACTAATTAGGCATTATATGAAGTGGTTGGAACTGCGCTGTCTCCACTCAATAATCAAGTCATAACTGGTTCCAGCTTGAAATGGGATTGTGCAGATGGTTTCCAGAGACAATATCATCCACTTGAGGCTGCCTGAGTCAGGAATTATCCAGAACAAGTAATGCTTGCTCAAGTATCATATAACTTGTACCTGATATACACTATTCCAACTATTGCCTTGATGGGGCGTTCAACTTTTTGACCACCCAATCACCCAAGAGATCAACATGTGCACTTGGAGCTTCTCCGGGAAACAACTATTGGTACTCTGCAGCCTCTAGGATTTTACCAAATGAGCAACCAGTTGTAGTAATATGCTCTCTACATTGTCTATTGGCTTTGGCGGCCAGACAAGTTACATCAGCTGCTTCTGGGTTCAGTAGAAGACATATTGCACTGGCTGCTCCAATACTAGAGAGTACAAAATATCAAGGATCAATTTGACAACTGATTGACATCTGCTCAATGATATCCAGGCCTCCCACACTTATCCAAAGCTATTGATTGTTTGAAAAGCAGCTCCTGATGTGTAAATGTAATTCAGGGAATGATCAGGACACTTGCAATAAGTTGTACTCCAATCCTTGTCAACTCCAAGGCAGACAGCAAAACTGTGGTGGATACAGCCTCTGATGAAATTGTAACATCAGCAAAAACTAAATTTCCTTCAGTAAATTCAATTAGTTTATTGTACCCACAAACTCAGAAAAATGAAATCAAGGTTTCACTAAAATATGGCATTGCTTTAACATTCCAGAGTGTTCGTTGAGTTGTCACAATGCTGTTTCCAAGCGTCATGACTGGTGTACCCACTCTTGCAAATGTGATAACTAGCACTGGACGAAAGGTTCACACTTCGTTTGGCATTATTATAAATGATTTCGCTCGATTCCCCTGCATTGACCAATTTGATTTGTCCTCGCACTGATGATAGTACTCGCTCCATATGTTTAATGAAGCGTGTGGTTTCTTTCTCAAACACCCTCATGGCTTAATTTGACCAATGATACTTACCATGCAGAAGGGGTTCACGATAGTTGAATTTTTGATACAGGGTCGTTTAGTACCTTGAGTTAAGCTGTTGCGGGAGGGTTATGCATCATCGCGATTATGATTCCACGCATTTTAGATCAGACTTCAGTAATCCATCAGTTCTATTGCATTTCCTACCATCATGATATATCGACAAAACCTAGAATGAAATAGCATGCAAAGAACATTATAAATCCGATCACTGACACCATTCCTAACCTTCAAGCGATATCGCACCGTCTACAATTGTACTTCTATTGAGTAATCCCGTATTCTCAATGCTGGTGATGTTGGTGATGCTGGTGATGTCATTGCTGTTGCTGTTGCTGTTGCTGCAGGGGATGCGCTAGCTGCTGCTGGCGATGGCAGACACGCCCATAGGCAGAACAGCTGAGAATCACATGCTAGCTTCAGCTGCAGCAACAAAGCTGCTGAGACAATTGAAAGAATTGTCGGGCAGCTCTATCAGCTCTTCTGCGATGTAATCAAGGAAGTCCTCTTCACAGCTGCCCTGATCGTTGTGAGGTTGTGCCATTGATTGGTCCGTACCAGTTGAGTGGATCCTTCGGCGACTCATGGCACGGATAATGTCTATCTTCTTGGCTGGGACCTCCGGCAAGGAAGAACAAATATCCACGTCAAGATGACGAAATACATCGGTGCATGCATCATTAACTGCGGGATTACTGTTTCTTGTATCACACTTACGTTGTGCTACACCTCCTGGACCAAACCCTTGCGGGACCCAAATCTTGCCTGTTTTGCAGGCTGATAGATAATGGTGCATGGCCATTGTGGTGAGGGCAAAGAATGTTGGGTTGATTTTTTCAATCAATGATCTATCTTTCATTCCCATTTGCCATATGCCATAGAAGTATGTAAAGTGAATAAGATAGAAATTTTCAGTCGCTGTGAATCGAAACTTGCACTCCAAAATTGCTGGTCAAGCCAACGATTGAAGAAGAAGGGAACTTTGAACTTACCTCATGAACGTTTGTGGGGCATGTAAACCTGTCCTTGACCAATAGCCACACTACCAGTATCTGGATCTCTGTAGGAGACTGTGTTCGATATCCGTAAATAGAGTCCATTGAGATCGGGCAGCAGTATACCATTGCTGAACCAGAGCAAGTAATATCTGCGAGAGGCTGATACACAATGTCAGCGATGCAAACAATTGTTGAGATGATTCATTTACCACTGATATGTATGCATATGGAGGGTCTGGGTTTCTCTGTGCCGGATCAATCCTGGCAATTTCCTGATACCACAAACTATGAATCTGGGCGGCTTTCACTGCATTCATGGCAAAGGGATTCACAAACATCGCATAATTGATAGCTATAGACTTCACATGCTCCATGAACATTGCCAGAACGCCTGAAAGAGTTGTCTGGGCATTGTATTCTGCACCGACGATGAGGCCTGTCACATCATCAACAATGGAGTTACTTTGCCACAGATTTGCAGCTTTCCATGCAACCAATTGTTCACCAGCTTCGTTCGAATCTTTCCTCTAGTAAATATATACATTAGTGGGCGGATTCATTTCTTGAATCGCATAATCAAATATATTCTTGGGTGCCAGCAGCACAGGCTCACTGTCATCCTCCTCCAGCGAGTCAATATAGACCTCCTGGAGCTCAGGATATTGGGATTGTGCCGATGTAGGAGTTAATTGATTTGCCACAACTCATTTTCCAAGTGTTGACGTGATGAAATCTTTTGCTGCCCGCTTGCCCATTGCTGTCCTGGATGGTCACTGTAGTCGCATGTCATCGGATTCTGAATTGTCATCGCGATGGCCATTATAATTGTCGTGTATCATGCTGAGATCGTCATCGAGCTCAATGTCGTGGATAGATTGTCTCCTTCTCCAGGTGCTGGAAGGAAGAGGAGGAGGAGGAGAAGTGCAGCGCCTTCGGGTCATGATGAAAAAATTTGGTGAGTGATAATTATGAAAAAATTAATGGAGTTCCTCACCAAAATGTGAATGAATATATAGTAAATGAATCAAAGTTTTGTGTAAATGAAAGAAAGAATTGATGTGATTGAAAGCATCGGCGAGATGCCTGTTTTTATCCTTTCGACGATTCCAGGATTTTGGCTTATCCCGCCACCCACACATCCAACATCTCGGATGGACAGGAACTCCGAACTAATAATGGCAGGTGACAAACATGCCACAGGGTTGTTGATTGGCTTCCTTTGACAAAATTTATGATTGCAACGAGCTAAAAAGTATTCACATTTCACCAATTATTCTTGCAAACTTCAGCAGAGTAAAGATGCATAACCAACAATTACATGATCGCCATACACAGAGTCCTATCTCTGCCACTATCCTTTTTCCAAAAACAAGCATCTCACCGATTAAACTCAACATCATGAACTCACAACACAACCCTTCACGCATGATTATGACCGATGTAATAATAAAATAAACATAACACCAGAAGGAGTCCCACAACCTGTCCAAACCACTCCAAATTATCACCCATCCGTCCACCCTCCACAGTGCCAGAAAAATGCCCACCCACAACGCTAATCCTTGAACAATCATCCAGCCGGTGGATTCCATCCTCACAACCACCATTTTACAGCTGGGCGGCTGCTTTTACACATCCTATTTGCCAAACAACCTGCAGTGGGAGGATTCACAATGTGATTATGCTCCCGTAGCCCAGCCACATCTTCATCAGCAACAACGCTTGGCTCGTAATTGGCAAAGAGACCAATGGCACAGTTTCGGGTGACTTCAAGGTATTGCTGCTGTCTGATAAACCTCCTTTAGAGCTTCTGTTCGAACTTTTGGCAGCCTATATTCATTGTCGAGATGCTTCTTGGGTTTGGGTGCCACGTCTCAGCATCAACATCTGATTCCTCCCCGACGTCATCGATCGTATCCTCGGCTGCAGGTGGGAAGATGTCATCTCGAGGAAGGTAGCTGCGGCCACCACACATAGGCATCTGGGTGCCAGATGGGCCGTCAGCTTGTTCACCATGATAAACGACACAAAATGGGTTCAGTTGTTGAATCTCATTGCCACCTGTACCTATCCCGCAGTGGAATTGGTATCGACGATTCAGATAACACTGCGGGTGTGAGGACCACCATCTCCATTAGGCTCCTCCCGGCGGCACCAAAGCTCTCAGATACTCCAGCTGGGGTCTGGCAGGTTGGCGATTGCAGTATTCACGATGGACAAAATGGTTGTATCGACGATTGATGTAACTATTGGAATTTTTGATTCATCATCCCCAGGCCAGTGCCACGAGGATAGCTGAGTATTGTTTTCACCCACACTCCTCCCAGCAATGTCGGGATCCACATGAGCGATGGTAAAGGTGAATGGCTCAACAAGGAGATCGGTCAAGGCGTCACCACGAGCCTTTATCGGCGAAGACCTGTGAACTGTGGTTTCTCCCTCGTCATCTTGTGTATCTACTCATTATCAGGAAGAGCAAAATAAGCATTGGGGGAATGAAATACATACTAACGTGGACGCATTCCATCATCGTAGTTGGCATCTCATCGATCCTATTCTTCCTTTGCCTAAGGCCAATCCCCACGAACCTGTCCAGTGCTACCTTCAGTTTCTGACCATCAAGGTCAGTCTTGTCTGCCAATTACCATCTCTAAAACGGCCTTTGAGATGCCAGATTACTGATTCGAGACATACACCGATAGATTAGGAGATCCCATTGCTCGGGGCTGGCTCCCAGATTGTTGCTGATCTTCATGGACTAGGAACTCTCCCAGGGTTGCTACCTCACTTGATTATCTTTCCGTTATGTAGTCAAGCCACCCTTCTCCTGCCAAATCCCCATGGTTTTTGCTACCAATTGGCTGACTCCAAAACTGGTGGTCATGGCGCAGATGCGGACTTCTAGATTCGGCATCTGGATTGTAATAGCATCTCCGTCCACTGATTTCGGCAACCAAAAGGCATCAGATCACATTGTAGGTTCTCAATGGTGGTCAATGATTGAGTGGAGGATATGAAATGCTTGTTAATCTAAACAAGCGTCAGGAGTGTTGAATATGTCGTCAAGGGTAATGCAATGGGGTAACAGAGGTGAGCAGGGTGTGTTGAGGGTTCTGGAGATTGTAAGTAAGGTGGGCACGCAAGGCAAATATATAAGTGGGCTTGGAGGGGTTTTGTTGATCTGGTGACATCATCTTGGCTGCAATTTAGCTAGGAAACAATTTGCTTAGCATCATCTAAAAGCCCTGATTGGTCGACTGAACACTTACGTTCATCACACAGACAACTCAAAGCATGCTCTGCAGTCACATCTCACTCATTTGTCCTTGCTCTGGTTCTTGTACCCTGCAATGACGTCACTGGGTTGGTATCTAAGGACACTGCACAGTTCATGTATGGTAAGAACTTAACACAAAGTGACAACCATCAATCAGGCAATGGGGGTAGGAGGGTCTTGTGAGGGTGCAAAACAATCGCCATGACAAGCTGAATGCAGATGTGGTATTCATGTCGAGATCCAAGGTATGTCGACAACGAGAGAGCAATTAAACAATTTGCAAACGTGTGCAGAAGGATGAGAGAAATTCTAGGAGAGGGCATGGACCCCTTTTTGGAAAAAGGAAATTGAGGTGCGCCCTGTTCCAAGGACCAGCCGGCTTGCAATGGTATGAGTAGCTAAATGTCTGTCAAGACACTTTTCAACATTGGTGTGACATTTCTTTTTGCTAACGAAACATGGATATTCGTCAACAGTGTCTGGACTGCTGGACGATATACTCCTACATCAGAGCTGACATCCCTCATCGCCGTTGAGATCACAAGTAACGGATGGTATCCGTATTAGCCCTAGAACTTCCAGACGATGATTTTGCAATCGAGCAAGATAGTAGTCTACTTCCATTGGTTCATGAACTGCATCGCAACCGTTTTATTGACCCTTTTGACAATGATTCCAATGATCCAGAAGCCAACAGCGAAAATGCATGTATCGATCCAGAGCAAGCTCCAGTTCAGATATGAATTGATGCCACTCCAAACTTGGACAACCGTCTAGTGGGCAAGCATATTAGTAATGACTATTTCGATATCTTCGACTATGAAATTGATCTATGTTCACCGTTGTCTCACAAGGCAGCGTATCGATTAGTGCACTGGTGCTTCAAGCACAACTTGAGCAGATCTGCCATTAATGAGCTTTTCAGGAACCCTACGATGGCAACTGTCAGCAACCTCACCGCGTCCCACACTGTATTCAAATGGTTGAACGAAATGTCCTATGGGATGGTTGTCAACTGTTCAAAATCGGGCGCAGCGTGTTAAAATCGGTTGGCTGATCCGAACAACCTTCGCGACAATGATTACACACTTTTCTTATACCCCACTCCTGTTGAATGTGTTGAGTCTCTCATACCACAGTCTGCGTTGTGGGAACATATGTCGTATGCTCCAGCAATGGGATTCAATGAAGTTGCGGAATGTGTCTACTCAGAAGTGGAATCAAGCGACTGGTAGTGGAATGAACAGGTAGGTAAGTTGATTTTCGTCATAGCTCCAATGATGTCAACCACTTCAATCGCTACAGTGGCCGCTTGGACCTATAATTGTCCCTATATTGGGCACTCTAGACCAGACACATCTTACAAACTATTCGAGCCACATTACGGTAAGGCGAGTATATAGGGTCTCTGAAACAGCGACTCGATGATTAGATTGAAGCCTTCGAATCTTGCAAGCATCCATGTTGCCCGTCTTCCAGTTCCTCCGAAATATCACTTCTAAGGACATGGAAAAAAAACTACTGTGAGGAAACAACAAATCCATAATCTAGAGGCTTTAAGGAAGGTCTTTAAGCTTATATTTCATCCTCTCGACATGCTGGTCAACCCTGGAAAACGTATGCTTTGTGCAGACGGTCGGATGTGGCAATGTTATCCTGTCATCTGTGCATGGATGGCTGACTACTGCGAAAACATTCACTTGGACTCGATCAAGCAGCCCCATTGCCCTGAGTGCGAAGCAGCAAAATTGTCCTTTGGAGAAGGGAATTCCTCGTCGTGGCAATTGAGTGAATATCGGCTATACTTCCAAAAGATGATACTTATGACTCACGGAGACGAGACAGAGAGATGCGAATCAAGAAAATATCTGGAAGATCGATCGGTTGGAACCTCAGCAGGCGTCTTCTGGAATATGAAATGCATTTCCCCCGCAACCATTATGGTACCTGATATTCTTCATACTGTCTATCCCAGCATGCTAAAGCATTTGATGGACTGGGTAACGACCTTCCCCAAACAACATTCCAGGATTAACAAATTCAACGAGCTCTGGGTGATGATACCCCCATATCCTGGCTTCACTCGATTCAACAAGCCATATAGGCAGGTGACGGAATGGAGTGGTAAGTAGATGAAGACACTTGGGCACATGATTGTTCCAGTTTTCTCAGTGACTCTTTGAAACCATTTGGTGAGTCAAAGAATTCCCTTCGCAGAAGCACTGTTGCGCGTTGAGAACTTGGTGTATTTCGACCCTATTGCACAGTACCGGTGACATTCTGAAGCCACGATCAAGTACCTGAAAATTAACTAGAGGAGTTTGATTGTCAGATGGATGTTTTGGGTCGATTCCACGCCACTAATCCTACAAATAAGGTGTCGCAAACCTTGAAAAAGCACCTTCCTTTGGACGAACAGGAGGAATGGGAGAGTGACACCGCTTGGAACACTCTTTCTATGGCTCCAAAATGTCATCGCGTTGATGATGATAAAATGCAGATCGAGTCAGAAGTTGCACAACATCTTGTTGACGAATCGGATTTGAACTTTGTGAAAATGCATCTCCTGAGCCACTTCTCCGACCTTATCTGCCAGCTTGGCAACATCTTAAATGCAATCACTGAACTCCCAGAAAGAGCGATGATGGATCCTAAACAAGCGTACCGACAATCAGATTGTCACGAGGCAGCCTCCCAGATGTTGTGAAGGATATCCCGAAAGGAGGTGTTTCGGTATCAAGAGCTGAATGCAAATGCTGCAAAACACCGTCGCAATGATGAAATGCCTCTAACAAAACCGCCTATCAAGTGAATGATGAAAAACCCGCGAACAGAAATCAAGACCCATGATGACTTGGCTGAGTGACATGCAATGCCAAAAGGGGAGCTATTGAATCACATTGCTTCGTGTTCCAAGAGATTTGCCGACTTCACAGACTACATCGATCATGATCAGTTGTTCACTTGTCTCAAAGATGCAAAATACATTTGGTACAACACAGTTGGAATTCCGGTGACATCTTTTCAATGCCACGCGAAAGCAGTTTATATGGTTCTTTGCACTGGGTCCACAATGTGGAGAAAGCATAAGCCACCAAGAAATGATACAGTACTTCTCAGAATGGGGACAAGTCTGGCTAGCCACTGTAACTAGACTGCTTGACCCATTCCTGCACAGTTGAAGTGTCTTTTTGTTGTTGAGGATGCTAAATTGAGAGTTAAAGGGCTTCTTGCCTTTGTTCAAACGTTTGCAACAGGGCAGATACATCAGACTGCTGGTATGGTGATTGTCGAGGAGAGAGGTCAACCACTGATGCAGCCCTTGCATAATGGAAGCAACCACCGGAAGCCTCTTTTCAGCGTCGGAACCACTTATTTCATTCCTATAAGCATTATCCAAGGGGCTGTACACCTTCTTCGACTGATGCCACAGCCAGATAGCTCATGTTGGTACTTGAGCAACACAATTGACTAGAATGCTTTCAATCTGTTTTACATGTGGATTATTCGACTGGATGCCTGAAGTAATTGTTGCTGCAATATATACAATTATAATGAGTGTTTACTCTGGGTGTTTCAATTTTTGTAATGGGAGTTGTGCAAGCTTGGGTATAATTGATGTCTCAAGAGATCAAATAGTTCAGGATATTACTGAAATCAATGGAACAGTTCAAAAAATCGTTGAAAGGATTGAAATCATGAGGACAAATGTGAAAGAACCGAGTGCAGTGAATGTACTTAAATGACTAAACAAGTTTTTGAAATGTCGTGACGACGCGATCACATCATTCAATGCTTTGAAACATGGTGGAAGATTGCAAATACGTGGTTCGGATTACTTGTGGAGAATATGGAGAAGGCTCGGTGGGTGGGGTCTATTTTCAGACACCGATTTTGCTTTCTGCTGATGAATGGGAGCAGTGCGCACATTATGTCAATTCCCTGTGCATGTCTGCCAACAAAATCTCTCTGATCTATCACTCAATGCACTGGACAATGCATGCAAGCAATCCAACATGACAGGTGCTTTTTGAGATCAAAAATTGACAAAGTCTGCAAAAGCCAAAGTTGATGAACAATCAGCAAGAGAATACCATCAGTTAAGAAAACATAAGGTTTATTAAATCTGTGCAGCAATATAGGTTCAGGTGTACAGACTGAAATGGTCACTATAAGAAAATGAAGTTAATTTCAGTGGTGTCAGAATTGAGCACATCATGGGGCTGCCAAATGGCTAAATACTAATGGACAAAAGGCCAATGAGTGATTGGAGCAGGAAATCCATCATGTGACACCTGCTAAATGCACATCTTTTCGATTAATTATACCCACGTCATGCGCAACAACGATTGCCGAATGTCTGGCTTGAAGCAACTTGTCACAGAAGCATATCGACCATAAATCTTTTGCAAATGATGAACACCCCAGAAAAAGAAGTTTATGGAGTGGCAAACACGACTGGTGACAAGCATGTAAATTTTAAGATGCGTCTCGCCAATACTGGTACCACAACAGCACCTGAGAATACTGCTGATATGGACAACATTGTTAATCCACTGGAGAGTAAGATTTATGATACCTCTTCAAATAAGCAGATATGGTTCAGGACAAAATTCGGCAACCAGTTGATGCAGTTTAAATCAGACTGGCAGGCTTTGAATGGTCAGGAGCTCCAGAAAACCATCAAAAGAATCCTAATTCATATCTGATATTATAAGATACATCTTGCAGGGCATCTATTAGAGTCAATTCAGTGATTGGGTTCTGGTGACAACGTTACCAATAGCTATTCTTAACAGTTATACCGCGGCAATGTGAAAGTAGCATATTGATCTGCCAACAAAGTCAATGTCGTTCAACAGATTCTGAAGCATAATATCTGGTCTACCAGTCCTGACCACATGGAGCTGACACTGTCATATCTCACCCTTCAAGGCTGGTATGATATTGACTCTGTAAATGTTTTCAACCTACTGTCCACTATTGCTAAATGGCAAAATACACTCAGAGCTCTTTATTTATGCCTTCCATATTGCCAGGCAGAGCAATATTTTTGCCCTGTATTACAACTTGTACTGAATTTGAGAAAAACACAGGTCCATGGGGTGTGCAGAATAATTAAATCAACCTCATTCAGAGATACATTAGTAGATTTCTGAATTGGCAACTTTGAACAGCTATTCTATATGTATATTGATGTGGACTGGGGACCAGCAGTTAGAAGACTGCTGCTCAGATAGGATCAGACAGTACTTATAGACAGCATATGTATCAATCTTCAGAATGGGCTGTTGTACTACCATCAACAATTTCACAGCCATACATTTGTTAAGCATCTGGGACTTGGTGCAAGGTACAATATACTAATGCCAACTCAGGGATTATGCCTGCATCTTCTAACATTGGGGTCCAATATGTGTAAAGTAAGCTCAATAACACCTTCCAAGGCAGATATCCTTCTTTTCATGGATTTTACTGTCAGTGGACTCCATGGAATCAGATTCTCCAGTATCAATAGCACCTCCCAGCATGAAATATGATGTCGACTTATTCTGAGAGGCACAAGAAGACCCAACAATGGATACTATGTCCCCAAGCATAACAATATGTGCTGCGAATTCCAACAAAGCACGAAATCTGCATGGTTGGGCTGATTGTGTTGATGTATTCATTCAGGTTGTCAAACAGACTAATAAGATGCATATTGTACCCAATGGCACAATTGTTGGACTGGCACATTTAGTGCAAGAGAATGCTGCATCAGATTGGATTGATAGCATATGGCTTGTAAATAATCGTGTGGATTTCAACACCTACAGGACACTATATCAGTTCAAATACATGAATCAAAGTGTGCAGGTGTAAAATAGTTTATTGAATTATACTATTGCATAATCACATTGCACTAATCACATCCGGAGAGTATAGCTTCAGGGTCAAGGAGCACCAGAATAGTCTTGAGGATGTGGCCAATTCTCCCAATAGCTCTAACATTTGGACATCCTAATTGTTTTAATGTGTATTATTTTGACTACAACAATACACTTTTAAGGATATTCAGTTAGTCTGTGGCACAACTTCTGGAACATTTAGGAGCACCAGTGAAGTTGTCTGGGAGTACCTGAGAGCATATTGCATGTATTCATCCAATCTGGAGCCATCTGTGATTATCTGGAAGCCTCTGTGTGGCTGTTCAGTGTTGTTTAGTTGTTCAGTTATAACTTCCAAACCATTTTACATTTTGCGGATGTACACAAGACAATATCCACACTGAACAGTAATAACTGAAAGAAATTGAGAATCCTGGTAAGATGCAACTTGTCGAATTAATCATTGGTACCAATATAATTTATTCTCTGTAACTAAGCTTGTAGTACGGGTTATAGAGCTTCTGTTTGATGATACATATCTCTGAAAGATTGTAGAATATAAGAATTCGTGGTTTACCGGAATGGACAAGCTGCATTGAATTTACTACTAACCATTCTTTCCTGCATATAGCTTGGGGCTCCATCCTACCCCTTCTCTGTTCTTTCTACCTCTTGTTCCTCAGATACTTGCACTAACAGCTGCAGCTTTTCATTATTGGCATTTTGAATATGCCACTGGAAGTTGATTACGGTTATATCTTCTTAAGATAAATATCAATGTCATTTGACCTTTTCCCATCAATATATTTTAATGTAGAAACCACTGCACTCATCAATTACACAGAGGTGGCTGACAATATACCTGCCCCCCTCCCCTTGAGGGCTACTCCCCTAGTATAAATGCTTCTCAATCCCCTTTGATACTTTTCAGCCCGAATTTATACTCCTATATTTCATTTGACACAGCATACCCCCATCAGCAAAAGACATCTCCGTCCGGGCAGAATGGCTCCGTCAGAGTGGACGCGCTCTGTCAGAGCCGTCAGAGACACCCCAGTGGCGGATTACTCCGCGCCCAGCATCAATACCACACGTCGCGTTGCATATCACCCTCCAATCGCCGTTTTGCCGTATCTTCTTGCTCTGTCGGTCTCCTATTTCAAACAAACAGTCTGGCGTTGTGGCCAACTGTGACCATATGTCGGGATGGGTTCATTGGGTACACGCTTGCATTGGGATTGCAATGCAATGGGTGACGCTGCAAGAATCTCTACTCGTGTTCCTTCTACATCAAGCTCGAGGAGCGTAGGAAGAACGTGAGAAGATATGATACTACCAGGCTGTGAGGATCCGCGCAATGGCGTGGATCCACGGACAGACCAAGTGAGACCAAAAGTTGGGAAAGATAGAGTGTGTATTTTGGTAGTATGACAAGATGAGATGGAAATGAGATGCTGTCTATCTACCACGGGGTCTCCCGAATATATACTCTGCGTCGCTCATTCCACCTCCGTCACCCCTGTATCTCCGTATACCTACCATCGCTCATTCCACCTCTGTTACCCCTGTATCTCCGTACACTCACCGTCGCTCATTCCACCTCCGTCACGCCTGTATCACCATACACCCACCGTCGCTCATTCCACCTCCGTTACCCCTAGATCTCCGTACACCCACAGTCGCTCCTTAACGACATACTTCGAGTCCGTAATCGATTGAGTTTGGAGATGCACTGGGAGGCTGTGATCGAGCGAGTTTGGAGATGCACTTGGAGGCCGAGATGGAGTGAACTCAGAGATGCACTTGGAGGCTGTGATCGAGCGAGTTTGGAGATGCACTGGGAGGCCCAGATGAAGTGAACTCGGAGATGCACTTGGAGGCCGTGATCGAGCGAGTTTGGAGATACACTGGGAGGCCGAAATGGAGTGAACTCAGAGATGCACTTGGAGACCGTGATGGATCGGGTTTGGAGATGCACTGGGAGGCTGTGACCGAGCGAGTTTGGAGATGCACTCGGTGTTAACTCATGAATATGGCATGGAGAGATAGAGAGGGATGACTAAACTTCATGTTCTTAGGTGATGGTAGAGTTGAGCACAAGAAAGAGAGAGATCAGAGAAGATGGGGGATATGATCATGAGAAACTGGGACATAAGAGAATTTCGTGTGCGAGTCAATTGCCCATCCCTGATACGGCAGGTACGAGTCCCGATCCGGCTGGTAATAACACCGAGACGAGGTCTTCTAAACCCAATCAGGCAAGTCGTACCCATGATTTCTCATAGCCGCTCGTATCCTCCATATCGTTCTCATCTTCATCCCCCATCTCTCTCTTTCTTGTCCACAACTCTACCATCATCGCAAGAACACAAAGTTAAGTCATCCCTCTCTATCTCTCCATGCCATGATCATGAGTTAACACTGAGTGCAGCATACACCGAGTAAAGCATACACCGAGTACAGCGTACACCTAAGATTGTCTGTCGTCCATTCAATCTCACGATTTCGAGTTGACCCCTGAATGTAGCTTCAGCTTCCGGTGTACCTCCCTACCGATCGACCGCCACCAGCCAGTTCTCCATAAGAGCTTCAAAGGTAAAGTCACCTTGTCACATTCCCAGGGTTGCGAGTTAACTACCGGATGAATTGAGTCCCGGCGCGCCGTCCAGTGACCGCCTCCAAGTACTCGTCCAAACTCGCTCGATCACGGCCTCCAAGTGCATCTCCAAACTCGCTCAATCACGGCCTCCAAGTGTATCTCCAGACCCGATCGATCACGGCCTCCAAGTGCATCTCTGAGTTCACTCCATCTCAGCCTCCCAGTGCATCTCCAAACTCGCTCGATCACGGCCTCCAAGTGCATCTCTGAGTTCACTCCATATCGGCCTCCCAGTGCATCTCCAAACTCGATCGATCATGGCCTCCAAGTGCATCTCCACACTCGCTTGATTGCAGCCTCCAAGTGTATCTCCAGACTCGCTCGATTACGGCCTGAAAGTCCGCACAATCATGGCCTTCAAGTGCATATCCACAATCTCGCTCGAACACGGCCTCCAAGTGTATCTCCAAATACGCTCGATTACCGCCTCCAAGTGCATCTCCAAAGTCGCTCGATCACGGCCTCGGAGTATATCTCTGAGTTCACTCGATTGTCATTTTCAGGCGCACCTCGAATTGCTCTCAAGCACCGCCTACTGCCAGTCCAGATATAGCATGTGTAGATGGGTAGCTATATAGATACATAGATACATAGATACATAGATGAGAATACAAACTGAATACATGACTGTGATTAGAGGTGCTCCCAGACATGTCGCCGGCGCTCCCAGGTGCTCCCAGGCTTGTCGTCGGCCCTCCCAGTTACTCTGAAGGCCGGCAGGAATGCCCTCCTAGGGTTTGATACTCCTGAAATTGACGCATCTACGTTTACACTCGACATCCTCTCTGACCAGTGACTAAAATACATTTTGCTGATGCTATGCAACGTGACTCGTCGCCCGGGCGATGGGTAGCGTGGAATTCTCTGTCAGAGGGTACGAGGTTCCGTCAGAGCTGTCAGAGCCGTCCGGAACACCCAGGTGTTTCTGACGGAAACTAGAGTTGTTGCTGATGCCTCTTATAGGTCTCCTCCACCTCAATGGAAACTCATCCGCTGGGATATGTACTTCTCAATTGCCATTGGCACTCCTCTGCCTTGATACGTGCTTCTTAATTTTATTTTGTTCTTTATTCCCCTCACCCCCTATTAGGACCCCTTTACTACTATATTCACTGCTTGTCTGGGATCAGTATTTCTGAATCCCCATTGGTACTCCTAGTTGTCGATTGGCACTTGTATCTTTTATTCGAAGCTCCTCCATCACCATGTGTACTCCTCATATCCACACTGCACTGGCTATCTGGCACTCCTCTTTTTCTAATTGCACACTTCTTGTTCACTCCAATAAAGCCAACCTCCTGGCAAAGTCAATTTTGGTTTACAGTTAGCAAACTTGGAATTACACACTGGTTAGATATCATAAATCAAGACCAACAACATTGAAATATGATTTCACACTCTCGCCAGATTTAGCTCATTAGTAAGTGCAAGAAGTGACTACAGCGTCTCTACACTATTGACAAATTCTGGAAAGTTGCCAATTATTTAGTAGTGAAAAGAGTTAGAGTTTTAGAAATTTACTACATTTGTATTAATATTATATTAGTATATAATGCAATATAGAATACAAATGAAATTTGACAGTACAAATGTACATTGCAATATGGTAAATAGTACTTACGTAAATTCGAATATATGTAAAAAGAAATTGTTCAAAACATCTAGAAATTCATTATAATAGTAATTTCTAGTTTTGTAAGAATTTCACAAAATACTTACAGAAAATAGAACCTGTAATTAAAATAATTCGCATGAGTATTTTTGAAAATAGACTGGAAATATTACTTTTAAAAGATATTCTAAAAGAAAATATGCAAAAATAAAGTTTTGTAATATTTCAAATATTTGCAATATTTCCAACAGTACAGTATCATTCAGAAGAGAAATTTGAATGTATCCAATTTGCTCTCTTGAAAACAGTTCAGTTTTGGCACAAAACAAAAGTGATCATACTAGTTGACAGCTGCAGTTTGTACTCAGCATTGCTAAATTATTTCCAATTTCTATTCTGATATATCTTTAAAATCAATAATACTAATTGCAGTATAATGTCTATCAAAATACTAATTAATGAAATATTTCTTTATATTGCAATATTTCTTAGTGATTTAGCATATATTGATGCTACTGTAAATTTGGTTGACAACAAATTCAGTATATTCAGATAACTATTATCTTTTATTATGTGATGATTATTACTAGTATTTTATATACGGGATGGACTTTGAATTTATAGTCCCTAATTTCAAATTTTGATTATAACTATTTACATAATCACTTATTCACCAGCACTTGTGAATTGAAAACATTTAGAAATATTGGTGACTGCTGAATGATTTTCAATAAGAAATGTGACTTTCAACTACCACAAATAATAGCAATTTAACAATAGTAAGGTATGTATTTTAAATCATTTGGAGACTCTCTACACATAACTAGGTTAGAACTAGAGCACTAAGACTATATATTGCGGTAATCTGCATAATCACATGGGTTGAGAATGTGGATATAACAACAGAATCAAATTATAAATGACACAGTTGTGCATAGCGATTGCAGTTTACCCTTGTTTTATGAATTTATACATGTAGGTATAATCAATAGGTAGTCACCACAAAGAATATATATAAGTCAATTGGTAGTACATACCTGATCCCATGAAATATTACTATTTGAATCTACAATTTCTCTCCCAATTCTGTAAAGAAGTTTTTGTCTAATTACAAAGTGTACTGTACATTTATTGTGTATAACTATCATTACTTTCACCTCTCTGTCTGTAGATAAAAACATTTCGAATAATTGTTGTATTGTACTACATTTTGTCTAAAACAATACGAAAAATCATTCTTTTACAGAACCACACAAGAATTATTGGGGATATTGTTATTTGTGAAGATCGCGGTGGAAGTCTGCATTGTTATATACACTTCATCTATTCAATACTTTATAATTGATCAAAAACTGATAGACTCAGTTCTGAAGGAAGTTGTTCATATTGTGATTTTGTATTCTTTCCATTAGGTAATACATGTTCATCATTGATATACTTGCTTGGAAGAGTGATTTTTAAAAATATACTTAGCATGTGTTTGAAGCTTGGATGCAAATTTGAGACTTTACTAAAAGCTACACACTATGTTGTTTAGGATAACCATGGCAATAAGAATACAATGGTGGTACTTTATCAGTATATACCAGATAGGAAGTTAGAGATCTACACTGACTTCAATTCTAATTTCAGTATCAATATCAACACCATCACCAATACTAATACAAATATCACTACCAACACTAACAGTTAAACTGATACTCATACAGACAATACAAAATTTGACATCTTAGACTGCTACTTGGCATTGAGAGGATCATGTGATAAAGTTAATGAGGATAATATCTCTTCAACTGTTTGAAGTTGTACATTTAATAAAGACTACCAGCTGGCATCTAGAAAAAGGATTTCTGTTACATGTAATGTACCATAGGCCATATGGCCTACAGTAACCTCCCGTAACACTGATAACACCAAATAATACAAACTACCCCGGAGCCATTTCCTGTAACCCCCAATATTATACCTGGAATTTACTAATAGCACAACTGAATTATTACTGTAATTCAACTGTAATGCATGTATTATATACAGCAATTTATGGATTATACTATATATTCATCACAATTACTTATTTGTTTGCTACTCTGACATCTCCTGTCACATCTTTAACGTGGACTCTTTCAACTCTAACATGCTCACTTGGACAACTCGGAGAAGTGCACATGCCAACTCACATGACTCTGACAAGCTTGCTCCCATAACTCTGACATGCTCGCTCCCACAACTCTGACATGCTCACTTTCCCAACAGATATTCTTGCTCTCTCAACTCTGACATACTCACTGTTAAAGCTCTAACATGCTTGGTCTCAATGCTCAGACATGCTTACTCTCACCTCTTAGAAAATCTGGCTTCGTTGGGGGCAAGCTGGTAGCGGTAGATCTGGCTTCACTGGTAGTGGTGGATCTGGCTTTCCTGGCAGCAGTGGATCTGGCTTTGCTGGTAGCGGTCATTCTGGCTTTGCTGGTAGCAGTCATTCTGGCTTTGCTGGTAGGGGTGATACTGGCTTTGCTGGGAGGGGTGAAACTGACATTACTGGAAGCAAGCTGGTAGCACTGGATCTGGCTTTGCGGGTAGCGGAGAATCTGGATTTGTTATGAGCTGGCAAGAAGCTTTGGATCTAGCTTGGCTCCCACAACTCTGACATGATTGGTCTCATTGTTCTTATATGCTCACTCATACCTCTCTGACAATCTGGCAGCGCTGGGAGCGAGCTGGTAGTGGTGGATCTGGCTTCACTTGTAGGGGTAATACTGGCTCCGCTGGTAGCAGTAGATATGGCTTCACTGAAAGCAAGGTGGTACCACAGAATCTGGATTCGCTGTCGGCTGGCACGAAGCTTCGGATATGGCCTCGGTGGGAGCAAGCCGGCAGGCCTGGACTTGGCTGCGCTGGTTGGGGTCGAATCCACTTCGCTGGGAGGGGAGTAAATGGCTATGGTGGATGCATCGAAACTGGGCTCACTGTGATGGCAGGACAGGGCTTCGCAGGAAACAGTAGATCTGGCTTCAAATGACCTATTGGATGTGGCTATGCGTCTGGCAGTGGATCAGGCTTCGCTGAGTGTTGACTGTGGTGCAGTACATACAACTCGTGGAGGACTAATCTACATGTAAAATACCGAATGGTGGTGATGGTGATGGTGGTGATGGTGGCGATGGTAATGGTGGTGATGATAGTGATGTAAAAAAAGAGGGGGATAAACGGGAATACAGTATAAGAAATATACTTCATTCTGTAAAGGGTTATCACACAGTAATAAATGGTAACACTCCCATAACACTCCCAAAATGGTACACACATACCGCTTGGCTCCATTGTCTGGTGTAGGCAACTGTAATTCGGTGGTAATGACCATAGTAAATGCCGGTTATGATAGCACGGAAGCTTTTCCTGACGTAGCTAGCAATGTAATTATATCAAAATGATACTTCTAATTGACATGATACTGGCTGAGTAATAGGATGGTAATGGAAGATATTGAGTAGGATGAGAGCTTAATCATGGAGCTGAGCCAGGAAGGTGGAGGCCTGTGGGAGCAACAGCCTAGCATAGTACCAAAGGGCTTGATACAGCTGCTAAAAAAACTACATACTGAAATTGAAAAAATCTTAGAGATTAAAAGAACTTTCGACAATTGTTTGAAGTATTCTAAATTGAATGCTTCTCTCAGTACACAGAAGGACTTAGAATGTATGCTTAGTGGATATCAGTCAGATAATTCTTTGTATATATCTATCTACTAGCCTTTGAAATTACACCTTGTATACTTTGCACGTTATAGGGATATATGCAGCAGCAACTTAGCAGTAAATGATTAGATTAACAGAATTTACAGTGATATTGGACAAGAATATAATGAATCCATAGCATGAGATAGGATCCAAAGTGGATTGAAATTATTATACTATAATGTTTGGAATATTTATATCAATATGATAAAAGTAGTATGACAATGTATATGAATATTGACCATAAGAGCTGATACCAATACTAATACCAACACCGATACAAATACTGATACTCAGATTGTCAAATTTGCATTCTCTATCTGACACTTGATACTGCAAAGTACAAAGGATGACAAAGTGCCACCAACTAATTTCCAAGATTCCAAGTTATTTACAATCCACTCAGTGATTATAATTACACTGAATAAGTAATATTATACTATCTAATTGATACAATAATAACTGTGTATATAACAGAATACAGTTTGAATTGTATTGAAGAGCAAAGTGGAAAGGGCATGGTCAAACTGGAGAATCTGGAGATTATAATCCTCGATATTTAGATAAAACATCTGAGTGTACAAGAAGTGGAAATTAGAAAAATCTTACATAATACAAAACCTTTCAATTAGAGTTTAAAGTATTTTCTGAGCAGAATGCTTCCTTTTGGATATAGACGAATATGTTAGAACTATTGATACATTATAGTTAAATAACTTCATATTGATATATAAATTGGCTTCCTTCTGAGAATATACTTTGCCTACTATATATATTATACTCTATGTTTAGATACCTATGTTTCATTACCACATTTGATTGGTACATTCAGATTTGCTGATCTTAAAAATACTGTGAAAATAACTTTACAAAATGTACAAATCATAGACAAGAAGTTATCAGAAGATAATTTTTATTGATTATATACAAATTCTTTGCCATATAAGAAATAGCTTAATTGCAAAAATTAAAACAACATGCTAATAGCAGGGTAAACAAACTATAAACAATGTAGGTGTTTTTAGTGAGTGGTAAATATTATTGCAGCCACAGCTCCAACTGAACTCTTCCATATAGAGCCACAAGTCATCTACTATATGTAGAGTCAATAACCTGTAAACTAGAAACAGTATATGTAGATGTATGGAGATAGGTAGATAGATACTAAAGTTGCTACTTACCTGACTTCTACTGCTCTTCACCTCTTATATATCCCCTTCCCTTCTTCTTATGTCTTTTGCTGTCTTTGAAGTCAAACTCAAGCTCTGGCTGGGAGCTAGCTGGAGACACTGTATTTCAATTACCTTAAATTCCACACAGGCGGCAAAGCCGTCTCCAGCACTAGTAAGTGTCAATACCAACATGATTACTGTCGCTTGTTGCAATCACTTTCAGAATGAAATCAATCTAGTTTCCATTTTTAAGTTATGCTTCAGTAATAATTAATGCTGCTTGGGCTTGACAATGTTTATTACAAATTTCAACTGACAAATTGATTTCAAACTATAGTGAGAAAGTCAGAGCTTACTGTGCGCTCATCGTTTGGCGCACATTAGGAAAGGCAGCAACTTTCTCACTAGAACCACTACTCCGTCAATGCCGAAAGTGCTTGAACCCCCCACAAACCAAAGGTTATTCATACTCGAAGCTCTGAAGCAAGACCTCCGTCTTGATGGCCGGGCTTTTGACTCCTTCCGGCCTTTGAAGCTGCAGTTTGGACGCGAGTTAGGACTTGCCGATGTCCGACTTGGACAAACAAGGTGTGAAGTCTTCCCGCCAGGCATCTGGACAAGAACGGAACTGATTGACTCACAAAACAGAGTAATTGCTCGTGTATCGGCCGAAATAGTTCAACCCTTTCAAGATCGCCCCTTCGATGGAATCTTCACTATTACCACCGAACTGGGTACAATGGCCTCAGCAGTCTTCGAAGCTGGCCGGTTCGTCTGGTAACTTCCTACTCTCGACGTAACTAATTTGGATATAGCCAGACTGAGCAAGAAGTTCTACTGGCTCGATTAATAGAAAAATCCATTCGGCGTTCCAACGCAATCGACTCAGAGTCCCTTTGCATAGTTGGCGGCCAAAAATGCTGGCACATTCGTGCTGATGTACACTTTCTGAACCATGACGGTGGGCTCATCGACGCATCTTGCATCGCAGTCGTCGCGGCACTTCAGCACTTCCGGTGCCCTGAAGTATCAGTAGAAGGGCAGAGGGTAACGGTTCATGCACTCAACAAACGCGTGCCGATGCCATTATCCGTTATCCACGTTCCGATTTGCGTTTCGTTTTCATATTTTGGGCGAGAGTGGGATGCGACTCTAGTAGATGCTACACTACAAGAGGAGCAGCTTCGGGATGGCGATATGACAATTACGCTGAACAGATACGGTGATGTGTGTCAAATTGCAAAAGCTGGTGGGTTGCCTATGGAAGCGTCAGCATTACATCATTGTTTACAGATGGCGTTGGTCAAGGCCGAAGATATTACCGCTCTCTTAGCACAATGTCTGAAGGAAGATCAAGTAGAGAGGACTAGGAGGGATGGTTTGCTTGAAAGTACTGCCGAAAACGATAGGACATAACAGATTACAAACGTCACTAGAACTATTATTTCTGTACTGTTCAACGGATCCAACACCTCATAATTTATCCCTTATTGACATCTTCATCCTACTCTACAAGCGCATCCCATAGCCTTCATCAGTGAGAATCGTAGTTAGGTATAATATAACATCCTACCCAATAATTAACTGCCAAAGCTGAGTAGGTAAATAATTACGGCGAAGATGGACATAGCTAGACCCAATACTCCCACCAACTGCTGATAATGTCAATCAATAGGCTCTGCCTTCGCTTACGTCCTTTAAATATTTCACAAACGCTTTCTTGTGAACCTGTCGGTATATTAGAGTGATGACGGCCAGCATTACAAGCACAACATACCACGCCAGCAAACTTGCCATTACCCAGAACGCACAAATATCTGAGACCTAGTTTGGCAAAACACTCCCAGACTAGGTCCATGGGTGAATTTTTTTCCAGGGACATTGGAGCCGGATCGATATATGGCGTAAAATCGGTAGGATCCTTTACAGAAACTTCGTCTTCTGAGGTGACGGAATACTCATCCCTTGGAGCCATCAAACAGAATTCATCCTCCTCCTGGTTCAAACTATCAAGTGCATATTCGAGATCAGGGGCGGGTATTAATCCAACCAGGATACCATCTCTGACTACTGGAAGTCCTCCGTCCAGCTGACCAGCTGCTTGTAGCATCTTCAATTTTACACGCAAATCGCTCGCAGCTACCAGAGACGATCCCGATATGTCTATGACTTTCTCAGGTATACAGCGTGGTGTGATATCTGCAAGCCGAGCAGAGAATACCGGCTTTGATTTGGTGTCTAGATATGGATATGAATTTAAGTCTGTCAAGAGGTCCTAAACCAAACCTATTAGATATGAGTAGCAGGCGTTGATTTGACTTACATAGATGCTCAATGGTTCAATAGCGTCAGCAGTCCACTTCGATACAAGCACGGCCAAAGAAAACGGTAGGACATGGTCCAAACTGCCAGTTAATTCGAAAAGAATAATGGCTAGGGTTACCGATAACCTTGTAACTCCACACATTACTGCACCGGCGCATACCATAGCATAAACTCCGGGAACAACGCAATTACGTGGAGAAATGTCGGCTCCGCAGGAATTAAATATAAAAATGCTAGGAAATTGGTAGTAGGTGTATTCCACAGCCAAACCTACTGTATGTCCCATTATACCACCTATAACCATTGTTGGTACATAGACACCAGCAGGGACCTTGGTTCCAAACGTGATAACGCTTCATACTATGTCAGTAGGGAAGAAAAGGAAGAACCAGGATTGTCATACGTCAGAAGGCTCTTCAATGCAAGAGCAACCAAAAGATACCCGATGGTACTGGGTATTTCCTGCGGCTGTGGACAGAGTCCAGGATTCTCCGACGGATTAGCAGAACAGGGGCTCGCCAACTCGAACAAAAGTTCGCTGACAGCAAGCCTTACATATCGGTTCCAGTATGAAACAAGACCAGTGATCAGGGCTACAAAACTCAGTTCCATGACAGGGTGTGATTTGACGAGCCTATTTTTGCGGAAAGTCGTTGCCCAGAACTTGCTTGCTTTGATGAACATCGCACCGTAAATTCCACCGCAGACGCCGAGGAAAACAAAAACAAACAGTTCAAAGAAGTGCCAGTCGCCAAAATACCGGACCTGGAAAAGAACGATCTTTGATGTTCCGTATGGATTGAGAAATTTTAGGGAGAGTGCAGCAACAATACAGCAAAAGAATGTACGGAATAACGTCTTTGCTGGAAAATAATAACTGTCATAGTATTAGTAAGTAACTTATGACAATCTTCAGGTATACCCACCTCACTTCCTCCAGGCTGAATAAGACACCACCAATAGGTGCACCAAAAGCTACTGCTACTCCGCTGGCTGCGCTTGCGCTAAGCATCTCCCGTCTCTTGGCTTCATCACTGTGAGTAGTCCACTCTTACTTGGAGAAGATAGTGATCTTATACCGTCATTGTGATTATACTTTGAAAATAATCGGCATGCTATGTTGCCAACACATGTCGCAATGTGCACGTACGGACTATTGATATCAGTGGTAGGGCTCCTTACATGGGTCTTTACTCACCCTTCTTTGCCCAAACTCAGCCCAGACGAAACACTCAGTATCAACGCAAGGGTCTTAACTACTAATGTTTTCAATCCAAGATAACCGTGTAAAACGAAGCCAGATAGAATAACTTTGACCTCTGCAACACCACTTCCAGCGGCAGAATAATAACTAACTGGCTCAGACTCAACTGGTTGTTGCCCAGCTACAGAATCAGAGGTACCTGGTGATTGGCCGAAATTTGATAGATCCTCGTCGACCATATGGATTTGAAGTGCTCCTGGGAGTACCGTGCGAGTTGTCATGGTGAGATGAGAAGACAGTGTAGCCAGAAGAACCGTAAGAACGACATACGCCATATAGTCAATCCATTCGATTGGTGTGTCAGAGCCGGTAACAAACTTGGACCACTGATTCCACATCGGACAAAATTCATTCACTGCTTCTGATGAGCAAGTAACACATTAAATCGACATGGGCAACTAACAATTCTCACTCAAACAACACTTCTTTTTACTGTAGTACCATGCGTCTGCGACACCGCAATGTCAATATTCAAATACTGTGGTTCTCATTGGTCCAATGGCACTGCGTACTGGAACAATAACCATCCTTGTAATCAAACAGCACGTTCTCTGTGACATCCACAAAGAACGCTACACAGGCTGCTATGAAGCCAATAATAGCGACCAATATCCAACCTTGGGCACCATCAAACCATGCATAAAGTCTCCCACGCACATCACGCCGGGCCCTTAGCGTTTTGACTCGATAGGCATCCTTGATGGCATCGTTGATCCAATCTGACTAGATATGTGAGCATTTGTTGCCATCCGCGGTAGAAGAATTACACACCGGTTGAGGTAAACTGAAAAAAACCATGATGAGCCAATGTTCATTAGGGCTTAGGATGAAGTAGCTCACCTGGTCGTACCAGACCCGATCCTCGAGGAACGGTTCGTCACGCTTATTCTTCAAATCGTAGGATGATAAGGCGTTCGTAAGTCTTTGGGTAAATGATGCCGTCCGACTTGTCCGGGCTGTTAGCGGGCTTAGGCTGGACTGATAGCGGGAAAGACGCAATCGTGGGGTCCCTGGATTAGAATTGTAATTTCTACGAGGAAACAGTTCGCCAACTTCCAACAGAGTGGTGTTCTCATTCGAATCTTGGCGACTACTTTGGCTCTTGAAGCTTTTATGACTGAGTTCCGACGGTCGGCGTCGGTGTCTCCTAGCCTCTTGTTGAAAGTCCACAAAAGAAGTTTGGCGAGACAGCGAAGATATGTTATCGTCATCGACCATGCTTTGTATAGAAGTTTATCACGACGACGTCGTTGTCACCGCTGTCTTGATTTAGAGTTTGTAGGTTGGTTGATGCACCACGGCAGTCGCTCCTTCGTTCGGACAAAAATTGTTGGCTGCAGGGAACTGTCCACTTAGTACTTGTTGAAATACAGGTGAGTTCATGCAACCACAGTGTATCACCTCCACCGTCGAATTTTTAAGTAATGGGCCACCCATGAGCCCTAACCCAAGGCAAATGAATTACCAAGTGCTTCAATAACTCTCACTATGAGGGGTCGGTGGCCTCAAACTTGAACATCCGACGAGTACTCATCGATATCAAAAACTTTCGGATACTACAGTTTCAGATAATAACATCGAGGATTAATTGCATTTTGTTCCAATCAAATCCGTGTGCAAACTTCTCCAGTATCAATGTATTAATGTATCTGAATTGAATCTAATCAATTTAGCAATTTCAACAATGATATAATTTAAGTACAATAAATTCTGATCTGCTAATAATTTGCAACTATTATATAATCTTGACTGTTTAGGTTTCAATATCTAGACTTAACCTAATCTTTTCATCTTGAGAATCACTTTAAACAATTTAGCAATATTATCAATTATATAACATAAACAAGTACAGTAAAATCAAATCTGCTAATAATATCAAATAAATAAGATAGTTATAATAACTAGTATATAATACTCTGAAACCAGCTAGTCATTGGGATTTTCCAGCTTTTCTGTGATATTTCCAGAGTAAAATCATTAAAGCTTATTGAATTTGACTAAAAATCTACTCTATATGACAGACTTCAATGTTATATAATAAAAGAAACTAAAGTTTAAGTCAAATGCTTAATATAATACTAAATATATTTATAGTCTACTTAACATTTTCCCTTTATGATTGTGTACGTACATACTTTTCAAAATATAGTAATAATATAGTTTCATTTCAATACATGATGCAAATAAATAGCATCTATGCACTGTACATCCATAGGATACAAGTCACATATGTGGCTCAATAAGTATATATTGAAAATATAAGTAACTTTTAATACATACTATTCTTTGAGCAATTTACATTTTAGTTACAACATGACTATGTCCACATTTGTTCAGCTTCAGAGTATTTGTCACCAAGGCAGAAAGTAATACAGATGGGACAAACTAAAAATTTTGGGAAATATCTTATACAAAGATAACTTCCAGAAGAGATATATTAATATGATTGTTAGGGAAATTACAAAGTATAAAGAAAAGGCCAATAAACTGACTACATAGTTAATAATACCAAGAAGCTAGCCAAGGTACAGTATAATAGCTATTATACCAAGTTATATATTTAGGATGGATAGCAACATCAATACAATTTTGAAAGTCACAGCCAGTAATAGTACAGCTCTACCAATCCAACGGGAATAAAAGATTTGATCTCAGAACGGGAAAATAATATTTTCGGTCAAATGTTGAATATTTGATACCTGAATGGCATTCTATTGATTGAGATTATCAACCAAAACTGATATTAAATCTGGATCCCATTCAGTACATTCATCCAAGAATTTTATACAGAGAGCTTGATTACACCTATTATATGTAAAAAATCTATGCTAGATATAGCTTCAAATGGATATATATGAAGTGGATAATTTCAAATTTTATATGCAAACATTATTATAAATTATGGAATCCTCCAGGATTGTATGTGAGATGACAGAGTATAAATGTTTAGGTAATAAATTGGCAAGAGGTTGAAATCCTGGATGGGTATTCTAATAGAATTTAGAGAATGGTAGATTTTGGTTAACTATTACAAATTTTCAATGGAAAAGATTGTCATAAGATTGAATATATGTCGAAGTACGAGACACAGATTTGATAGCATCTGGAAAACATTACTGTCAGTGTGACAATTTCAGACAAACTCTAAACGTCATCTGGATATTGTGGAATCTGTATTCATACGACTGAAGTTGTTTTATTAAACTCTCAGAATGTATACCAGTGATAAATTACCATTTATAGTGACTATAATCAATTAATTATTATTCATTATAAGTTGTATATTGTACTATTTTACAGACTATGATTTTTAACTTCGTCTTTTTGCATTGTTACATTAGTAAACTAAACAAAATGGTAACATATCCACTCAAAAAATCATATATATCTATACAATAACCATATTAAGAAATTAAATAATATCAACTGTATATGATTTTAATGGCATTTATTATATCTGCTACTTCATCAGGGTAAATGACAACAGAAAAACTTGTTTTGTACATCGTGAACTGGATTTGAGGGTATTTCTTGAACTTGCTGATGAGTCCCATTGTGTAAGGGGAAGAAATTGAATTCAAATGCCATTTCACTCAGCTTGTGATAACTGACAAATAATTATTGACATTTCAGTATGCTGCAAATGAAAATGGGGTTTCCCACAGATTAGAATATCTTTGAGGAAAATTTGAGTGCACTACAATGAAACCACCAGTTCACAATAGGGAGTACTGCTGGTAATACAAGAGAACCGTACCGCAATAATCTGGTTCCCACCTCTACTGCTCACATTACAAGAGGATGTAGGGGTAGAGGCATATTGCAATACCATGATAACAGTGGTAAACAGGGCAATGGGGAGTTTCATTTTGGAGTGCCGTAGTGTAGATAGATTTATTATCTCAAGATTGATAAAGTGAAATTCATCCTTGATTTTTTCCAGCACATTGCTTCTTGTACTAGCAATAAGTTATTATAGATTGCCACAATTTGTTTTGATCCTTACAGCTGAGCATGCTACCATATCTGGCCACTCTGTTCATATGCTTCATATGCTAGAACAACACTTTTGTCACAAAATCTCCGTGGATGCTGGAAGTGGTGTAGTAGAGTATTAACGATAGGCTCTGGGCATTCATGCTCCACCATGTCCCCACAAATGGAACAGTAAAGTGAATTCAGGTTTGGAGAGCTGAGTGCAATATGGTGTCAACAATTCACAGCGGGTAATTTGGAAATGCTGGGAGAGGAGCAGGAAAGAAAAATACCTACCTGGCAAGTGAAGTGAATAATGAGGGAAATAATCATACCCTGAAGGGTACTACAAACAACAGCAGCAAAATGTAAAATGGTTTGAAAGTCAAAACTGAACAACTCAGCAATTTAGAACAGCTACACTGATCATTCCAGGTGGTCTGAGATGCTCCCAGCCTGGTCGATTGAAACATGAAGTACTCTCAAGTGCTTCGAGACTACTTTCAGGTTCTCTTCAAAGCTACTGGAGGTGTGGAATTGAATACAAAAATACAGTGGAGAGTATATTATTTGCATCAGGATATTACCAAATAAAGTCATTGGGTTGCTCAAATTTCGGAGATATTGGGTGTATGGGCCATATCTCCAAGACTATTCCTGTTCATCTTGAACCTGGAGCCATAATCTCCATGAGTGATTTGAACAATACTTATTCCAATCAGCCTGATACAATAAACTATCTGACTCCTAGTCCTGCATACATTGATTCAGGTATTTTAATTAATACAAGGTCCAGTTGATATATACATCCACATGATGACTTACAAGCCAAATGCTATAGATGTTGTCAGATGCAGTATTCTCTCGCCATAAATGTACTTGTCCATCTATACATCCAACAGTTACAAGACACATTATATTTGTCTGTTTGACAATCTTGGTTAAACTGTCAATACAATCAATCTAATCATGTGGATCATTGTACTTTCATGGAATATGAGCAAAAGGCTTTCTAGCCACTGGGAGCCTCCAGGAGTGTGTGAGAAGGTGTAGAGTGCAAACTTAGAAGCGTCGATTTCAGAAGAGAATCAGACCCCAAGAGGGCATTCTGACCAGCCTTTGAAGTAACTTGGGTCACTGATGCCTGGTACACGAGCAACATCGGAGTGGTGGAGAGAACATTCGGAGTTCCTGGGAGTGTTGCACAACCGACCCAGGAATCCCAAGCAAACTCTGAGAGATGACTGAGTACTGATGGATAATTATTCAGAGGACTGCGGGCGTTATGTGACACTCTCTAGATGTACACGAATATTTTATTGCCTTCCATGGCGAATATGATGCATGGATTATTGTTTATTATCAGTTGTGAATCATACTTATACAAGCTACGAATATCTTCTTCAAAATTACATTTTTTTGCATTGCTACTTTATGGAAGTAAAGAAAAGGGCGATAGATTTAAAAATAAAAGCAGGTACACTAAACCAATAACCCAGCTAAGTGATGCAATGATATCAATCGAACATGGGGTCAATGTCAAACACTACATTGCCCATCACATTATGGCCAACGAAAGCAGTAACACAAAATCCAACAATGGTATAAAGAAGCTGCAGGCGCTCATTGTATTTGAGTTCAATTGGGAGGTGGCCAGCGGGTGAAATAGAATTCCAATGCCGTTTGGCTCAATTTGTGATATCTGACAATGGTATAACGGGATTTTAACTAGCAGTGAATCAAAATGCAGTTTGAAAGGCAGTATGATATATTCGGATGAAAAATGGGAGCAATAACCAGGAACAGAGGAGTACAGTGAATGCACTGGAGGGGAGTGGAATGAAATAGGAACAGTGCCAATCTAGGCTGAGGAGCACCAATGGAGATTGAGGAGCACTGAATGGGAGGACATGAAATATGGAATGAAATAGAGGAGCACCCAAACCAGGTATAGGAGCCCGGATGGGGATGTGTGGAGGGTCTATCCAACCAGAAGAGTGCCGAAAAGTGGGGGTAGAGAGCACTGAATGATACCCAGCAGCACCGGGTGGGGATTACGGAGCATCAGTTGAGGATTGAAGAGCACTGGTTGGAGATTAATCAGTGCCAGTGGGGGATTGCACAGAGCCAATGGGGTTGAGGTGCCCCGACAAGGGGGGGGGGGTAATCACTGCAGAATGAAATCCAGGAGCAATAATCATAACCAAGCAGCACCAGTGGAGATTGAGAAGCACCCACCCCAGCGGAATAGCGCCAAAAGAGGGGTATGGAGTACAGAATGAAAACGATTAGGGCAAACCCAGAGAGTGTGGATTGAGGAGTATGTATCTGAGTGGAAGAGCGTGGAAAGACAAGAGATTGAGCCTTCAGTGACATCGAACAGAGCTAGGCCGATCGCGATTGTAGAGCACTATCCAGGTGTTGTTGCTTGCTGTAGTGGAGCGGTATAGAGCGGCCCACTATTGTGTGATTGATGAGTGCAGTGGCTACCAGAGTAAAAATTTATCACAGGTGAAGGGCAAAATGTACCTTGATCTCCAGCTTGAGAAAACATAACAGTAGCCCTCTTTCCACTGTCATATCATGACAATGCACAATGAATGGCAGCCCCCATCAGTGCTAAAGTCCACAGAACGAGCGGTTGAAAGAACTGCAATGGAGTAGGCTGGCGCCCCAAGCTATTGGCGGTGAAGAAAATGCGATGGTAATTTGGATCAAGCACTTCCATTTGGGTGAACCATGATTTCTTAACATCCACAACGTTTGAGAGAACAGCATAGTCAAACAGGAGGTCCTTAACCGCAATCTGAGGCTCAATTTGAGAGTGCAAATCCAACTGGTAACTTCAAACAACATGCCAACACGCCCCATCTGCCAACTTTCTTTGAATTGTACTAATCTTCAGCTTTAACTATGTATAATTTGTGGCGTAGTCAGTATTGTAAGTCTGAAAGAGGGAGCAGTAAGTGGAATTGAAGACTTATAGCTTCTTGTGTGTGCAGAACAATATTGGGAGATGGACCACCGGGCAATTGACACACAGACAGTGTACCTACAGGAGCACGTGCTAATGCCTGCTGACAACCATGAGCTTTATTGGGTAGTTTTCAAGTCTCTTCAACCATAGAGTACCTAACAATGGATATTATTGGCGAAGGGGTGTTCGTGAAAAGGATTGCCTCCAAGAACTTTTTCACTACTTCAAAAGCAGCCTTTTGGTGTAGGGGAACATTTTGACAGCCACAGGCCATGGGTTGCGGAACATTCAGGTCTCAACTCGACTTGGGTAGTGGGGGTGCCTGGCTGGGTGGTGCGCAGTCAGACTCAGATAATTTGTTGAGGAGGGTTGACTTTTCGTATTTGAGCAGCGATGGTGCCATTCCCACAGCTGGATTTCGGGAATGTGGAAGTGGAGGGCATGCAAAAAACTATCAGCGCTGCTCTGTTTCTCTGGCAGTGAAACTAATGTAGTTTGGAATGACTAGTCCCATCGCACCCGGCCAAGAAGTAGGACCTCCTGTAGGTGATCCAATTTGTCTTCTTTGGTGTCACATAATAAGGTTGAGTTTCTAGTGTTCTCACTTTCATCAACGTCAATCTCCTGGTCAGTATTATCATCCTGCTTCATTTACAACATTGGGGACATTAGTCATCTGCACTACAATGCACAAAGGCAGAGGGCTGGAAAGGCAAACATTTGATGGTCAATGAAGATTGGCTGTGTTCTTGATACTTCTGTCAATAGTTCTTCCCCACCTGGCTTGGCATAGGTTGCATTTGGTGAAATGAAGATAAAAAGTTGGGGAATGTGGGAGAGAGTGAATAAGCGGTATATATAAGATTAAGCGCAATAGAATAATGGGGAAAAGGTGCAAGAAGTTGCACATAGTCAAGGATGATGCAATTCGAGGTGCAAAGTAAAAGAGGTCAGAATAGATGACTTCAATGGTTCATATATATATTGAGGATGGCAGTCACATCTTGAGATTTAGGAAGTGTCAGGTGAACTGGAATGGATGGATTCCTAATGCGCCATGTTGAATGTTAGCACTTCCTATTAACAATGCTCTCTGTATGGATGCAAGAATTGGAGGTTGGTTCAGCAAATGCACATAGAACTGAACCAGACTCATCTGAACCAGATGTGCACCAGATGAAAACTTGCAATATTAACATGGCTGTTAACATTAACTGACCGTTGGAGGGTGTGAAATGGTTCACTGAGAACGAGTGCCCCTGCATGGCACGGAATCGCTGCAGCCTGGAGAATCTGCTGAACTCAATAGATTTGGGACATTGTGAGGGATGGTAGAGTTGGAAGGGTTCATACTCAGCATGTAATGGATAGGTGAGAAATATGAACCTCTATATGTGGTATATCTGCCTGAAGGACAGACATATTTTCACCATACCCTGCTGTATTAGGATGCTGCAGCTATGTTAGTGGTGAATAAGTCAATATTGTAAGCATAACTTACCTTTGTTGCGTTCATCTCAGCTGTGTTTGCACAATACCTTAACAACAATGTTGAAGTTAATATAGGAAGGGAGAGTGAGTATTTTGGTACACAAAGGAGATATACAAGTGTAAGAGAAAAGAATGGTAAGATACGATGATGATTTAGGGGTAATCATAATGATTCAAGAACTTGTCAATGCCAAGATTGCTAACAAATCAATTATGAGTACTTACTCATAATCTGATTTTGGGCCTGATATCTAGTAAGTCACACACCAGTAAATCCCAAATTCATCATGAGTCTCATTAATACAAGTTGACTGAAAGAAAAGAGTGGGATGTAATGCTATATATGATGATGGTATGGATGCATAGTGAGACGTCATCTCGCAGTGCACAGTGGAATGCATATATACATGCATGCAGTTCCGGGGAATTGAGGTGCACCAAGGTTTGAATGGCTATGAAAGATTTAATGCAATGGCTGGGTTTGCTCGCTCACATTACTCTGACAGTTAATTGCACTCTCCAACGTTGTCATTTCAGATATCATACCTGAAGCTATCATGATTCCCTCTCTTTGAATTCACTTGATGGAAATCAATTCACATAATCCATTATCTGACTCAGGTTTTGGCAGCCCAAACACATGTTTGGTCAGAATCCAGTTAAGTCTGGACTGAATGTAGTGAGATGTTTGGCCTGTTTGAGTGACTGCGGAACATGGGGTGAATGGGAGTTGCCATGAGTTTTCTGCACTGTCGCTGAGTAGAATCTGCCTGTTGAGATTCTGCTCTCGAGCTCTAGCTCTTTTGATGGAGCCCTAAATTTCAGAAGCTATGCTAGAATTTGGAAGCGTAGGTCCAAACATACTACTTAGTCAATTTCAAGCTATGTGGGGTAACTGATTGGCCAGGGCTGTGCATTTATGGTTTAGTGTGCAGTGGCTACCATCCTCCAACAGACAGTTGACACAGAGCACAAACTCGAAGGGATGTTAGGAGCAGCCTTCACATAATTGATCAGGCGTAGAATCATTCAACTGTAGAGGCCGACCCGGATACGCTGCCTTTACCTAAATGTGAAGTGTCTTGCTAGGTGACATTCGGTGTGCCTGTCTGTTTCCATTGATTCAAAGTCAAAGAAAACATGCTTGAGATTGAAGCATACAGAAATATAATTTGTGGCTCTGATGTGAGAACAGGTGTGTCTAGGCTGGAATGATACATCCAAATAATGAATCATCGCTTGCCAAAGTAGGCTTCATACAAATTAAACAATGCTATACTTGACTGAATTGCACATATGAGATGTGACTGAACTTCGACAACGGGCATTGAAATACCCAAGCCATGTCTCATCATCGGACTCTCAGAGATACTGAATGAGGTGTTGCCAAAAGTATACAGTGATGTACCAGCGAAAGCAGTGGAATTTGCAACGAATACAGAAGTTGTGTCTCATATTCGGACCCAGATACTCAAGATCGCCTAGACTGTCTTTGTTGCCCAATGGGATTGGAAAATATGCGGTGCTCAATCTGTCATAACAACACTCACGACAGATGCAGGATTCTCCAGCGCACCTGCAAGTGGCTGAATGATGTGTTTTAGTCATTTGATTTCAAACTTTGTATGTGACCTCAGGTTTGCAGTACAGCCGAAAGTAGTGGGATGAAGCTTCTTTGTTTCACACTTTTGAGTTTGAACTTCGTATATGGTGCCAGGTTGCTACTACACCTCAAAGTAATTGATTTATGGTTTATTTAGTCTTTCGATTTTGATGGTTGCACTTGGCCTCAGCTTTCCAGTACACTTCAAATTTGCCATTGACAAATGATTTGAAGCCAGTTGTCAAATGGAATATGGTAATGGGATGATGGCAAATACACATGAGACAAGGCCAGCCTGGAAATTGAAATTGTAGCCACAGGCTGTGAGGATTGTCAACTTTCCGACAGTGAGAAGTATATTCGCAGCAGAAGCTGCATCAAGTCAGTAGGTGCCAACAAAATATCTTGACAACAACTTGTGTCAATTTGACCGGCATGCCTGCAACATTTGAAACCAAGATCTACCTAATTGACCACCTCTGATATTTGTCATTAATAACGATCAAGAATTCTGATGAAATCCCACACTAAGCAATCCTGCTATATAAAACAACAATTCCTTCATCAGAACTTGATTCAGTTCAAAATGAAACAGAAACAATTTATTTATGAAGTAGAGAATACCTTACAAATGACCTTTTAGACAATTTGTGTCAGTTGAGAAAATTGGGTTGGTTGAATGTTTAAAGAGGCATACCTTGATATTACTGTCCTAATAATCTATGATGATAGTTCATCTGACTGCAACGTGTCTCCAGTCACAGTTGGCCACTTGGTATGGTCCTCATGAGAATTCAGCATCTGTCAAATCATGGATATGGTCATGTTCAGTTGACTTATTGAGCACTGCAAACCTCACATTCGCGCCACTCCAGGGTGTTGGTGGGGATCACTCGAGCAGTTATCCTAGTGACAGCGATCAATATTCAGTAACTTTGCATGTGGAATTCAGTTTCGCCCTGGCCTGACAACTTATTCAAATGCCTGGCAATTATCATTCAATACTCGGAACTTCTGTGTTATTACTGCATGGTGCACTGCTGTAAAATTTGTGCCTGGTCCGCCCACTTTGGGTGTAGTGACAAATGCTGAGGGATTTTGTGAAACCTGGAATTCAAGCTGCATTTCTGTGTGGTCGTCATTGCCCATTTCTGCGTATTGTTGAAATATATCCACATGATCCATAAAACACTTGGTCAGCCACCACTTGAAATAATTAACCTGGTGGGGAAGTGGACAAAAGAGGACCTCCTTTTGTGGAGGAGGTGCACCAGGGAGCACATTTTCTCTTCACTCAGGTTCCTGAAGGAGCACATGACATGATCCATCGTCTTGGTCTAATTCTGAGTACTGTAACGGTTCGTTGATCATCATTGACAGAAATGTCTCTCTCAGCCATCAGAAAATTTGAGAATCTGCCCAAGTATTCAGTGGCCAGTCACCATACAATTCTCCTGAGTTACTGTTGTAATAGTCAGTGTCTTTCAGCACTAACCAAAACATGCCAGATACCATCTGTGAACCCTCTATGCTCCTGAAGCAACTTGTGAGGTGTATCTCTCAACAAGCATCTTCAGTTTTGCTTGGTCATCCTCATTCCAATCAAGATCAATGAGGTGTGCATTCTCCTTTGGTAACTGAACCAAGGGTTTTCGGTTGGCAAGTTTCAATTCTGACCACCTCCTGAATGTCCAGAGTTTTGCAATCTGTATCATCCAGTACACTGTACGCTTTTGCGCTTCTTCATCTTCAGTCCAGATGGCATGCATGAAATGCTTTGCAGCGGAATACGGTTCCTCTGCACCTTGCAATTTTGTCACTGAATTATCTTGTTAATGTCCAGGCACACCTGAAAATAGCTTCATCGTCTGGTAATACCAGTTATTGAGTGAATAAAATCTCAGCATTGCTGTCACTTGAAGTTTGAATCCAATTCCTGCTTTCATCACAATTTGCCAGTCCACACCATTTTTCATCTTGTACTGATGAGGCTCACCTAGAATGTGAAAACTCCATGAACAGTATAAGAGTTGGCCATTGCTTCATGGTATCGCTCTGGATGTCAAGGTATCATATGACACAAAATGCATATTCCATGAGTTTACCGCCAAGTCAATACTGCTGTTCAGATGCTCATTGGTGAGATTTGTATATTCTCGATCCAACAAGTTCACAAGCTTGAAATCTCTCCGATCGGTCAACTCGTCAACGAAACTCTTGATTATCACTGCCACTCCGGGCATTGTGACATCCAGGAGCAGTTCAATAGCTGATGAAAATGCTAGATACCCCACTGCTGGAGTTGTCTGGATTTCTAAAAGGCAGCAGGGCACTAAATTGAGTCGCTGCAAGTAATCCCACCCTCATTCATTTGCGATAATGCTGGGTTAGTTGGTCTGAGCCATATTCACCCATTAAACAAGGGTAGTATTAGCAACGGTTCCAAATTCCCGGGACGGTTCCGGTTCCGGTTCCACCCGAAACCGGACAGTTGCAATAGGTCTCCCCACACGAAAAACCCGGATTGTTGGAAATGGGCCTGTTTTACCATTAAAAACCCGGTATTTCAAGTTCCCAGTTTGGGCTCCAATACAGCATCTGAGTTCTGATCGTATTGTGATGTGATCAATATGTAGATTGTGCAGTTTTAGCCGCTGTTTCACTTCTTTTGTGAGATTTGGGATCGGTCCGATATTCGTTGAGTCCCTATCGAAAACAAACAAATTTCGCATACAATAGGCATTATGTCACCACAATTCGACCAATATTGGTCCAATCACAAATCTGACAGCGGGAGGTGGAAGAGCTGCTGAAACGGTGCAATCTACTTATTGATCATGTCACAATACAATCAGAACTCGGATACTTAATTGGATGGAAAGTTGCTGGAACCATAAAATGGAACTTTGGACTGGTTTTAACCCAGCTAACAAGCAGCGGGTTTATGTCTGGTCCCGGTAACAACATGGCACAAGTCGTCCTGTTCAGGTTGCTAGGTGGTTCCTGATCTGGACCGGGGCCTTTGGTTTGGTTGCAACCCGGACCGAAGCCGTACAACTCTTAACTGTTGCTAACACCTGGCAAGGGTATTCCCCTCCAAAACTGACAGCAGCAACATCTGAATGACCTCCTCTGTGAGCAATTTGTATATCACAGCTGCTGCCACTAAGGTAAATGTCTTGCCAAGACACATTTCCTCTGCTATCAGCACTCATGGCATATCTCAATCACAAACCCATCTCATTAGAATGAACCTTATTGCCAAAACCTGGTGCTGCAGACACTTGGTTCCCAGTATGCAGGAAATTGATCAAATGTTGCCTGGAATTCAGTCAGCTTGCCTCCATGTGGTCCATATCGTGCAACATCCAACATCTCGCCCAACAACAAGGTCAACACACGATACAATGGTCAATGCTCGGAAAAAGAACCTTTCACGACTTTCGGCAGGCAAATATGGCAAATCAATGATGAAATCCACACGAGGACGTCATCAAGTGAATACAGGTGAGAGTGGATTGGAGGCAGCAAGGGTCAGAGCATGGGGAGCATTGCGCAGCTTACGATCTAAAAAGTAGCATTCGGCGGAGTAAAGACGGGAAACGCAATTTATCAGCAACGAAGAACAACACAAATGGATCGAGGATGATTTGGATAGCCAGGCCGCAGTGGCGAGAAAGCGAGATCAAGACGCAGAGACAGCGATTATGCAAGAGCAGGATCTGATGTGGAATGTTGAAATGGCACGATCCACAACCACAAAGCCGGAAACACTATTTGAGGAGATGTTGAATGCTATCAGTGACAGTTTGAGCGATCTTGCATGTTCTGAAGAGAGGAGGATGGGAAAGACAAGGATGATGATGAGGAAGATACAGAGCTTGGCAAGCTGAGCGAAGATGATGAACCTGGCTGGGTGATGGGCACTATCTCCAAAACGGTACAGCACCGCATGGAGAGCTTCTGGCAGAAGCAGATGAGGCTTGACGAACTGACGCAACCGGGATGGGGGGACGCTGCCGATTCCTTCTGTGAGAGAGATATGACTTACCAGATGACTGAACTGAAGGTTCTGGAAGTTGTGAAACCCAAAACAGACATGACAGCAGCCACACCATCACCGACAACATTGGGAGAGCTGATGCAGATCCTTGATATCGACCCTGCACAATCCCAAATGCCGCAAGTGACATCTCGACAGGGAAGTAGTCGAACGAGGCTGAGTTAGGAGAAACCTATGGCAGACAATCACATCGTATCTCTCATGCCCGACGCAGTGCCCGATTCATCACAAATGGAGATTGCGACGCCAGTTCAACCTGTGAGCATTTACCGCAGCATATAGCGTCGCAAGTTAATTAGCATGTAGAAATCGGATTCGGACGAAGAGATGGTGAGGCTCCTGCATCACCTGAAGATTAGATAGCCAAAGAAGGTATTTTCAACGACGTATCTCGAGTAAAAGCGATTTGTACCTACTTTGTTACGTGTCAGCTTTTTCTGAATTTCAGTGACCAAATTGTGAGATAAGATTATTTGTCAGTGTGTGTGCAAGGGTTGTATGGGCCATGCGAATGTTCAAGACACCAAATCAAGTGGATTGACGAACAATGAACCGTATATGGTGTTGCCTGTTACGGTTAAATGATAAAACAAAACCTAAATTTGAGACGAAATTTACTTACAGAGTTTAGGTCAGTGATGTCATACGACTCACAGAAGGAGCGGTCAAAGCACATCCAAACCCGGATGAATGACAGCCGTCAGTCTGCATTGATCCATGCAGCCAACTACAGAACTCTCTGCTCAGACCTCCTGCACATGGTCAAAGAATCGAAAGTTGCTCATCGTACATCATAGAAATCGGGGGGAATGAGCAGGATAAGGAATGGTGAGGATGTCGGGCTATAAATATCTAAAACTAGTGCATGTCTTTGTATGTGGTAAATTGCCCGCCGAAAGCGCCGAAATGCGATGGACTTAAGTCATTCATCACGCACATGACTCGTATCGTGGTGGCTCAGAAACTGAGTCGTCTCAAAGATTTTCGATTCGAATGATAACACATAGAAACGGTATACTGGCTGCCAAAAAAAACTGTATGGATTTTATGCTCAAGTATTGAGCACCCAATGACTGTTAGTACGTCTCTAAGGTGAGCTCAAAGGTGAGCGTCAACCGAGCGTCAACAACTTTTGGCATTGCATCAGGGAAAATCCGTATGATTTCGCTGCAACATTTGTTCATAGTCGAACTATAACCCTCCTTTCTATTCAAAACTGGTTGCGACAACATCGCTACTGTGTCCTAAAAATGAGCGTCAACGGAGTGTCAACGGAGTGTCAACGACTTCTGGCCTTGCATCTTGGAAAATTCAAGGGCTGTGTGGTGACATTAAACCATAATCGAACTATCGGCTGCCTTTCGAGGCAACAATGTGTTCGACGACTTTGTCACTATGCCCTAAATATGAGGGTCAATGGAGCGTCAACAATTTTAGGCATTGCATCTTGGAATATCAAGGGGCTATGATACTACTTTGATCCATAATCGAACTGTCGGCCGCCTTTCTAGGCAACAATGCTTTCGACAACCATGTCACTATCCGCTGAAAATCTGAGTCAACGGAGCATCAACGATTTTAGGGCTTGCATCTTGGAATATCAAGGGGTTATGAGACTACATTGATCCATAATCGAACTATCGGCCGCCTTTCTAGGCAAAAATACATAAAACATAATCGTTGACATGTCCCAAAATGAGCGTCCACAGTGCGTCAACGATGTTTGATCTTGCATGTTGGACAATCTAATGGCAGTGGAACGTAGGTAATCCACAATCAACCCATCGGCAGCCTTCATTGGCAAAAATGCAACTGAAGATATCGCGTCCACCTCCTACAATTGAGCGCCCCCAGAGCGTCAACAGTTTTTGTTGAGGCTCAGGAAGCTACACAGCAATGGACTGCATTGTGCTGTCAGTAAATTCAGTTTTATGCGGTCAGTATTTGCAATCTAACCTCGTATACAACTTCACAAATATGCATGCAATGTCTTACAGATCTGATTTTTTCACTTGTAGCAGGAGATTCAATTTTCGAAAACACACAGTCTGCTTGGCAGTATCGTTACTTTCGGCAGTCTTTCGAGTCGGATTACCCAGCTGTCTAATTCCTACCTGCATGTCGCATTCAAAATCTTTGAACACCACATTGCTCATACTTATGATCTCATCCACAAATGAACGTGTCTTTATTCGTCATTTGAGCGACCTGACTCTATAAATCATCTTTGATGCTTGGTGGGCTTCAAAAATGTAGACTGTAAGCGGCCAATTGCTTGGAATGATTCTCGACATGCGCCTTTGTGGTGATTCTATTGACACTGCGGAATTGTGGAGACAGGCAGCCTTGGCATCATATGTATGGTTTGTCATCAAGTTCTTCGCCATCCATCAGAACATGGGACCAGCTCAACGTGGAAGCACTTGCTGGCAAAAGCTCACATTGCAAAGTAAAAAGAATCAACATGGTCAGAGGTTACTCAATTGACTAGTTCGACGGTCGATGAAACAGCTTTGGCCATCCTGAAGAGGCAACAAAGTCGAGGAATCACAATAGTAAGTTTGCAGAGGAAGATCATATTTGACATTCAGGTGGATCCATATCGACAGGAATGACAGACAAAACGTTCCAAACTGGAAGATAAGGACTTTGAAACTTCCAAATTTCACCAAGACATGTGGAATCGCTACCTCATGTTAGGATTTGTTTCGGCTCACATTCCAGGGAACGCTATATAGGATCTAGAGCCACAACAGTCATATATGGCATCACGCGATGACCCAGGGCTGCCGTCCACTACGACCCTTAGCAACCTTTGCCAGAAGGAATACTCACTGACAGTGGATGCAATTAAGAAGAAATTGCCATCACGAAATGAAGTTAATTCAGCTCTGGACAGATGGACATCAATGAACAAACTAGCCATAATGTCGGACATTGCTTACTATATGGATCGAACTTGGGCATTGTGTGAAGTTCAACTCCTGTTCGACAAGGTTGATCACCTGTTCTTCTCACCTTTCGAAAGCTAATCAAGGATGATAGGTGAAGGGCCAACATACTGGAGCAAGGCTAGCCATACATTTGAAGGCCATTCTTGATGGTTTTGGGCTTAACAACGGCCATTTGCTTGGAATTATGACTGATAATGCCTCCTCAAATCACTCGATGACACGCGAGCTGCAATCACCCCTTGAAGCCTCTGGAATCGAGTGGCCTGCATCGAGGAACCACATACCTTCCATGGCACACGTCATACATCTGGCTTTAGGTGCAATCATGAGCAGTCTCAGTGTCAAAGGCCACAGCAAGTCTTGGGAAGCCCATGAGCGCGATCACCAACTTAGAGAGAATGAAACCGCAGACATTGGGAAGAGTCAAAGGCTTCGAAAAGAGGGCAATGCTAGACTAAATGAGGTGTTGGCCATGAACCCAGGTTTAGCAAAAATAATTGAGAAAGTACGTATTTCAAGATATGTTGAAACTGCTGAAACTGACCTTCATATAGCAGAGAATGCTTGCTTTATTGATTACGCTAACACCTGGTCGTTGAAACGAGTTCATTGACTGTCATATGGCGAATGTCCGCACCGCAGTACTTCTGATTATGGATGTGAAGACCCGTTGGAACTCAACCCTGGAATGGCTCAAGCGCGCCATCCGATTACGTGAATTCACACGCGAGTGGTTTGAGATCCCACAATACAGCGATTACCAGCCACTCTTCACAACTCAAGATCAATGGACCATTCTGAAGTATGTCATGGAAGTGTTGAGGCCATTCCGATATTGGACCCTGTGAATGTTGAAGAGGCAAACAGTCACATTCCATCATGTGATCACAGTGTACAATGATATGTCCGGTCACATGGATGGTATGATGCGAGCTTTGGCTCAGAAACAGACTCCATGGAAGGAAGACTTGTTCTTTGCCGTGAAGTTAGCTCAACAGAAGCTGTCCAAATATTACGCTGAAGTGACTCCATCGACGGGTATGCTTCTCATTTCTGCACATATCCTCAATCCTTTCCGGAAGTTGCGATCATTTAGAAAGTTGAACAATGGAATCGATATTAATCCTGAGGACGAGACATCTTATACTACCCAATACCAAGAGGACTTTCTAAAGTACGTGGAGAATGAATACTGTCCCAAACATCAAGGTGTGCCGGTCAATAAACACGAAACCATCCCGAGGAGGAATCATATCTCCTCCGAAACGGTTTTAGAATCATGTCAATCATTGTTTGATTCATATGATTTGGCCAGCGATGATGAAGAATACTTAACGCCTAACAATGTGGCTGAGGAAACACCGGGATGAAGCGGTCGTGCAGCATGCTTATTGACCGCCGGCAGGCTCCATTTCAATTTGCTGCCTGAATCACCAAAGAACTGGGGGCAAATTAATCCAAATCTCAATGATTACCACTCCAACCCAATGGAGAATAGCATAACATTTTGGTTACTGGACATAACCGACTGGTGGCGTCAACAGGAGGAAACGCACTCCACGTACGCTGATCTCTCCAATGTGGCGCGCCACATATTTTCTATCATACCAGATGGTGTCAGAGTGGAGGCCAGTATTCCCTAGGCCGAGATGTTATCAGCTGCAGGCAGTCAAAAACCACAGGTGGGACTCTTCATGAAAGGATCGTTGCAAGGCAGTTCGCTGGAGCGAACAACGGGATTTTGGCGGGCATTGGCCCATCATTGGATACAACGAACACAGAAAATGACTCGAAAATGAAGAAAGAGGCTGAGGAAAGGAAATTACGCAGAATGGCCAAGGTTCACGACGTTTTGGAGATGCGGCAGGGCAGCCAAAACCTACATGCTACCCAGACAGAATCTCGCGCTCAAAACAAGCAGATGACTCCCGTGGGATACATTTTGGACACGGATGAGATCGTCGAAGCATCGTGGTCACTCTTTCGACATGATGGTGTGTCTGCATTGAAATTGTCAGAAATATCTCCATTGCCACCACATTTGTCTGCAAAGAACTTCCCTGGAGGACGAACTCAAATATTGAATGTCCACCGAATCCGAAGAATCAACTGTCATCGAGTCGAAAGTGATGAGGATAGCGCACCTGACAGCATTTGGGACACTGAAGATTGGCTTAACTGGAACAGGGACTTAGATAATCCAAATGACTGTCAAAATGATTGCACAGCGGACGTTGAATCTGATATGGAGCAAGAAAATAGCATCAACGATCCGGAATGGCCAGAGCAGCGGGATATCAGCGCCGCGCCAAATGTTCCCGGACTGATTCGGCTGACATGGAAGTCAAAGAGTCAGGCTGAAAAGATGTTGATGAAAGACAGTGTAACTGAAACCAGGAGGAATAAGGGAGTGGAAAAAAAGTAGGACAGAATGCGTCAATGTTTCACCAGCTTCTTTATGTATCTTGAACTAGAGTTTAAGTTAGTGATATATTATGGGCGAATGGGGAGCAGTAGCTTGTCAATATCAGTTGATAAACAGATGTATAGCTGGTGCAATGAAGCTTTTGGCAAGATACATAAATTTTAGTCGTGTGAGAGCGAACAGTGGAAGAATGTTACTGTGCTCGGCTTTGTCACAAGGCCAAGTCTCAATCTGGCAGAAAGACTACCAATATATTCAAATCATAATGAAAACTATTATCGATGACAGCAGATGTTGAATGGACTATACATTGAAATGAGCATCAACAGAGCGTCAACGATTTGTGGTTTTGTAAGCATGGTCATTGCACAACAACTTGGTTGCTGTGATGCCTAACCGATATGTTGGCAGCCTTTATATGCAAATGAGACAGCAACATGCTCCCTGCCGCATCCTGAGAATGAGCGTCAATGGAGCGTCAACTATTTTTAGCTTCGCATCTTGGGTAATTTATGTTCCGATTGGTTGTAGACATCCATCTGGCAGATATTGACAGCCTTCACTGGGAAAAACTAAAGCAACATGCTCCGTGCCACATCCTGAGAATGAGCATCAACAGAGCATCAACAATGTTTAGCTCACATCTTGTGTAATTTATGTTCCGATTTGTTGTAGACATCCATTTGTCAGATATTGACAGCCTTTACTGGGGAAAACTACAGCGACATGCTCCCTGCCACATCCTGAAAATAAGTGTCAACAGAGCGTCAACAATGTTTAGCTTCGCATCTTGGGTAATTTATGTCCTGATTGGTTGTAGACATCCATTAGTCAGATATTGACAGCGTTCACTGGGAAAAACTACGGCGACATGCTCCCTGCCGCATCCTGAGAATGAGCGTCAACAGAGTGTCAACAATTTTTCACCTCGCATCTTGGGTAATTGATATTCTGATTGGTTGCAGAGATCCATTTATCAGATAATGACAGCCTTTACAGGGAAAAACTACAGCAGCATGCTCCCTACTGCATCCTGAAAATGAGCGTCAACGGAGCGTCAACGATTGTTAGCTTCGCATTTTGGGTAATTGATGTTCCGATTGGTTGTAGACATCCAGTTAACAGATATTGGCTGCTGTTGCTGGGAAAAACTACGGCTACATGCTTGCTGCTGCATCCTGAGAATGAGCGTCAACGGAGCATCAACAATTTTTGGCTTCAAATTTAGGGTAATGTGTTTTCTGATTGGATGCAGACATCCATTCATCAAATATTTGCAGCCTTTACTGGCGAAAACAACAGCGACATGCTCCCTGCCGCATCCTGAAAATGAGCGTCAACGGAGCGTCAACAGTTTTAGTTGTTGCATATTTGGTATTCCAAGCATCGCGCTGATCTCCGCGTTCATAACGGAATTATTGACCGCCGTGATAGACAAAAATACAATGTATCAAAGGTACAATACTGATTCCAAATTAATCGATATTACAAGCTGCAAAGCATGCAAATACATATCCTTGGTTGTTGAAAATGCGATTTTGATAAGATACTATTCACATGTTGCAAAAGCAAGAGCCTTAATTCAATCTATGGATGGACCCGCTGGGTGACCCGCTGACAACCGGCCCAATTCAGACGGCTTGGGATTTCACCATTGAACTGTACCTGAGTTGACTGTTGGGGTTTATTGAAAACCCCGACCGCCAAGTTCGCCATGGTTTGGGTTGGACCCGGACCCGGACCCAAAGTGACGGTCTGGAACCATTGCTAACCCTACTCAACTGTATATATATTACTATCATGATGTATTGCAGTGGATATAATAACCTAGCAAGGAAATTCTACCAACTGTCTGGAGTGAGTAGAATAAAAGTCCAGCAAGGCCATATTTATGTAAGAATTATCTGTCTTTAAGAATCAAAGTTGATTATCAAAATTTTAAGGTGAATATGAAGTAGCTTTTCGAATATACCGAGAGTGTGAAGGTTGATAGCAATAAACTTGTTCATCAATATGCTGAAGCCATAATGGCAATTGGGATCTAGATATATGTTTATAGACAAAAGTGTTCATTATTCACCATGTTACACCAACCTTCTGTGACTTCAGTAATTAACTCCTACACCTCCAAATATAATGGTTAATGGAGTATATTTTAAGACACAGTCCCTATGTAGAATTGTTATTTCCATGAGTTCTGGAATGTTTAGCCCTAGCTTGGATGAGACAGAGTTGTAAAAGCCTCACCATGCCGAAATAGTGCCAAATTTGTATGGCCGACAGGCTTTTTGTCCTGAAATCCACCCTTCACAACACAATTGAACCTATTTCAACAACAGCAGCTGTTATTGCTGTATCATGTTATCGAGAGATCACCAGACGCTCTTTCTTCTATCTGCCCCTGTTATAATTGTGAAATAATTTTTTGGTCATTCCCTACCTGTGCAAGTCAGGATACACAGTTTAGGATGCAAAAATTGTGACTATAAGTAACTCTCATTTTACAAATATCAAATAAGAAGAAATGACATTTGAGTGCTAGAAGACAAGATATCCTGCACTGTGCTGGGTGTTAATAACTCTGAATTGTGGGGTTTCAGAAAGGGTAGCATAGGACCAGTAAATTACAAAAGGTTCATTTAAGGGATATTCCCTTTTATTCTTTCAAGTACTTGAAGTTTAATCCATCGAATATGCTAGTATGACTTACAGATACTTGAGAATTTAGATTGAACTAGTTGAATGATAATAGAATAGATTTCAGATATTATTTCAGAATTCTTGGCATTATTATTAGGCATATAAGCATAAAGTCAAATCACCTGGGAATGGCCAAGTATTTTGATGAATAAACAGATTAAGGTTGATTTGTTAGACCAGAATGTAAAGTTTCTTTGGTAATAACTGTACTATAATCATGGATGAATCTCTTAATATATATGTACCATCTCTTCTCCTGTGATATTAAGAGAGTCTTAAAATAATTGGAATGTATATAAGTTAGATTGGCTGAATAGAATTAAAGATACATAGAAATCTATACTGATTGAAAAAATGGTAATTTTCCTATAGTTTGTAATACATTGCAACTGGAAAACTTCAATCTACTAACAGTAATATAACTAATTCCAATAAAAGACATTGCTGTAATAGTTTTGATACAAACTAGAGACAGTGTTAATAAAATATATACTCATTTTTCAATTAAATATTTTCATTGAATACATCAGTTCAAATATTCTATGGAGTATATTGTCAGTTTATATTTGGGGCATAACATGAAACCTCATTTTACTAAATATACACTTTTCTGACCGTGATTGATATCTCATAAATAATGAACACCTTAATTCAACTTTAGATAGATATTATTTTCTGTCCTTATAGATTACTTCATATGTAATTAACATCACTTAAATATTTCTTCCATATACTAATTTCAAACAACTGGCTATTTAATTGCAACTGTCAGTTTCAACGTAGTAGATATCGACAATTGAAATCGCTCAATACTACATCGGACTCATTGCTCCAGCCAACACAATTTGATTTACAATTTCAGAGAGTACTTTTAAAGTATAGCAACACATTATACCACTTTTATTATTTTGAAAATTTGAAACTGCAGACAGTTCAACCTCAACAGCATATACTTGAACTACTTCTAAAATACATGAATTAAGCAAGACATCATGTCAGCAAAAGGTTGATTTGCAAACTACCAGTCGAATCAGTATGCAGTGACCTGTATTTGCTCAATATCCCCAACTATCCCTGATGATATACGATCAGTTAGGATTGAATAGTCAAAGTTTGAACAATATGATATAGGAAGTAATATATTTGGTCAGTTATTCAAGAGTTGTGACATTTGCTATCTTGAGCAGATGGTAAGCTGGAGTTACTATTGTTAATAGAGTGGCACAAGTATACAGACTATAATATTCCATTTTCCTTTCCCAAACTTGCTAATTTGTCAAGATGGAACTTCTCAAAATTGCTGTGAGTTGAAGTTCAAACACAGAATATACTTGGTGGTGACTTGCAAAAATGTACAAGTAAGCGAATTATCTACATGAGGTTTACTATTCATCAACTTTATTTCTCTAAATGTCACTGATTATAGTATTTACCTGTCTCTTTCTTGTGGAAAAGTATACAAAAATATACCCCCTCCAAGGTATAAACTTAGCAAATACTAACTGTAGTCAATTCTGATTGAATATATTATATTGTACAGTTAAATCTTAGATACTGGAAAATAATGAATTATTTGAGTATCTAATGCTGAATAAAAACAACTTTCTAGAAAAGCTTTCCTCAAATCTATATTATATTTGTAATGGAAGTTGATAATTGCTAAGTTGTATTAATTGTACATACTATGTAAGATTCAGAACATTTGAATGTATATTACATATGTATTGAAAATTGAACAAAATTTCATCGTCATATTGCATCAATAAGACTGAAAGTGCCTTGACATCGAAATGAATATAAGTTAATGCAAATACTCCAATATGATTATATGCTTAAAGATTTGTCAGCTAAATTCAGGTAAACAGTTACAACCTGAGTGTCCAACAATATGACATCAGCAGAATGTAAATTGCTCTGGAAGCCCCATACATATCTCCGAGACAATCTGGATGATCTCACCAGTGCTCCGAAGTAATCGCAGATATTCCCAGGCCCATCTGGCGCTTGGCAAAGTGGTCTCAGACTTTGCAAGAGCATTCTCAAGTGCTCCTGAAAGCATATGCAGTTATGGAGGTGCATTCAAAATGCTATGATATGATACTGATAGGATATTCAACTTTTGGTGCAGCGGCGACCTCAGTAAGAGTCTGCGGGAGTCTTCATGAGTAACTGAGACTTCTGCCCAGCTCTGTGGAGAACAATTGATTTTGTGCCGTATACCCACAGCATGGCTCTTACAGTTCCGCAACTGCAAGGCACTTCATCCATCATATTCATCTTTGTTATAGTCTCTAGATTCGCTACATCTTAATATGACATGAATTGCCTATCCAAGTCACTCGGTATATATACATAGCGTCGATCTGGTCGCAGACAGCACTCGAGCGTACTCAGAGGAACACCTGGAGACACCGATTGAGAGAACTGAGAGATGGAGTTGGAGGCTGTGATGATGTGAACATGGAAATATACTGGGAGGCCGTTGTGGTGGGAAAATCTGATTCTCACCACCACTGCCACTGAGTATCGCAGAGCAAAGCCAGGAGGATCATATGGAGATACAGGTAGTACAGAGATGGACTGAGCGACCAGGGGGACGTACGGATATTCAGGTAAAACAGAGATGGAACGTGTGGCAGGGAGTACACATTTGGAAGACCCCGGGGTAGTTAGACATTAGCAAAATTTATTCTTGTCTCTGAGAGCCTCTGGGAGTTATTGGACCAGAATCCCAGGGTGGTGAAATCCCAGAGTTGACTGGACCGATACAGTGACCTTCAGGGGATCCTGGGAGCACCTGGGAGAGCCGGCGACAAGCCTGGGAGCACCTCCAATCACAGTAGAGCAGTCTGGGAAAGACAACATCTTCCATGGGAATGCTGTTAGTGCACCTGGAAATCATAGCTACTACATATCATTCAATGATTTTTAAACCTAATGTAATCAGCTTGTATTCATATCTATGTATCTATGTATCTATGTATCAATGAATCTATATAGCTACCAATCTACACACGGTAGATCTGGACTGCCTGCAGGCTGTGCTTGAGAGCAATCCGAGGTGCACCTGAAGATGACAATCAAGTGATCTAAGGGAGGCAAATGAAGGCTGTGCATGAGGGAGTTTGGTGATGCATTGGGAGCCCATGATCATGCAAATTTGCAAGGGAGACTGGAGAGACTTTGGACAGACACTTGGAGGCTGAGATCTAGTGAACGTTGAGATGTGCTCCAAGGCCGTGTTGGAGCCAGTTTGGAGATGCACTAGGAGGCCATGAACGAGTGGGATTCGAGAAGAACCTGGAGGCAGTCGATGGGAGGCACATTGGGTGCTGATGAGACTCTATTCCTCAGTTAGTCAACTTGCAACCATGGGAATATGATATGGTGACTTTACAAATCGGCTCACATGGAGAGCTGGCTGGTGGCAATCGAGCTTGTAGGGAGGCATGCCCGAAGCGGAGGCTTCATTGAGGGGTCAACTTATAATTGTGAGAATGATGGGAAGAATGACAATGTTGGGAGGATGCTGTACTCATTGTATGATGTACTTGGTGTATGCTGTACTCCATGTTAACTCATGATCATGGCGTGAAGAGATAGAAAGAGATGACTTAACATTGTGTTCTGCAATGATGGTAGAGTTGTGGATGAGAAAGTGAGATAGGGGATGAAGATAGAAACAACATGGAAGATTCAAGGGAATAGGAGACATCAGCAGTACAACTTGCCTGACTGGGTTGAGAAGACTTCCTATGGATGGTATTACCTGCTGGATCGGGAGGCATATCTGCCATACCGCGAAAAGCAAATTGACTCGCAAACAAAATTCTCTTGAGTCGCTGTTCCTCAAGATCAATTCGTATCACCTCGAATCACTGTCTTTCTCGTCCTCGACTCTATGATCACCTAAGAACATGAAGTTATGTCATCCCTCTCAATTTCTCTACAACATGAATATGTGTTAACACCAAGTACAGCATACACCGAGTACTGCATTCCCGAAGTACTGCATACACCAAGTACTGCATACGCGGAGTACTGTATACATCGAGTACTGCATACGCCATGTGCTGCATCATCCCAAGATCAACTGCCTCCCGCTCCCAGCCAGTGTCTCAGCACTCATCTCTCCGCAGACCTTGTTGAACTCAATTCTCTACCTTCCCACAATTACAAGTTCACAAATAAATAGGGTGTCAGCTCCCATCACGCATCCTTCCCTATCAACTGCATCCAGAGCAACCACCTCCAAGGACTCCTCCCATCTCGATTGATCATTGCCTACAAGTGCGTCTTCCGACCAATGATCATGCCCACCATGTGCATTTCCCAACTAGCTCGATTACGGCCTTGCAGTGCATCTCTGTGTTCAATCGATCTTGGCGTCCAAATGCTTCTCCAAACTCGCTGAATTACTGCTGCCTAGTACATCTCTAAGTTCACACAATCACTGTGTGGTAAAGCGGTGGAGGATGCACCCCATCCGAAGGGAATTCATCAGAAGGAGCACTTCTGCCTCCACAAGGTTAGCAAGAAGGTGAGAGGCTATGAAGGGGTACGTGGCCAGGAGGAACCACACAAATGGCCTGGATCTATGAAAGCTCAGCAAGAATGCATGGGACCAACAGCTGGGAAAGACAGACTGTGTATCTCATATAATGAGATGATATCTATCTACCATGGGGTCTCTCAAATATGTACTCCCCATTGCGTAGTGCATCTCCGCCATCCAAGTATCTCGGTATGCCCCGTCATTCAGTCTGTCTCCATTATCAGTGTATCTCTGTATGCCCACCACCGGCTTCCCCCTGCCAACCCGAATTGCGCTGGTGATGAGAGACAGATTTTCCCGCCACATTGGCCTCCATGTGGATCTCTAAGTTCTCTCAATCGGCGTCTCCAGGTGATCCTCTAATTACACTCCAGTACTGTCTGCAGCCAGATTGACTGTATGTATATATATAGAGAGACTTAGATAATACATGCCACATTATGATGTAGTGAATGTTGAGACTGAAACAAAGACAAATATGATAGATGTGAAGCCTTGTGGTCATGGAACCCTAAGAACCAATGCAGTGAGAGTAGGGTACCAAGTCTTCCACAGAGCTGTGCAGAGGTCGCAGCTGCTCCAATTTTTGACTGTCCTGTAAGTCAATTATCGGAGCATCCTGAATGCACCTCCATAACTGCTGGTGCTATCAGGAGCACCTGAGAATGCGCTTGCAGAGTCTCAGAGCACTTTGCTTAGCTCCAGGGGGGCTTGGGAGCATCTGGAATTACATAAAATCACTGGTGAGGTTGACCAGAGTGCCTAGGATGTTTGCATGTGGCTTCCTGACTGATTTACAATTTACTGATGGACATCATCGGATCATACCACCAGTACTGCATACGACCAAATACCCACTCAATGATGTCCAGCTCTTGGTCCCACACACTCTTGCCGTGCTTTGATCAATCCACACACTATGTGTGGTTCCTTATCCACATTTGCCAAGCTTTCATGGATCCCAGCAATATGTTTGGTTCCTCACGGGCAGGTAGCCTATCACATCCTCTCACCATCTTCCAATGCTCCTGGAGCAAGTACCTCTGTTTCTCACTAATGTTGTTTGGATGTTGCGAGAGGTACGGCAGAGGGTAAATGTTTGGGTCTCTACCTTCTGGCACCTTGGTTTCACCACACTGTGATCATGGGAATTCAAAGATGCACATGAAGGCGATGGTCGAACTACTTTTGCAATGCGCTTCCAGCCAGCGATTGAGTGAACTCGGAGATGCACTTGGAGGCCATTATGCTGTGAAGTGAGGCATTCATTTGGAAGGTGTGATTGAGTGAACTCAGATATGCACTTGGAGGCCGTGATCAAGCGAGTTTACAGACACACCTGGAGGTCATGATCATGGGAACTTGGAGGTTGTGGTCGAGTGACTGTGGAGATGTGCTTGAAGCCTACGATCATTCGAGATTGGTGGAATACTGTGGAATTGTTGATCTGGAGGTTGTTGATTCGCAGGAACGCATGACGGGATCTGGGACTAACTTCATTGGTTAACTTGTAATCCTGGAAACCTGGAGAGTTGAGTGCAACAAGGTCTACTGAGTCATGAGAGATGAGAGATGTCGGACTGGCTGCGAGTAGGAGACAGTTGATCATCGGATGATGCAGTCACCGGTGTGTGCTGCAGTAGGTGATAACTCATGATCATGGCAAGAAGAGTTATGGGGGGATAACTCAACTTCTTGTTCATAGGTGATGTTAGAGTTGAGGATGAGCAAGAGAGAGTTGAGGATGAGAAAGAGAGAGATAGAAGGAGATGAGGGAAATCTTCATGAGAGACTGGAATGGGAGAGAATTGGGTGTACGAGTCAATTGACCATCCCAGATATGGCAGGTACGAGTCCCCATCCAACACTTCAGGATGCTGATATGAGGTCTTCTATACCCAATCAGGCAAGTCATACCCCTGATTTCTCATAACAACTCGTGTCCTCCATATCATTCTCATCTTCATTCACCATCCCTTGTTCTCTTCCACAACTCTCCCATCATCGCAGAAAACAAACTTATGAGATCACTCCCAGTCTCTTCATGCCATGATCGTGAGTTAACAATGAGTACAGCATTCACTGAATACGGCATACACTGAGTACAGCACACTCCGAGGACAGCATACATTAAGTACAGCATACACAAAGTGCGGCATACACCAAGTACAACATACACCACGTACAGCATATACATTAGCAAAATGTGAAATTTGTTTCCGAAAATGGACCCCATGCACCTGTCCTTCTCCACATTCTCCGCAAATAATCTGAGCAACCTATTTGCAATCTTCCACCATGGTTCGAAGCATCCAATGATATGATCGCGTCCTCATGGCATTTCAAAAATGTGTCCAGTCATTTAAGCTAATTTATTGCAAATGTTCTTTCACTTTGGTCGTCAAGATTTTAATCGTTTCGACGGTTTTTTCAACTGTTCCATTGATTTCTGGAATATTCTTAACTATTTAATCCCTTGAAACATCGAGTATACACAAGCATGCACAACTCCCGTGAAAATATTGAGAACACCCAGGGTAAACACTCATCAGGTTTGTATATATCGCTGTGATGATTACTTCAAGCATCGAGTCAAATAATCCACCAGTACAACAATATGAAACCATTGAAGTCAATTGTGTTACTCAAGTACTACCATGAGATATCTGGCTGTGGCGTCAGAGGAAGAAGGAGTACAGCTGCTTGGATCGCACTTATAGGGACGATATAAGCGGTTCCAATGCCTAGAAGAGGCCTACTATGGTATCTTCCGTCGTGCAAGACTTGAATCGGACGTTGATGCCTCTCCTCGACAATCACCATACCAGTAGTCTGGCATATCGGCCCTGTTGCAAACGTCCGAACCAAGGAAGGAAGCCCTTTAACTCTGGATTCAACATCCTCAACGATCAAAAGACACTTCAACCATGCGGGAATGAGTCCAGCAGTCGACTTGAAGTGGCTATCCGGACTCATCCCCATCCAGAGAAGCACTGTATCATTTCTTGGTGGCTTGTGGTTTCTTCACCTTGTGGAACCAGTGCAACAAACAATATGAACTGCTTTGTCATCGCATTGAAAAGATGTCACCGGAAGCGCTACTGTGTTGTACCAAATGTGTTTTGCATCATTGAGACGACTGAAATACTGATCATGATCAACATGGTCTGTGATGTCGGCAAATCTCTTGAAACACCAAGCAACGTGATGCTACAGCTACCCTTTTGGCATTGCACACCACTCAGCCAAGTTATCAAGGGTTTTGATTTCTGGTTGCCAGTTTTTCTTCATTCGCTTGAGAGGGGCTTTGATTAGAGGCATATCATCGTTGCGACCTTGTATTGCAGGGTTTGCATTCAGCTCTTGATACTGAAACTCTTCCTTTGGTCATTCTTTCGCAAAATCTGGAAGGCGGCCTTATGACGATTCGATTGTCGGTACGCTTATTTAAGATCCATTATTGCTGTTCCTGGGAGTTCAGAGCTTACATTGAAGTGGTTGCCAAACTGGCGGATATGGTCGGAGTAGTGATTCAGGGGATGCATCTTCACACAGTTGAAATCCGATTGGTCAAGGAGATGTTGTGCAATTTCTGACTCAATCTGCATTTTATCTTCATCAACGCGACGACCATTTGCAGCCGCAGAGAGATTGTTCCAAGCAGGGTGACTCTCCCATTCCTCCTGTTTGTCCAAAGTTAGCTGCTTTTTAAAGGTTTCCGAGACCTTCTTTGAACATTTACTTGCGCAGAGTCGACTGAAAACATCCTTCTGACAATGGAACTCCTCAAGATAATTCTCCATGTACCCGATGGTGGCCTCAGTAAGGTACTGGTACTGTGCCATAAGGTAACAATGGACAAAGTTCTGGACGCACAACAGGGCATCTGTGAAGAGAATCCGTTGGCTCGTCGAAGGATTCATAAGAGTCACCTCGAACACTGGAACAATCATATGCCTAAGTGCTTGTATCTCCTTACCACTCCATTGCGTCATCTGGCTATATGGCTTCTTGAATCGAGCAAAGCCAGGATACAGAGGCATCATTGCTCAGAACTGGTTGAATTTGTCAATCCTTAAATGTTGTTCGGGAAGAATGTTTCCCAGTCCATCAAATGCTTAAGTATACCGAGATAGATGGTATGAAGAATATCGGGTATGATAATAGTCGTCGGAGTGATGCATTTCATATTCCAGAAGACACCTTCTGAGGTTCCAACGGCTGGATGTTCCAGATATTGTCTTGCTTCCCGTCTCTCCATCTCATCTCCCTGAGTCGCCAGTATCCTCTTCTGGAAGTATAACTGATAGTCTCTCAATTGCCACGACTATGAATTCCCTTTTCCAAACAACAATTGCAGTGCTGCGCAGACAGGGCAATGGGGCTGATTGTTTGATTGAAATTGAATGTTTTCAAAGTAGTTGGCAGTCCATGCACAGTTGACAGGATCACATCGTGGCATTTGACCGCCGGCACAAAGCAAAAGCTTTCCAGTGTTGAATAGCCTGTCGGGAGGACGAACAATATGCTTTAAGACCTTCCTTCAAACCTCCCAATTGTGGATGTGGTGTTCCTTCACAGCCAGTGTCTTTCCATGTCCTTTGAAGTATTATTTCGGAGGAACAGGAAGGAGGGCAACAAGGATGGTTGCAAAATTTGAAGGCTTTAGTCTAATCGTCGAGTCGATGTTTCTGAGACCCAAATATCGTGGTGATTCATTCTTGTCACCCGAAAAGTTGGTAAGATGTGTCTGGTCTGAGCTCCCGAGTGAAGGGATCATCGTAGCTCCAAGGGGCATCCGTAGCTATTGAAGCTGTCAAAATCGTTGTAGCGACGACAATATTCAACCAACCTGCTCATTCAGCCACCTGTCGCTTGTTTTCACCTCTGAGTAGATACGTTCCTCAGCAATATTGAATTCCTTTGCTGGAGCATATCACATATCTTCCCTGGATGCAGGCTGTTGCATGAGGAACTCAATGCATTCGACTGGATTGGGGTGAAAGAAACTTCTCAAATCATCATCGTGAATGTTGAAGGGATCGGCCGAAAGATTGTAACACACTTGGCCAGATGTCCAAGAGTCGATACCAATCGGGTAGGACATTTCGTTCAACGTTTTGAATACAGTGTTGGCCAAAGTGAAGTTGCTGATTGTTGTGATCGTAGGATTCCTGAGAAGCTCATTGATAGCAGCTCCGCCTGCGCCAATCGATCCTGCTCCTCATGAGAAAGCGGTAACCATAGATCAATTGCATTATCGAAGATATTGAAACGCTCATTACTAATAGGCTTACCGGCTAGACGGTTGTCCAAGTGTGGAGTAGAATAAGTTCGCGTCCGAACAGGAGGTTGCTCTGGATCAATAGATGCATGCTCGCTGGCGACTTCTTTCTCGCTGCAATCATTATCGGGGGTGTGAAGAAAAGGGTCGCAATGCGGTTCATGCACGAATCGAAGTAGAATAGTATTTTGCTCAATCGCAAAGCCATCATCTGGCAGTTGTTTGGCTGATACGTATAGTATCCTTTCTTTGTGGTCACGACAGAGATGAGTGATGTAAGCGCCGATGTAGGAGTACATCTTCGAGCAGTAAAGACAGTGTTGATGAAGATCCATGTTCTGTTAGCAACATGAAATGATGCAACAACGATAAGCAACATCTCGACAGTCTTTTAGCTACTCATCCCATCACAAGCCTGCTGGACCTCGGAAAAAGGCGCACCTAGATTTACTTCTTCCAAAATGGGGTTCTACGACTTTGGAGGATTTCTCTCATCCTCCTTCACACGTTTGCAAAGTGTATAATCGCTCTCTCAATTTCAATATCCCTTGGATCTTGAAAAGCATACTGCAGCGGCATTCAGCTCCTCATGGCGATTGTTTTGCACCCTCACAAGACCCTCATACACCCAATGCCTGATTTATGGTTGTCACTTTGTGTAACATCATACCTTACATGAAGCATACATTCGCTTTAGCTACCGACCCAGCGACGTCATCGTGGGGTACAAGATCTACAGGAAGGACAAACGGGTGAGATATGACTGCAGAGCATGCTTTGAGTTGTCTTTGTAATGAACTTAAGCGTTCAGTCAACGAATCAGGGCCGTTAGATGATGCTAAGCAAATTGTTTCCTAGCTGAATTGCGGCAAAGATGATGTCGCCGGATCAAGAAAACCCTCTAAGCCCATATATTTAATCGCATTGCCTGCCCACCTTACTTACAATCTCCAGAACCTTCGGTACACCTACCTCACCTCTGCTAGTGCATTGCATCACCCTTGTCAATATATTCAACACTCCTGACGCTTGTTTAGAGTAACAAGCATTTGATATCCACCGCTGAATCATTGAACACAGTTGAGAACCTAAAATGTAATGCGATGTCTGCTGGTTGCCAGAATCAGTCATCCCAGATGCTAATACAATCCAGATGCCGACTCTTCAAGTCTGTGTCTGGTTCGAAAATGCTGGTATTGGAGTCAGCCAATGGGCAGGAGATACTATGGTGATTTGGCAGGATAAGGGTGGCTTGACAACACAACTGATAGATAATGAATTGAGAGAGCGTGTCTGGGAGATTGCGCAGTCCATGAGCGTAACCAACAAGCAAGGCACCGGCCCCGAGTAATGGGCTCTCCAAATTGATCGTTCCGTTACTCGAATTAGTGATCAGCAGTCTAAAGACCTCTCTGGAACCGGTTCATACCAGACATGACTAACCTCCATGGTCAGAAACTCAAGGCAGCACTGGACAACTTCGCGGAGGTTGGCCTTCGCCGAAGGAAGAATTGTCTCGAAGCAACCCGGCCTAAGCAGAGGAATCTGGTGCAAGTTGATATGTATGTCATCGCCCCGATGCTTTCTTTGTTCATCCTGATGATGTGCAGATATAGTAGATGATGAGGAAAAAAGCTTGGGTAACATATTGCATATACAGGTCTCAGCCGGAGACGGAGATGTCTTGTACAGCCGGAGGCGGAGATGTCTTGTACAGTCGGAGACGGAGATGTCTTGTATGGCCGGAGACGGTGATATCTTCTATGGCCGGAGATCACTGTTGACTCTGGTACAAGCTGATAGCATTCAGTGGTACTGGTACGTTCATATATATACTGGCCTTGAGTCCCTCTTAGATAGAATACAATCAAGCTTCTATATCATCACTATTTCAACAGGTTATGAGCCCGGCGCCCGGTACAATCTTTACTCCAAAAATACTCTATTTATATATTACAATTAAGAGCCTCAAAACCCCTAACCCACTCACAACCATCCCTGCTAATCAGCCGCAACACCATCACAATCCATCACTCTCCATCGTCACCTTCCTAACCTCCTCCACTCTAGAAAACATGTCAAATGAAACATTCAAGACTGATCATGGCAATGTGCACAAGCTGACCGAGGAAAACTACCCTGTCTGGAAGCAAAAGTTTCGCCGAGTCCTCATCGCCAAGAAAGCCTACAATATTGTCACCGGTGTCGAGCTCCTCCCTCTCGGCCACGGCGTCACCCTACGCCCTCTACAAAACAGCTGGCATGACTGAGCCAATAAGGCACTAGCACGAATACACCTCGGATGCTGCGACAAACTCCTTCCACTAATCGATGATATCGATGACCCCGTAGAAATGGGGGAAGCGCTTAGGGACTGACTTGACAATGCCTCAACAAAACTCGGCCGCACCCAAGTCCTGCGGAAGTTCACCGCCTCTCCACCATCGTCAGATGAAACAGTCACCCAGTACTTTACCAAATTAATCGCCTTCCGCAATATGCTAATCCGCACCACCGAAAATATCACCGATTACGCCATGAAGACACATATCCTCACTACCCTATCTAATTCATATGAAGCGACCGTCCAAATCCTTGAACAGCGGATCCCCGCTCCCACAGCCCAGCGGTGTTTGGATGCGATCTGCGAATATGCTGAACGAACGACCCGAACCAAAGAAATCAGGGATGCATCCACCGGAGCGGCCCTATACTCCCGTGGCGGAAATTGTGGTCGTGGCATTGGCCGTGGCCGTGGCGGATGTGGTGGCGGACGCGAAGGTGGACGAGGAAACGGACGCCAGAAGCACAAATGCACATACTGCAAAATGGACAATCATACCACCGAAGCATGTGGATAGTGAAAGCACGCTGAAAACGACACAAACACCGGCGGTACAAACACCGGCGGTACAAACACCTCCTGGAACGATGAACGTACTTCCTACCACTGCGGTCTCTCAGGACACTTCAAGTCCGACTGCATCCACTTCAAACGTGCCCGGGATCAACGCAACAAACTCAACAAGGGCACTGCATCACTAGCCACAGCCGGAGATCATGACCTGATCTGACTGGCCGACAACGCAACCGCTCTCACCGCAGCCTCTGCTCCAGCTGCATGGGTCATCGATTCCAGAGCATCTCACCATATGTGCAATGACTGCACCAGATTCGACTCAATGAAGAAACTTTGTCAGCCAATAGTCATTGAGCTCGGAGATGATAACAAAGTCACAGTAAGCCATCATGGACTCGTTAACGTTTCACACGAGTATGAAGTCAATGCTCTCTATACGCCTATCTTCCGGCTCTCGCTTCTCTCCATCACTCAATTGCACACAGCTAGGTACACATCCACATTTGGACGCGGCAAGTGCTCCATATCATCTACATCAATCACCATCACAGGCTATCGGGTCAATGACCTCTATATCATCTCTCCCGCAACTGCACTCACTTCGACAATACCAAGCATGTCTACGAAGTCCACTGCAAGAAAGGAGAAGAGAATGAGAGCATCATCGAGCGCACATATCACCGTACCATCAATCGCGCACTCCACCGAGCCTACTACAAGCTCACTCCACACCTCCTCTCCAAGTGCAGCCAGCACCGTAACTCAAAGTCCACCTACCACCGAATCTCCACAGCCACTCACAATCTCAGAATCACGACTGTGGCACCGCCGCCTAGCCCACATTCATCCCACTGCCCAACGATCTCTCGTTGTCGGATATACAAAAGACGACTCAATGTGCACCGCATGCATTCAGGCCAAGCACAAGCAGAAGATCATCAGAGTCAAGACCAAGCGCACTACAAAGCCATTTGAACTCATACATTCGGACGTATGTGGTCCATTCTCCATGCCCACCTCCGCTGGCCATCGCAACTATATCCTATTCATCGATGACTACACACCATACACCTCCATTTGGGTCCTTCCAGATAAGAAGTCAAAGATATGCACTTCAGCCTACCAATCATTGCAGGCCCGAGTTGACTCCATGGGATATGAAGTGAAACGATTTCGGTGCGACAATGGCCATGGAGAATATGGCGATAAGACCTTCCGACTGCTGCTCGCTGCTCGTGGCACAACATACGAACCATGTCCTCCCTACGCTCACCATAAGAATGGTGTTGCCGAACGCATGATCCAGACCATCACCGAAAAAGCACGATCCATGATGATTGACTCCCAGGCGCCACTTGTCTTTTGGGGAGAAGCAGTCAATACCGCAGTCTACCTCCACCAGCGAACCCCAAACAAAGGCCTAACAAAAAGAGACGACCTCGACAGCTATCAAGCACCATATCCAACTCCATACGAGATGCTGCAAGCATTTGGCAAACCCTCTCACGACAATGATGGCAATGAAATCTCGTACAAAGCTCCTCTCCACCACCTTCGGCAATTCAGCTGCTACGCCAGTCAACTCGTCCCCGAGCTACACCACCATGGAGAATTCAGCCCAAGATCCAAGCCATGTATGATGGTCAGTTACGTGCACGATTCGACTACACTTTCGAGAATATGGGACCCAGCATTCCAAGTAGTAAGATTACAGTCCGATGTCGTTTTTGACGAGGAAAGGAATGCCCATGCTTTATGCCTACAAGGAGACAAAACAGACATCTTTGAGCTACCAGAAGAGACGGAATATATCGAGGAAATCGACAGTGGAGATGGATTTCTCTGAGCACAAGACTATGAAACTGGTGGAGATGGACATCTCCATGACCACGCAGGAACCAGTCAAACAGGTGAAGGCCATGGAAATGGTGATCATGACTGTACTGATGATCATACAGACCACTTTCTGCCCGACGCTGACAACCATCGCAGTCTCTCTGCAAGAACAGGTGTGAGATCACGTCCTCCTGACGAGGAAGATGCACCACCGGTGTCCAGAGAAACCATCGACAACAATCGACATCTCCGCTGCGAAAATGACAAAGCCCGCCTAACGGCAGCTATGACCAAGCAGTCATGCCAACCACAGCCACCACGCATGAATCGTGTCACAAGAAGTCAGGTTAAGATCTCCGCAAATGCACTAATTATCATGGCAAAGGCTCTCGTGTCAACATCCATCAACAGCGATCCATTCACATATGCGGAGGCCATGGACAGCCCACAACGAGATGACTGGAAACGAGCAATGGAAGTGGAATGCACATCGATCCTGCCCAATCACACATTCACAACCATCAACTCCCGGGAAGCAAGGCAATTGCGAGTCAAGCCAATTGGCTCCAAATGGGTCTAGAAGACGAAGCATAATCGTGACGGCGCCATACGATACAAAGCACGCCTAGTAATTAAAGTCTATGAACAAACAGACTTTGGAGAAACCTATGCCCCTGTCGGAAAACTCACCACTTTTCGGTATCTCATCTCCCAGGTCGGAAAACATGCCTGGAACATCGATCATTTGGATGTGGTCACTACTTTTCTCGATCCCGAGGTCGATGACGATCATATCTATATGACCCTGACCAAAGGCTGGCCGGAAGGACTCAACACACCTACGATCATTGTCCGACTACAGAAGGCACTTTACAGTCTGAAACAAGCACCATGACTTTGGCACAACACTATTAACACCTTGTTGCTCTCTCTTGAGTTCACACAGTCCCAGGCCGACCCCAACCTCTATGCCCGCAGCGATGGTATTCTGATGTTTTCATACGTCGACGATATCTCAATGTTATACCCAAAAGACGCTACCAAAGCTGTGATTGAAGTTAAGGCCAGGCTCTCGGAAAAGTACAAGATTACCAATCTCGGCCCGGCACGCCAATTTCTCGGCATCGAAAACCACCGCAACGATAACGGTACCGGCATCAGTCTTGGCCAGAACGCTTTCATCACCACCATTCTCAAACGGTTCAACATTCAGAATGCTCACGATGTAACAACTCCAATCGATCCTAATGTGACACTAGATCTGGCTGAGGATCCGGGGGAGAAAGAACTAAAAGATATCAAAGGCTACCAGGCAATCGTCGGCTTATTGATGTACGCAGCACGCGCAACTCGGCCCGATATCTCATTCGCAGTCGCTGCACGTTGCCGATACAATTCCCGCCCTTTCACCAGCCATCTCACCGCTGCCAAAAGAGTCCTGCAGTATCTCAAATCCTCAGCCAACTTTCGACTGCACTTTAGCCGAAGCAGCAGCACTAATCAACTCACCGGCTACACAGACTCCGATTGGGCCAATGATAGTGCCAACCGCAAATCTCGAGGAGGTCATGTATTCCTTCTCAGCAACGGAGCTGTCTCATGGAAATCGCGAAAAGAAGATCTCATCACTATATCAACTCTCGAAGCCGAATACATCGCCTGCTCCGAGGGCTCACGTGACACGAAATGGCTGCTCCAGCTCCACCGAGATATACACGGCGAAGACAAATCACCGCTCCCGATCAATTGGGACAATCAAGGCGCACTTAGTCACATCACAACTGGAATCATAAAAGCTCGCACGAAGTATATCGATGTTTGCTATGACAATAGTCGAGACCTCCATGCCTGCTAGATAGTTGACTACTCCTACGTGCATTGGACCGAGGATGTGGCAGATATACTAACCAAGGCCTTGTCGAAGGATAAGCACGAGAAATTCACACAGGGGATGGGGCTATGGTAATAGAGGTCGATTTAAGGTTGTTTCACTTTTTGGGCACGCGGATTTCTTTGTTTCTTAATGGATGGCCATCCTCAGGGTACGGCAGTACTCTTTCCCTGCTCACTCTCGCAGGGTTTTAAGGAGGATGTTATGAGAATGACTTTGTTTCATTCTTTTCATTTTGTTTTGTTTCTTGCTCTACGGTGTATAACAAGAGGGGGGAGTATTGCATATACAGATCTCAGCCGGAGACGGAGATGTCTTGTACAGCCGGAGGAGGAGATGTCTTGTACAGTCGGAGACGGAGATGTCTTGTATGGCCAGAGATGGTGATGTCTTGTATGGCCGGAGACGGTGATGTCTCGTATGGCCGGAGATGCCTGTTGACTCTGGTACGAGCTGATGGCATTCAGCTGTACTGGTATGTTCATATATATACTGGCCTTGTGGCCCTCTTAGATAGAATACAATCAAGTTTCTCTATCATCACTATTTCAACATAACAGGTCTTCACCGATAAAGGTGCGTTGCGACGCCACGACCAATTTCCTTGTCAAGTTATTTAGCTGTAACATCGCCTATGTGGATTGCAACATTGCTGGGAAGAGGGTGGGTAAAAACGATAGGCAGCTATTCTCATGGCACTGACCTCGGGATGATGAATTGAAACTTCTGATAGTTACATTGATCATTGAAATGACTATTTTGTCAATCATGAATGCTGCAATTGCCGGTCTACCAGACCCCAGCCGGAGAATCCGAGAGCTTTTGGGCTGCCAGGAGGAGCCTAATGGAGATGGTGGTCTGTATGCTCGTAATGTTACCCCAATCTTCGATACAATACCGCTGCCAGATGGGTACAGGCAGCGATGAAATTATGCAAGCCAATGTTTGGTTAGGTTGTATATCATGGCCAAGAAGCCAACGGCCAGCTGGTGCCCAGACACATATGCATGGTGGCCGCAGCTACCTTGCTCTGGATGACATCCTCCCACCTCCAGCCGAGGATATGATGGATGATGTCTGGGAGGAATGGGATGATGATGGTGAGATGCAGCGCCCAAATCCAAGAAACTTCCCGAAGACAGAATCAGGCTTCCAAAAGTTTGAACGGATGCTACAAAAGAAGATCATCAGACTACAGCAATATCGTAAAGTCATCCAAAACCGTGCACTTGGTCGCTTTGCTGATTACGAGCAATGCCTAGTTGCTGATGAGGATGTGGCTTGGCTACGCAAGCAAGATTACATTCTGAATCCTCCCACTGCAGGCTCTTCGGCCTATAAGACTCATACAAGCAGCTGCCCAGCTGCAAATTAGTTGTTGTGAGGATGGGATGGACTGGCTGGATGGATGTTCAGAGATTTGCGTTGTGGGTGGGTATATCTCTGGCACTTTGGAGGGTAAACGGATGTGTGATAATTTGGAGTTTTTTGGTGAGGTTTTGGGTCTTCTTTAGGTGTTTTGTTTAGTTTATTACTAGATCATTCATATTGATGCATGATGGGCTTTGTTGAGAGTTCACAATGTTGGGATTAATCTTTGGGACGGAGGTTTTTGGGAAAGGCATAGTGGCAGCGATAGGACTCCGTGTATGGCTATCACGTAATTGGTAGTTCGATAAATTTACGCAGCAGAAGTCAGCCCGACTCATTAGTGAAACACGAACACTTTCTAGCTCATTGGGGTAACAATTTTTGTCAAAGGAGGCCAATCAACCACCCTGGGGCATGCTTGTCACCTGCCATTTCTAGTTCTGAGTTCCCGTCTGTCCAAAGAGTTGGAAGTCTGGGAGGCGGGACAAGCCAACATCCTGGAATTGTCGGCAGCATGAATAGACGCATCACGACGATGCTTTCAATTCTATCAACCCATTCTTTCCTTTACACAACGCTTGAATTCATTTATTCTACATTAATTCACAATTCCGATAGTCACTCCTTTAATTTTTTTGTACTTATCACTCGCTACCTTTGAAATTCACTACAAGAAGGCGCCGCACTTCTCCTCCTCCTCCTCCTCTTCCTTCCAGCACCAGGAGAACCAGACGATCAATCCAAGACGACGATCTGGATAACAATCTCAGCACTATACCCGAAAATCACAATGATCTTTGAGATGACAATTCAGAATCCAACAATGGGCCCCTTTGGCGACCATCCAGGAAAGCAATAGGCATGCGGCCATCACAGGATTCCTCAAGGTCAACACTTGGAATAGGAGTCACGGCAACTCAATGAACTCCTACGTAAGCGCAACCCCTACGTCATGAGAGTTGGTAGCTCAATATTTCCTCGGAGGAGCAGGATGAACGCCATCCTGCGCCGCTGGCATCCAAGAAGGTATCCAATTAAGCGTTTGAATGACTGAATCCGCCCGCTGATGTCTACAATTACTAGACGAAGGATTCACACAAAGCCGGTGAGCAATTGGTTGCGTGGAAAGCTGGAAATCTGTGAAATCAACCGAACAGTCATTGCCACCACTGCGACGGCCATCCACCATTGTCTGTCGGCCTGGAACACAGGCGAGTTTAGGGTCCGGCCAGAGTTCGGTCCAGCAGGTGGAGCAGAACTTAAGTGCAATGCAAGAAACATTAATCACGTGGGTAATAATGCATGCACGGATGTATTTTGCCATATCGACGCGGATTTTTGTTCTGCCTCGCCTGCGGTTCAAGCTAAGATGATGGACAATATCCGCAGCATCATTCGCCGAAGGATGCACTCAACTGGTACGGACCCAGAGCTGGCACAACCTCACAACGATCGTGGCAGTTTGGATGAGGACTTAGTTGATTACATCATGGAGGAGATCATGGACCAGCCCGACAATTCTTCTAATCGTCTCAGGAGCGTTGTTTCTGCTACTGAAGGTAGCATGTGATTCTCAGCTATTCTGTCTATCGGTGAGTCTACCATCGCCAGCAGCAGCCAGCCTGTCTCCTGCAGCGAGAGCAACAGCAACAGCGATGACATCCCCGGCATCACCAACATGACCAGCGTTGAGAATACGGGATTAGTCGATGGAAGTACGATTGTAGAGGGTGCAATGTCACTTGGAGGTTAGGAATCGTGTCACTGATCGGATTTAGGATTTCCTTTGTGTGCTATTCTATTCACGGTTTTGTCGATATATCATAATAGTAGTATATGAAACAGAACTGATGGTTTACTGAAGTCTGATCTCCAATGTGTGAAATCATAATCACGACAATGCATAACCTTTCCGCAACGGTTGAACTGCAAGGTTCTGACAATTTTATATCATCAAATTAAATATTGTGAACCACTTCTGCATGGTAACTATCATTGGTCAAATGAAGCCATATAGGTCTTGAAAAACAAGAACTACACCCTTCATTGAACGTATGGAGCGTGTACCATCATCATTGCGAGGACCAATCGAATTAGGCGACGTAGGAGTATGCCGAGAGATGATTTGTGATATTGCCAAAGAAAGTGTGAACTGTTCATCAAGTGCTTGTTGTCACATTTGCAAAAGTAGGTACACTGGTCGTGATGCTTGAAAATGGCATCGCCACAACTCAAAGAACACTCTGGAACAGTAAAGCAATGCCATATATTGGGAAAACTTTGATTTCATTTTTTTTGAGTTTGTGGGTACAATAAACTAAATAAATTTAGTGAAGGAAATTTAGTTTTTGCCAATGCACCAAGTACAGCATACACCGAGCACAGCATACACTGAGTACAGCATTCACCAAGTACAGCATACACCAAGTACAGCAATCTACCCAACATTGTCTGTCTGCATTCTCATCATTATGAATTGACCTCTGAATATAGGTTCAACTTCCACTGTGATTCTCTACAGACCAACTGCCACCAGCCAGCGGTCCATGAGAGCTTGAAATGTAAAGTCAACTGATCACATTCCCACGGTGGCAGGTCAACTAACTGATCAATTGAGTCACAGCGCCTGGCTTTCCTCCCATCGACCGCCTTCATATCAACCGCCTCCACGTACTCCTCTGATCTTGCTCTAACATGGCCTGCAGGTGCATTTCCAAACTCGCTCATTCACAGCCTTCAAGCGCATATCTTAGTTCACTTCCTCACCACGTCCAGGTGTAACTCCAAACCAGCTTGATTACGCCCTCCATGATCGCTCAATCATAGCCTCCAAGTGCATCTCCAATCTTACTCTCACTATCTCCAAGTGTATCTCCCAGTTCACTCAATGTTGGCCCCCGACTTCATCTTCAAATTCGCTCAATCATGACCTACAAGTACAACCCTGAGTTCACTCCATCACTACCTGCACAGTGCATCTCTAAGTTCACTTGGTCCCCATTTTCAGGTATACCTCAAATATCTGTCAAGCACCACCTGCAGCCAGCCCAGATTACCATGTGTAGATGGATAGCTATATGGATACTTAGATACATCATTACTTAGACACATAGCTGAGAAAACAAACTGAATACATGAGTTTTAAACATCGTTGAATGATAAGTAGTAACTATGATATCCCAGCACACCGGCAGCATTTCTAACAACAATCTTATTTTTCCCCGACTGCTCTACAGTGAAACAAGATTCTCCCAGGCTTGCCACTTACGCTCCCAGGCATGTTGCGGGCACTCCCAGGCATGTTGCCACCACTCCCAGATGTGGCTCTAGTTGTCACCAGACCTTCTATGTCCTTACGGATTTGTTGCCAGCACTCCCAGGGACTCCCAGGCTGTTTTGAAGGCCACTGCATTGGTCCAGTCAACTCTGGGATTTAACCACTCTGGGATTCTGGTCTGAAAACTCCCAAATACTCCCAGTGACAAGAATGCATTTTGCTGATGGATATATGAGAAACTAAACCTGATTCGATTTCCACTATTCCTGTACAAAACTATCATTTCATTTCTCCTTTGAGTATTCAATTCCCTCCTTTAATATAGTACTGGATAGAATAGATATTATATTCTTAATATACTATTATACTGTAATAATTATTTACCATACAATACTGAGGCTAAACTACTTATATCATTGTATTTGTGATATCTGAAGATATAGAACTATATCTATGGTGAACTGATAATACTCACATGACAACACCATTAGCATATTAACTATGATGATATATATCTCCTGATAACTTTCAAACAAGATGCTTCAAACAACAAGTAGAGTAAATTATTTGACAGGTAATAATAAACATCATCTGATATATATACCATAAACCTAAAGATTTTCTGTAGGAAAATGTAATACTGTGACTAATTCCTTCTGGATCATAATTGATACTGTTTTTGAATCATTATCAACTATATCTACATTCCCTAATAGCACTCTTGAAATAGAATAATTTCCCTTTATTCTTATAACTCTGTGATCAACTCTTATCCTACTCCTCACTAGTTCTGCAGAACATTTCTATATCATATCAATTGTAAGCTCCTTAGTTATTTCAGAGAATCAAGGTTGGTGTGTAACTAATACTATAATTATTGAAATAAGCAGGAGCAAGTATCATCATATATATCTCCATGCTCAAATGAATTTATCGTTTGTAATCTTACTCATAATCCAGATAAAGACAGTAACTACAAGCTGTGAATTGTTTGAAGTTGTTAGCTATCAATAGTTCAGTATAGAGAGAATTTTCTAGACACCCATATCTGATGTTGAATAATTTGGCAAACAAAAGTAAGATTAATTTTCATATTGTTATCAGATTACCATTCAGTCAATATTTGCTTCTTTCTGAATTATCTGTATACTTTCACTTATCCATTGTCTGAAATGTTCTTCATTAAATATAAACCATACACTTCCTTTCTTCTTGAGATGATTCAAAGACATACTTAGCATATATCTTTGTAGATGTAGAAGTATATCCAGTACTTAGTGGATTTCTCAATGTTGAAACAATATCACTACTATCTGTACATATCTGTTTATCTTATGTATCATCTATTCAACCCCTTCTATTGAGATGGAATCTACAACTAGTTGAGCTTGAAATCACAGCTTGCAGACAAACCAAGAAGGTTATCTTTAGTGGATAAGATAGTAATATTGGCAATTGATTCAAATTCATACAATGTTTGAATTCTATAATCTGTTTTTACTGAATAAGTACATCATAACTATCTACTTTGAATTGCTTTCAATTGGATTTCATGTCAATTAGATTCATCTGGAAATCAACAATCATTAAAGTGATAATACCCAAAAGGATTTAATCTATCAAAGCCAATAAAAGGTATTTCAGATTTTCAGCTGGAAAGCAATGTATATATCCAGACTTATTAGAATGCGCTTATACAAGTAACAAAAATACCATTGTCAATTGTCAAAAGCTATTCAGATTGTACTATAATAAATTATTTCTAGACGTTTGAAAAATCCGCATGCGCTATAATACAACTAGAACTAGAATACCAAAAGTCTACCATTATCAGTCTCAAATAGTTAGAACTGATGGTATACATCAGCAACAACTCTAATTTCCGTCAGAAACGCTCGGGTGTTCCGGACGGCTCTGTCGGCTCTGACGAAACCTTATACCCTTTGACGGAGAATTACACGCTGCCCGTCGCCCTGGCGACAGGTCGCGCTGCATACATACTCCTTTACTTTGTGGTGACGTTTACGCACCATCAGAAGGACACGTGTGTTACACTCTTCACAGGGGCTGCAGTCATGCTGAAGCCGTTTACACAACGCCTGGCGATGTTGAATCATAGCTACTACTTATCGTTCAACGATTTTCAAAACGTATGCATTCAGTTTGTATTCTCATCTATGTATCAATGTATCTATATAGCTAATATGTACTCCCCGTCGTTCTGTCCACCTCCGTTACCCCTGTATCTCCGTTCACCCGCGGTCGCTCATAAACGATATACTTTGAGGCTGTGATCGAGCGAGTTGAGAGATGCACTCGGAGGCCGTAATCGACCGAGTTTGGAAATGCACTTGGAGGCCGTGATCGTGCGAACTTGGAGGCCGTAATCGAGCAAGTTGGGATATACACTTGGAGGCTGTGATCGAGCGAGATTGGACGAGTACTTGGAGGCGGTCGATGGACGGCGCGCCGGGTGCTGAGACTGTATTTCATCAGTTAGTTAACTCGCAACGGTGGGAATGTGACAAGGTGACTTTACCTTTGAGCTCTCATGCAGAGCTGGCTGATGGCGGTCGATCGTGTATGGAGGCACGCCGGAAGCTGAAGCTACATTCAGGGGTCAACTCGCAATCATGAGAATGCAGGGAAGACCAACAATCTTTGAGTGCTGTACTCAGTGTATGCTGTACTCGGTGTATGCTGTACTCGGTGTCAACTGATGATCATGCCATGGAGAGATAGAGAGGGATGACTAAACTTTGTGTTCTGTGATGATGGTTGAGATGTGGATGAGAAAGAGAGAGATGGGGGATGAAGATCAGAACGATGTGGAGGATACGAGCGGATATGAGAAATCAGCGGTACGACTTGCCTGATTGGGTTGGGAAGACCTCGTATCGGTGTTTTGCACGCCGGATCAGGACTCATACCTGCCGTATCGGGGATGGTAAATTGACTCGCACACGCAAATCTCTTAAGTCCCAGTATCTCATGATGATTTGTCCCATCTCCTCTGCAATCACCTAAGAACACGAAGTTAAGTCATCCCTCTCTATCTCTCCATGCCATGATCAAGAGTCAACCTGGCTCGAGGAGTGTAGGATGAGGGTGAGAAGATATGATACAACCCGGCCGCGAGGATCCACGCAATTGCGTAGATCCATGAAATCGTAGAAAGAGCGAGTGAGAACAAAAGATGGGAATGATAGAGTGTGTATTTCGTATAGACCGACAGAGCGAGAAGAAACGGCGAAAGGGCGATCAGAGGGCGATATGCCACGCGACGCGTGGTGTTGACGCTGGGCGCGGGGTAATCCACCACCGGGGTGTCTCTGACGGTTCTGACAGAGTGCGTCCACTCTGACGGAGCCATTCCGCCTGGACAGAAATGTTTTTTGCTGATGTATCTAAATCTTCTGTCACGAAAGCCTGCTAATAGCCAGAATATCTCTGTTGTCAATAGAGCCACATTCAACATTTCTTAGAAGTTTCCAGTAGCTTGTGATAGTGTTAGTAACGGATCCGGGAAACCCGCCAGCAGTCCGGGTTTGGACCAGAAATATTGTTCATTTCGGTTTCAGAACTGTCCACAAACCCGACCAGCTGCTTCTTGGTGTTCCAAACCTGGCCCCGTACCCGTCAACCCATGGGTTTTGCCGGGTTTGGCTAGACCTGTCGGGTCCAATCTCCGGTTTTGCATTTCTGGTTGTTCTGTATATGGTTACATTCAGATATCTTACTGTTAATCGTAGAATATTAACGATGGTACGTCGATGTTCTTTTTGGAAGAACTGGCCGCCTTTGTGATCAGAATATGTAGACAAACGCTCCCTGCGGCATCCTGGAAATGAGCGTCAATGGAGTGTCAATGATTTTAGGTCTTCCATCCTGGGCAATCAGAGCGGGCATTGGTTGCAGCTAGTCCTGACTCAGGTATAGTGTTAGCAACGGTTCCAACCCGCTAGAACGGTTCCGGGTCAGGGTTGGAACAAGAACTGAACCGTGGCAACGGTTTTACCACATGAAAAATTCGGACCGTTGGCATTTGGGCTGGTTTCCACCTCAAAACCTGGCCTTTGGAAGCCCAGATGTTTCGCTCCAATTAAGTATTTGAGTTCTGATCGTATCATGACATGATGTATACGCAGATTGTGCAGTTTTAGCCTCTCTTTCACCTCCCGGTTTCCGATTTGCGATCCGACCAATATTCGTTGAATCGCTGTCGAAAACCCGCGAATTTCGATGAAAGTCTACGCTTATTTGACAGCCACTCAACAAATATCAGTCGGATCTCAATTCTGAACGCGGGAGGTGGAAGATCGGCTTAAACTGCACAATCTACGTATACATCATGTCATGCTACGATTAGAACTCAAATACTTAATTGGAACCAAAAATGCAGGAACCGCAAAATAGTCCCGCAGTCCGGTTCCTACCTGGCCAAAAAACACAGGGTTTCGGTTCGGTCCAGGTAACAAACCCGCCAAGACATAGCGGTTCGTGTTTTTGGCCGGGTAATGACCCGAACTGAACCGAACAACCGGCCAAAAACCGGACCTCTGGCGGGTTACCCGGACCCGTTGCTAACACTACTCAGGTATTGGCCAGCTTTATAGCCAAAAGTGGAAGCAACACGCTCCCTGCCCCATTGTGAAAATGAGCGGCAAATGATCGTCAACAATTTAAGGTCTTGCATCCTGGGCAATTTCAGTGGCGCATGAATGCAAACCTCTATTAAGGAGGAATTGGCAGCCTCTCTAGGCAGATAAGCAAGCGACATTCCCGCGACAGCCTCTTGGACAGTAACAACTGATTTCATGTACAATGATGCAACGAAGAGTTCATGGACATTTTAGCCTAGAAAAACTGTCAGAAAATCGTATATACACAATGACAAATGCATCGCGCTTTGATTACCAATGATGAATGGACAAAAATTGTTGACGCTCCGTTGACGCCCATTTTCACGAAGGGGCATGGAGCATGTCGCTATCATTTTTTCCTATAGAGGCGGCCAATACTTTGAATATATATAGGAACGACCATATCGCTTTTGACTTACACTATTTACAAGACCAAAAATCATTGACACTCCATTGACGCTCAATTTCAGAACGGGGCATGGAGTGTGAGGCTCGATCTTTGCCTATGAAGCCAGCCATTACCACATCTATGAATGGTCTCAGCTGTTTGCCAAGCAGATTACCAATGATGCAAGACCATAGATCGTTGACACTCCTTTGACGCTCATTTTGCCATTGGGGTATCCACAATATGTTATCATTTGTTTTGGCGTAATATATCATTAATGGTGTTTTGGCAGCCTTTGTACCATCTTCATATACTTTCTCCTTCATCAACACATTGTTCTTTATTAATACATATAAATATATCCTACGAAATATACTTTAAAGTGTCAACAAATTGTAGATAATAATATACTCAAAAATCTAGTTCCATTCGATCAATGCTCATCTTCACTGTCAGGTTGACTCAATTGGCTGCTGTCATCTGCAAAATGGATGTCAGCTGCATTACCACGCAGCAGATAGTGTACTAACCTGTGGATGTTTCTTCATCAGTCAGCAAATCTTGATCAAAATCTTTATCACGCTTGCGATCCTTGGCATATGCATCATGATTGAAAAATTGACCGCTGGGAAGAGGAGTATGTATATACACATATCCGGGTGGCACACCTTCGATTTCGGATACCTGCACTGCCTCATTGTTACAGGGTGGAACAGTTGGCATTTCGGGTAGATGTGGGATCGGTTCTGGTGTCGGCTGTCTGAGTTGCTCTGGTGGAGGTGCACCTGTGCCTTTGCGTCTCCAGCCTGTCTAGGGATTCTGTGCTGTGCCATTTTGGCAAGGAAGGCAGCCATCCGTCTGATTTCCCCAGAGCTTAGCCGGGTGTCTTTCCATGGCAGCCTTCACCTTTCCACACCCAGGAAACTCAACTCCCCGCTTGTTCTCTTCTTGGACTTCCACCCAACGTTTCTTGATTAGGAATTGTGTGTCCGCTATTGCGGCGCGCGAAAACCCCCCATTGGCCATCCTGGCCATATTCACAGCCAGACGCATGTCAGACTGTTATACCTGTACCCGACCTCCTTGCCTTGCCATAGTTGCAGACATGTTGAAAACCTACAAGGAAATTAGTTGCTGCATCTACATGGTAGATTCGGCCATTACCTCAACCATATACGCTTCGGTAGCATCCTGTAATGTGGTCAACGTCTGTTTGGTCCACTCTCGGGCATTCTTATCACTAAATTCATCCGTGGAAATCCCAGAGCTGACAACATCATCATGTTCCATTTCGCAGACTGTGCGGCCAAATGCATTGGTCGACGATCGATGTTTCCCATTATGGGCGGCGAGAAATTGGTCGTGCAGCTCTCTACGTACACCAGCTCAATGTTATATCATTCTTTGACGGTCGCCTACCTCGAGTCGAGTATACTCACATCCGATCGTGTGCTGCTTCCTGTTCTTGCTGCTTCCGGTTTTACGGACAATTTTCATGTGTGCATCCAGAGTCAGGTTTTCGGTGGCTGCATTTGCAGTGTCGCAGTGAGCTAAGTGGTGTCTGGGTTGTAGTTTGGTCTCAGCTGGTGGCGTGTTGGAAGAAGCACCCATCGTTCTGCTCGATTCTGTTCCATGCTCAACTTGCTGAGGTGTTTGTGGAGCCATGATTTGCTGCAGTGGAAGTGAAGAGATGATGATAACGAAACGAAGTGGGAAGTCCTCAGGAAGAAGATACAGAAAAGAAGTGGGAAGTCCTGAGGAATATATAGTTAGCTTTAAGTCAAAATGGCATGTGTAACAGCCAACTTGCTCATTCTACACAAGATGAATCCTATTGTGCATAGCTGCCAGTTGCACGGGTCGCCAACCATCCTGTGATTCGCACCAAGTCGGTCTGATGTTCTGTGTTTGTTTACAAGGATAAATCATGGTGAACGACCGTCAAAATCTCGTGCTTGTGTGATAAGAATGGTACATTCTTCGTCGGAAAGGACGTCTGCTGATGTTTGTCTCAAGACATCCCTGGGATCATACATGATACTGAAGCTAAACATCATGTCATGATGTATGGTTAGCATTGCTATTCCCAATGTTCTGACGGTCAAAACACAGATTTTGCTTTGTTTAAGTTGATCAAGAGTACCAACCTCGACATAAAAGACGCAGCTTGCCTCTATGTGGTCCATATCTTGCATCATCTAACATCTCATCCATCAACAAAGTCAACACAACGTACAATGTTCAATGTTCCGAAAAAGAACCATTCGCCACTACCACCAGGCAAATACAGCAAATCGACAATGAGTTCCACACGACGACGTCATCACGCGAATCAGGGCAAAACCGGTTGGAAGCAGAATGTGTCCGAGCCCTTGAAGCGTTGCATAGCCTGCGATCCAAAAAGAAGCTTGCGGCGGGGAAATGACGGGCAACGCCCCTCTTAATTAACCAAGAGAAGGAGAAAGTGATTGAGGATTATGTGGAAAGAGAGACTGCTGCGGCATGAAAGCGAGTTGAAGACACAGAGACAGCAATTAAACAAAAGCAGAATGATATGAGAAATGCTGAAAAGGCGGGATTGACAACCACCAAGCCGGAAACAACATTTGAGTAGATGTTGAACACCATCGGAGATAGTCTGTGTGATCTTGCAAGTTCCAACAATGCGGAGGATGGGGAAGACGAGGATAGTGATGAAGAAGATCTGGCGGGGGGCAAGTTTAGCGAAGATGACGAACCGGGGTGGGTGCTGGGCACAATTTCTTAAACCGTACAGTATCGCATAGAGTGTTTTTGGCAGAAGCAGATCAAGCTTGACTAGTTGACGCAACCAGGCTGCGGAGACGCGGCCGACTACTTCCATGAGAGGGATAAGAAGTACAGGACGACTGAATAGAAGGTTCCGGCTGTTGTTCAACCTCAAACAGCAGATGATGCAGTGTCAGCTGCACCGATGGCATTTAGTGCGCCTCTGGAGACTCTTGAGTGCGTCCCCGGAAGATTGCACATGCCGCAGGTGACTTCTCAACCGGGGAGTAGTCATTCGAGGCTAGGTTTGCACAAACCGCAGACACACGAACGCGTTCCATCCCTCCCGCCCACCCCAATGCCCGATTGGTCACACATTCAGCAATGCAGGCATGTCGAACCCGTAAGTTTTAACCCCTGCATATCGCGTCCCATGCTAATTACCATATAGAATTCGGGTTCTGATGAGGACATGGTGACGGCTCCTGCATCGCCGGAGGAATGAATATGCAAATTTTCATTTGTGATGATGTATCACTTTGAAATGCAATACCTGTACCTATTTTGCTACGTGTCAGCTTTTACTTGATTTCAGTGACCAAATTATGAGACATGATAATTCGTCTATGCATGTGCAAGGGCCGGATAAGCCATGCCAACGTTCTAGACATCAAATCTTGTTGACTGATGACCAATGAACGTGATATCGTCCTGCCTGTCACTATCAAGTGGGACAATTAAAACTAAATTACAGATGAAACTCACTGAGAAAATATGATTCAGTGATGTCGTACGAGTCATTGATGCAGCGGTCAAGGTGCAATACATAGCTGGACGAATGACGACCGTCATGGTGCATACGTTCATTGATCCAACTACATAACTTGCTGCACAGACCTGGTGCACATAGTCAAGATGTTGTAAATTGCTTATAGTAGGTCATGGAAATCGCAGAGAATGATCTGTATGAGGAAAGGTGAGAAAGTCAGGCTAAACGTATCGAAAACTAGTGTACGGATTTATATGTGGTCAATCGCCGGCCAAAAGCGCTGGAGCATGATAGGCTCACGTCATTTATCAGTCAGATTATATGTCTAGTGGTGGATCAGAAATTGAGAGGCTTGGAAGCATTTGGATGGAAATGTTTATACATAGAAACGATTTATTGGCTGACAATGACAACTATATGCATTTTTACATACAATTGTTGAGCACCCACTGACTGTCAGTATGTTATTGAGTTGAGCGTCAATGGAGCGTCACCGATTTTTAGTCTTACATTTTCGGCAAACAAACAGCTGCATAGTCACCTCCTTCCAAAGTGATTGTATTGGTGGATTTTGTAGGCAAAAAAGATAGTGACACACTCGTTGACCAATTCTGGAAATGAGCATCAATGATGCGTCGACGATTTTTGGTCTTCTGAGTCTGATACTCAAACAGAAGACACGGTTGCTGTAACACATAATCAAAGTATTGGCCGCCTTCAAGGCCAAATATACTAGCGTCAACATCGCTACTATCTTCTAAAACTGAGTGTCAACGGAGCGTCAAACATGTTTGTTCTTGCATCTTGGATAATCAAAAAACTGTCCGATGATGTTAAGCTACAATCAAAGTTTTGGCCGCCTTCACAGGATAGAATGGCAGCGAAGATATCGCTACCACCTCCTAAAAATCAGCGTCAATGGAGCGTCAACAATTTTTGGTCTTGCATCATGGACACTCAAAGCGCTGTGCATTGATATTAACCCATAATCAATTTATCGGCTGCCTTATGGGCCAAAATACTAGGGACTATATCGTTACCACCTCCTAAAAATGAACGTCAACGGAGTGTTAACAATTTTTTGGTCTTGCATCTTGCACAGTCTAAGGGCTACGGAATGGCGTTAACCCCTAATCAACTAATCGGCTACCATTATGGACAAAAATGCTACTGACGATAATGCATCCGCCACTCACAATTGAGCGCCCACCAAGCTTCAACAATTCTTGTGGGGGCTCTGTAACCTAGACAGCAATGAACTGCATCGCTATGTTACAGAATTGAGTCTTACGCGGTCAGTCTTTTCAATCTGTCCTTGTGTACAACTTCACAAATATCTATGCAATGTCTCACAGAGCTGAGTTTTTTGCTCGTAGCTGTAGAGCCAATATTCAAGAACCCGCAGTCTGCATTACTGTACCTTTACCTTTGGCAGTCTTTTGACTCGGATTACCCAGATTTCTAATTCCTCCGGCCATGTCTGGTTCAAAATCGTTAAACACCTCATTGCTTGAGGTTATTGTCTCTTCCAGAAATGAACATGTCTTTATTCGTGATTTGAGCGACCTTACTTTACAAATAGTGTTGGATGCTTGGTGGGCTTCAATGAATGTAGGCTCGGAGTGGCCTATTGCTTGGGATAATTCTAGACATGCGCCTTGGTGGCGTTTCTATTTACACTGTGGAATTGAGAAGACCGGCACCCCTGGCGTCATATGTGTCGTTTGTCATCAAGTTCTTCGCCATCCATCAGAACATGGGAGCAGCTCAATGGGGACACACATGCTGGCAAAAGCTAACATCGCAAAGTTAAACGAATTAACAGAGTTAGAGGTTACAGAATTGACTAGTTCGACGGTTGATGAAACAGCTTTGGCCATCCTGAGGAGGCAAGGAAGTTGAGGAATCACAATAGTATGTTCGCAGCGGATGATCATATTTGACATCCAGGTTGATCCAGATTGACTGAAATGACAGACACAACATTCTAAACAGGGCAGCTAAGGACTTTGAAACATCCGAATTTCACCAAGACACGTGGAATCACTACCTCATGTTGAGATTTGTTTCGGCTCATATTCCATGGAACGCTGTATCTTATCTAGAGCCACAATGGTCATATAAGGCATTACGCGATGACTTAGTGCTGCCGTCCGCTACGACTCTGAGCAACATTTGCTGGACGCACTATGCACTGACCGTGGATGCACTTAAGAAGCAATTGCCGTCACACAAGAAAGTTAGTTTAGCTTCGGACGGATGGACATCTCCAAACAAACTAGCTATAATGTCGGTCATAGCCAATATATGGATTGAAACTGGGCATTGCGTGAAGTTCAACTTGCTTTTGATGAGGTTGATCACCTGTTCTTTTCCCATTTCGAAAGCTAATTATGGATGATAGGTGAAGGGCCAATGTACTGGAGATAGCCAAGCTGTACATTTAAATAACATGCTTGATCGTTTTGAGCCTACCGAAGGCCATTTGCTTGGTATTACGACTCATAATGCTTCCCCGAATAACTCTATGACATGCGAGCTGCAATCAACACTCGAGGCCTCTGCAATCCAGTGGCCTGCTATGAGGAACCACATACCATGCATGGCGCACATCATACAGCTGGCTTTAGGTGCATTCATGAGCTGTCTTGGTGTAATAGGCCGCACCAAGTCTTGGGAAGTCCATGAGCACGATCAGCAATTTGGAGAGAATCAGAGCATAGACATTGGGAAGAGTCAAAGACTTCCAAAACAGAGCAACGCCAGAATCAATAAGGTGTCGGCCATGAAACCAGGTTTAGCCAAGATAATTGATCAAGTGCGTATTTCATGATATTTTGTAAGTCCTGAAATTGACCTTGATATAGCGGAGAATGCTTGCTGTATTGGTTACACTGACACCTGGTCGTCGAGACGAGTTGATTGACTCTCAAAAGGCCAAAGTCCACATTGTGGTACTACCTATTATGGATGTGAAGACATGGTGGAACTCAACACTGGAGTTGCTCGAGCGTGCCTATCGATTACGGGAAGTCACACGCGAGTGGCTCCAAAATCCAAAATACACTGATTACCGGCCACTTTTCACAACTCAAGACGAGTGGACCATTGTGAAGTATGTCATGGAAGTAATGAGGCCATTTCGATATCGGACCCTGTGGATGTCAAAGAGGCATACAGTCACATTGCATCATGTTATCACAGTGTACAACGACACGTTCGATCACATGGATGACGTGATGCGAGCTTTGCCCAAGAAGAAGACTCCATGGAAGGAAGACTTGTTCTTCGCTGTCAAGTTAGCTTGACAGAAGTTGTCAAAATACAAAGCTGAAGTGACTCCAACAACGGGCTTGCTACTCATTTCTGCACATGTCCTCAATCCTTTTCGGAAGTTGCGATCGTTGAGACAGTGGGACAAGGGAATTGATATTGATCCTGAGGACGAGTCATCCTATACTACCCAATACCACGAGGCATTTCTGAGGTATGTTGAGAATGAATACTGTGCCAGGCCTCGACGTGTGCCGGTCAATAAGCACGAAAGCTTACCGAGCAGCAATCTCATCCCATCTGCAATGGCTTCAGGATCCTGTCAATCATCATTTGATCCATATGATTTGTCAAGCGATGATGAAGAATACTTAATGCCTAACATCGCAGCTGAGACGACACCCAGACTAAGCGATCGCGCAGCACGTCGATTGACCGCCACCATGCTCTATTCAAATTCGCCGCCTGAAGCGCCATAGAACTGGGGGCAAATTGATCCAAATCTCAATGATTACCACTCCGACCCAGTGGAGATTAGCAGTACATTTTTGTTGCTGGACATATCCGACTGGTGGCATCAACAGGAGGAAATGCACCCAAAGTACACTGATCTTTCCAATGTGGCGCGCGACATCTTCTCTATCATACCACATGGTGTCGGAGTGGAGGCCAGTTTTTCCCTTGGCAGAGATGTTATCAGCTGGAGGCAGTCACAAACCACAGGCGAGACCCTTCAGGAAAAAATCGTTGTAATGCAGTTTGCTCAAGCCAATAACAGGATTTTGGCAGGCGCTGACCAAGAATTGGACACAACTAACCCAGAAAACAACTTGGAACTGAAGTAGGCAGCGGAAGAAACAATGTTCCACAGAATGGCCAAGGTTCAGAACTTTTTGGAAATGTGGCAGGGCAGCCAAAACCTACGTGCTAGCCAGAAAGAATTTCGCGCTCAAAACATGCAGATGACCGCCGTAGGAAACATTTCGGACACGGATGAGATCGTCCACGCATCGTGGTCACTCCTTCAACATGATTGAGCGGCTGCATTCAAATTGTCAGAAAGATCTCCTTTGCCACCACCTTTGTCTGCAGGTGACCTCCCTGGAGGATGAACTCAATTGTTAAATGTCCACCAAATCGAAAGAATCAACCGTCATCCAGTCGAAAGTGATCAGGATAGCGCACCTGAAAGCATCTCGTACACTGAAGATTGACTTCACTGGAATGGGGACTGAGATAATCCAAATGACAGCGAAGACGATTGCGCGGCGGACGTTAAGTCTGATATAGAGCAAGACAATAGCATTGAGGATCCGGAATGCCGAGAGCAGTGGGATGTCAGCACCGCGGCAAATGTTCCCAGATTGATTCCGCCTACACGGAAGTCACAGAGACAGGCTGAAAAGGTATTCATGACGGTCAATGCAATCGAAATGAGGAGGAATAAGCGAGTGAAGGAAATGTAGGACAGACTGCATCAATGTTTCACCAACTTCTCAATGTATCTTGACCGAGAGTTTGTGCAAGAGATACATACAGGGCAAATGGGGAGCAGTAGCTTGTGAATACCGGTTGATAAACAGATGTATAGCAGGGGCAATGAAGATTTTGACAAGATACATGAATTGTAGTCGTGTGAGAGCGAATAGTGCAAGAATGTCACTGCGCTCGGCTTTGCCACAGGGCCAAGTCTCATCTGTGAGAAACACTACCAAGAAGTTCAAAACATGATGAAAAGTATTATCGATGGCAGCAGATGTTGAATGGACAATACATCAAAATGAGTGTCAACAACGCGTCAACAATTTGTGGTTTTGTGAGTACAGTAATCACTCAGTGATTTGGTTGCTGTTATGCATAACCGATGTATTGGCTGCTTTTGTAGGCAAATGAGCCAGCAACACAATCACTGCCCCATTCAGAGTATGAGTGTCAACCGAGCGTCAATGATTTGTGGTTGTGTAAGTACGTTAATTACACAGTGATTTGGTTGCTGTTATGCATAACCGATCCATTGCCAGCTCTTATAGGCAAAAGTGACAGCAACACGGTCACCGCCCCATTCTGAGAATGAGCGCCAAAGGAGCGTCAACGATTTGTGGTTTTGGAAGTAAGGTAGTTCCACAGTGATTTGGTCCCTGTTATGCATAACCGATGTAGTGGCAGTCTTTATAGGCAAAAGAGCCAGCACCACAGTCACCGTCCCATTCTGAGAATGAGCGTCAATGGAGCATCAACGATTTGTGGTTTTGTAAGTATGGTAATTACACAGTGATCAGGTCGCTATTATGCATAACCGATCTATTGCCAGCTTCAATAGGCAAAAGAGACAGCAACACCCACACCGCCCCATTCGGAGAATGAGCGTCAACAGAGCGTCAATGATTTTTGGTTTTGTAAGTACAGTAGTTACACAGTGATTTGGTCCCGGTTATGCATAACAGATGTATTGGCAGTCTTTATAGACAAAGAAGACAGCAACATGGTCACAGTCCCATTCTGAGAATGAGCGTCAATGGAGCATCAACAATTTGTGGTTTTGTAAGTACGGTAATTACACGATGATTTGGTAGCTGTTATGCATAACCGATCTATTGCCAGCTTTCATTGGCAAAAGAGACAGCAACACGGTCACTGCCCCATTGTGAGAATGAGCATCGACGGAGCGTCAACGATTTGTGGTTTTGTAAGTACGGTAGTTACACAGTGATTTGGTCCCTGTTATGCATAACCGATGTATTGGCAGTCTTTAAAGGCAAAACAGACAGCAACACTGTCACCGTCCCATTCTGAGAATTAGCATCAATGGAGTGTCAACGATTTGTGGTTTTGTAAGTACGGTATTTACACAGTGATTTGGTTGCTGTTATGCATAACCGATCTATTGCCAGCTTTCATTGGCAATAGAGACACCAACATGCTCACCGCCCCATTCTGAGAATGAGCGTCACCAGAGCGTCAACGATCTGTGGTTTTGTAAGTATGGTAGTTACCCAGTGATTTGGTCGCTTTTATGCATAACTGATGTATTGGCAACTTTTATGGGCAAAGAAGGAGGCGACACGGTCAGCGCCCCTCTCTGAGAGTGAGCGTCAACGGAGCCACAAAGTTTTTTAGCTTCGCATCTTGGATAATTTATGTTCCGATTCATTGCAGACATCCATTTATCAGATATTGGCTGCCTTTACTGAGAAAAACCATGGCAACATGCTCGCTGCCGCATCCTGAGAATGAGCGTGAATGGAGCGTCAATGATGTTTAGCTTCGCATCTTGGGTAATTTATGTTCCGACTGGTTGCAGACATCCATGTATCAAATATTGGCAGCCTTTACTGGCAAAAACAACAGCAACATGCTCCCTGCCACATCCTGAAAATGAGCGTCAACGCAGCATCAACAGTTTTAGTTGTTGCATATTTAGTAATCAAGGCATTGCGCTGATCTTCGCGTTCATAAAGGAATTATTGACCGCCCTTCTAGGCAAAAATACAATTTATCAAAGGTAAAACACCGATTCCAAATTAATTGATATTGCAAGCTGCAAAGCATGCAAAAACATAACCTTGGTTGTTGAAAACGCGATTTTGATATGATACTATTCACATACTCCAAAGACAATAGCCTTAATTGAATCTATGGATGGACCCGCTGGGCGACCCACTGACATTCTGCCCAATTCAGATGTATTGGGAGTTTACCATCGAACCGTACCCGAGTTGACAGTTCGGGTTGATTGACAACTCGGTCCGCCATTTTGGCAAAGGTTCGGGTTGGACCCGGACCCAGACTCGAAGTGACGGTCCGGAACGGTTGCTAACACTAGCTTGCATAAATGTGAAGCATTTATGGCTTATTGGTTAATGTGAGAAGTACTTGATATTTGAGAATGCATGGACACTTGAAACTGATAATACGAATTTTCAACTGACTTTGACAGTAGTTTCAGACAGTGTACTATCTATATACCTCATAGAAAATGGTGCCTGTTAAATCACTGATCATCAAATAACTGTAGCTAATAGTGTTCATTCTAATTGCTCTTTACAGTGTAATATCCAGTCTCTACTCTGAAGTTTAATAATACATATATAATATTGGAGATTTACCAGATTGCCAGATAATTGACAGATGGAGTCCAGCACACAATACATGCTAGTAACAGATTGAATTTGGACTCTGAAGTAATACTTCAAATTCAAATCACAGTATTTCTCATATACAATCTACATTTGTCAAATGTGATGGCAAACAAAAAATAATAATTCATACAACTGGATATACCAAATTTCATTTACCACATGGCTTTCTTGAAACCTAATGGCCTTGTATACTTCAATACAATATTTTACAACCATTAATAGATTGTTTGTTAGATGTTTGTATCAGCTGCAACAGAAATGAATTGTACACTATGTAAATATAATACAGGATGGATATTGGCATAAATAATTTAAAAGCTAAGAATTTTTGGGTAAATATCAAGTACAGTTATGGTATTGCCTAAGAGTGAGGTTGAGTAGCAGAGCAGTCTGCAATGTTGTTTTTGGGTATTAATGAGACGAATACACAAGTGAGCACTACATTATCAACATGAATGTAAAACTATTTGTCAATCTATACCTCCCACTATGTCAGGATTTATCCAATAGGTTTGCTGCCTGGTTATATCATATGAACGGGAATCACAAAAATTTCTTACAGACAAACTCCACTTCCAAAAGGGATAGGTTTTTGTATACAGCTAAGTATAGCTGAGTATACTGGCATGGTCCTATAGTAAAATCAACTGCCATATCAACTACAAAGCTCAATAACTAAATATACAATTGAACATTAAAGCAGATCATACTTCAGTTGAAATTGAAGCAGATAAAATGTATATCTTCAGAGCAGAATATGTAGCCTCAACATCAGAAGGGGAATGTTATTGCAACAGGAATATTGATTCATTGGGTTTCTATAAAATATTGTAAAACCAAACATAAACCAGCACTATCAGTAATTCTGCTCAGTATGAAACTGCCTATGCAATTATAATATATTGATATTACAGATAAATCAATGCTCTAGGTGAAACCAGTATCAGCATTTAAGTCAAAGCTGATATTGAATCAATTTCAGATTATAGAAATCATTTTATAGATAACACTTGAAAATAGTGGAAATATTGGTACTTATACTTTACTATTTGACTGGAATATATGAAACAAGGATCTTTACTCAGCGTCAATCATGTCCAATAAAAACACATAAGTAAAGATTCTTCATCATTTGCAATAACTGGAGCAGCTGGGTGGTATACCAAGAAATAACATTAGGCAGTTCATTCTTGGGTTAATTATAAAGAAGAATAAAATGTCAATCCTCATATCAGACAATAGTTTAGTTAAGTTTTTTGACATAATCGCTATAGCCAACTATGAAAAAAGCCTTGAATACTATATTCTATAATCGCCCAAATAAAATTGAAAAGGACTGGTGAAGAGGAGGCAGACAGAGGAGGAATGGTAATAAAGATGATCAGGATTAGACTGATAGGAAAAATCAACTGTTATGTTTATATAGCCACAAGCAAGAGTGTGAGATTTGGAACTGTTAAACTGGAAATATGGTAAACCTCTCTGTATGAAGGAAAGCACTGAAACTTCAGCCAGCACTCAGAATACTACCCTGACTGCGACAAAATCTTCTGTTCAGATGATGACTGACAACTGTTTTATGGATATCATATAATGCTGATACCATTAACTGCATCTATTCAATATTTGTACATACATTATACTGTTACATTTTGGTTTGTACTGATCAACGGATGGTCACAGAGTAGTTGGAATTTACCTAGCTGGACATAGGAGATTCAGTATTTGCAGAAAATATAATAAGCTTAATTATCTGATGTGAAGATATATGATTTAGACATTATCCACCTAAAATTTGGATGTATAAAGTAGTTGTAAGGAATAATCTGAATGTGAAAGGAGCACATAATACACTCTTCCAATCAAGACTAATCAATTGAAAAATATTAATTATTCCTCTTTAGAACTATATAATATAAGATACACAACAAAGTATTATCGCAGAGATCCAATAGATAAGATCAACAAACTCTTCTCACAATTGGACTCTAGATTGGAGGACTACTCCAGTGGAATGTGGACAATGGTGGAGAGGGTTATTAGTGGAGAGTTACAGTATCAACCCAGAATTATCAATGTGAAAGTATTATAAATACATACAATTATTGATTTGTTCTGGAGTTAGAAGATGTAAAGCAAACATTACAGTTGATAACAATCTCATCAACTTATATAAGAAACTGTCTATTCTTGGCAGTTGATGGTAATTTCATTGTTTCTAATTCCAGTAATATTTCTGGAGATCATGTAAAGTAGTGTACTGAGTCCGGAGATCAAAATAATGAACACAATCACAGTGATGACATGTATAAGCACATTTCATTAGGTGTTCCCAAAAAATCAAAGAAGTCTGCTATCTCATAAGAATCGACTGATATCAGTAGATATTAACAAATTTTGTGACAAGTATCTATTAACTTACATTGGCTATGCTATACTAAGTACCAGTATGGAAATAATGGTTAACTGGCAATTGAGAGTACAGGAGCCAACTAACAAGTCAAGGCCGAAGGTTTCAGAAGTCTGCGACTATACTTGAATTGGTGCAATAGAAACCAAGATGAATTCTTACTATTTTAAATAACAAATTTCATTGTTAATGTCTTCTCATGATCTATATACATCATAAGTCACTGTTTCCTCAATATATTTATTAGTTCATATTTCTTTTTGTTGTATCTCCTCCCATTTGTTTACATAGTATTCACCAAAGCTGATCTACTGTGCTTCAATGCTGCCATTGTTGCACTTTCAAATTATATATAGCAGATAGTATGATTTCTAATAATATATTGTTAAGTATTACAAACATCAGCAAAAAACATTGCCGTCAGGGTGGAATGGCTACGTCAGAGTGGACGCGCTGCGTCAGAGCCGTCACAGACACCCTGGTGGCGGATCACTCCGTGCCCGGTGTGGCGGAAATCCCGGATCAGGAGATCGCACACGGTAGCTTCCGTAGAAAGCTACGAAAATGGAGGTTTCGTTTCGAGGAGTGTAGGGAGGGAGTAGCCGCAGCGAGATAGTTGAATGGCTAGAACTAAGAAACAAAAGAGAGAAGAAGGAAAGAGATGAGATGATGATGGGTACCTGATTGATGAGGTGTCTGGATCGTGGTCGTCTTGGATGCCGTCGAGCGAAGGGTTTTCAACCTTGTCGATGGCGTGATGCAGAGCCGCGATTACCCTAAACCAGTCACGTACCCACTCAAATGTGTGGCTTTGTAGTGGTGGGAGCCGTTTTCCCACCACACTGGTGTTAATACCACGTGTCACGTTGCATATCAACCTCCACTCGCAGTTTCCCCGTTTCTTCTCGCTTTGTTGTTCTCCAATTGTGCACGTACACTCTGGCATTGTGGCCAACTGTGACTATACATCGGAATGGGTTCATTGTGTACGCGCTTGGATCGGGATTGCAATGCTATGGGTGACGCTGCAAAAATCTCTCCTCATGTTCCTTCTACCTGCGTCCAAAATGCAATTCTCTCTTTACACATTATACTCATCATTCCAAGTCACCAGATCTATGTGGCTATTGACAATCCATCGCTCGTTCCTTCCGTCTTCTGTCTTACTACTAGTAGCTATCTCTGGAATTACTTGCGCGCAGCCGACAATGTTTCCCACGCTGAAAACTTGGAAACCAACGGCTGCTGGTGCTTTTCTCACTTGTACAAATTGTGAGACGGGAGCCAAGTTACCCGAGTTTTCAGGTATTGTGGGGAGCGCCAGGGCTAACCAGTACTCAACGAAAGTTCCATCTTCATTTGGGAGCTTGATTTTGAATAGTCGTTGCAGTTGCCATGGGAGACGCCCAGGCAGCGCGCCATAACACCTCCCTGGGCATTGCTTTACCCACACCCAGTCATTCTGTCAGTCCCCTCCACGCCAGCTCTGGCTTCCTGTGCATCGACACATCTGAGATATGCATTCACCTTCTAAACCCTCAACTTGAACCTTAATACCATGGTAAATACAGAGCTCCATTGTTTGCAGTTGTTCATCCGACATATACGTCATGTTACGACTCTTATGCTTAAAAAACTCCTGCATGCCGCTGAATATTGCCACTTGGCACGTTGCCTCTTGCGCATTGTCGAGTAATGCTCTGAAGTCTCTCATCATAGCATCAGGATGCTTTCCATTACGGCAGTTTTGGGGTCCCACAAATTCGGGTTTCACATATGACTGGGAGCTCAGGGGGGCAGCCAGATCAGCAGCGGAAGGTGGGACTTTACAGGCAGCAGCGCTGTTCTCCCGATGCTGAGCGAGGGCTTGGAGATTGAGCTGTCTCATTTCGAAGCAGACAATGCGACGCTGAAAGGTGATTACTTGTGGTAGGTAGTTGAGATTGTGATTGGAGGTGTTCCAACTGTCCTTGAGGTTCGTGTGATGTGCTAGTTCATGTCTCTCGGCAGAATACTGTTGCAAGTCTCTGTATCGACAAATCTGTTCAACCCAATGAGACGTCAAGTGGATCCTCAGAAAGTTGAAGTCGGCATCTAACTCCTTTGAAACATCTATCTTGTGGCTGATATAATCCCACCAGGCGATCATTTCACACCGCTTCTTGGACGGTGTCCATGTTTCAGCATTTGTTTCCTCATCTACCATTCGCTCCTTTACGAGTTCCATTCTCAGGGCATTGGCTTTGGCCTTGGCCATTTTGCCAGCTCAGCCTACTGAGAAAACATCTTTGAACGTGTGGAAACAACGCAAGGCATCCTCCATGTAGCTCAATCATCAGCAACAACCCTAGTTTCCGTCTGAAACACCCGGGTGTTCCGGACGGCTCTGACAGCTCTGGCGGAACCTCGTACCCTCTGACGGAGAATCAGACGCGACCCTTCGCCCAAGCGACGTGTCGCGTTCCATACCTCCCTTGCGGCGGCAATTATACCATGCCTCTTATTCTTGCGACGTGTCGCGTTGTATATTACGCTCGCCGCTCCGGCGTCAGGCTTCCTTTACTTTGCGTCCGGAATGTCGTGACGTATACGCACCGTCGGAACGACACGTATGTTACACTCTTCGCAGGGGTTGCAGTTATGCAGTAGCCATTTACACAACGCCTGGCGATGTTTATGCCTTTCTTCGGCCGATAGCCACATGCCGCACTCTCATTTATGTTTAGCTTTGAGATTTTGTCACTTATTGCAATACAGTCTTCGCTTCGCATACATCGCTTGCCGTTGCATTGGCTCCACCATTATCGTATTTTACATGTCTGAAATATACTGTCCAATCTTCACACTCTCTAGTACTATGCCCTCAGTCCTCCACATTCTGCGTTGATCCATCATCGGCTTGCGATGCTTCTTCCTCCTCATCCGCATCCGCATCATCGCCATCCTCGCCCTCATACCCGTCGACATCACTGGTTCCCAGGTCAAACCTCTCGAGTTCAGTCGCGGCCCGTCGTCGCCGGCTGGCGGTGGGAATGACATCGCTTTCGTCACCTTCATCTTCGAAATCCCCGCTGCCCCCTGGCATCCCGAAATGCAGTTCGTCATCCGTGCAATTGTTGTCTATCGGGATGTTTGGGTCAGTGCTTCCGATCTCAGGTTCCTCAAGCGCCACTTCGGAGGTCAAATAGTCAAGAAGAATAGCATTGTCAACACGCGCTGCTTCCACGCTGATCACCACGGCAGGCGTTGGGTTCTCCGCCTGCTGGATCTGACGCTTGACTGTGGCAAGAGTGTTGTTATACACCCTCTGCTGGTAGCTCTCCGGTAGTGTGTTCCAGGTATTCATCAAGAATGTATACGTGTCTGCAACGCGAGGCGGGGTTAACAACTTGCGACCCGTTACAGCGCAGCAGGATGCGATCTTACCACCGTCATTCTTGCAGTTGAAGTAGTTCGAGCGATCAGGTCTGTCCGCTTTCAGCTTTGACTTGGAAGCTTTCGGATGAACACCTTTGTTCTTTTGCCACTCCAGGAGAGCATGGCGCAACGCGGTGCAGGTAAACATGATCAGTGGCGAGGGTATATGACCGTCCTTGTCGTCAATCATGGAATTATAAAATCCATCAGCATACTTACCGCGGTTATTCGCCCGATGATAAAATTTGATGTATATAAACCGCGGGATTGCTTCCGCCAGGAAGTAAAGTGGACGCTAGCCATTCGTTAGCAGCTTTCGACTCTCTCTGCGTTGGATTTGGACCGCGTACACCACCTTCCACACGCTCTGCGATAGGAAAAAGATACTTATTGTCTGCCAGAAGGGAATCAATGAATTCCAAACGCTCTGCGGCGGATTCAAAGCGGTGGAGATCATAAAGCTCTGCTATGTTTTCCCTTGCTGATTGAATAAAATGGGATTTAACCTTATCGACTTGTGCTC